>Ga0182013_10001832_pt1 | contig 28627 bp, 21 predicted proteins | sample 612S2MmetaG_FD_120487 | JGI IMG/M metagenome (GOLD analysis project Ga0182013, IMG submission 120487) | Permafrost microbial communities from Stordalen Mire, Sweden - 612S2M metaG | ecosystem: Environmental > Terrestrial > Soil > Wetlands > Permafrost | place: Sweden: Stordalen | collected...
ACCGCTTCCATGGAATTGTCCCGCGAACTCGAAGCGGAGGGCATTCAGGGGCTCCTTTTCCCGAGCGTCGTGGGTGGTGACGACAATCTTGTTGTCTATCGCGCCAATTGCGGTCGGAGGGTGCTGACGCTCCAAAATGAACTACAAGTCATCGACCAGGCAAAGCGAATTGCCGCAAAACACAAGTGAAGAAACCTATCACGATTCGATGCGCACATACGTGATGCGGAGCTCGTCCGTGCCGCGTGGCCCCGTGTTTCGAATTCCCTGTTCATCTGTGGCACTTTGAATCTATCGCACCTGATGCGTATTGGTTACCGACTGCTCCCCATCGATCCACCACTCCACTTCATCCGCCTCGATCACCGTTGGCACTTCCCAACGATCCATCATTCTTGAGATCGCAGCTCCCGGCACCGCTTCGGCCCGGTCCTTATTCTGGCGATGCAGTTTTGACATGGAGGCTTCCACATAGATGATGCGTACGCGCGCTTGATCGTCGGTGAATAAATTGAAGAGCTGGCCGCGAATCTCACGGCTCTGATTCGTCGCATTCCAGACGAAATCTTGCCGCGCTCGCAAAAGCTCCCGCGCCCGCTCGCGGGCCTGGTGTATGACCTTGCCTTGATTCCCGGCTGGTGCTTCACCCAGTTCTTCGCGGATAGGCCGTAGATAGCCGAAGATAGACGACTCCTTGACGTTGGAGCCGACCCGGAGCTCCGCCTTCATGGGACAACTGCGCTCGATGCGGCCATCGCGCGGGGCCACTTTGAAACGGTAAATCTCTTGCGGTCCAGAGCCGGTCAAATTGCCCACTAGGAGGCGATATCGATCCGTGGCCGACACGCGAACGGACTTACGCAGCCGGTTGTTCGCGCTAGGATGAAGCTCGGAAGATATCGCGCGAAATGAACCCAAGTGCGTACACAATTACAACTCACCAAGAATCACTATGGAACGAAACATCTTGACCGATCTACTAGCAATGAATAGGCTTGTGTTTGTCAAGGAGTGCGGTCATGTTGAAGACAACTCCTGGGCATAGCGGATTGCCCAAGCTTTGGGGAGATGAAAGAAGCGGCTATATCGCGCGGCAATGCCACTGATTCGATAGACCCGAGTCATATGACCACGATCTGCTGACAGTTCATCGAAAGGATCGCAAATGTCCATTGCGTGCAAACTTGGATTTCATTCTTGGAGCAAATGCGAATGCACACGATGCGGAAAAGTTAGGGACCAAGACCACGACTGGAGGGGCTGTAAATGCAATACCTGTGGCCAGAAGCGTGACCATAATTGGGATGGTTGCAAATGCACCAATTGTGGTGAGACACGTGATCAGGATCATGATTGGAGTAGAAGCTCAGTGATTTGCTCGCGATGTAGCAAATGCGCACTGGTCATCGATCCAAATCTCGATTTCTTCGCAAAGCTAAAGGTGCAGCCAGCGCAGCCACGTGACGCCGGGATGCTTTCCAGCTAGACCCAAATTCTTCGTTCTGTGCCGAGCATAACAATGTCGCTTGATTCCGATGGCCCACAAATCGATTTCCCATTGCTTTGCCCAAGTGCATGCTGCAGTGAGGGCGCACAATTGCTCGGCATTGTCCTGCAGAACGGAAGTATTGCGTTTGCGCCCAACCAAATCTTCATTGATCGAGGATTCGTGCAAGTTGCTCGCCAAGGGCGGGCACCAGAGAAGCGATTTCGTTTTGCCAATCGATGCCTTCAGAATGCTTGCGGACAATGGAACACTGACCGGTGTGGCGTCGCTGATCGTTTGGTAGACGAACTTATACCTGTCGGCAATGCTCCGGGACTGCCTGGCTGCGGCATTCGACGAAGCTGCCGCTGGTTTCATCAACGTGGCGAAGCAGCGTGTCGCATTTGCCCCGAGATCGTAACGGATGGAAGCTGAAGCGAAGCCATCGAGAGTTGGTTAACCGTGCCCAGTGTGAAGTCATAGTTCGGGATCCCACGAGAGTGCACCGTTGTTTGAAAACTCCTGAGGTGCGTCTTTAAGAGCAAGACATACCGAGTATCAAGAAATTCAATGACGTGCAACGATAATTTGCATGTGGCACAGCAAAGAGGACGGCATTGGCCATCGCTTGTACATTCGGATTCCATTCATGGTGCAGGTGCAAGTGCGCGCGATGCGGCAAGCTTCGCGACCAAGACCACAACTGGGCGGGCTGCAAATGTGCGACGTGCGGCGAGACGCGCGATCATTTTTGGATGGGCTGCAAATGCACCTATTGCGGTGAGACACGCGATACTGGGCATAGCTGGAGCTTGTTTACTTGCCTTCTTTGTGGCAAAGAGCGGTCCATCCTAGATCCGACTGTCGATTTACTTGCCAAGAAACTGCAGCCAGAGCAACCTCGAGAAGCAGGTGCGATGCTTTCCAGTCAACCCAAGACTATCCGCCAGAAGCCGTGGTGATTCAACGTCGCCGGGCTTCGAAAAGCAAAAATGACATTGCCTCAACTACAGCCAGAGAGCAGCAACACCAATGGCAGTTTGTTGTCCTTCTACGGGAAAGAGCAGCAGACCGTCGATTCCCTGGTAAGAGCGAGGTTGGCACGCACTTTGCCGTTTCCTATCGATAGTTGGGGTTACTTGCGTCGGGGTTCAATCCCGACTGGTTGCACAGCGCACAGGGCTTGACCCCGCCGCCTCCTGTCCGCTGATACTTGCTTCCCCGGCACCTTGGACAAGTTAGGGGCGACAACACTTTTGACACTGCTGCGAAACTCAAAAGAATATCGCGTTTATTCTGGGCATCTTCGGCAATTCGCCGCTCGTCTTCAATGTACCGCTCGTCCACGCGGGCAGTGAGGCATTCCCTAATTCGTTTTCCAAAAGCGCAATCGAGCGCGCTCCTGCCTTGATTGTCTCTTACATAGAAATCGGCACCCCGTTCAAGGAGCAGCCTGACGATTCCGGAGTGTCCGCCTTGGCTCGCCGCGCACATCAGTGGAGTGGTACCATCCTGGGTCTTCCCATTTATGTCAGTACCCTGGTCGAGGAATTCGATTACCCCATTGATATCGTGGCGGTTAATTGCATTCATTAGCCATTCGAAATTCCTAGGTTCTTGCACAGCTGCTCCTCCCGGATAAAGCAACTTTGTGCGAATATTGCTACGTCGAGGCAATAAACCACTAGTACGGAAACAGCCCACCCATCAGTATGTGCCGCGTCGATTGAATCCCCCGCGAGCAAGTCCTGCGCGTAGCCGCGGAATGCAGCGGTCTACTATCCTGTGAATTGAATCGCCTATTCGATAGCATGCAATTTCCTCCCTGAGCGACTCCAGACTTATTCATTTCGTATGCGCTGCATTGTCCTCCATGGACGACCGCAAGAACGATATTCTTCCATCTCGCACAGCAACCGTCAAATGATCGCCCACCGCAATGTTTTCGCGTATGATCTCTTGGCTGAGCGGACCGGCGAGAAGCCTGTCAATGGCTCGGGCAATCGGCCGCGCGCCGTTCTTAGGATCGCAACCTGTCCGGGCAATCAAGTCTACAGCCTCAGATGTAAATTCTACGGTATGACCTTGAGAGCGCATCGAATCTGCAAGACGATCCAGCAGGCTAGTGGCGATCTGGCGAATACTCTCTGCAGTCAACGGGTCGAACAGCACGATTTCATCGATGCGGTTGAGGAACTCTCGTCGAAAGTGCGTTCCCAATTCCTTGTTGAGCAGGTTAAGGCTCTCTTCGGGATCAGAAGATGGAGGACCCGGCAGACTTTCTTCCGCCGCACGGAATCCAAGACGCCTGTTCGGTTCCACGGCGTTGCAAGTCATGATGAATATTGCATTCCGTGCGTCAACTGTTCTGCCATGAGAATCGGTGATTCGGGCCGAATCGAATAGCTGGAGGAACAGGTCAAGAATTTCCGGGTGAGCCTTTTCAATCTCGTCGAAAAGAACCACCGAATAAGGCTTGCTCCGCAGTCTGCCTGTCAGCTCGCCTTCCTCATCATGTCCGATATAGCCTGGGGGCGCACCGATCAGACGGGAAGCGGAATGCTTCTCTTTGAACTCTGACATGTCAAAGCGGATCATTTCTCCTTCGGAGCCGAAAAGGAATTCCGCCAGGGCGCGGCTTAGCTCGGTTTTACCAACGCCAGTGGGCCCCACAAAGAGCAAAACACCCGAAGGACGATTTGGATTGCGAAGACCGGCACGGGCCATTGTCACCATACGCGTAACTTTCTCGATTGCTGCAGGCTGCCCCATTACGCGACGCGACAGGGTCTCCTGCATTCCCTGGAGTTTCTGCCGGGCGTCGGATGTGAGACGTGCAACGGGAATTCCGGTCTGTTCGGCGATCACCATGGCTACAGTCTCTGAAGAAACCACAGCCAATTGCTCCGGTCTCCCCTCGTCCGGCTGAAAACTCGTCGAACTGATCTTGATTCGCACACAGGCCTCATCGAGCAGATCGAGGGCCTTGTCGGGCAAATGCCGTTCCGGGATGTATCGGCATGAAAACTCAACCGCAGCTTTCAGTGCGGAGGGGGCAATGGTCACGCCGTGATGTTTCTGATAACGCTCGCGCACCCCTTCAAGAATCCTCAAGGTTTCCTCCGGTGAGGGCTCGGCAACGACGACCGGGAGAAAACGTCGAGAGAGCGCGGAATCGCGTTCAAAGTACTTACGATATTCGGAAACGGTGGTTGACCCGATGCAGCGGAGCTCACCATTGCTGAGAGCAGGCTTGAGAATGTTCGCGGCATCAAGGCCGCCAGCCGCCGCGCCGGCCCCGACGATGGTATGGATTTCGTCCAGAAAGAGGATAACCTCCGGCCTTGCTTTCGCCTCCGCAATGAGGCCAGTCAGTCGCTCTTCAAATTCGCCGCGGTATTTGGCGCCGGCCAACATGGCGCCGATCTTGATTTCAATAATTCGTGTACCTGCGAGAGCTGCGGGAACTTCTCCAGCGGTGATTCGATGGGCAAGGGCATGGACAAGCGCCGTCTTGCCGACTCCCGGTTCGCCTAGCAACAATGGATTGTTTTTGGTCTTGCGGCTGATTACACGAAGCAGTTGAAGAAGTTCTTTTTTGCGTCCGATGAGGGGCTCTATCTTGCCTTCGCTTGCGAGCGTTGTCAGGTCCGTGCCGAACATGCCGAGAACTCCGGCAGTCGGCCTGGACGACACTACCGAAGAGGATGGAGGCGTATATTCCGCCATAGCCTTCATTGCTTCCTCGCGTAATTTCACAAGATCACCGCCAGCAAACGTAACTGACTGCGCTACGAGAACACCCGGCTGAGCAAGTAGGCCTGCGAGCAAGTGAAGAGAATCTGTCGTGATTGCACGCTGCGAGGCAAACTCGGCGGCGCGGGCGAACGCATCGCGACAAGCCAAGCTTCGATGTATGGTCTTCTGCTCACCTTTCTTGGCGTTTCCTGTTCCAACCAAATGGCGCGCGCGTCGGCGCGCTCTTTCCACATCTACTTTCTGATTGCGAAAGCAGTCTCCAAGGCACTGCATCTCCTGTTTCAGCGCTCGTGGGTCGCCCATCTTGGATTCAATCAGGCCGGCGTCCATTTCGCCAGACATAAATTCGGCCTTCGCCAACCCAATGAACAAATGTTCGCGCTCAATGCATTCGTGACCGCTGCTGATGGCTTCCAGTGCGGAAATCTGAGATACCAGAATAACTCCCGGTGAATAGCTGGAAGTCATTGGCTTCCTCTCTTTCGCTGTATCGCAGGAAAAACAGTGATCGGGGGCAACACTACCTTTCCTCCGGGCTTAAGGACAATACTGTTTGGCTTTTCAGTCAAATTCGCCTTCTCAAGTTGAAGCCATAGCGCGCCGTTGCCATATTCGCGGCGCGCAATCGTCCACCATGAATCCCCGAACCGCACTTTATAAGTAGGCGGCGGAGGCGGCATTGGCACTTGGAGGAGGGACACGTCGACGCGAGATGTCACTTCCCGGCCAGCGACCTGCATCACGAGATCACGATAGACTTCACTGGGAATCGTTCCCCCTATCCGGATGGCTCCTCCGCTTGTGGTTGCCTTCAGGTGCAGGGGACCCGCGACAGGGTCCGCGTCAAGGCGTTGTTGTACCACAGCGGCCCAGTCTGGCTTCGGCTGTACATAGCGTGTCGCTCGTTGAGTAGCTACGACCAGCAGAATTCCCATTATGAGCGTCGCCACAGGAAGCAATCGAACAAGCAAGCGTAACCTTCGGTTGTTTGCCTTTTCCTGTTCCGCAGCGGAGGCCCGGTCTCGCATCGCCCGAGCGAGAGCCTCCCGTTCTTCATGAATGCCGGACCGCTCAGGAGCCAGTGAAATCGCACGATCAAAGTGCGACAAGGCATGTTGGGCAAGACCGAGCCGTGCGAGGGCGCGCGCTAGGGCAAAGTGTATCTCAGTAGAATCCGGCTGAACAGTCGAGGCTGTGGCGAGTAGCTCCACGGCTTCGGTTAGTTGTCCGTTCTCGAGGCATGATGAGCCTTCGGCGAACGTGTCCCATGGGAACTCGGCGAGCTGAATCAACGGGCGAAGATCGGTGCCACACTGTTTGCACTCTTCGCGATTCTCATTCTCTGTTCCTGAGACGGGACAAATCAACTTCATGCAAATCCTCTCGGGTATTGCGACGATCTCGTTCAAAGTCGTGAGGCGCTCTGATTAGTGCCTCTTACCCCGCTTGCCGGCCGCTGCACTCATAGCGATGATGTAATCCTTAAGCTCTCTGCAACCTGCGCAGTTGCGGTTCAGTTCGAGGGCCTGATTAATGGTGAATTTGGCCTCCACCCAACGGCCACTGGTTGCCAGCTGGCGGGCACGGTGGTTGAGAGCTTCGTGGTAGTTTTTGTTCACTCGGTCAAGATCGTCCCCTTTAGGGGTATGCTGTACGGCCATCTTCAACATGTCGATAGCCTGGACGTAGTTCCCCTCGTTAAAGTTACGCTGACCCAGCGCGTGATAAAGAGTACCCAAATACAGGCGAACATCGTCCATCATCTTCTCAAGTGTCTGGATGGCTTCAAACTCTTTGCCGGAATTCCAATGCGATTCAGCAGCTTGCAGCATCGGGGCGAACATGCCCACCCAGGTACCCATTTGATGAGGACTGGAAACTGGGCGCGATTCGGGGGACCTTGTAAGACCTGTTGGCTCCGGCGGAGGGGCTGATGGAACTGCGTGATCTTTACGCTTCCAGTTGCCTTCGCCGACCTGACCTGCAAACCAAGCTGCTCCTCTGGCTACATCAGCGTCGTTAACTCTTACATGAGGCAACGAAAACGCTTGCAACAACTGACGTTCGATGAGCGGAATGCTGGTTGCTTTTCCTGCAAGTAGCACCGCGTCGATATTCGATGAACCCAGCTCTGCCCCTCCGATGGCTTGTCTGGACAATTGAATTGAGAATTCCACTGGCTCCGCAATCATATGCTCGAAGCTGCTTCGCTTGATTTCGAGTGTAGCCACACCCCCATGTCCAAAGAGTTCCGAGAGGCTTACGTCAATAACTTCTTCTTCGCGACGTGAGAGCCCCGCCTTTACTCCATCCGCCAACTTGCGAAGAGACAGGGCTGCGGTCTTCCGATCGACAAAGTCCATGCCGCAATCCAAGCGTGTTACGATATGCTGAATCAATAGCTCATCAAAGCTGGTTCCACCCAGGTATCTTTGGCCTTCGGCAGCCAGCACGCGAAGCTTGTCCCCCTCGACCAGCACAACCGTGGCTGCGAAGACTCCCGAACCGAGAGCGTAAACCAAGAACTTTCCCCGATCCGGCCGTTTGGAAGAGCCGGCCACAGCTGCAAGCGCCTCGTCGTACAACCGAACGCCACTGAATCCCGAATTGAGTGTGGCGTCTCGCAATGCCGCGCGCGGTTTGTCGGTAAAGAAACTGGGAATTCCGATCACGGCCTCTGTAACTGGCCTGTTAAGGCCACCGGAAACGTCCTCCCTAAGCTGGCTTAGCACCTCACTTATCTTGTCTTCGAGGCTGTGAGAACTCACCGTTGTTTCGTAGGTTTTGTTGCTACCCAATTCCTGCTTCAGACTGGTAAATCGAAACGGTAAAGGAGATTCGCCGGGCTCGTCGCCTGTATCGGCTCGTGCGAGGATCACTGGGAGAGGTCGCTCGACAAAACGATTGCTCACTACTTCCAGGGCGCCTGTGCGCAAGACGGCCGTGCGGCAGTTGCTGCAGCCGAAATCGATTCCAACGAACAGGCTCATTGTCGCGGTGCCCCCCTCATGTTTCTGCTCTCCGTTCTCCGTACCATCCAGTTCCTCTCCAAATTGAGTTCACATCCTATTGCGCGTATCCGCTTTGCAGGATCTGTTCCATTTTTTCGGCGCAATGACCGGCGGTTCCAGTGTCGTTGGCACTGAGCGCTTTCGTGGCGTGGCTGTAGAGCTCTTCCCATTGCTTGTCAGCCTCTGCATCGAGGTCATCGTGCATTGCGTCTCTGCGGCACTTCAGTTCATCGAGCTTCTTCTCAAGCCTGCTGCGCAGCCCTTCGCCGCGGTCCAGGTAAGTGTCGACCCTAGTGCCGGATCCATCCTTCAACTCGGCCAAAACCTTCTTAAAAATGCCGTCTTCATCGAGGCTGAAGGCCACTTCGACGGGAGTGTCTACCGGCACGAGGTCGGGAAGCTCGAGCCAGACGGTCGCCTGTAATTCGTTCTTACTCGCAACAGGATCGAACCCGGCATAGATGGGAACGCGCAGACGCTTCAAATTCGCAGCGGACATCGCAAACCGCTTCTTCACGGGCTCAAGAGTCGGGAAAATTGACCCTTGAGGGATGAGAATCTCGAATTCGCCGTGGGGGCCAGAGACTCCATATGGCATCCCTGTCACTCCGGGTTCGATAATCGGGCCATCGTTTGCAGATAAAAGTTCGCCACAGCCGGGAAACTCGCACAGGGTGTTCTTGCCGGGGTTGATGTGACCCCTCGGGCACTCCACCCTCTCCGACCACTTTGCCGAGAGGATGGCGGCTCCGTAGGCCACGCACTTCATCGGATCCACGTTTGCCAAAATCTTTTCGCGGCCGAAAATTGCAGCCAGAGACGACCGCACAAGTGGTATATAAGTTGACTCGCCCACGAGCAAGACGTGATCAATCTCATCCGGTGTTATTGATTCTCCTGCGTTCTTGATCGCAGTACGCACGATCTCCATTGAGCGTGCAACCTCGGGTGCAATAAGGTCCTCAAATAGCGACCGAGTAATCTCAAGTTCCAGATCGATCGGGTTCCCTTGTTCACTTTTTAATGTGCCCAAGATAGTGATACGCGCTCTATCCGCACTGCATAAAGCCATTTTGGCCTGCTCGGCATTCATCTCCAGTTGCGCGATGAAATGTGGCTCGGCCGATCCGTCAACTCCGTAGACCATCGCGACATTCCGAAGAACGTAATCCATAATCTTGCGGTTAAAGTCCTCGCCGCCCAGCCACATGTCGCTTTCAATGTTGAGTTCGATAAAAGTGCCGTTCACGATCGCCACCACACTGACATCGAAAGTGCCCCCTCCAAGGTCGTAGACCAGAATGTTTTTTGAGTCTTCCGGTGCAATGTTGTCGCCGCCGAATGCAATAGCCGCAGCTATCGGCTCGTCGAGAATCTTCTGCACCTTCAACCCGGCCAATTGGCCGGCTTTGCGCGTGGCGTCCTTTTGTTTTTCCGTGAAGTAAGCCGGCACGGTGATTACGGCAAATTCAACCGAGTCACCGAGGCGCATCTCCGCGTCCTTCCTGATTTGTTCGAGGATCATGGCGGAAATTTGGATGGGCGAATACTGCTTGCCGCCCATCACCACTCTCACATCGTCATCTGTTCCGTCATCAGATTCGATCACAGCATAAGCAGCGCTCGCCTTCATCCGCTGAACTACCTCATCACGGTAGGGTCGTCCAAGGAGCTGTCTGATCGATTCGATAGTGTCCTCGGGCGCAAGCAGCTGTTGATCCAGCGCCAACTGCCCTACCCGGATCTGATTCCGGTAGCTGCCCACCACAGAGCGAGTCATATCCTGGCTTTCGCTGTTCTGAAGCACGTGGACGCCAGTTACCGTCTGAATGGCGGCAACCGAATTCCTTGTACCGAAATCGATTCCGATGCTTTTACCCATTCCGTCATCCGATCCGCGGCGTGAAGCTTAAAGCACGTCATAACAGACTTGTCTGAACTTCGTCCGACACAAGTTCCGATAACACTCCTGGCTCAACAGGTGATTATTTCCATTGCTTCAAAAGATCAATACCCGATTCTCCCTTCTTGCTTGCGACGGGGATCGAAGCTCCGAAGACCTTATCAAGAATTGGCGTTATACTGCTGAACTCTTCAAAGGCGTGGTCGAAATTCCTTCCGCGAAAACTTGATTCCATGTCTGTGCGTGCCGCGCGGAGCTTGTCTGCTTCGACGAGGAGGTTTTTCCGTATCGCCTCGACGATTGCGCGGTTCATCATCATCAGAACCTTGATCGTATCGGGAAGATCGTCCGTGGCGTTATCCAGATCTGCGAACCGCTGTCTTGTTCCGGCTTCATCATCGCGATTGATACACGCCTGCAACTCTTTTAGCATGGTTTTGAGTTGCTGAGTCTTGGGCGGATCCAGGAGGAAGCTGTATTCGAGCACAGCCTCGGTATAACCACACAATCCCGCAGCCTTTGTCTTCCACTCAGGGTCGCCGCTCTGTACCTTCGCCGAAGACTCACGTAGGAGCTGTTCCATCTTTTCGGCGCAATGTCCCGCGGTCCCGGTGTCGTTGGCACTGAGCGCTTTAGTAGCTTGGCCGTAGAGCTCTTCCCATTGCTTGTCGGCCTCTGCGTCAAGGTCTTCGTGCATAGCGTCTCTACGGCGCTTCAGTGCATCGAGCTTCTTCTCGAGCCGACTGCGCAGTCCTTCGCCACGATCCAGGTAAGTTTCTACCCTCGTACCGGATCCATCCTTCAACTCCACCAAAACCTTGTTCAAAATGCCGTCTCCATCGAGGCTGAAGGCCACTTCGACGGGAGTATCTACCGGCACATGGTCCGGAAGTTCGAGCCAGACGGTCGCCTGCAACTCGTTCTTACTCGCGACCGGATCGAAGCCGGCATAGATGGGAACGCGCAGACGCTTCAAATTCGCAGCGGACGTCGCAAACCGCTTCTTCGCCGGCTCCGGCGTGGGAAAGTTCGAGCCTTTAGGGATGATGATCTCAAATTTGTCATCTGAACCCGCCAGAACTTCGCTGCAACCTTCGATGCTACAGAGGGTGTTCTGTCCGGAGTTTTGATGTCCCTTTGAGCACGTCACAGTTTCAGCGCGAGTCCTGATCCCGTAGGGCATACCGGTCACGCCGTCTCCGAGCTCGATGTCAGGCTTTGCACACAGTGGTTCACCGCAACCGGAAAACTCGCACACCGTGTTCCTTCCGGGGTTGATATGGCCTTTCGAGCATTCCACTTTCTCAGACAATTTGGCTGAAAGAATCGCGGCTCCGTTAGCAACGCATTTCATCGGATCAACGCTCGACATGACTTTTTCTCGCCCGAATATCTCGACAAGAGAAGACCGGATGAGCGGTATATAGGATGATCCGCCAACCAGAAGAACGTTGTCGATCTGCTCGGGTGTCATGGCCTCGCCTGCGTTGGTAATCGCAGTGCGTACGATTTCCATGCTGCGGACTACTTCGGGTGCAATCAGGCTTTCAAAATCCGAGCGCGCCAACTCCAGTTCCACGTCGACCAAATTGCCTTCTTCGTCCTTGAGCATGCCTGGAATCGTGATGTCAGTGCGCATCATTGTAGAAAGTGCGCGCTTGGCCTGTTCAGCCTTCTCCTTCAGTTTGACCATAAACTGCGGATTCGCCGATCCATCGATTCCGTAAATGCCGGACACGTGCTGCAAGATGTGATCCATGATTTTGCGGTCAAAGTCATCTCCACCAAGCCACATGTCCCCTTCGATGTTGAGCTGGACAAAGGCGCCATTCACAATCGTTATCACGCTAACGTCGAAAGTGCCCCCCCCAAGGTCGTAGACCAGAATCGTCTTTGAATCTTCCGGCGCCACGTTATCCACGCCAAATGCGAGCGCCGCCGCCGTGGGCTCATCCAAGATCTTCTGTACCTTCAGCCCGGCCAATCGGCCTGCCTTCCGCGTGGCATCCTTCTGCTTGTCTGTAAAGTACGCCGGCACTGTAATTACGGCAAACTCGACCGAATCGCCCAGGCGCATCTCTGCGTCCTTCTTAATTTTTTCGAGAATCATGGCAGAAATCTGGATAGGCGAATATTGCTTGCCGCCCATAACCACGCGCACATCCTCATCTGTCCCGTCCTCGGGTTCAACCACGGCATATGCGGACTTGGCCTTGACCCGCATGACAGCCTCATCGCGGTAGCCTCTCCCCATCAGCCGCTTGATCGATTCAACCGTGTCCTTGGGCGCGAGCAGTTGTTGGTCCAGGGCCAGCTGTCCCACGCGGATCTGATTCCGGTAGCTACCCACTACGGAACGAGTCAAGTCCTGACTCTCGCTATTTTGAAGAACCTGAACAGCGCCCAACGCAGTTCGAATGGCGGCGACCGAATTCGTCGTTCCAAGATCGATCCCAATGCACTTACCCATCGCTCTCTCCTGTCATTTCCAAGATCAGTTCTTGACCGCAACTACCAGCGCTTTTCGGAGCACTTTTCCCTGCCAAAGATGACCGCCAAGCGTTTCCTCCAAGATCGTACCCTCGCTAAGATCCAGAGAATCCCGTGTCTCGATGATCGTGTGCAGACCGGGAATCGCCATCCCTTCAGGCGCCTCAATTGGCGCTACGTTATTCTTCTTCAATAAGGTATCCAGTATCCGTCGGACGGTACGAAAGTTCCCCACCCAGATACGCGCCTGGCGATCTGCATTCTCCAGGCGTGGCTCAATATTTGCAAAGATGCGGTCGAACGCGTCCATCAGTTCAAGTAGTTCGAGCAACATTCTTTCCTGGTCGCGTTGCGCCCGGTCCTTTGCATTGGCCAACTCTCGCTTGAGTTTATCTACTTCTCGCATCAAGCCGACGGTGTTTTCCTCAATTGATTTCCAGCGGGCAGCGGTGGGTAAATGAGCCACTCGTCCTCCTTATCGGTCGAATTCCGGTTCAAAGAGAAGTGTGTCGATGTCGTCAAAAGATCGCACGTCGCTGAATTTAACCTTCTGCGGCTTGATCTCGCGCCTAGGCAAATCTTCGGGGCGGGCGGAAAGCGCGGAATAGAGCTGTGACGGCAACAACGCGTGCGGGCGGCTAAAATCATCAAGATCCAACCGGGTTGCCGGCTGGCTTGCGTCACCTGATATTTTGAGATCGTAAAGCCATATGTCGACTTCGGCTCTGCCAAGTGCATTTTGCAGTCGCTTCTGCGCCTGCTGCGCCGGTCCCAAAAGACGAGGGAACTGGCGGCCCTTCGCGCGCAGGAAACTCTTCAGGGCTTCGCGCACCTCAGGAAGCGTGGCATTGAGTGGCAGGCCCAAAAGTTCGTAAGGTGTCTCGTCAGTATGGTGAGGATCCTTTTGCATCTTCCTGTCCCCTCTAAAAGCCGCGGCGGATTCGGGCGCGCATGTGATATACAGTCGCCAGGTTCGTAATTACACGTTTCAGCACTTCGTCTCGAAGTTGGCTTGTGAAGCTTTCCACCAGATCGGAGTCGAGTTCTGCCATGGACTGAATCATAGCCAGTGCTCCGTCTTTTAGCTCATTGGATACTAGTCCATACGCGCGTTCTAGCAACCGTATGGCTTCATCGACTGCGTAGCGGACCCCTGTTCCACTGGCGGCGTTTACTCTACTCACAGCCTTCCCCAGAAGCTCGGATGCAAGATTGCTCTTGACCTGATGACTTAACGGCTCCCATTTCAACGCGTTCTCAAACAGTGCGATAGACTTGTCCGCATTGCGTTCTGTGCAGCCTTCGTTGTTATAAGTCGTACCTATGCCCTGTTTGGCACGTTCGTAGCCCGGTTTCAGTTCTAGAACGCGGTGAAAGTCCTTGCGCGCTGCTTCGTAATTCTTTTTGACAATTGATTCGCCCGCACGGTCACACAGATGGATGCAAATGTGGTCCAACAACGCGCCATCTTTATCAAGCGCTCTCCAGCTTTCAAGCAATTGAATGGCGGAATCAATCTTGCCAGCGGTTTTGAGCTTCTTTGCTTCCTTTACGGCTGTCGTAACTGCATGGCCCTGAGCTAAGCTCGCAATATCAAGGAGGAGTTTGGAAAAGTAATCGTCTGTGCAGCCTTGGCGCGCAAGCTCGTAGGCTTTTCTCCAGCTATTGAGCGCGCCAGTAGAGTCACCGTGGCCGCAAAGCTGCTCAGCTTGCCGGACGAGAGCAAGGCTATGCAGGTAGGTAAATTCCACGAGCGCCTTTACCGGGCTCGGAAGCTTGTTTAGCAGCTCTACGGCTTCAGTAAATGCACTCCTGTCTTCAATAGCGACGAGCACTTCTCCGAGCCCGTCGGGAGAAAATAGAATCCGCAGATCGGCAATGCAGGAGGCCGTGCCAGAGATCGAGCCCAGGCTCATAGCCATTTCCGCGACACGCGGAAGAAGACCAAAATGGCTGAAGAAGCCGATACCGCCGGCGAGATCGAGGAGTCCATCGGTTGCCTGTGATACACTCGGCGATTTAGTTGAAGTGGGTTTCTGAATGAAGCGCGCGAACCAAGCTGCGCTTCCGCCTGGGAGAGACTTCTGAGCATTTGCGCGCCATAAATCCGTCCGTCTCAACCAAGTGGACACGCCTTCGCCGGCGGGAACGAATTGGATTGCCTTCTTCCAGCAGCGCGACGAACGCTTTTCGAGCAAGGCAGCAGTCATACACTCGGTGTAGGCCGTCACCAGTTGCGCAGCTCCTTTTTGACGGAGATCGTCCAGGTGATCCTGAAAGCGGTGAATGAATCGCTCTTCAGGAATCTTCTCTCGCAATTTGGCGATGTCTTCGGCCGAAATGGAAAAGCCCCAGGTTTGCGTCCTTGCCATTGCCCATCTTTCCCAAAATGTATCCGTCTGCTGGAGCAAGTACCAATATTGAATTGCTGATTTCCATCGGGCAACATGGGTGCTGGTGTTGTCTGAACTCTCTTCTGCCCGAGCCCACCAGTAATGGAGCAACGCAAGACTGTGAATAGTCAGCAGATCGCTGGGGTGATCCACTAATTCCTGCTCCCATAGTTGAACTGCTTCTTCACGACGACCGGAGCGCAGATTCGACATGGGCAGGATTGCGCGGAACTGCGCGAAATCAGCTGACGGATTGGCGCCAGTCGGAGCTACCTGAACAGCTTCAGCAGCCAAGTCCGCTACTCTTTGCCAGTTCGAATTGTGAGCCATCTGCCCAGCGAGGTACAGGAGCAGACGGTAGACAAGATCGCGGGCGCGTTGATGGTTTGCATTCTGTGTGAGCAAGGACCGCAGCGCAACAAGCGCCTGCTCCGCTTCGCCTTGTCGAGCCAGTACGAGCGCCAAGTAATACAGATGCTCGGGGTCGGCACCACCGTTACGCGATCGTGAATAATCCTCGAGCTCATTGCGGTGGCCAGTGTGGGACAACAGCGCAAGCAATTGGGTCTCGAACCCGCTCTCGATTTCTTTGAATTCAGGAACACGCTTGTGGAATTGCGTACTCGCTTGAATTGAAGGTGTGGATATCATTGCTGCACCTCCTGGCCTGCGTTGGGCACGGGCAAGGAGGCAACCATGAGCGCTTCAAATGCCCCCTCAAAGTTGCCGTCGGAGATCATCTTGTTGAGTAGCGCCCAAGACGCATACTGGGCATACTCATTGCAATTTGGCATGTTTCTCACTCGCTCAAACATTTGCGCAGCCTCAGAGGATTGACCGTTCTGAAGAAGGCACCAGCCTAGGTGATAGAGAAGGACAGGATTGTCCTCCTGGTTCTCGCTCGCGAGCGCGCGCACGACATTGACGGCGTCGGGAACATTTGTTCCGCAATGAGCGTTAAAAAGAGCTTGGAACAGACGATAAGTTCCGTTTTTCGGATCTCGCTGGATAGCGGCAGCTAGGTGAAGGCGAGCGCCTTCAAAAGCGCCGGATGTCCCCGTGCGTATTTGCTCCAGCGCGATACGGAAATGCAACTCGGCTATGTCGGCGCATACGTTTTCGTCCATGGGATAACACTTCAGATAGAGCTCCCAGTTCTCGATCGCCAGTTCTGGCTTACCTTTCGCTAGGAATTGCGATCCTTGAACGTAACGAACACGGGCCAGATTGAGCCCCAAGCGTTCGCTATCAGGATGACGTTGTTCTAACTCAGCCCAATCCCTGATTGCGTCGTCGCACTTGCTCTGCACCGCGAAAGCCAATCCGCGATAGAACAGGAGCGCGTCTGACCGATCTTCCTCCCGTTCGCAACTATCGAAGGCCTGGATGGCCTCAGCAAAGCGACCCAATCGGCATTGAACCACGCCTATCCTCAGCCATTCTTTGGCGTGGCCCCGGCTTTCCACTGCGGCCTGATACTGAGAAAGGGCCTCGTTCAGTTCGCCGGAACGCTCCAGTGCAATTCCCAACTCATAGCGAACCTCTACGCTCTCGGGACGGAGGGCTACGGCAGCGCTGAACTGCGAAGTGGCATCGGTCAGGTCACCCTGCTCGAGTGAGATCTCACCCAACGCGCGAATGGCTTCAAAGTTGTTACGATCGGCGGCTGCGGAACTCTGATAGAGGCTCTTCGCCTGCTCCGCATCGCCTTGTATCCGCAACACGTGGGCGCGCTGAACCACGGCTTTCTGGAACCACTCGCCAGACGTATTATCCAGACTCTCAAAGCATTTGAGCGCTTCTGGATACTGCCCGATGCGAGCGTAAGCACAGGCAAGAAAGTAACGAGCTTCAGGAGAAGTGCTGACCTTCTGCAACCAAAAGATTGCATCTACGGGCCGGCCGACAATGGAGTAAGCCCGGCCTGCCGCGTAAACCGTATCCGAATCGCCATCGAGCGGAGAGGGATCCGCCTTGCGCTGATCAACTCTGTCAACAATGCGTGCAAAGTCGCCCAGTTGATAACACGCTCGCACGAACAGTGCGAACCGTCTAGGATTCCGCGTCGCGCTCCCGAGAGCTGATTCAAAATGCTCTGCGGCTCTTCGATAGTCATGTGTCCTGTAATAAATTTCCCCCAGGGCATCGCGCGCCGCTTCATACACAGGACTAAGTTTAACGGCACGCTCCAGCGCGAGGATGGCATCTTCCGTCCGCCCAAGCACTGAACACTCGATGCCGAGTTCATACATGTAGGTCTTCTCACCGGGAGTCAGCACAGATGCCTGGCGGAAAGCTTCTTCTGCCTTGGCTCTTACTCCCTTCATGCGATATGCGCGTCCGAGGTCAAAGTGAATGGCGGCGTCTTCAGGGGATCTTTCAATAGCAACTTCCAAATAATGAATAGCGCGATCCAGGCTGGTGAGCCGGTCGGCATCCAACTCTCGTCCCGGAAAATGGAGCCCTCCAATTGACTCGATGAGGCGCTTTGCAACCTGTGCGCACACTTTGGTCTCACGCTTTCGCGTTCGCGCGTCGTCATGTCTAGAGGAGAGGAACTTTTCAAGTGCTTCAATGGCATCTGTCAGGGTCGGACTAGCCACCTGCAGATACCCAACTGCCAGCCAGTAAAAGGTGAGAGGACGCGAGGGATTCAGGTTGGAGGCTTGGCGAAACTCTTCGATTGCTTCACCGGCACGTCCGTCCAGAAGGCATGCTAGGGCTAGATAATAGTGAGCCCACTCCAATCGCGGACTAACGGCAATGACCTTCCTGTTCAGCTCGGCCGCAGGCTTGCGCTGCACTGGCTTCATGTCCTCCGTCACCGTGCAGATGTTTTGAAGTGCCGAATAGACCCGCTCGGCGACCATCCCTGTTTTAGGACCCGAAGCCAAATAGGTGAGATAGGCTTCGACCGCTTCCTCGCTTGAATCCTGCTTTTCTGCAGAGATCTCCGCGAGCAGCAGGATCGCTTCCATAGGTAGCTCCGCCCCATGGCTTTTAGCCTTGTGGTAATGGATTGCAGCTTCATCCCGAACCCCGAGGCCATGCTCGATCTCAGCGACCGCGAGATGTGCCTTTGCTGCAAGCTCATCGCGCTCTTTGGCTTTGCCCTTACCTGCCTCCAGCAGCGCGATTGCCCGGAGAAACCGAGTCCGCGCGCCGGCGCTGCTTCCTTTGCCAAGCGCATTCTCACCGTTCTGGATCTGTCGTCGCGGGTCGCTCTGCCGACTCCAAATCAAGAGCAAGATGATCGCGGCACAGATTCCGCCAGCTATGTAAAGCATCATCTCCTTCGCCCTCCCGCGGTCTTCCAGTTCCGAAGAAGATTGCGCGCCTGTTGCTCCTGCGTCGTGGAAAGGCCCAGCTTCAACGCGTTTTCCATTTCGGTGATGGCTTGCCGGCTCTTCTCCTGTCCCTGATTCCAGAGTGCCGGAGCAAGAAAGAAATGGAGTCCTGCATTTTGCGGGCAGGTCTCAATTCCACGACGAATGATCGATTCCGCCTGGAGAAACTGCTGGCGGCGATTGCAGAATTCTCCAATAAGCGTGTAGAGCTTCGGCTCGCTTGGCTGCGTCTCCAGGCGTTGGCGGGCCATCCTCTCTGCCTCGTCCTCGTTTCCCGCCTGAAACATTTGCCGCAGCTTTTCTATTTCATGGTTAAGGCTCTCGCTGAGCAACGCGTCCAGCAGAATTTGAGCAGTCTCGAAACGTTTTTGCGGGCTCTTCTCCAGACCCTTCATCACGATAGTATTTAGCCGCTCATCAACAGACTTGTTCAGTTCGATCGGTGCAGTCGGGTTTTGTGTGTCAATCTTGTGCTTCAGGGTAAACACGTTGTCGTCCCAGAAAGGGAGCCTGCCGGTAACCATCTCGTACAGGGTCACGCAAAGAGACCAGGTATCCGACGCCATTGATGCGTGCCCAGTCAATGCTTCCGGAGCCATGTAGGGAAACGTACCGACGACTGTGCCTGGGCTTGAACCCAATGCGCTGGACTGCATGACTTTAGAGATCCCAAAATCTAGGAGCTTGGGCTGATCATCCGCTTCGCAAATCCGAATGTTATCAGGCTTAATGTCGCGGTGAAGAAGATTGATGCGGTGCGCAACGACCAGACCGGAACAGACGCTGATGACGATCTCAACCGCGCGCTTTGGCGCCATCGGCTTGCGGGCCAAATTCATCGGACCGATGATTGTGCGCAGGTCCTTGCCGGGCACGTATTCCATCATCATGACGTAGAATCCGTCGAATTTCCCGAAGCCAAAACAGCGGACGATATTCGGATGCATCATGCCCACCAAGCTACCCGACAGGGCGTTTGCCTGCATGAGTTCATTGATCAATGCCTCTTCAGTCCGCTTGTCGTGCGGCACCTTGATCACGATCTGCTCGTTGTTCCGGGTGCTATCGGTTACCAGGAGCGTGCGGCCAAAAGCACCAGCTCCAAGTTGCCTCACGACTCTAAAGCGCTCCCAATCCTTATCTCGCCTGGCCATCTTCGTCCTTTCCCGCCTGGTCGTGGTCGCCGAAGTTCCGCGGAATCCGATAGCGATCCATTTTGTTCAGCATCGTCTGTCTGCTCCGGTATCCAAGCAATCTTGCAGCCAAAGTGACATTGCCAGCAACGGAATCGAGAGCTTCCATGATCTTAGCTTTCTCAACAATGGCCATTGGTTGAGGACCATCCTCCGCATTGTCTGCCTCAAGGGCGTCTCTGCGATTTGCATTTACTCGGTTATGCGATGCGGCTACGATAGTTTCGGGTAAGTCGAACGAGAGAACGATCGCCCTGTCGCGCACCTTGGCTGCGGCGGTCTTGATGCAGTTCTCCAATTCACGGACATTTCCGGGCCACGCGTAGTTCCGAATCGTATCTAGGGCTTTATGCGAGATGGTCCGAACCGGAGACCCAAATCTGTATGCATACCTATCTAAAAAATAGAAGGTAAGCAGAAATATATCTTCCATGCGCTCTCGCAGCGCCGGCACTCGAATTTGCTTGCCGAACCGATAGTACAACGGCGCGCGAAAACTGCCCTCTGAGACGCACTGATCGAGTAAGTGATCGGTGGCGGCGATCACCTGCGCAGTGACTGGAATCCCGCGTCGTCCTCGTACGCGCAAGACCTCTTTTTCCTGTAGAACACGTAGGAACTTATCTTGTAGCGACAGGTCGAGTCCATGAATCTCGTCCAGGAACAATGTACCTTCGGCGGCAAGTTCAAACCACCCTGGGGCACCTGCAGTGTCGGCTCCGGCGATTCCGGAACGAGGTGCGTGTCCGAAGATCTCCGCATCTGCCAAACTCTCAGTGATCGTCGCACAGTTGCGTGCAATGAATGGTCCGGATGAGTAGCGGCTTGCGGCGTGGAACGCACGAGCCACGACCTCTTTACCTGACCCGCTCTCCCCCTGGAGCAGCACATTGGTATCGGAGAGCGCAGCTTCCTCGATTTGGCTGCGTAATTCTCGGATAGGCGCACTAAGGCCGATCAGCTCACTGGGCCATTCCACCACCGCGTCCATTTCGGACCGCGTCGCGGATTCATCCACCCTACCGTAATCGCGCGCAAGTGCCATCCGGGCCGCCATGATTACGAACGCAACCTCGGAGGGAGTAAATGCAACACCCGATACGGGGCGCTCCAAGCCTAGGAGCCCGACTACTTGATCGCGGTCAAAAACGGGCGCCAACATCGTTCGGCCTTCAAGGAGCGGCTGTCCAGCTAGAAGGGAATCGGCGAAGCCGGAATCGCTGATCTCAATCTGGTCTCCAGGCGACATCCCGGTTCGGCAAAGGACGCTGAACGAGCCTCGGACCTGAGAACGAAATAGACCTACGAATCCGCTTCGCGATCCACTTACGCGAGCAATTGCCGGCAGCATCTCTGCAAGTAACTTGTTGCCGGTGATTCTGTGCCTTGCGGCTTGAAGGAGCGTGTCGAGGACCTCCTTCTCCGGCTCGTTAAATTCGCGAGCACGATCATCCGGGAAGCCGGTTAAACACTTGGTGCCCTGATGTTCGCTGTTTTCTGCCTGGTTATGGGAAACCACACGTAAGGGGCTGAACTCTTCGACTGAAGGCTCGCGGGCCGAGTAGATTAACTCGAAATCGGCGATCTCAACGACATCTCCCTCCGCCAGGACATGCTGAAACACTGGCTTTCCGCCCACACGCACGCCGCGCAGACTGCCGAGATCGCGGATAAAATACCGCTCGCTCCCTCGCGCCAACCGGACTACCGCCGCGTGGGAGCGCGACACGCGCCGCCCGGGATCGGGCAGGTAGATATCGTTCGCACGCGTTCGCCCTATCAAGAGGCAATCCACGTTCGAAAATTGATGCTCACGATAATACGAACTTCCATGGTGAATCAAAAAATGGGGCATAGCGCTAATCCGTTCGTGCAACAATGACGCTGATATTATCGATCCCTCCCATAGCCTTTGCTGCGCGAATGAGTTCCTCACAGCTTCGCTCCAGATCCTTGGCATGGCGTCGCAATATCTCTTCCAGATCGCGATCCTCAACCATTCCTGTCAGGCCGTCAGAACACAGTAAAAGCAAATCATCCTGGGACCAGGAGCACGCCCGTATTTCGGGGGAGACGGCCTGCTTATTTCCGAGGCTTCGCGTCAAAACCGACCTCAGTTGATGGGTTCGAGCTTCATGGCTGGTGATCTCTCCAGCAGTAACCATTTCCGCCACCAGTGAATGATCCTCAGTGAGCTGTTGCAGCTTGCCGTCTCGGAAAAGATAGGCGCGGCTATCGCCAACATGTGCGATATTGACATGGCCCTCGTGACAAATAGCAATCACGATCGTCGTGCCCATCCCTTTAAGGTTTATGTCCTGTGTGGCGCGGCGGTAGATTGCGCTGTTGGCTTCGCCAATACAGCCAATCAACAGCTCGCCAATAGAGCCACTGCCGCTTGCGCCATTGTCATGCCATTCATTCTGCACGTAGGACGCAACAGTGGCGACAGCCTGCTCGCTCGCAACCTCGCCAGCTAATTGCCCCCCCATTCCATCTGCAAGCACAAGAAGTCCGCGGGATGTATCGATGAAGACTCTGTCTTCATTGTTCTCGCGTCTGCACCCGACATCGGTCATAGCGGCAGCCTTCACAGGGCGCCTCCTGGGCATAAAGGAACCGCGAGAAAGACCAATTCGGTTGATCCTATAGCGATACGGTCACCATTTGTGAGTTGAACCAATTCACCGACAGACGCGCCGTTCACTGTGACCGGCGCGGAATTGTGGGTGTAAAGCCTGAACCCGGTCGACTGTTCACCGCTCTCGAAGGTGATCACGGCATGAAGATTTGCGACCTCCGGGTCATCCACTAAGAGGTTGGTGCGTCCCCGGCCAATGACGGTTCGTGCACTTTCCAGGACAGTGATCTGACCGAGACGTACACGCTGAGGTGTTCGAGCCGTCACCACGAGCCCTACGATCCCTGACGGAGGCGATGGCCGTTTACTACCAATACGGATCAATTCCGACTGAGTAAACCCGAATTGCGAAGAGGATGCGTTCGCTTGAGCAAAGGAGATACTATGTATCGGAGACTCAGTTCCTGCGGCGGCATCGATCCGCTCTGGCCCCGCTGGTCCCCTCAAATCGTCCATTAGAACTACCGGTAACATATCGTCAGCCGGGACTTTGATCGGCGCTGGTGAAGATTCGATCAATTCAGCCTCGACACCCAGCACTCTGATCGCGTCAGATTTCTCCGACTGAGGCGACGTGTCTGTTGGCTCGATCGGCTCTTCGAACTGCACGAGTGCCAGCCCGGTCGGCGATTCTTCCTTCGACAGCAAGGACCGACCGAGTCCCACTTCCGTCTTTGGTACCTCGGGTGAGTTCTCCGATTCCTCTTCCTCGCCCTTGCATCGCGCGACTTCAGGAGGTGCAGCCTGCGGCTGCATCCCGGCCCCGATCATCTCCGGCGATTCCGAGCCTTCTATAGCAGCGAAATGCTCGGTGTCGCCTGGGTCCGTTACCACGAACCAAGCCTGAGTCGTTTCCTTCTCGTCGTCTTGCCGGTCCATCCCCACACCTCAAGTTTGGTCAACAAACAGAAGCTCGGTCAGCCCCACGATGACTTTGTCCTCGGATTGAAGCGTAACGGGCTCAGATATCCGCACGCCGTTCACCATCACGCCGTTTTGGCTTTTCAGATCTTCGAGCACATAATGCCCTTGGTCGTCCTCAAAAAGGCGCGCATGTCGGCGGCCCACCATCGGGTCGTTCTTGATAAGGATCTGCGCGTACTTTGAATCGCGGCCGATGACGCAATCTTTTTCAAAAACAATCAGCTTTTGGCCCTGGTCGGGTCCCTTGACGACTTCCAGCCACACTCGCGGGGGGACCATCGTGGCAGCAAGCGCAGGAACCTGCGAGACGCGCCACTTGAAGTAGATCCATATGCCCGAACCGACCACAACAATGAGTGCAAAGAGACTTCCCAGCAACTCCCATCGGACGCGCCACGCAGATGGCGGGGTTGAAGGGCCCGCCAGAGCAGCACCGGGGCCCGATGTGACAGTTAGGTTCGCCCGTGCGCCCTCTCCGCGATAAGCGAGGGAAATGGTCAGGTTAATCGGCGTATTCGATCGCACCGGCTGGTTCCAACTGAGCAAGTAGTTGTTTTCAAGCTCCTCTGCGACATCAATATAGGCGCCAGCGATATCTCCGGCTTGAGGCGCGCGATACGATTTGCCGTGACTAACCGCTGCCAGTCGGTCCAGCGTTGTCGTATCGACTGATCGCCCGTAACCGAGAGTGTAAACGGGAGTATCGTGGGAGCCGATCTTCATCAACACTTCCCCAAGCTCCAGCCGACTCCCTTCGTCTTTTCCGTCCGTTAGTAAGACAACGGCGGACCGATTGGTTGGCGCGTTGGCAGCCCGGTTAAGAGCTTCGAATAGCCCTTCGTACAGATGGGTCTGGAGATCGGTTGCCTTGAGACCGCTCAATGCCTGCTTAATACGATCACGATCGCGGGTGAACTCGACGACTTGTCGCACGTCTGTCCCGAAGGTCTCCAACGCGCACATGTCGTCTTTTCCAAGATGATCGACGAAGCTGGAAGCCCCGCTGATCGCTGAGTTGATCCCAACTCCGTTCATGCTCCCGCTGACATCAATTGCGAGGATCACCGAAAGGGGATTCTGGCTAGTGCGGGTCCGCACGACCGATAAGGACTTGATTTCTTGACCATTCTCTGCAACTTGAAAATTCGCGGCCTCAAGGCCTCGGAGCGGATTTCCCGCCGCGTCAACAGGCAAGACGACGGCTTGGCTGGAGCCATCAGCATTGATGGCAACCTCAGACACCTTCAGTGACAGTGATGAATTCTGGGCCCAGCCGGCACAAGTCAACAGACATGTCAGAAGCATTGTCCCGGCTCCCTCAATCCCCACCGTTTTTCTCATTTCCCTCTTCTCCTGATAACCATGCCCGAAGCCAAGTCGGGTTATAGCTTCGGTAACCACTCCAAGGTGCGCCCAACCGGAACAACAGAATCCCAGATAACTCCCGTTGCGGCTTCTGGTCGGTGACAAATGCAGGTGGGTTGCCAAACACATAAGCGCCGTCCCTTGCGCCTGATCTCCAAGTGGGGGCGGCTTCGATTGAACTTTGGCGGAAATCGCCATTGTATTAGAATTAAGCGGAATCGTAAAGGGTAAGATGCTCTTGCTGCGAGGGATATAGGCAACAGCCCTTCGTCAGTTGAGACGGTCCTTATTAATGCAACATGTCGACGGGCGAAAACCGGATTCAGTATCCATTTTTTAGAGGGCAGCCATTATTTGGATGGCGTCGACAGCTAGATGAGCCAGTTGGAAACGCCTTGATGGCTGGAGGATCTCGGTGCGATTATGGCGGTGACTCTCCGATTCGAAATCGCTCAAACACAAATGGGCCCCTTCCAACGTCATTCGACTCGGCATGACAAGGCTCGTCTGTTTCGCGGCTTATGCGCTCTTTCGAACGTTTGCATACCTGCAATGGAATGCCAAGATCGCCGCCTCGGACTTTCTCCTGGCACATTCTGGCAACTCAATTGCATTGTAGTTTCCGAATGCGAAAACGGTCCTGTTTGCGGATTCAAAAACACTTTGCAACTCACTGTCCAGGAGGAATCCAATGAACAAGTCGAATTTACCCGAAACTCTTTACGTTCCTTCATTGCAAGTACAACAGGGATCCATCGACTTTCAAATCGATCATGAGGGCCGGATCGTCCTGTTGGCCTGGAAAGATGGCGCAACTGCAACGAAGTGGTTGGAGAGAGGAGGGGTCGAGCTTCACAAACAACATAACAGCGCCTTTGCTCATAATCTCTCGATAGCGCCGAACAAAGTAGTAGTCAGGGTTGTGCAGAGAGATGAATTCCTTTCTCTCAACGCAATGTTGTCCAACATCGCCGGAGCCAAGCGAAGTATTCATTTTGAACCGGACTTCGGGTGCCTGCTTTCTCCACCTGAGCGCCAGATTGCGCTCGAATAACCTCCTGCTCGAAACAGGACTCACTCCTGCGGTAGAACGCCGGGCTCTCGAGACGCCTTCGGCTAATCTATGCCTTATCCTTTGCTAATGACGAAGTCTCTGTTCGCGATTTACAGCTAGATCCAGGCAACCCGTCGAACAGAAATCCGTTCAGGATTGGTGATGATGTAGACAATGTCTTGGGGGAGGTTTATTGGTGACCGGTATCTGGCGTGAGGGCCAGGTTAGGGCCGAGAAACTAAATTGGGCAGGCAGCACCTGCGAGATCCTTTTCATTCACCAAACAAAGAGACAAGCGGTCAAACAATGAAACGGTCGTCACTAAGCCGAAGGATTTATAGAAGACTTTCGACTGGTAGCGTTCTCGATGACTAGGGCGAGACTTGGACGCCAGCGAATGGCCCAGCTTAACTTTCGCAAACGCAGGCATTTTTCCGAGAAGACATTCCGTCGGCCTCACAACCAGCGCAGTAGCGATACAATTCCATGAAACCCTTACGATTCCGCGGGAAGCGCAATGATACAGCACCAACTTCCTTGAGAGCCCAGACTATCAAGCTTTTCCAGCCAGCGAAGAATCCCCTCGCTACCGGTTGAGCAACCAGTGATGGCGGCAAAAGATTGACACCAATCAGACGTGGCCATTCCGAAACCAAGTAAAGATCGAGAACAATTTAGAAAGGTCGACGAAGATGAGTTTCTTGACTAACTTATTTGGCTGCGCCTCATCAAGGATCTTCGCGGCTTGCCAGAAAGGCAACTTGGAAACAGTCAAAGAACTAATCAAAGCCGATCCTCATCTGATTTACAGAGAAGATCGCCTAGGCAACTCGCCATTGCACGTTGCGGCAGGGGAGGGTAAAATCGCGGTTATTGAGTTCCTCTTGCAGTCCGGCTGGGGGACTGAAGGTCCTTGTAATTATGTTTTTGGTCCCTACGCGGTGAATCTTAGTGCAAGAAACATGCGCGGAAAAACCGCTGCGGAAGTGGCTGAGAACCTAGGTATTACCAAAGTAGCCCAGCTCATTCACGCGGAGGAAAGCAGACGAAGCGCGTGGTATGAGGAAGATCATCAAAGAGCGATGCGAGTGCAGCGCCAAGTTATGGATCAGGTGAGCCGGCAAATTGCGGAATTGAATCTGACAGAGTCGAGGTCTAGAGCCATCCTCGTGACTTGTCCCAAATGCAAATTTGTTCAATTGCCGGGAACACGGAAACCAGGTGTCAGACATTGGAATTGCATCAGTTGTGGCAAGAATCTCGGATATGATTATGACATGGGGATGTAACACACTGGACAGTGCTAAGTTCTCCCCGATCCTTCACGCAGCCTGCTCCCTTGAATCCATATTGATATCGGACCGCCAGTATTGGTCAACGATTTCCTTCAGTTCGGGGTTGAATTGGAAAAATGAGAACAATCCCGGGATGGCCGCTCTCAGGGCGTTTGCGGCAACCACTTCTGATGGCGAGAGCACCGGATTCATTGTACGGAGCCAGCTTCTGAGGCAGAAATTGGCTTCGGCGGTGTAGTTCATCGACAGGTGTTGCAGTTGCCCTTGAGCGATGCAACCCAACTGGACATGGATGTGAGGGGCGGCCGTCTTGCGGCGGATAGCAGCGCGGTAAGCAACGCTGCTCCGATGAAGATACTGGTTGCCGTCGCCGCGCCTCAGCGATTTCATTCCGCACATCCAAAACTGGTAGGCATAAGTGCCCAACACACCAACAACCATACTTCGCAAAGCTCGATTGCGATGCCGATGTCTGCTGAAAATGCGCTCTTCGTTCCATGTTCCAGGTTTATAGTCTAGTCAACAATGAAGTAGGTCGCGGACTTGTACAGAGGTTCCTTAGACAGGGCACCATAATGAGCATATATGCTTCAACTTCAGAGACTCTGGCAATACCATGCTCTCCGCTCAGAACCCGCAGGGAGGTTGTAATTCCCCTCTCGGGTTTGCGCCACTGGTGACTCTCACTCCATCGAGATAAGGGCCGGAACAGCCCGTTTATGCTTTTGAGAAAGCTCGCAATCTGCTCGGACAAGTCGATGTTCTTTACAACGAACGATTGAGTGGTCTATAGATTGCAAGAAAGTGTGCAGATCTGTGAGGTTCACAACATTGGCATTTAGGAATATTGGTGCGGGTTCTTACCAGAGATAACCAGCTTGGGTGAGCGAACCGTAAGATCGGAGCGATCATGACTCTGTGGAAGAAACTATTCGGATCTGACTTCTCCAAGGCGGGTATCGTTCAAAGAAAGTCACGCGGGTCGCCTGCTATTCCAGGTGACCAGTTAGTTTCTTTCCATGACGCGCTCAGGAAGGAGGACCTGAAAAGGGTCGCGGCGTTACTCGCGAAGAATTCCTGTCTAGCCAATGCAGAAGTTGAAATCGGCAAGAACCCCTTGCCCTTGGCATTCGGCAAGAGGCTCTTGCACTTGGCAGCGGACAAGGGACGCAAAGAACTCGTCAAGTTGCTGCTGTCCCATTTGGCGGATGTGAATTCCAAATGCTTTTTGGGGGGCACGCCCTTGCATGCCGCAGCACAAAATGGCAGGAAGGAAGTGACGGAACTGCTGCTGGCCCATAATGCTGAGGTAAACGCCCGTGACAGCTTTGGCTACACTCCTTTGCATTTAGCGGCACGAGATGGCAGAAAGGAAGTAGCGGAGTTGCTGCTGGCCAATAATGCCGAGATAAATGCCAAGGGGTTTAACGGTAGCACTCCGTTACATCTGGCGGTACTTAGTGGGAGCAAAGAGCTGGTGAAATTACTTCTTGCCAGAAATGTCCAGGTCCATGTGATGGACAATCAAGGCAAAACGCCTTCGCGCCTGGCGGAGGAGAATGGCTACAAGGATGTAGCTGAAATGCTTCCTCACCAGGGGGAAAGCTCCCTTCGCTGCCCCGTCTGTCAAGGGTCAGGGCTTGAATGGCGCTCTGCGCTTCATGGTGGGGGCTACAGAAAGTGCCGAGTCTGCTCAGGGACGCGAAATCGTGGTTAAGAGTTTTGGACCCAATGCGCTTTTGCCGCGAGCAAACTTGTTCCGCTGA
>Ga0182013_10001834_pt1 | contig 28584 bp, 34 predicted proteins | sample 612S2MmetaG_FD_120487 | JGI IMG/M metagenome (GOLD analysis project Ga0182013, IMG submission 120487) | Permafrost microbial communities from Stordalen Mire, Sweden - 612S2M metaG | ecosystem: Environmental > Terrestrial > Soil > Wetlands > Permafrost | place: Sweden: Stordalen | collected...
CTATAATCTGCTCCGCGCGCACGGAAGCGAAAACATCAAAAATGCCCGATGGCGCGCCGCGCTCGATCTCGACTTTCTGCTCGATATCATCGCCAAATATTAAGAACTGAACAGCCCTGGGCGGTTAATCCCCAATTTTCCCTTTCTTGTATTGTGGCGCATGCGCATCGACTGCGCCGACATAGACCAAATAAGTTCGCGTCCCAAGGCGCGGGTTCGCGTGCAAAAGAGCACCGGCGAGCGCGTGCAGGTGAACTTCCCAAGTCGCGAGGCGCGGCTGCGATTTTTTCAATTTGTCAAAAGAGTGGACCCTTCGATCAGCATAAGCCGCTGACGCGCGACTTCGATCGCCCTGCCTTCCCCTCGCCGGCGAAGGCGCGTATCCTGTGGCGGCGGCGCGTTGTCGGCGCGTTAGCACCTGTTCCAGCGGAGCCTGCTCCGGGCATTTCGATTTCGCGCGATTTCCCGTCGCCCGGACAATTCCATCCGAGCGGAAGTCGCGCCAGGGAGAGCGCCATGTTTCTTGTTTTTCTCGTGCTCGTCGCGCTTGTCGGCGTGTGGCTGGTGTCCGCCTATAACGGCCTCGTGTCGATGCGCCAGCGCTATGGCCAGGCATTTTCCGACATCGACGTGCAGCTCAAGCAGCGTCACGATCTCATCCCCAATCTCGTCGAAACCGTGAAGGGCTATGCGGCACACGAGAAGGACACTTTGGAAGAAGTGACCAGGGCGCGCAATCTCGCGGTGTCCGCGCAGGGCCCGGCGGCGCAGTCGGCGGCCGAAGCCCAGCTCAGCGGCGCGCTCGGGCGGCTGATCGCGATCTCGGAATCCTATCCCGACCTCAAGGCCAACGCCAATTTCCAGCAGTTGCAGAGCGAGCTCGCCGACATCGAGAACAAGATCGCCGCCGCGCGCCGCTTCTTCAACAACACCGCCGCCGAATATAACGCCGCGTGCCAGGGCTTTCCCGGCGTGCTGATCGCGCAGCGCTTCAACTTCAAGCCGGTCGACTTCTTCAATCTCGAAGAGGGCGAGCGCAAGGCCGTTCAGGAAACGCCGCAAGTGAAATTCTAACAATCCAACCAACCCATGGAGCCGGCGCGCGGCTCCCTCTCCCCGCGAGCGGGGAGAGGGAGTAAAAACGCCGCTATATCAGGCGCGGCTTGGCGACGGGATCGGCTACGATGTTCAAGGCGTATGGGCTTTATTCGCATATTCAAGCGAACCGGATGCGTTCGGCCTTTCTGCTCGCCGGCTTTGTCGTGCTGCTGATCGCGCTGATGTTCTCCTTCGCGCTTATCTTCGAGGCGATGGGCCAGGACGCGCCGCTCGACGTGATCCTCGCGCGCGCGATCCTCGACGTGAAGGAGGGCTGGCCGCTGGCCTTCGGCGCGGCGGCCGTTTGGTTCTGCATCGCATATCTTTTTCACCAGAACATGATCGACTACGCCACGGGCTCGGCCGGCATAGAGCGCGCGCAGGCGCCGCGGCTCTATAATCTGCTGGAGAATCTGTGCATCTCCCGCGGCATTCCGATTCCAAGGCTTAAGATCATCGAGGACGGCGCGCTCAACGCCTTCGCCAGCGGGCTGCGCGACGGCGATTACAGCATATCGGTGACGCGTGGATTGCTCGATCATCTGACCGACGCGGAGGTCGAGTCGGTGCTCGGCCACGAGCTGACGCATATCCGCAATCGCGACACGCAGATGATGGTGATCGCGACGATTTTTGCCGGCATTTTCGCCTTCGCCGCCGATCTCACTTTCCGTAGCTGGAACTTCCCGTTCGGCTTCTCGCCTCGCCGCGACAATTCGCGCGAGGATCGCAGCGGCGGCGGCGCCGTCATCGCGATAGTGATCGCGCTGGTGGTCATCGCGGTGAGCTTTGGCGTCTCGGTGCTGATCCGCTTCGCCCTGTCGCGCTCACGCGAATATCTCGCCGACGCGGGCTCGGTCGAACTGACCAAGAATCCCGACGCGATGATCTCGGCGCTGCGCAAAATCTCCGCCAACGCGACGATCCCCGCCATGCCCTCGCGCATGCAGGCCTTCTTCATCGAGAGCCCGGCGCTGCTTCCCGAGAGCGGCTGGCTCGCGACGCACCCGCCGATCGAGGACCGCATCGCGGCGCTGGTGGAATTCGCCGGCGGGCGCGACGAACCGGCGCCCGTGTCGGTCGAAGCGCCACCGCCGCCATCCTTCCTGCCGCCGGGCGTCGGGCCGAACGCCCCGCCGCCGCCGGGTCCGTGGGGGTGAGGGTTGAAGTCCGGCGCGCGCAGCCCCGCAAGCGGTCGCCGTTGGATCGCATTGGGACCCAATCGGGTCATCGCTGCCGCCACGGTAGAGATGAGATTCGGGCATATAATGTAAAAACCTATGATTAACAAGCCAGGGACAGAAATGAGATATGGCTTTGTGTGATATTTTTGTCACGAATCTTGTGACATTTTTACCACAACTCTAATTTTTTTGTCCAATCTATGGCGTCTTATGCCTTTATTGCTTGTCCCAAATCGAGGCGGAGCCTAACCTCTTGGTCGTCCCTCGCAGGATACCGCCTTTCGTAAGCTCATTACAAAGGTGAGTCGTTGGGTGCCCGGCGTAACGCCGCCGGCGTGGTTTGTGTATTCGTGTGTGGCTGAGCATGTCTGAAGGCAACCACTCAATTACTGAACTAGAGGATGCCCAAAAGCGTCGCTGGAAAAGGATTCAAGCCCGGCTACGAGCGCAATTGGGAGAGCGTCTGTACGATGCGTGGTTCAGCCGGCTCGAGTTTCAGGCCATGGATGGCGGAGAGGCCACGCTCATCGCGCCGACCAGTTTTATGAAAATGTGGATTGACGACCATTATTTGGATCGGCTGCAGGCCGAGGTTTTGGCTGAGTTTGGCGATATCCATCAAATTTCGATCGCCGTGCGCGCCTCCACGTCCACTTGAGCTCGGCGGCGGCGGAACAAAAGACCATTCCCCAGCCAGAGTTAGCACGATCGGATGGATAAAGCAGATCGCGGCGGCCGCGGCAAGGCTATGCTCTAGTTTCCACAATAGCCGCTCCCAAAAATCACATCCCATTCTAACGGCTCGACTTCCTTCGGCATCGGCTGTTATGGTTACTGGTGGAAAACAATTTAATTTACTATTTTGCCTTACCCATGCCTTCATCGCATTGAGATGATGCGGGCGCCAGCGGCAATGGCGTTCACGTGTAAAGAGGACCCTGCGTAAATGTCATTCGCGGCACGACTCGCGCTTCAGAGCAAATCAAACGGATTTAGTCCATTGGGGCATTGGACTGTTGGCGGAGTGGCGCCAGCGGCGGATCGGATCGGCCCGACTTCTCTTCGGCCGCGGCTTCCTCCCCTGATCTTGCCGCGGCTTTTGAAAGATGCGGCGCGGTCGAAGGCTTGAGGGCGAGCATGTCGACCCTTGGTCAAACGGAGGTTTTTGAGGCTTGCCGCGCGTTATACAACATGGCGGGAGAGGACTTTATGTTGCGGCCGCTCATTAGGCATGTGGAAACTATTCCAGCAAGCGCAAGCCAAGTATATTATATTCAAACAAAAACCAATCGCGTTAAATTTGTCGTTGAGTTTGACAAAACATACGTCAGTGAGAGCGAATTTCCACTAACGAGAATTCCATTACTGTTTAAATCTGGTATTTGCAGCCAATCCTCCGAATATTTAGAAGTTAAGTTGGACGATGCTGAGCATGCTGCCTTGATCCGCGCATTTTTGCTTGGCGTAAAGGCACCAATTGTTGTTGAAAAAAGCGCGCTCGCGACACGTTATAAAGTTATTATTCAGCTCTCGGCGACATTTTTTGTCGACTGCGGAGAATTGATCGACGAGGGCATCGACCTTACGTCTGATGTGATTTGCGATCACGTCGGTATGAGCCTTTATGACAAGTCGAAAGATTTCTTTGAGAGCCCAGCGGAGGGGCTGGCGGTCTGGAGCGCCCGCGCGGCCCAGGAGCTTTTTGGAACGCCAAAGCCTTCAGCGGAAACCTATTGGCCGATCGTTTCGCAAAAAGGGGAAGCGGCGCCTAGCTGACAACGCGCCCGCCATCCTTGCTGTCGGGCGCGGTTTATCAGCGAACGCCGAACAGCGGCAGAACTCTCGGGAAGCGGCGCCTTGGTCGCGGCGCCTCGGCCGGCTTGTCGGCCGCGGAAACGCTTTCGAGCGGCGCTCCATCGCGCCGCAACGCCAGCTCGCGCAGGGAATCGTAAATTGGCGCGGAGCGCAGCAGGCTCGGCGCGAGCATGGCGGCGAAGCAGGCGCCGAGCATCGGCAGCAGCAGCTCCACGTTGGCGGTCATTTCCGTCGCGAGGATGATTCCCGTGAGCGGCGCGCGAACGACGCCGGTGAAGAACGCCGCCATGCCGACCACGGCGAAGCCCACGGGCTGAAGCTCAAGGCCCGGAAAAATGAACTGACAAATTCGCCCGTAGATCAACCCGAGCTGCGCGCCCAAAACGAGCATTGGCGCGAATATTCCCCCGGGCGTCGCTGTGGCGTAGGAAACCGCGCCGAAGGCAAAGCGGAAAAAGAAGACGAACAGCAGCGCGGCGAGCGGCTGGGTTCCAAGCAGCGTGTATTGAGTTATCGCGTCGCCGCCGCCGACAATATCCGGCGCCAGCCACGCCAGCGCGCCGACCACCGCTCCGGTGAGCGCCGCGTAGAGGCCGACGCGACGCCGGTCGAGACTTTGCGCCAATGACATGACGCCCAGCAGCGCCTCGCAGTAAAGCGCCGCGGCGCCGCCCGCGATGACGCCAAACAAGAAAAACAGCGGCGTCACTTCGGCGCCGACGACCGCGAGCTTCCCGACATGGAAATCCGGCGCGGTTCCAAGTATCGCTTGCGACACGGAAATCGCGGTCGCTGACGCGCCGATCGCCGCTATCGCGATGTGAAGCTCGAACTCCCGGGTCAATTCCTCCAACACGAATATCGCCCCGGCGACCGGCGCGTTGAAGGCCGCCGCGAGCCCCGCCCCCGCGCCGGCGGCGAGCAAGACCCGAGAATTTTTCCAGCCGAGATGAAACCACTCCCCAAACAGATTGCCGATGGTCGCGCCCATCTGCACGCTCGGACCCTCGCGGCCGAGCGCAAGTCCCGAGCCGATAGCCAGCACGCCGCCAAAAAACTTGATCGGAATTAATATAAGCGGGGCCGGCGGCAGCTCCTCGCGCAACACGCTCTCGACATGGGGAATGCCGCTGCCGGAAGCGTAAGGCGAAATTCGCCGAACCAACCAGGCGGCGAGAACCGCCGCGGCGGCGCAGACCAGCACCGCCAAACAAAAGCCCGCGGCCGCCTGGCCCCGCGCCCAAAGGACGAAAGCGTCCCGCAGCCGATCGGCATTGGCGAGTACGAGCCGAAACGCCGCGCTTACAACTCCAGTGCCCGCGCCGACGACAAGCGAAACCAGCCCGACCGCCAACAGATCGACGGCCCTCTCCCGCTCCTTCAGTGCGATAGGCGTCGAGAGCTGGCCTTCCATTTGCCTTGGCTCATGCATCGTCATTCCCGACTGTTCGCGCGAAGGGTCCGTGATCTTGAAAAGAGTTGAAACAGTATCAGAACCCGGCGATGAGACATAGACCGGCGAAGAACGCTGGAGTCGATATAAACGTCAGCAACAGCGCCGAGCTACCGCGCGCCGATCCTCTCGCATTCCTCGGCTCGGGTTCGCCATTGTGGCGGGTTCTTGAAGATGAAGTCGTAGTAAGCCTCGTCTGCTTTACCCTCCATGCGCCGCGAGTTGGGTTTTCGAGAGCTACGCCGGGCTTTCCAGAAAGAACCGCAGCATTTCGCGTGACGCGTCGGGCCCATTGCTATCTGTGTGTGAACCTTCCGGGCTGCCCCCGGACCAGGCGTGTCCCAATCCGTCGATGGCCCAATGTTCTATATGGGGAACGCCGCTCGCGGTCGTGATCACGCTCCGCGTATAGGCGCGGCCGCCCATGAAGCCGTCGTAGTGCGTCTCCCGTAATGGGTCGGCGAGGCCGGCGCGGGCGTCGGCGAGGATCATTTCGGCGTTCGACGGATGTACCGTTTGATCCGACATGCCATGAAAAACGATGGTGCGAACATGTTCATTCGCCCTTTTGCGACGACGCGTCCTTGCCCCCGGCGCCGCGGAACCCGGTCCGCCGCGCATGGCCGCGAATGCCGAAACCACGTCGGTGGCGGCCCCATGAGCCAGACCCGAGTGAACGCCTGTCGCGGCGTAAAGCTCGGGATAGGTGACGCTCATGATCGCGGCCATGGCGCCCCCCGCTGAAAGGCCCGCCACATAGACCCGTTTGGCGTCGATATTGAAATCCATCATGATTGCGCGCGTAATCCCGGCGATAATGCTGGGTTCCCCCGCATCGCGCATCTGGTCCTTGATATTGAACCAATTCCAGCATGACGATTGATTGGCGTGCGTCGGTTGCCTCGGATAGGCGACGATGAAGCCGTGCTCTTCGGAAAGCCGGTTCATGCCGGTCCCCACCGCGAAGTCGTCGGGGTTCTGGGTGCAGCCGTGGAGCATGATAAGCAAAGGAAGCGTCCGGCCTTCCGCGTTGCTGGGGACGTAAACCTTGTAGTCTCTGGACCCCGCCTCGCAGGTGAAGGTTCGCGCGAGATAAACCGCGCCTTGCGGGACCAACACCAACGGCGCTTTGCGCGATTTCGCGAACGGCGCGGCGCCGTGGTCGAAGTTCGGAAGATTGGCTTGACGCAATAGCTTCAAGACTTCTCCCAGCGGCCTTCTCATTCGCCCGGTGGGAGGTTGTTCGGCGGTGGAAGCCTGTGAGCGACCCCTCTCAATCCTCGCATCCTGTAGGGGCTGTTCGGACGCATCCGCGTTCTCGGTGCCGCGGGTTGGCGGCGCGATCAATAGAGGGCCTTCGGGCGTCCGTTGGTCCGACGAAAAGTCGGGCCCTCGCCCCGATAGGGCGCGCTGGATCACCCGCGTCGCCTCGATGACGTTTTGCGCGCGCGTGAGTTTCGTGGCGTGCCGCATGGCGGCGCCAAAGACCGTTTTCATTCTTGCATCCTCTTGGAAGAAGCGACGCCCGGGTGATCACCCGATGCGATCGGAGAGCGCCGCCTTGACTGCTTTGCTGGCGTGGAGAGCGCCAAGGACGGTGATCGATTCAATTGTCGCGAGCGCGAGTTCGGGCGTGACGTCTTCGGCGATCGCCGCGAGCCCGACGACCTGTATGCGCAGCTTGCCGCCCGAGGCCTTCACCGCTTCCAACTCTTCGCGGCTATAGCGTCGCAATCCGAGTTCGAGCGTGTGCCTCACGATCGATTGCTTGACGGCGTCCGCGTGAGCGGCAAACTGGTTGCGGATCGCCGTCCTGATGAAGTCGGTGCGATTGGAATAGAAGCCCTCGCGCACCAACAAATCGATATGGCCGAGGTCAACGAATCCTATGTTGATTGTGATTTTCTCGGTCTCGCCCGACTTGTCGCCCAGTCGGTGTATTTCCCCAGCCATCTTCCGCTCCATCACCATCCAACCAGATGGTATATGGATGGTAGATTGGGAATTGCAAGGTGGCGGTCAGTGAGATTTTTTGGTTCAGCGGACGACAGCACAGGCTTGGCTACGCGGCTTCGAGCCGGCTCGAAGCCAAGGGCGCAATTCGTAGCTTCAACGGCTGGATCAATCCAAAGCCCCCTCGCCCGCCTGCTCCCGCAAAAACGCCGCCGCCTGCTCGATCGACTGGAGCGCCTGCGGCATCAGCGCCGCCGCCAGTTGCCAGCAATGCGGCGCGTCCGCCCACAGCGCGACGCGCGCGTCGATGCCGGCCTCGACCGCGCGCGCCGCAAGCCGCGCGGAGTCGTCGCGCAACAATTCGCTCGTGCTCGCATGCAGCAGCAGCGGCGGCAGGCCGCGCAAATTGCCGTAAAGCGGCGAGGCCAGCGGATTCCTCGGACTCTCCGCGTTGAGATAGGCGCGCGCGGCGTTTTTCAGCATGCGGCGCGAGAATAGCGGATCGCTGCCCTCGTTCTCGCGCGCCGAGGCGCCGGTGACGGCGAGGTCGGTCCAGGGCGAAAACAAAGCGGCGGCGGCGGGGAGCGGCAGGCCGGCGTCGCGGCGCGAAATCATCAGCGACAGGGCGAGGCCGCCGCCGGCCGAATCCCCGGCGATCACGATCCCGCCGCGCTCGGCCAGCGCGGCGCACACCGCCAGCGCATCATCGAGCGCCGCCGGGAAAGGATGGCGCGGCGCCAGCCGATAGGCCGGCGTGAACACGCTGAATCCCAGCGAGGCGAAGGCCGCGGAGATCGGGCGGTAATGCCGCGGCGACCCCGCGAAAAATGCGCCGCCGTGCAGATAAAGCAGCGTCGCGCCGCCCTCCCCCGCCCATTCGCCGGCGACGCCGCCGATCCGCTCAAACCGAAAGCCGCCGGCCGGCTCGGCATAAGGCAATCGCAGATCGAACACGCGCCGCGCGTCGCGCAGCGAAGTCGCGGCCTCTAACCCGCGCTTGACCCGCCGCCGCAGATAAGCGCTGGCAAGGCGCGGCGAAAGGCTTTTCATGTCTTCGAGACTCGCAAGAAAATAAGCGCGGCGATCTCGCCGCTTTAGCGCCTCTCCCCGCTCGCGGGGAGAGGGCAGGGTGAGGGCGCGGGGCATTCGCCCGAGCGTGGATTACAGCGCGGGGCGCATCGGCATCGTGGATAACATCCCCGGCCCCTCACCCCAACCCTCTCCCCGTAAAACGGGGAGAGGGAGCCGCGCGCGCTCAGCGCTTCGGCGGCGCCGGCGCCTTGCCCGCTCCCTGTTGGCTCAGCAATTGATCGAGGCGCGCGTCCCGCAGCCCGGCCGCGCGCGCGCGGTCGCGCCATTGCACGGCTTCGGCGAGGTTCTTCTCGACGCCGCGCCCGTCCGCCAGAAGATAGGCGAGCCGGTTCTCCGCGACCGCGTTGCCCAGCTCCGCCGCCTTGCGAAACAGCTTCGCGGCGGCGGCGAGATCGCGCTCGACGCCGGAGCCGTTGAATTCGAGGATCGCCAGTTCGACCATCGCGGCGGGGTGATTGTCGTCGACGGCGGCCTTGAACCATTTCGCGGCCTCGCCGTCGTCCTTGGCGACGCCCTTGCCGTGCTTGTAAAGTTCTCCCAGCGCATATTTGGCGTCGGTGTCGCCAAGCTCGGCGGCGCGGCGGAAATAGTCCGCGGCGCGCTCGAAATCGGCGTAGACGCCGTTATTGTCGAGCGCCATCTCGCCCAGCAGATTGATCGCGGCGGCGTGGTTTTGCGCGGCGGCCTTTTCGAGCCAGCCCTTGGCCGCCTCGCGCTCCTTGGGGCCGGGCGCGTCGGACAGGAGCGCGGCGCCATAGAGATATTCCCCCTGCGCGCCGCCGGTTTCCGCCGCGCGACGGAACCAGTCCATCGCCTGATTGTGGTCGCGGGCGACGCCGGCGCCCTCGGCGTAGAGCCTGCCGATCAGCGCCAGCGCCGCCGTGTCCTTGGGATTTTCGATGACGCGCCTTTTCGCCTCGCGCATCGCGATGGGGTATTCGCCGCGCTGATAGGCGCCGAAGGCCACGTCGGGCGGCGGCGCGAGCGGCGGCGGCGTGAGCGATGGCGGCGCGAGAGCCGGGGGCGCGGCGGGCGGCGCGGTTTGCGCGGCGACCGCGGAGGCGCAGGCGCTCAAAGCCAGCAAAAGGACGCGGAGGCGCGTCGCGACATGTTTCATGCGCCCTGCTCCGCTATGGCGCGGCGCGCGTCGGCGACCGCCGCGGCGGGTCCGCGTGGATCGCTCCAGACGTATTCGCCGAGCATGACGAAATCCGCGCCGGCGGCGGCGAGCGGCCCGACATCTTCAAGGCTTCGCGCGAAGGCGACGCAGGGCGTGTTGAAAATCTCCGCCCACCACGCCACGCGCTCCAGCAGCGCCGGCGCGTCCAGCGGCGCGGCGTCCTCGCCGAACAGCACGTAATCGGCGCCCGACTCGCCGGCGGTCATCGCTTCGTCGCGCGTCGCGAGCGCGCCCGCGCCGACGATGTAGCGCGGCGAAAGGCGCCCGATCGCGTCCTTCAGCGGCGCGCCGACGCCGGCGACATGCGCGCCGTCGGCGCCGGTCTCCAGCGCCAGCGCCGGGGAGCCGTCGATCAGCAGCGCCACGCCCTTCGCCTGCGCCGGCTCGGCGACCGCGCGAACGAGCCGCGCCGCCCGCGCGTCCTCCAGCGGCCCCAACCGCAACAGCAAGCTCGCGATGACGGCGCTGGCCAGCGCCTCGCGCAGCGCGGGCAGAAAGGACTCCGCCTCGGTGAGGACGGGCGTGACGAGGTAAAGGCCGGGGCTCGGATCGGACATGTTTCTCGCCTGGGAAAGGGACGCTGCTTCATCTCATACGTCGCGCGAGGACGCGGCGAAAGAGCGGCGAAGGATTTTAGCGAGGCAAGACCATGCGCCTGCCGCTGGTCGAAATCCCGCGCCCGGCTCCCCTGGCGCGGAGCGCTCCGCGGAACAAGGATTTGGATCGCCATCGCGGACGGCCGCCATAAATAGGACCATGGAAAGGAGAGCGAAATTGAATGGTCGGATGATATGCTTCGTCATGCTTCTTGGGATGGCGGGCGACGTCGAGGCTGAGTCGTGGACCGGGAAGGCGGCCTTCTACAATCTCAAGGGTCGGACAGCGAGTGGCGGCCACGCGACGGAATTCACGGCGGCCCATCGGACTTTGCCGTTTGGCGCCAAAGTCCGCGTAACCAACCTGAGCAATCATCGTTCGGTCGTCGTGACGATCACCGACCGCGGGCCATTTACCCGAGGTCGCGTGATAGACGTATCGAAAAAGGCGGCGCAAGCCTTGGAGTTCGGCTCCGCTGGCATGGCCCGCGTGCGCGTCGAAGTATTGGCGAACTAATCGGGCTGTCGTGAGCTAAGCGCGCGGCGCTCCTGCCGCTGGTCGAAATCCAGCGCCGGGCTCCTGCGGCGCGGAGCGGCGAATGCGCGGCGTCGACCGCCAACCGCGATGAAGCTGACCGTATGGCGCGCTTGTCGCGCCGTAGTACAAAATACACTCTGAATCTTCATCCGGGACGAGCCGCCTTGACTGTCCTTGCCACGGCCCTCAGACATTTCGGGGATCAAATAGCCCTTGGCAGGACGGCTCAATGATAAAATCTCTTATTTCGGGGACCGCGCTCAGCCTCGTGTTGACCGCGTCGGTGTTCGCGGCCGATCTCCCCGGCAATAAGCCGCCCGTCTATGTTCCGCCGCCGCCGCCGATGTGGACCGGCTTCTACGCCGGTCTGAACGCGGGCGGAACCTTCAGCGGCGGCAACGGCCTGACCACCACCGGCGTCGATCTGCTCGACGATTTCAATGGCGGCGGCTTCCCAGCCACAGGCTTATATGGCGCCACCTCCGCGCTGGGCGCGACGCATGCCTTCAACCAGAGCGCCGGGGGCTTCCTCGGCGGCGGCCAGCTTGGCTATAATTACTAGTTCTACAACGCCTTCGTCGCCGGCCTCGAAGCCGATATCCAGGGCGTGGCGGGATCGAGCAACAACGGCGACGCCGCGACCCTGGCGCCTTCGCTCGGAGTCCCCACCGCCGCCAATCTCGCCAGCCCCGTCGCAACTTTCTCGACCGCTTCCAGGTCGCTCGATTATATCGGCACCGTGCGCGGCCGCCTCGGCTACTTGATTACGCCGACGCTGCTCGCCTACGCCACCGGCGGTCTCGCCTATGGCGGCGTCAACTCCAGCGTCAGCATCTTCCAGACGATCCTGGGCAATACCGACCCCATTCCGGCGCCGCCTTCCATCCTGGGCGGCGGCTATTCCAATACGCGCGCCGGTTGGACCGCCGGCGGCGGCATGGAATGGATGTTGATGCCGAACTGGAGCGCCAAGCTCGAATATCTGTATTACGACCTCGGCTCGGCGTCTTACCCGGTTGGCGGCGCGCTCTATCAAATAGGATTTCTCGGAACCGCATTGGGCTGTAGCTGCGGCGGCGGAGGGTCCGCCGCGAGCGCCGTCTCGGCCGCCACGCGCTTCAACGGCCACATCGTCCGCGCCGGCGTGAACTACCACTTCAACTGGTTCGCTCCGGCGCCGGCGCTCGCCAAATATTAATCGGCTCGCGAAGCCGCTTCAGCGAACAGCCCGGCCTCGCGCCGGGCTTTTTGTTTGCGGCGCCAGCACTTTGGCGCTAGCTCGCCTTGCGGCCCAGCAGTCGCAGGAAGACGCGCTTGGCGCTCGCCCGCAGTCCCCGGCGCAGCGTGTCGAACCGGCAAGCCGCGTCGAAGCCGACCGCGCCGCGCAACTGAACGGCCACGTCGGCGATGGCGACGCGATCCGGCCAAAAACGGTCGATCATCGGGTGATTGGCGATGGCGCAGGAGTCGGTCATGTCGATGTCGGCGCGCGCCGCTTGCGCCCGCGTCAATTCATACAACAGATGAATTCCCGGCGCCTGCGCGCGAAATTCCTCGTCGAAGGCGATCTTCCAGAAATAGGCGCGGCCGCGGCTCTCGATCACGACGCCCATCGCCAGCGGGCGGCCGGCCAGCGTCAGCCGGGCGACGCGGCACTTGCCCTCGCGCGCCAGTAACCGCGTCGCGCCGCGCGAAAAGGCCGACAGCGCGGGGTCCGCGAGCAGCGCGCCGCTCTTGCCCTTCCAGCCCGAGGCTTCGAGCGTCAGAAACTGCTCCAGCGCGTCGCGCACCTCCTTGGGCGACGACGCGATCGAAAATTCCACCGCGCCCTGTTCGGCGAGCCGGCGCCGGCGGCGCTGCAAATCCTTGAGCGCCTTCTTTCCCGCGCCGCGCGTCCATAATTCGTCCGGGTCGGAGCCGGGCGCAAGCATCGCGCGCTCGAACCGATCGAGCCTCACGGCGGCCCGGCCGGAGCGCCGCGCCGCGGCCAGCAGCGCCCGGTGAAGCGGGCCATCCTCGACGAGACGCGGAAAGACGACGCCGGCCGCCGGCCCCGATCTGGCGAGCCAGTCCAGAAAGCGCTCCAACACGTCCTCGGCGCAATCGCGATCCAGCAAGGGCGCCGCCAGCGCGGCCTGCTTGTCGAGCCAGAGCCGGGCGAGTCCGCCGCCCGGCATCGCGGCCGCCGGCGCCAGCGCGAACAGGCCGACCAGCCGCCGCGCCTCTCCAAGACAGACGCCCTCGCGCCACACGCCGACGAAGCGCGGGCGGGATCGCGCGGGCGCATGCCGCGCCAGTTGCAAGGCGAAGCCGGGTTCGAGGAAGGCGTTGGGTTCGAGCGAACGCAACGCGAGGTCGCGCCAGGCGTCGTAATTGTCGTCAAGCTGCTCGACGCTCAGCGTCCCCATCCAAAATCCGTCCCTTGAAACGCCGTCGCCCGCCACGCGTCGGGGCCTCGGCCGCGCCCGCGCATAGCCCAGACTCGCGGCGGGGGCGGCGACGGAATTCAGGGTCCAAAACGGCGCCGTCATCGGGAGCGCTCCTGTTGTAATCCCGTTTTGGGCCGGGGGCGCGAAATTTCGGGACAGATGCGCCGCGTGGACCCTCTGGAGCGCGAGCGCTTCAAATCGCGGACCAGCGCGAAAGGCGGCGCATGGACTCTGGATTTTCGCGCCGCGGCGTGGTTATCTTTGGCTATGTCGCGTCAACTTTCCCGCTTTCTTATCCTGCTCGCCGCGCTGGCCTGCCCCGCCGCGCCCGCGCTGGCGAAGGTCGGGATTCGCGTCGACCTCGGCCGGCAGCGCATCACCATCGTCAAGAACGACGAGCCGCCGATCGTCTGGAAAATCTCCAGCGGGCGTCCCGGCTATGAGACGCCGACCGGGCGCTTCATCATGCAGCGCATGGACGCCGATCATCTTTCCGACGAATACGACCAGGCGCCCATGCCTTACGCGATCTTCTTCTCGCGCGGGCTCGCCATCCACGGCACCACTCAGCCCGGGCTGGGCCGGCCGGCCTCGCATGGCTGCGTGCGGCTGTCGGTGGACCACGCCCGCGATCTCTACGAATGGGTCGAGCAATATGGCGCCGGCCCCATCGAAATCACCGGCGACGCGACCAGCCTCGCGCAATTGCAGGACGACGAGCCGCGGCCGCAACGCAACGGCGGCAAGCGCGCCCGGCGGCGCGACGGCGACAACGAGACGCCCGTCCTCGACCGCTTTTACGACGATTACGATCGGATCATTCGCGCGCGGTGAGCGCCGGCGGAACTGGCGAACCCGGCGCGCCGCTCCCACTCCCCGCGAGCGGGGAGAGGCCATAAGGCGGCGAGATCGCCGTGCTTTTTCTCAACGCTCCCGGAGGGCTGGCCATGCAAGAAAACGACTGGATCGCCTCGGACCGCTTTATCGAGGATCATCTCATCCGCTCCGATGAGGCGCAAGGCGAGACCCTGCGCGCCAACGCCGCCGCCGGCCTGCCGAAAATCGATGTTTCGACCGCGCAGGGAAAATTCCTGCATCTGCTGGCGCTCTCCATCGGCGCGCGGAAAATCCTCGAGATTGGCACGCTCGGCGGCTTTTCCACGGTCTGGCTGGCGCGGGCGCTGGGGCCGGACGGCCGGATCGTGACGCTGGAGTTCGACCCCAAGCACGCCGAGGTCGCGCGCGCCAATGTCGCCCGCGAAGGCGTCGCCGCGCGGGTCGATCTGCGCGTCGGCGCGGCGCTCGATCTTCTGCCCAAGCTACGGGCCGAGGGCTTTGGCCCGATCGATCTCGCCTTCATCGACGCCGATAAGGAGAACAACGCCAATTACTTCGATTGGGCGCTCGAATTTTCCCGTCCCGGCGGGCTGATCGTCGTCGACAATGTGATCCGCGCCGGCGCGGTCGCCGATCTTGCGAACATGGACCCAATGGCGGTCGGGAGCCGCGCGCTGTTCGACCGCGTGGCCGACAGCAAGCGCGTGACCGCGACGGCGCTGCAAACGGTGGGAACGAAGGGCTGGGACGGCTTTTTGATCGCCAGGGTGAATTAATGAGCCAGCGACCCTCTCCCCGCGGGCGGGGAGAGGGACTGGGCGAGGGGCCGGCTAAGAGCCGCAAGGCCGGCGTCCCCCGCGCAATTCGCGCCTGAAATATTACGCCCGGGAGTTGCTCCGGGGCTCGCCACCCCCGCCCTCTCGCGGGGAGCGACGAGGGGCGAAGGCGGCCGATGTCGTCCAGCCAACCAGACCTTCGCAAATCTTTCCGTCAAACCAACGGGTTCGCCAATCGGTTGGCGAAGTCAGGCCAGCTCCGGCGCCGGCTTTTGCGGCGCTTCGGCGTTTTCGCGCGACAGCAGGGCGCCGTCGGGGCCGAAAAACTCGGCTTCGACCTTGTTGCCGCTGTCGTCGTAGCGCCAATGGATGCGCGCCGCGCCCAGTCCCTTGCGAGGGGTCGGCTTGCCGTCGGTGTTGTAATAGGCCTCTTCGACCTGATTGCCACGGCGGTCGTAGCTGCGGGCGATGCGCGCGGCGCCGAGGCTCTTGCGCTTGATCGGCCGTCCGTCGGCGCCGAAATAGCTCTCGACGACTTCGACGTTACGCGGCGCGGCCTCGTTTGGCGCCGGGGCCGGTCCAGCCTCGCCCGCCAGCGCCGATTTGCGCGGGCGTCCGCGGCGGGCGGGAACCCCGGCCGCGCTCGCGGCCTCCATATTCCTGGGTTGATATGCGTAGTCCATGATCCACTGACCTTAATGCAAACCGGTCGCCGCTTTGCCGCGGGCTGGCGCCCTGCTCGTGGAGCGCGGCGGGACACGCGTCCCGCGACTGGTTCTAAGGATACGATAGCGCCGTCGCATCCCGCCGGGATCGACAAACGCGACACGTTAACGGCCTCGCGGCCATCGTCAGAGGATGGAGATTGGCGGCGCTCTCGAGCCGACGGGCAGCGTCTGCCGCGGCGAGAAAGCGTCTGTCTCTTCGCCGGACCATGCGTCCTGCGCATGGGAAATCCGGGCGACCGCTTCCTCCCAGGAGGAAGCCGGGGGGACGCCGCCGGAACAATGGAAGACGCAACATTGATCGGCATGGGCGCGCCTTGGCGCCGGCGCCGACGGATCGTCCGCCTGCGCGTCGCCCTTGGTCACGCAGATCGAATTGGCGGAAAGCCCCGACTCGCCGCGAAGATTGATCGCGAAAACGAGCGCCAGACCTTGCAACACAAGCAGAGACGCGACGAGCAGCGATGCCGTCGTCGATCCAACTTGCCGAGTCTTGAGCGGCCCCGCGGTGATCATGGTCAATAGCTAGCGTGTCACTGGCTGTCGGTCAATGCGAGTCAACGACTTCACCCGCGGTTTAAGGTCGCCATTCAGCTTCTTTCGTGGGCGCCTGTTCGACGCGGCGATGTTCGTCGATGACGGCCAGCAGCGCCCGCAGCGCCTCGGTCACGCCGGCCCCGGTCGCCGCGGAGAGCAACAGCGGCGCGGTGCGTTCGGCCCTGTCCGCCGGCCCGGCCGAGGCCATCGCCCGCTTCAAGCGCTCGCGTTGCTTCTTAAGGTGTTCCGCGTCCACGGCGTCGATCTTCGACAAGGCGACGATCTCCGGCTTGGCGTCGAGCTCCGCGCCATAGGCGGCGAGTTCGCGCCGCACGGTCTTATAATCCCGCCCGGCGTGCTCGCCGGTCGCGTCGATGAGATGCAGCAGCGCCCGGCAGCGCTCGACGTGGCCGAGAAAGCGGTCGCCGAGCCCGTGGCCCTCATGGGCGCCCTCGATGAGGCCGGGAATGTCGGCGAGCACGAATTCGCGCTCGTCGCGGCGCACGACGCCGAGCCCCGGATACAGCGTCGTGAAGGGATAGTCGGCGATCTTGGGCCGCGCCGCCGTGACGCTGGCCAGCAGCGTGGATTTTCCAGCGTTTGGCAGGCCGATCAGCCCGGCGTCGGCGATCAGCTTCAGGCGCAGCACGATCACGCGCTCGATCCCGACCTGGCCGGGATTGGCGCGGCGCGGCGCGCGATTGACCGAGGTCGTGAAATAGGCGTTGCCGAATCCGCCATTGCCGCCCTTGCAGATCACCACGCGCTCGCCGACGTGGGTCATGTCGGCGATCAGCGTCTCCTCGTCCTCTTCATAAATCTGCGTGCCGACGGGAACCTTGAGCACGGCGTCGGCGCCGCGGCCGCCGGCGCGGTTCTTGCCCATGCCGTGCATGCCGGTCTTGCCCTTGAAATGCTGCTGATAGCGATAGTCGATCAGCGTGTTGAGCCCATCGACGCATTCGGCGACGACATCGCCGCCGCGTCCGCCGTCACCGCCGTCGGGACCGCCGAACTCGATGAATTTCTCGCGCCGGAACGACACGCAGCCGGCGCCGCCGTCGCCGGAACGCACGTGAACCTTGGCTTGATCGAGGAATTTCATCGGGTTTGACTCAATGTCCGGGTTTGACTCATGTCGAGGTCAGTTTGGCGCGCCGCGCGCCGAAGCAAGTGTGCATGGCGCCGCGCGACAGGCGCATGCGCTCGACGCTCACCACGCCGCCGCGCGCCGGCGCGTCATAGTCGCCGACGCCGCACGACACGAAGCCGAGCTTTTTCTGAAGGCGCAGCGAGGCCGCGTTCGCCGTCAGCGCCGCCGATTCGATGGCCTGCACCGAGGTGACCGAAAACAGCAGATCGACGAAGGCGCCCGCCGCCTCGCTCATAAGCCCCTGACCCCAATATGGTTTTCCAAGCCAGTAGCCGAGCCTCGTCGCGCCCCGGCCCGGAGCGCCATGGGCGCCGATCACGCCGATGACCTCGTTGGGCTTCTGCTTCCAGGCGAGCGCCAGCACGAACTGTTCGCCCATCGTGTTGCCGGCGCGGGACTCGAATACGAAACGCTCGGCGTCGGCGAGAGCGTAAGGGTGCGGAATATTGGCGGTGTTCAGCGCGACATCGGGGTCCGAGCAGTATTGCGCGATCGCTTCGCCGTCGGCGGCGCGCGGCCAGCGCAGCCACAGACGCGGCGTCTCCAGCCGGAAAATATCGTCGCGCGTGATCTCGGGAAACATCGTCCAACTCCAAGCGAAAGACCAAAAATTAGCCCTGGAATGATAGGCGGGGAAACGGGGACTCCGCTTTCTACCTATCGGCCCAATGCGGCCTTTTCCTGACGTTCGCCCGGAGCTTTCGCTCGTAAAGCCAAAGGTTTCGAGATTCGCGAAGACCTTTGTTCCGCCGGGGGTCGCTGGGCCGGCGGAGGGTCTTGGCTTAAGAACCCTCGCCTATTCTGCGGCTACCGAAGCCGGGACCACGGTTACGCTGGCGCGGCCGCTGGTCGTCTTGAACAGAACCTTGCCGTCGACGAGCGCGAACAGCGTGTGGTCCTTGCCCATGCCGACATTTTGGCCGGGATGCCATTTGGTGCCGCGCTGGCGCACGATGATATTGCCGCCGATCACCGATTCGCCGCCGAACTTCTTGACGCCGAGGCGCCGTCCGTCCGAGTCGCGGCCGTTGCGGGACGAGCCGCCTGCCTTTTTATGAGCCATCGTTCTGCTCCGAAATTTTTAGCGGGCGCGAGGCCCTGCTGGAATGGGATGCGCGCCGATGCGCGTTTGTGCGTATTTAAGCATGGCCGGCGCGCGTTTGCACGCCCGAACGTGCTTAGCCCTCGATCCCGGTGATCTTGACGCGGGTCAAGTCCTGGCGATGGCCGCGCTTGCGCTTGGAGTTCTGGCGGCGGCGCTTTTTGAAGGCGATGCTCTTGGGGCTGCGGGCCTGCTCGGCGATCGTGCCGACGACCTTGGCGCCCGCGACGGTCGGGGCGCCGATCGTGGCCGCGCCGTCCCTGGAGACGAGCAGCACTTCGTCGAACGTCACCGCGTCGCCCGCGACGCCGGCGAGCGCCATGACGGTGATGGTGTCCCCGGCGGCGACGCTATATTGCTTTCCGCCGGTTTTGATAACTGCGAACATTGTCATTATCCTGTGGTCGCTCCGGCTCTGACGACGTTGCGCCGGCCGGACTTCTTGGAAGTTCACCGTTTCGTGCGAACGGTTTGGCTCCGGCTGTCCCCGCCGCCCCAAAGAGCGCGCAAAAACAAAAAACGCGACGAAACCGCCGCGCCGAAGCGGTGATGCAATAGCCCGGAGGCGGCGGATTGTCAATGCCGCGGGAGCGGAGAGCGGTCGTCGCTTAGCGAAAAAAAGCCGCCGGAGGTCTTTCCAGCGGCTCTATTTCTCCCGCGGAGAATTGTTAGTACCCCGACTTCTTGACATCGCCCGGCTCGGGAGCCGGCAGCTTGCCTTCTGGAGTCGCCTTATCGATCGCGATCGGCAGATATTCGGCGAGGAGGTCGCGCGCCTTGTTTACGTCGATGCCAGCGCTTTCAGCCAGCTTTTTGACCTTATCGATGCCGATCGCCTGACCTATCTCGATGCCGCTGATCGCCTGGTTCTTGCCCGTCGAGATCCAAGACTCAACCTGGCGCCTGTAGCCGCCGTTTTGGAAATTGCTCACAACGGCGTCGAGGCCACCCTCCTTTTCGACATATTGCTTGATAAGGCTCAACGCTTCAGCGCCGAGCACGCCGCCGGCGATAGCTTTCAACCAACTCATTTGCGATCCTCCCATTTGCGTTTGTTAAACAAACTCGAGCGGCGCCGTGCCGCGAAGCGCGAAAAAAGCGCCGTTCGCCCGACTCTCAATGGCTAAGGCCAACCATTTTACCGCACATTTCTCGCCGCGACCAGTATAGAGACCGAAATACTCGCGGAACGTGACAACGACGTCCGCCATTGCTTATCCCGGCGCGCGGCGGAACTCGCGGGCGGGCGCCAAGGCGCTCCGATAGGCGCGAGCGCCTCTCCCAAGCGGGGGCGAAGCGTGCTAGCATTGAATGCGGCTCGGGATCCAAAACCCATCGGTTTCAAGGGAGCGCCCAAATGCGTTACGTTCTTGTTGCGATTTTCGTTTGCGCGGTCGGCATGCCCGCGGCGTCTGCTTTGCCGACGGTCAGCCCCAATTCGCTTTCGCTGTCGAAAGCCGAGCCAGTAGCGCAGCCGGTCAAGCGCGCACGCCCGCACGCTCGTCGTCAGAGCCGCGGCGCCAGCGCCGGCGCTGGCGGCATCCACCCCTTGGTCGGAAGCGGCGATTACTGAAGACCGAAAGAAGCCCCGCGGCTTCGAACGCGGCGCGTCGTACGGCGCGGGCGCCGCGGCAAGCCGGTGTTGAGCGCTATCTTTCAAAAAGCCGGCGCCGCTTGCTAGAAGTCTTGCGCGATGGCCGAAGCGGAGGCCCAGTCAAAATGATAGTTCACGCCCACTCTTGCGACATTCCCGTCAAACCGTGTTGAAGCACGCGTGTTGCTAACCAACAGGATGTCGCCAAAATTCCTGTCGGTCGTGATGCCGACGGAATAATTCGCGTTGCCCAGATCATAGTACAGATATTCGAGTTTGACGCTCCAGTTTGGACAAAATAGCCACTCGACGCCGCCGCCTACTGTCCAGCCGGCACGCGTATTGGAAAAGCTGCTATTGTTGGCCGCAAGGAATTCGTAGCTCGGCGGCTGATCGTTTGGAACTGTTTGGAAGAAGCCCGTCTTGGCCGTCACCCCACCGTAGGCGAAGCCGCCAGTCGCATAGGCGAGCAATGTAGGGGTCAGGAGATAACCAACGCGGCCACGAACCGTGCCGAGATAATCCAGGCCCTTGCTAGCGGACGAAACCGTCAAGAAGTTGAGCCCGGCCGTTGGCGCGGGAAGAAGGCTCGTATTGGTCCCGCTGTCGGCGCTGCCCGCGACGCCCTGGATATCCGCTTCCATCCCGAGAACGAAGCTCTCGTTGACCCGCCAGTTGTAACCAATCTGGCCGCCGCCGATGAAACCGGCGCCCTGCGTGGCGAGCGTTCTGGCGCTCGCCATTGAAGAGCCGGCCGCCCATGGCTCCTCCCCGACGCCCGGCGCCACGAAAACTGGCGTCGACAACAAGTTAGCCGCGGCGTTTGAATTCCACGCGCCGCCCGCGTTTAAACCGGCATAGAATCCGCTCCAGGTGAACGTGTCCGCCATTGGCAGAGCTGGCAGAGCCGGAAGCATACCGCGCGAGGGAAGATCGGCCGAGAAAGCCGTCCCGCCGAGTAAAGCCAACGCTAGCACGGCGGCGGGAGCTGTCTTTTTCATATTCGACGATCCTTAAATTGCGCGGAAAGGAAATCAGCGAGGCGGAAGCAAGGCTTTGTCGCCCGTCGCCCCTTCGCTAACGAAATATGAAGTTCGTTGGTAAATATTTGACTAAGGCGTTTTCAGACTAATCCTGATCGCATCCGCGCGCGGCGAAGAAATTCGCGCTTTCGCTTCGAAAAATCCTGAAAACGCTCTAATTCCCGACGGGCCGCGCGTTTTTGACGAAGGCGCCGACGATGACCGCGTGCGCGACATGCTCGGCCATGCATTGATAGCCAAGATCGTTCAGATGAAAATTGTCTCGGGACAAAAGCTCCAGATTGGCGTGCGTTTGTGAAATAAACCGCATCGCGTCATAGCGGCGGACATAAAGCACGTTCTCCGCCGACGCGGCGCGCTGCAAACTGCCGCGAATCGCCGTGGAGTTCGCATCGCGGGCGAGGCGCGGCGTGTATTGCATCCCGACGAGAACGATGTCGATCTTGTTTTCCTTCAGCCAGCGAATGGTCGAGCGGACCGTGGCTTCGAATTCCTCGGGAGAGATGCGCAGGAGCGCGTCATTCGTGCCGAGCTGCCAAAGAACAAGATCGGGCTTGTTGATGGCGACCTCGCTCGGGATGCGCTCGGCGGCGATCTCCGCCACCTCGCCGGAAACGCCACGATTGATGATTTGAATGTCAACGCCCTTGAGCGCCGTTTCGAGGATCGCCTCCAGCTGCGACGGATAGGTCTTGCCATTCGACGTAGCGCCGACTCCGGCGGTCGAGGAAGAGCCGATCGCCAATATCCGCGCGCTCTTTCGCTCCTTCAGCGCCGCGGCGAAGTTCGGCAGCGGCACGGGCGCGGCGATATCGGCGGCGGGCACATCGCAGGCCGAACTCAAAGGCGGCGGCGCGGCCGGACGCGCGGCTTCCTGCGCGCGCGGCGCGACATTCAGGACAAGCTCGAACGCGAGAGCGATTGCGACGCGGGCGCCAATTCCATTCGCAGTCTCGCGCGCCATTCCGATACCCATGCGACCATTCCCATCACGAAGACGCCGATGATAATTATCACCGCATCGGTTGCAACAAGTCCGCCATACTCGAAGCGGGTTATCTGTCCTGTCAGGCTTAGAAGCGACGCGGCGCAAAATACATTGAGCGAATTTCGGCCGAGCAGATTTAGAAATTTCGAAATACGCGGCAGCCAGATGCTGATCGTCTTGAAGGAGCCAGCGAACAGCGCCGTCAACGCCAGGCTGTGAATCAAGCGCGCGGGCGACAGAAAGCTCTTGTCGAACAAGAAGAAAAGCTTGGGATCGGGAACCGCGATCGGATCGGGCGAGAAATTGGTTTGCGCGACAATCATTCCAAGCGCCACGATGGGGAGAGCCAGCCACCGCAGCATTTTGTGAAAGCGCCGCGCAAGCGCGCCGAGGCCCTCGTCGCCTCCGAGAAGGAAACCCAGAACAAATATAAGCTGCCAAGCCAGGGGGTTGAAGAACCAGACGCCTTCAACCGGCCAGGTCGGGAAATTCACGCCGAACGCGAGCGCATAGACATAGATCGCGAGCGATAGGGGGAGCAAAATCGGCCTCGCATGCCGGTGAGCGAGCGCGACGAGCGGCGCGACCAGCATCAAGACGAAATAAAGCGGCAGTATGTCGAAATAGCCGAGCTGATGCGTGAGCAGGACAAGTCCAATGTGCGCCCGGACGGGATCGTTGAAGACGGCTGAAGCGTTGTGCCAGTCGAGCAGGAACGGCGCGTCGAGCAAAAGCGAGGCCCCCGCGAGAAGCGCGATCGCCAGCCCCGTAATGACGGTCTGCGCGAAGTAAACCGTCAGCGCGCGGCCCCCGAGGCGAAACATCAGCCATTTCCCCGAGTGCGATCGCGCGGGACCGTCGATCAGCTTGCGCAACGCCCAACCCGCCAGAAAGACGAAAAGCTCCGCCGAGTCCGAAAGCGATATGTTGCGAAAGGTGAAGCGTTCGAAAAAATTGCCGGGAATATGATTGACGAAGATCGTGAGAAGAGCGAACCCGCGCCAAAAGTCGATCTCATTTGGTTCGCGCATGCTGGCTTTCTCTATGGACCGCCATTTCATAACACGGTCGCGAGGGTCTTCCGCCCGAGCGAGATAACATCGACGCCGCCCCGAATATAGCCTGCGCGAGACCGGCGCCAAAAGTCGTTTGCGGCGGCCACGCTTGCGCCGCCGAAGGCCGTCGTCTATATGATGCATTGCAATATGGTGCCACGCATGTGCGTGTCGCCAAAGGTCCGTGTCGATTGCATCTTAACGGGCAGACTGTAACCAACGCCGATTTTGCCGAGCCTTGGTTTGAAAGGCGATGTTGGTCCGACGCTTTATTCTGCTCGCTTTCGGCTTTTGGCGAGGCCACTCGCGGGGTGCCGCTTGGCTGCTGTCACTGGGCTTCCTCGGCTGCCTGGTCGTGAACGTATTTGTCGCGCTCGCGGTAAACCGCTGGAGCAAAGGCTTTTTCGACGCGCTGCAGGCGCGCGAGTCCGCCGGCATCATCCAAAGCATTTTTCAGCTCGCGATCCTCGGCGCCGTGACCGCCGTCGCGGCGATCGCCACGCTGCAATGCCGCATGCGCCTCCAGGTCGGCTGGCGCCTCTGGCTCACCTCCAACCTCGTCGAACGCTGGCTGCAAAAGGGGCCGAGCCAGGAACGCGCGATTTCGCATTCCATCGACAATCCCGACGCGCGAATAGCCGAGGATTGCCGACTGGCGATTGAGCTGTTCGTCGATCTCGCGGGCGGGATCGTCAATATCTTCCTCGTTTCGACCTCGTTCATCGTCGTGCTGTGGCAGGTCGGCGGGTCGTTCAAGATTTTCGGCTTGACGGTTCCGGGCTTTCTCGTCATCGCGGTCGTGCTTTACACGAGCCTCACATCGCTGAGCATGTGGATATTGGGTCGTCCGCTCGTCGCGAGCGTCGAGCACAAAGCCGCCGCCGAAGGCAATTTTCGATATGCGCTGACGACGGTTCGGGACGAACTCGAAATGGACGACGCGCTCGAAGGAGATCGCGGCAATCGCACGAACTTTCGCGGCCATTTATGGCGCCTCGGGCGCAAATGGGCCGACGTGATCGAGGGTCAGACGCGGATCATGTTTCTGACCAGCGCCAATAATCTTCTGGCGCCGGCGGTTCCGCTCCTGCTCGGCGCCCCGAAATATCTCGCGGGAGACATGACGCTTGGCGACCTCATGCAGGCGGCCGCGGCGTTCTTGCAGGTGCAGCTCTCCTTGAACTGGCTCGCCGACAACGCCTTGAGCCTCGCGAACTGGTCCGCCTCGGCGCGGCGCGTCGCCGCGCTCGATTTCGCCATGGAAAATCGGGAAATCGACGCGCGGGAGGAAAACGTCGTCCCCTTCCACAAGGACGGCGTGGCGGCCATGGCCGGCGACCGCGGCGCGGTTCGACCGGAGTCGACCGCGAGTTGAGACTGACGCCGGACGAGCGCGCGGTCCGCCGTAAATCGGCCATTTCGCGCTCGCGATGCACATCGTGAATCACGACGTGGCGGCCTCCCGACGGCATTTGCATATAGTCGCGACGCGCCGGCGTGCGCTTGGTGTCGAAATAGCTGATCGCGTCTTTCGCTCCGGCGGGCGCGAGCCACGGATTGGTCTTGCGCGGAACGGGAAAGCCGGGCTGCCCCTGCGTCGCCGTCATGAGCGAACTCGCGGCGTTGCGCGCCTTGCGGTAAATATCGCCACCCTCCCCCGTGGACAGCGGCGCGCGATTCTGTTATTTCGCGCCTCACGGGTCAGGTGCTGCCTCCAGCGCCCGGCCGACTATTTTCTCAATCCCATGCCCGCCGCGCGCAAAGCGGGGGCCGCCAACCATAGGATCGCTTCGTGCAAGTTCTCGTTCGCGACAACAATGTCGACCAGGCTCTTAAGGCGCTCAAGAAGAAGATGCAGCGCGAAGGCATTTTCCGTGAAATGAAATTGCGCGGCCATTACGAAAAGCCGTCCGAGAAGCGGGCGCGCGAAAAGGCCGAGGCGGTCCGCAGGGCGCGCAAGCTGGCGCGCAAGAAGCTGCAGCGCGAAGGCCTGCTGCCGATGAAGCCCAAGCCCGCCTTCGGCGCGCGTTAATCCCGCCTTTGGCGCGCGTTGACGGTCGGTTAAGGTTACGCGGTCCTAATGTCGCCACGGCGGCGGCGGATTCTTGGGTTTGCGTTCGCGGCCGGAATCGGGCGCGACATCTCCGGGAGGATCTGACGGCATGAGCGAAACCCACGCGAGGGCGCGCGGACGGTTCTCGCGGAGCCGCGCCTCGGGATTTGGCGCCTCGGGATTCGCCTTGGCGACGTTGGCCGCGCTGGCGCTCGGCGGCTGCCTGACGGATCAGGTCGTCGAGCGGCCGCCTGGACGCGGCATCGCCGAGGTCAGCGCGAGCGACCCCGGGGCCGCCCAGGCCAATATCGAATCGCTGACCGACGTGATTCGCCGCAACCCATCGAGCCCGGAGGCCTATAACACCCGCGGCGCGGCCTATGCGCGCCTGGGGCATTTCCAGGAAGCGGTGGACGACTTCACCCAGGCGATCCGGATCGATCCCAATAACTTCACCGCCTACACCAACCGCGCGCTGGCCTATCGCCAAAGCAGCCGCAACGATCTCGCGAGAGTCGATTTCGACCGTGCCATCTCGGCCAATCCCAATCACGCGCCGGCCTATATCGGCCGCGCCAACCTACTGCGCGCGCAGGGCAATCTGGATCAGGCGCGAGCCGATCTCGACACCGCCATCAGGCTCAATCCCGAGAACGCGCAGGCGTTCCACGCGCGCGGGCTCATCAACCAGAAGCAGGGCGACAATATTCGCGCCGTGACCGATTTCGACAACGCCATCGACCGCGACCCGTTCGCGGCGGCGCCCTATCAGGCGCGCGGCGAAAGCCTTGTGACGCTCGGCAAATACGACAAGGCGATCGAGGACTTCAACGCGGCGCTCAATGTCGATAGCAAGAGCGCCATGACCTGGGCATGGCTCGGCCTCGCCTACGACCGCGGCGGCAATCGCGGCAAGGCGCAGGAATCCTACCAGCGCGCGCTCTCGCTCGATCCCAGCCAGCCCATCGCCAAGCAGGGCCTGCGCGGCTAATGCTTTCGGCGAAAGTGGACGCCGGTTCGCGTTAAGAGCGGGGACTTTGTGTCCTTCGTGCTCTTCGTGGTCAATGATTTCACGACCAAGGCGCAAAGCTCACTAAGCAGGACCGATAGAGCCTGTCGTCGCGAAGCGACTCAAAGAATGCGCGTCAACCTCGCCCGGCGCGCGCGAAAACGATCAGCTTCGCCGTCAGCGTCTGCACGACTTGATTGTTCTGGTTGAAGGTCGTGGTCTTGCAGATCACGTTTCCGCGATCCGGGCGGGAGCGCGACGGCGCGATGTTCAGCACCTCGCTCTCAATACGCAGGCTGTCGCCGGGGCGCACCGGACGCGGCCAGGCGAGTTCGCCGCCGGCGCCGATCACCCCATCGGCGAAGGGCGCGCCGCCCTCGATCAGCAGCCGCATGGTCAGCGCCGCCGTCAGCCAGCCGCTGGCGATCAGCCCCCCGAACATGCTGGATTTGGCCGCCTCGGGGTCGGTGTGGAAATATTGCGGATCATATTCGCGGGCGAAGCGCAGCATCTCCTCCGCCTCGACGGCCCGCGGCCCGGCGCGATAAATCTGTCCGACCGCGAGATCCTCGAGATAAAGCTTTTGCGTCATGCGTCCCCCTTTGATCCGCTATTGGACCGGAAGCCGCCAGGCGTCAATCGCCATGCGGCGCGCGCCGCGCTGGACGGGAAGAAGCGGCGACAACCGAGCGTGTTGCGAATCAGCCAATTCCATTCAGGCTTGATGAAGCCGTTAATCTTTCTTTTGTGTTAACAGGCACTAGATAATCTCGGTGGTCAGGACGCCCGGGCGGCCGCCGTTTCATGTCGATAATTAGGGAGAATTCGATGACTGGTTCCTCCCCCGTTCACGACCTTCGGGAGCGCCTCGAAACGGCGCGCCTTTCGGCGATAGAAGAATTGGCCGCGAAGGGCGGGCCGCTGGCTGCCGATGCGCTTCAGAAAATCGCGCTGCTGCACTCTGTCTTGAGCGCGGTTCGCGATGAGATCAGGATCTACGAAGTCAAAATCGGCGGCGGCTCGGAACAGCCGCTCGAATAGCGCGGCGGGTGCGCCTGTTGGCAAATTCCTTCGGCAGCAGGCCATTCGTGGCCATACTCGCGGCGAGCGGCGAAAACAGGTCGTGTTGGGAATAGCCCATTCCATTCAGGCTCGATGGAGGCGTCGACCTTTCTTTTGCGTTAACGGGCCCCATTTACATTTTCCGAACCAATTGAAAAAGAAGGCCCAGATCATGGCGACCGCGAAACACCGCAACGAAAAACACGATCCCAAAAAAGCCGCCGATGACACGACAGCGAAGCGCCGGGACGCCGCGGCGCCTAAAGTCGAGGCGCAAAAGCCCCACGATGATAAGCAGTCGGCTCGAGCGGACAAGGCGAGGAGGGACGCGGCTGCTGACGCCTTTCGGAACGAGAAAGCGCATGAGCCGCCGCCCAAGCACCGGGCTTGAGGAGTTCCGGTTAGCCGCGCGATGCTAAGTCCAGCCGCTTGATCGCGGTCACGTCGCCGGCGCCGGCTTGTAGGTTGCGCGCGCGCACCTCGTCCAAGGGCTCGCTCGTCACCAGCATATGGGCCGCATTGGCGTGCAGCAGCAGGCGCGCGTCGCGCATGACGCCGACATGGCCCTTCCAGAATATCAGATCGCCGCGCTCCAGCGCCTCCCCCGCTTTGAGCGGCCGCCCCAGCGCGACCTGCTGCAGATCGGTGTCGCGCGGGGCGTTGACGCCGGCGAGCAGCAGCGCGTTTTGCACGAGGCCGGAACAGTCGATCCCCATCGAGCTGCGCCCGCCCCAAAGATAGGGCGCGCCGATCAGCGTCTCGGCGACGGCGACGAAATCCGCCGCCGGCGCGTCGAGCGACGCGAGATGTTTGGCGAAGATAAAGCCGCCTTCGCTGGTCACCGCGAAACCGTCGCGCGAATCGACGATGGCGAGTTCCGCGCCGAGCGGCAGCGTGACCAGCGGCGGGTCTTTTATGCCGGGCCGCGGATAAACGAAGCTGCGCGGCGCGCTCACGCGATGCGTCGGCGCGTAGAGCTTGCTCCACAGCGTATTGGCGGGGATCCAGCCGACATATTTGTCGCGCGCCAGCTGTCCCCAGGCCCAGCCTTCCTCTTCGTCGTAGACGGTCACGAGTTCGCCGTAGAGCGCCTGCGTGTCGAGGCCGGCGTCGGGGCGCGGCTCGTGTTTTACGTCGACGACGCCCTCCTTGACCTGCATGACGACGCCCTCGACGAAACGCGCCGCCGCGACGCGCCCTTCGAGATATTTCGCGGCGAGATCGGGCCGCGCCGGCGTGAGCCGTCTGTCGAAAGTCTCGCTCACGACGCCCTCCCCTCGGCGGCGCGCGCCGAGATCAAATCGTAAAGCAG
>Ga0182013_10001836_pt1 | contig 28561 bp, 23 predicted proteins | sample 612S2MmetaG_FD_120487 | JGI IMG/M metagenome (GOLD analysis project Ga0182013, IMG submission 120487) | Permafrost microbial communities from Stordalen Mire, Sweden - 612S2M metaG | ecosystem: Environmental > Terrestrial > Soil > Wetlands > Permafrost | place: Sweden: Stordalen | collected...
GATCTTCGGCAAGGAGGGCGCGCGCTGGCTGCATACCGGCGGGATCTTCTGCGCGCTGAGCGAGACGACCCCCGAGGTGTGCAAGGAGGCGATGGTCGCCGCGCGCAAGCACGGCGTCATCATCAGCTACGACCTTAATTATCGCGACTCACTGTGGAAGTCGATTGGCGGGAAGGCGCGCGCGACCGAGGTGAACCGCGAGCTGGCGAGCTATGTGGATGTGATGATCGGCAACGAGGAGGACTTCACCGCTGCGCTGGGATTCAAGATCGAGGGTGTAGGCGAGGATCTGGGTGAACTCGATTCGGCAAACTTCCGCAGGATGATCGAGAAGGCGGTCGCGACGTTTCCCAACTTCAAGGCGGTCGCGACCACGCTGCGCCATGCAAAGACGGCGACCGTGAATGACTGGGGCGCGGTGTGCTATTACGAGGGCGCGTTCCACGAGGCGCGGTCGATGCCCGATCTGGAGATCTTCGACCGCGTCGGTGGCGGGGATTCGTTTGCTTCGGGGCTGATCTATGGGTTCTTGAACGAAAAGGGCGCGGACTGGGCCGTGAACTGTGGATGCGCGCACGGTGCGCTGGCGATGACCACGCCGGGCGACACCACCATGGCCACGTTCGATGAAGTGCAGCGGATCATGAAGGGCGGCGGCGCGCGAGTGCAGCGGTAAGGCAGGGAAACAGGGATCAGGCAACAGGGATCAGGGAACAGTAGAAACGGAGAAGCAATGCAGAAAACGGAAGTTCTGAAGTCATTGCGCGAGATTGGGCTGGTGCCCGTGTTGCGCGCGGAGAGTGAAGAGCAGGCGCTGGCGTTGGCATCGGCTATTGCGGCGGGCGGGGTTACGGTGCTTGAGGTGACGATGACGGTTCCCGGCGCGATCCGCGTAATGGGACGCCTGGCCAAGGAGCGGCCGGACATCCTGATCGGCGCGGGCACGGTGCTGGATGCGGAGACGGCGCGGATGTGCATCCTGGAGGGCGCGCAGTTTGTGGTGAGCCCCGCGCTGAAGGTCCAGACCATCGAGATGTGCCATCGCTACGGCGTCGCGGTGCTGCCGGGCGCGCTGACGCCGACCGAGATTGTCACTGCCTGGGAGGCTGGCGCGGATGTGGTCAAGATATTCCCGGCTAGCGCGCTGGGTGGGGCGAAGTACCTGAAATCGGTGAAGGCGCCCCTGCCCCAGGTGGAGATGATCCCCACTGGAGGAGTTTCGCTTGCGACTGCGGCGGAGTTTCTGGAGGCCGGAGCGTTTGCGCTGGGCGTGGGGGCCGACCTGGTGAACCCGAAGGCGATTGCGGACGGACACCCGGAGACGATCACCGAGAATGCTCGTCAATACCTGGCGATTGTGCGGAAGTTCCGCGAATCGCGCGCCGCGAAGGCCGGCTAGAGACGAGTCCGCGCGCCTTTTCGCGGTGTCTCGATGCAGATGGCGGGCTGCGTTCTATTCACAGAAGTCTGGAAATAATTCCTGCAGAGCGCATCTAATCCGGCGTATGCTTCGTCTTCGGTATTACTTAGCTCAAATCACAAACGGGTCCCTCAGCAAGCTGGAGTTGCGCCCGAGGGTGTGGCACCGCCCTCCGCCGAGGCTGCCCGGCCCCATCCGTGCAAGCAGATGCGATAGAGTGACCCATAGGGACAAGCCATGATACGGTCGAACGAAGTCCGATGTCCCACCTGCAATGCCAGCGTCGCCATGCGCATCAACCGGAACGGATTTTGGCAGCGCAGCGTGCTGGGCCATTTCGGGATTTACCCATGGAAGTGCGGCGCATGCGGCTCGGTGTTCCTGTACCGCCGGCGCGGTCACCGTCCCAGCGCGGGTGGACACGTGCATGGTTCAGGCGATCGTGACCACCATCATCACAATCACAGGCAAGCGTAGGACGCCTTACAACCGCGGGGACTGACGCACCCACAGCACAGGCTGGTGAATCGGCAGCGTGCGCAAGACGCCCGGCGTTGGCGGGTCGGGCGGCAGCGTCTTCCATAGCGCGGCATACTCGGGGCGCTGGTAGGCGCGCGCAGTGAAGAGCAGGCTTGCGCGCCGGCCGGGCAGCTCGTCGAAGTGCTCGGAGTCTGCGCGAAACGGCCAAAGCTTGCGATCCGCGATGAACGGGAAGTGGTATGCGATCGCCGAGCGCATGCCCGGCCCGTCGTCGAGCTGGTAGTCCCAGACGCTCTCAAAGCGGGTGGAGAGCAGTTGGCAGATCCCCGCGAGCATGTCCAGATTGAAGAGCGAGTTGCGGTAGGGCGTCGCCGAGCCAAGCTCGTGGGGAAATGTACCTGCGGCGGAGATCTGCGCGCGCAGGGTCACCGTCCGGAAGCAGTGGCGCAACTCGTCCATTGCAGCGCTTTCAGATTTGGGCGCCGTGCCTTCGGGCGTGGACAGCGTGGTGTAGGCGCTCGCCTGCAGCAGCCACGATGTTCCGTGGTGGTCCTTTTGGTCGCGCGCCAGCGCAGCCAGCCTTGGTCCGCTGTCTTGGGGCGCGGTGAGCCAGCGCAGGTAGGCAGCGAACCATGCGTTCAGCGCGTTGCGATCGGCCTCAGTGAGCGCAGGCGAAGGGGCGAGAAATGGAATGGCCTGGGCGATCTCAACCAGCGGAAGCGTCTCCAGAATTCCTTCGAAGCTGCCTGCCGCGGGCGGGTTGGGAGCGGCCCCGAAGCTGGAGTTGGTCTGGATGGTGACGCGCTCTCCGTTCAGCGGCTGCGGCGCGAGCACATGGCCGAAGTCGAGGCTGGGAGCCATGCGGGTCGCGGGATCGACGAACCAGGCTCGCAGATGCGCGGCGGCGTGCGCGGCGTAGCGATCTTCGCCGGTGAGCAAGTACGCCGCGGCCAGCGCAGGCACCGCCAGTCCCAGCGAGAACAGAGCATCGCGGTGCGCGGTGAAGGGTGCCGGCGGGGCCTTTGCGGAGCTTCCTGCGGGCGTCGGAGCTGCGGCGTCCGGGCTGGGTTCGGCTTCCGAATAGTAGTCGTGGATGGTGCCTGGGCTGCGCGCGCATTGCAGCGAGGTCAGCGGCGTGGGCGGCTGGGCGAGGCATTTCTGCGCGGCGGCGAGGATGCGATCGTGGTCGACGGCGGCAACGTCGGGGCGCGTGGGTGTCGCGGGCGGACTGGCCTGCACTTTCACCTGCGCCTGAGCACACAGCAGATCACTCTGCGCAAGCAGGAGGGCAGCCGCTCCGCTGGAGCAGAAGGCCCGTCGCGTGGTGGCAGCGGCAGGTGCGGCGTTCGGGTTGGGCGTCGCAGGCATGGCCGTCACAAGCATCCTAAGCTTTGGATATCGTACTTTGAAGTGGGGATTGCTTCGGGCAGTCTGATCGAGAGAGCGGAATGGCAACTGGCTTAGTTGGCTTAGGGCAACTTGAAACGGCCCGCATGGGCACGACGCTGGTCGCGGCGTTCCTGGCGTCGCTGGTGGAGTGCGTCGAGGCGCTCACGGTGGTGCTGGCGGTGGGCAGCGTGCGCGGATGGTCGAGTCCATTGGCCGGTGTCGCGGCCGCGCTGGCCGTGCTGGCCGGCCTGGTCGCCGCGCTGGGCCCGGCGCTGGCGCGGATTCCGCTGCACCTGGTCCAACTCGTGGTGGGCGCGATGATTCTGCTGTTTGGCATGCGCTGGCTGCGCAAGGCCATCCTGCGCGCGGCGGGGCTGATTCCGCTGCACGACGAGCAGGCAGCCTTCGCGAAGAATGCGGCTGCCATGCGCGATGCGGGCACCGGCCATGTCTCCGGGGGACCAGTCTCTGGAGGACCAGACAAGCTGGCGTTTGCCGCGGCGTTCAACATCGTCATGCTGGAGGGCACCGAGGTGGTGTTCATCGTGATTGCGCTGGGCGCGGGCGGAAGCGGGCTGCTGCTGGCGGCGGCGCTGGGCGCGCTGGCGGCGCTGGTTGCGGTCGCCGGGCTGGGCTTTGCGCTGCACAGGCCGCTGGCGCGGGTGCCGGAGAACACGCTGAAGTTCGTGGTTGGGGTGCTGCTCTCGGGCTTCGGCACGTTCTGGGTGGGCGAGGGCGCGGGCTTCGCGTGGCCGGGGCCCGCAGCCGCGAATCCTGATCTGGCGATCCCGTGCCTGATGGCGGCGTATCTCGCGCTGGCGCTGTGCCTGGTACCGATGTGCCGAGGTCGCGCGCGGGCCGCGACGGTGGAGGGTTGATGGCGAATTGGGTGAGGTCGATTGGGCGCGAGCTGCTGGGGCTGTTCGTGGACGACGGCAGCTATGCCGCTGCGATCCTGGTGTGGGTCGGGCTGGCGGTGGTTGCGCTGCCGCGTCTGGGGTTGGGTGCCCGCTGGGATGGGCCGGTGCTGTTTGCCGGGTTGGCGGCGATCCTCATCCAGAGCGTGCTGCGGTTCGCCCGCCGCTCCAGGTAGGGGCACCCACTACCAAGGGTGATGGCGGATACATCGTGGTCTATAGGCTGGTGGTATCCTTTTGCCGGATTCCCGGGAGAGAACTATGCGGGCGTGGATTGCAGCTGTGTTGGCGTGTGGGTTGTTGGGGCTGGCGGGTTGTGGGGGTGGTGGCCCGATCGTTTCGACGGTGACGCAGCCGACAGCGCCGCTGCCTGGCGCGGCGTTGACGGGCATCGTTTCGAGCGGATCGCAGCCTGTTGTTGGGGCGCATGTTTATCTGCTGGCGGCGAACGCGACAGGCTACGGTGGAGTGGGGATTGCGGCGTCGAACAGCAATGCGTCGGTGTCGGTGGTCGCTGAAGATGAGACGGGCGACTCGGACGCGGTGGGCGCGTACGTGGTGACCGGAGCGAATGGCCAGTTCAGCCTGACTGGCGATTATGCGTGCAGCAGTGGCCAGCAGCTCTATCTGTATGCGCTAGGTGGGAACACAGGGTCGGGAGTGAACTCGGCGGCGGGGTTGATGGCGGTGGTGGGGAGCTGCCCGAGCAGTTCGAGTCCGGCAGTATTCGCCACGGTAAATGAGGTTTCGACGGTAGCGGCGGCGTACGCGATGGCGGGTTTTGCGACAGATGCGGCGCATGTATCGAGTTCGGGGACGGCGCTGGCGAAGGTGGGGATTGCGAACGCGTTTGCGAATGCGACAAACCTGGCGAGCCTTTCGACCGGAACGGCGCTGACGACGACTCCGGCGGGTAATGGGACAGTCCCGCAGGCGGAGATCAATACCCTGGCAGATGTGTTGGCGAGCTGCGTGAGTACGGCATCTTCGTGCAGCACGCTGTTAGGTACGGCGACGGCGGACGGGACGGCCACGGGGACCAGGCCCACCGATACGGCGACGGCAGCGATTAACATCGCGCACCATCCGGCAGCGAATATTGCGGCGCTGTATGGGATGGCGGCGGCGAATCCATCGTTTGCGCCGGTGCTGGGCGCGCTACCGAATGATCTCGGTGTCGTACTTCTGTTTGCCGGGGGCGGTCTGGGCCAGGCCGCCATACTTGGTGGCTTGGCCGTCGACGGCCCGGGCAATGTATGGGTCACAAACTATAGCTACAGTAACGTCGTCGAGCTTGCCAGCTCGGGTGCCGTCCTTTCCGGGGCGAATGGCTACACCGGCGGGGGTTTGAATGTGCCCGCGGGAATTGCGATCGATGGCTCCGGCAACGCATGGATTGCGAACTCTGGCGGCAATAGCGGCGGCAATAGCGTGACGGAACTTTCCAAGCTGGGTTCTCCAGTTGCTGGCTCCCCATACGTTGGCGGAGGCCTGGATGCTCCCCAAGGGGTTGCTATCGACGGCTCTGGCAACGTCTGGATCGCGAATTACTCCGGCAATAGCGTCACCAAGCTCTCTAGCTCTGGTAGCTTCCTCTCCGGGACGAATGGCTACACGGGTATCGTATTGGGGGGTCCCTGGGGGCCCTGGGATATCGCCATTGACGGTTCCGGCAACGCATGGATCGGAAGCGAAACTGTCACCGCAAACGCCATCGCTGAGCTTTCCAGTTCGGGCAACCCGCTTTCAGGGGCTAGTGGGTACACTAGTGGCGGGTCGGATAGTACCGCATTCGTTGCCATCGATAGCTTGGGCGACGCCTGGGTTACGGGCGATCAAGGCGATATCGCCAAGCTTTCCAATACGGGATCCGTTCTTTCGGGACCCAACGGCTACGCCATCGGTCTGATAGGCGGCACCGGGGCTATCGCCATCGATGGATCCGGCAACGCATGGACGACCAATGGCCATTCCGTCCTCGAGCTCTCCAGCTCTGGGGCCGTACTTTCTGGCAATAATGGCTATGTGGACATTGGAGCCGCCTATCCCTCGGGCGTTGCTATCGACGGCTCTGGCAATATATGGGCCATATGGTGCCGGTCAGACTGCGGTGCCGTTGAGTATGTGGGCATGGCGACGCCGGTGATTACGCCAATTGTGGCGGGGCTGCCTGCGACACCGACGGCGGATGGGAGCAGCAAGCTGGGGACGCGCCCGTAAAGGCAGGTGTGAGTGTAGTGCATCGAAAATAAGGGTAGGGATAGTGCCGCTTTCCGGAGTAGCAGCGGGCTGGTAGCCCAAGGCTTCAGCCTTGGGTCTCAAGCGGTCAATGGCACATCAATCGTCCGGCTTTAGCCCCGGGCCTTCTCTGCCCGCTCCTAAATGCAGAAGCGAATACATGCCCACCTGTGATTTTCTTCACCCAAAAACACCCGCAAATTCGCGTGTCAAGACCCCAATCGATCTATCTCCATGCAGCACAAGGAGATAAACATGGCATAACAGTTATGCCCAAACCGCTACAATTGAAGTATGGGGGAGAACCGCATCATCGGGCTTGTCGCGTCCGTCCGCCTGGGGGCCAACCGGGATACCCACGACCGCTCCCAACCCTTTGATTCTGGCTATCTTGCGCGTAAGTCCTTTAGAAGAGGTGTTTTGGAGATATCCACCCCCCGCCAACCCAAACATTCCAAACGACTTCGCCCCAAGATCATAATGGGGGGAGGGGGTGCCCCCCTCTGGCGGCTAGAGCTTGACGGGGAGGGTGCGGGCTTCGGTGGAGCTGATGCGGGCCAGCTCCAGCAGCTTGATGACGCGGTAGCCGTCCTCGGGGGTGACGGCGAGCGGAGCGGCGCCGAGGATGGCGTCGCGGACGTTGGCATAGAAGCCGCGATAGTCGCCCAGCTCGGTCTTGACCTGATGCTCGACCAGCATGGCGGGATCTTCGGGGACGGGGGCGACGGTGAGCTTGCCCCAGGCAGGCTCCTTCTCCTGCAGCCAGACCTCAGAAGAACCCAAGACTGGCACCTTGGCGCCACCGACCAGGGCCGGCTCCTGCGGGTCGAGGCCGTGCTTCTTGAAGCTGCCGCGAGTGCCGTGGAGCAGGAAGCGGGGCGCGTTGTCGCAGGCCAGGTAGCTGGTGCGGCAGTGGGCTAGTAAGCCCTTCCCGTTTGCGCCGGGGTAGTGGAGGGTGATGTCGAAGGCGTCCTCGATGGCGGTCTGGTCGCGGTCCGCGCGCACGCTGGCGGTGATGGCGCTGGGCGCGCCGAAGAGGGCGAGGACCTGGTCGACGAGGTGGGGGCCGAGGTCGAAGAGCATTCCGTTGGCCGGATTCTCGGCTTCCTTCCAGGTGTTTTCGCGGGGGATGGGGCGGAAGCGGTCGAAGTGCGACTCGAAGGTGACCAGGCGGCCGACCGCGCCCTGGTGCAGCAGCTTTTTGACGGTGAGGAAGTCGCCGTCCCAGCGGCGGTTGTGGAAGGGAATCGCCAGCAGGCCTTTGCTCTTGGCCAGCGCACCGAGTTCGAGCGCCTCTTCGCTGGTGGCGGCGAAGGGCTTGTCGATGACGACGTGCTTGCCGGCCTGGAGCACGCGCTTGGCGAGGACAAAGTGGGTCTCGTTGGGCGTGGAGACGGCGACCAGCTCAATGGATTTGTCGTCGAGCACGGTCTCGAGCGAGCGGTCGATGCGGGCGGTTGGGTAGGCTTTGGCGGCCTCGTCGCCGGTGCGCTGCATGATGGCGATGAGCTTCAGTCCGGGGACTGCGCTGACAAAGGGCGCGTGAAAGACCCTACCGCCCAACCCATATCCAATGACCCCTACTCCGATTTCGCGTGTTGCCATTTATGCCCTCCCAATTTGCCTCAACGCAGGATACAACGAACGGAAGCGCGGGTATGCCTGCTCCATCTCCGACGCGTGAAGAGGCGCAATTGTTTCCGCGACGTCGACGGTTGCGGCGCAGGCTGCTTCTACGTTGGGCCATGCCTCCGCGCCGACGCCAGCCAACAGGGCCGCGCCGAATGCGCCACCCTCCTCGGCGGCGAGCAGCTCGACCGGACGGCCGTAGATATCGGCCTGGATCTGACGCCAGAGCGGACTGCGGGCGCCTCCGCCGCCCAGCCGGATCGAGGAGACGGGGATGGCAAGTTCGTCGAACAAGGTAAGGGTGTCGCGCAGGGAGAAGGCGACTCCCTCCATGACGGCGCGGACGAAGTGGGCGCGGGTATGGGAGGCGGTGACACCGACGAAGGCTGCACGGGCTTCAGGATCGAGGTGCGGGGTGCGCTCGCCGAAGAGGTAGGGCGCCCACAACATGCCATCGCTGCCGGGAGGGACCTTGGCCGCTTCTTCGGTGAGCAGGTCGTAGGGGAATCCGGTGGCGAAGGTTTCGCGGAACCAGCGCAGCGAGAGGCCGGCGCCGTTGGTGACGCCCATGACGTGCCACAGGCCGGGCGCGGCGTGGCAGAAGGTGTGCAGGCGGCCGAGGGGGTCGAGGGTGGGCTTGCCGGTGGAGGCGAAGACCACGCCGCTGGTGCCGATGGTGGCGGAGACGGAGCCCGGCCCGACGATGCCCATGCCGACTGCGCCGGCGCCCTGGTCGCCCGCGCCGGCGACGACGGGTGTCTCCGGGGCGAGGCCGGTGGCGGCCGCTCCAGAGGCGTTGATGCGGGCGCAGATTTCGGGGCCTTCAAACAGACGCGGCAGCCAGCGCATGGGAATTCCGGCTGCTTCGGCGACCTCGCTGGACCACTGGCGATGGGCGACGTCGAGCAGCAGCGTTCCGCTGGCCTCCTGCATGTCGATGGCGTACTCGCCGGTGAGACGGAAGCGGACGTAGTCCTTGGGGCAGAGGACGTGCTCGATGCGGGCGAAGATTTCGGGCTGATGGGTGCGCACCCAGAGCAGCTTGGTGAGGGTGAAGTTGGGCAGCGCGGGATTGCAGGTGAGCTGGATCAGGCGCTCGCGTCCGATGGTGGCGTTGAGCCAGTCGCACTCCGGCTGGGTGCGTTGATCGCACCAGATCAGCGCGGGGCGCAGGACTTCGCCGTTCGCGTCGAGCATGACGCAGCCATGCATTTGGCCGGTGAGGCCGATGGCCTGAATGGGAGCGCCATCCAGTGCTTCGGAGTGCAGGACGGCGGCGATGGCCTCGCGCGCGGCGCGCCACCAATCCTCGGGGTCCTGCTCCGCCCAGCCGATGTGCTCGGAGCGGACGGGCGCATGTTCGCGGGATGCCGAGGCGATCACGAGGCCCCGGTGGCCGACCAGCACGGCGCGGGTGCCCCCCGTACCAACATCGATTCCAAGAAACATGGCAGCCCTCCGAAGAGATGCAGGGAAAGTGTATCCGGTTGGGGCAGACCGGGGGCAAGCCACAATTTTTGCGCTTCCCGCGTCGATTACCGCATCCAATGGGCTGATTCAAAAGAGTGAACCGAGTGAGAGAGTTGCAAGCTCCAGCCCAAGTGCAGGTACCATAGAAGCAATGACGCAAATAAGAGCAGCGCAGCCCAAGCGGAGCGCCCTTGTGGCCAGTGGCCTGTGTCTTCTGCTTGCGCTGGCCGCGGCGGGCCATGCGCGGGCGCAAGGAGGGCAGAACGGTCCCGGCGCGACGACTCCTTCGCAGGCGCAGCAGATTGAAGGCGGGTTGCAACAGCTCTCGGCGCCCGCGGGACAGAATCCCACTTCGCCGACGCCGGATACTTTTCGAGGGTCGCTGGTCGCAGGCAAAGCGACGGACGGGGTGCTCGATCTCTCAATGGATGACGCGATCGCGCGCGGCCTGCGGCAAAATCTGGGCCTGATCCTGCAGACGACCAACCAGCAGAGCGCGAAGGGACAGCAACTCGAGCAGCTCCAGGCGCTGCTGCCGACGATCACCGGCGATGCCTCGATCGAGGTCGAACAGGTCGATCTGGCGGCGTTCGGGCTGAAATTTCCGGGACTGAACCCGATCATCGGGCCGTTCCAGGTGATTGACTTCCGCGCGTATCTGACGCAGAACCTGGTGAATCTGCCGGCGCTGGAGAACTACATCGCCGCCAAGCACAACTTCGCCGCAGCCAAGCTATCCGCACAAGACGCGCGCGACGAGGTGGTGCTGACGGTGGGCAACGCCTACCTGCTGTGCATCGCGGATGCGGCGCGGATCGATGCGGTGAACGCGGAGTTGGCCACGGCGAAGGTTTCGCTGGACCAGGCGACCGCATCGCACGACGCCGGCATCAGCCCGCGGCTGGACGTTTTGCGGGCGCAGGTGGACTACCAGAACGAGCAGCAGGGCCTGATCTCGGCGACCAACCAACTGGCGAAGGATAAGCTGGCGCTGGCCCGCGCGATTGGCCTGCCGCTGGAGCAGGCGTATCGCCTGACCGACAGCGAGCCGTACGCCGCGCTGGACAATCTGGACGCGCAGGCCGCGTTTGCGCAGGCGTTGAAGAACCGCAAAGACCTGGCCGCGCAGGGCGAGCAGGTGGAGGCAGCGCGGGCGCAGAAAGCCGCTGCGTATGACGATCAACTGCCGACGGCGAAGTTCTCCGGCGACTTTGGGGATATCGGCGAGACGGTGAATCACTCGCACGGTTCGTTTACCGCGACGGGAAAGATCGAGGCGCCGATTCTGCAGATTGCCAAGACGCGGGGCGAGGAGGACGTGGCCGCCGCGCAGTACGTGCAGGCCACGGACCAGTTGGCCGACCAGACGCAGCAGATCAACGCCGACATCCGCGACTCGATCCTGGACATCCAATCCGCAGCCAAACTGGTGGAGGCGGCAAAGTCCAACCTGGACCTGGCCAACGAGGAGCTGAGCGAGGCGCAGCAGCGCTTCCATGCGGGGGTCGCGGACAATTTGCCGGTCTCGCAGGCGCAGTCCTCGGTGGAGCAGGCCAACAACCAGTACATTGGCGCGCTCTACCAGCACAACGCCGCCAAGCTCTCGCTCGCCCGCGCCCTCGGCGTCGCGGAGACCAACCTGAAAGATTATCTCGGAGGAAAGTAACCGTGGCAGACGAACAGACCAAGAGCGCCACTCAGACCGCGGAGATCAGCGGCACCGTCCAGATCAAGCCGAGCAGCGGCAATGCGGGCGGGGACAACAGCGCGGATGCAAAACTGGAAGAGGCGCCGCCGCCGCAGAACTCCAACCGCAGGTCGATCGTCGTGGTCGTCGTCCTGCTTCTGGTGCTGGGCGGGATCTTCCTGTACTGGCGCTCGACCTTTACCGAGGACACCGACGACGCCCAGGTGGATGGCAACCTCTACCAGGTGAGCTCGCGCATCAGCGGCCACGTGGTCAAGGTCTACGTGGATGACAACCAGACGGTGCAGGCGGGCCAGTTGCTGGCCGAGGTTGACCCCACCGACTATCAGGTTGCGATGGATAAGGCGCAGGCCGACCTGGCCAGTGCCGAGGCGCAGTACGCCCAGGCCTCCACCAATGTGCCCATCACCCGCACCAATGTCGGCACCGGCGTCACGACTTCGGCGTCGGACGTAAAAGGATCGGCGGATATGGTGGCGCAGGCCGAGAAACAGGTGGAGGCAGCCAACGCGCGGGTGGACCAGGCCAAGGCCAACGCAGTGAAGGCGCAGCTCGATGTGGACCGCTATACCCCGCTGGTGCAGAAGGACGTGATCTCCAAGCAGCAGTTCGATGCGGCGGTGGCAGCCCTGGCGGCTGCCAAGGCGGCGGTGGCCGAGGCGGAGGCCGATGCGGTCGCGGAGCAGAACGCGGTCTCCGGCGCGCGCCAGAAACTTGCGCAGGCGGAGGCGCAGTCGGCGCAGTCGGTGGAGAACCGGCCGGGACAGATCCAGGTGGAACAATCGCGCGCGGAGGCGGCAGCGGCCGCCGTGAAGCAGGCGGAGGCCCAAGTGGAGCAGGCCAAGCTGAACCTCTCCTACACCCACATCGCCGCGCCTACGGCCGGCATCGTCAACAAGAAGAATGTGGAGGTGGGCGCGAACCTTTCCGCTGGGCAGGACCTGATGACCATCATTCCGCTGACCGACCTGTGGGTGACCGCGAACTTCAAGGAGACGCAACTGGCACGGATGCACCCCTGCCAGGAGGTGACACTGAAGGTGGACGCCTACGGCGGGCGCAAGTTCTCCGGCAAGATTACGCAGGTCGGCGGCGCGACGGGATCGATGTTGTCCTTGTTCCCGCCGGAGAATGCGACGGGCAACTACGTGAAGGTGGTGCAGCGGATCCCGGTGCGCATCGACTTTAGCAACCTGGCGCAGGAGGACGGCGATTATGTGCTGCGGCCGGGCCTGTCGGTGACGCCGGAGGTTGCGGTGAAGGGCGCGGATGCGCCGAACTGCCCGGCGCCGGCGAAGTAACCGGGCTAGCGGATCGCGTAGCCGATGAGCATGAGCACGGGGGCGGGGCCAATGGCTTCGTCCTCGAGCTGCTTAAGGGTGGTGCGGTGGACGCGCTCGTCTGCAGTGCTGGCCTTTGAGACGGCGACGCAGGGCGTTTCGGCGTCGATGCCCGAGGCGATCAGGTCGTCGGCCAGCAGGCGAAAGTTGCGGCCGGGCATGTAGATGACCAGGGTCGCGTCTTTGGGGAATGCGCCATCCCATTTGGGCGCGAGTTCCAGCCGGGCTGGCGTGCCGGGCTGCGGCGCTGCGTGGTGCGCGGTGGCGAAGATCAGCTTGGAGGCGGAGCTGCGGTCGGTGAGCGGTGTCTTGAGCTCGGCCGCAACGGCAAAGGCCGCGGTGATTCCAGGGACGATTTCGAAGGGAATGTGGTGCTCGGTGAGGAAATCGATCTCCTCGCCGGCGCGCCCGAAGACCAGCGGGTCACCCGACTTGAGCCGCAGAACGGAGCGGGTGGCTGTGGCGTGCTCGAGCATGAGGGCGTGAATGCCGGCCTGAGTGATGCGCGGCTGGCCGCAGCGCTTGCCCACGGGGACGACAAGGGCGGAGGGGCTGGCGAGGGCGAGTACTTCGTCTGAGACGAGGTCGTCGGGCAGGACGACGTCGGCGGTTTGCAGCAGGCGCAGCGCGCGCAAGGTGAGCAGGCCGGGGTCGCCGGGACCGGCTCCCACCAGGTAGACGACGCCGGGCTGGGCTTCAGAGTTCATAGGTTCGATCTTCGGATGAGTACGGTTCGCTGCGCGAAGGCCCACGTCTCAAGAGCGAGACATGGGGCACCCAAATCGGTGGCTGCATGGGGCACCCAATTCAGCGGCTGCTCAATCATCGCTGCTCTTCCTTGGGCAGCGGGTTGGTGAGCGCGTGCTTGCGGGCCATCACTCGGGAGGGGCAGGCGTCGTAGGAGCAGACCTCGCGGCTGGCAAGCTGATGGAGAAGCTCGTTGCGCGCATCGTTCAGCGGTTCGAGTTGGAGGACTTCGCGGCGCAGGTTGCCGAGTTCGGTGAGCCAGTCGCCGGCGTTGAGGGGGAGGATGGCGTTGATCTCCTTGCGCAGGCGCTGGGCGAGGGCTGGCGAGTGGCCAGCGGTCGAGATGGCGATCTGCAGGTCGCCGCGGCGGACTACGGAAGGAAAGTAGAAGTCGCAGAAGGGCGGATCGTCGACCGCGTTGATGAGGATGCCGGCGGCTTCGGCTTCGGCGAAGACGGCGCGATTGACGGCGGGAACGTTGGTTGCGGCGACGACTAGAAACTGGCCGGCGAGATCGCCGGTGGCGTACTCGCGCTGGTGCCAGGTGATTTCGCCGGAGTCGGCCATGGCGACGATGCGGTCGCTGGCGGCGGGGGCGATGACAGTGATGCGGGCGTTGGCGGCTTGCAGGGATTCGATCTTCGACTCGGCGAGGTGGCCCGCGCCGATGACGATGCAGGGGCGGCCGGTGAGTTTGAGGAAGATGGGGAAGAGGGACATGGGCGCTCAGGATGACAGCAAATATTTAACGCAGCGGCAACAGCAAAAGCAGACCGCAGGTCCTTCGACTCCGCTCTCACGATGAGACCGTGAGCGCCTCGCTCAGGATGACAACCCCTCGTACGAGCTTATTCTCCCGGGGCGTGGCGGCCGGCGGCTACGGGGGGCGGGTCGCGCTCGACGGCGGGGAGGACGGTGCCGGCGAGCTGGGCGCGGAGTGAGTCATCGTCGGTGCGGGCGAAGTAGGCGCGCAGGTCTTCGCCGGGTTCGCGCGCGGCCAGGTAGGCGCGGAGCAGGCGCTCGATGGCTTCGGGGCAGTCCTCGGCAGCGGCGCGGTAGCCGATCTGGCGGGCGATGCGCGCGTACTTGCCGACGGCCCCGCCGACGCAGAAGTAGAAGGCGTCGACCATCTTGCCGTCCTTCTTGATCTTCTTGCCCTCGAGGCCGATGTCGGCGATCCAGCTTTGGCCGCAGGAGTTGGTGCAGCCGGTGACGTGCAGCTTGATCTGCTGGTCGAAGCCGGGCAGACGGTCTTCCATCTCGCTGGTGAGCCACTTGGAGAAGGATTTGGTTTCGGAGATGGCCAGCTTGCAGAACTCGGTGCCGGTGCAGGCGATGGCGCCGCGCCAGAATGGGGTGACCTCGACGTGCAGGCCGATCTCGCCGAGGCGATGCACCAGGTCGCGGGTGCGGGCATTGGGCACGTTGACGAGGATGATGTTCTGCATGATGGTCGCGCTCAGGTGCCCGTCGCCAAACTCTTCCGCGAGATCGGCGAGCTGGATGAGCTGGTCGCCGGTGAGGCGTCCGCCCATCACGCTCGCGCCGACGGCGGAGAGGCCGGGTTGGATTTGCGGGGTCACGCCGATGTGGTCGCGATAGACATCGTCGGGGACAACATCTTCGGAGACGGGCGATGGATCTAATTTGTAACCAAGCTTGGCTTCGATGGCTTCGAGCATGGTCTCGGCGGTCCAGCCATGACGCATGAACAGGTACTTGATACGCGCGCGGGTGCGGTTCTCGCGCAGCTCTGTCTGCTCCTTGAAGATGAGCAGGACGGCTTCGACGGCGGCGTAGGCTTTTTCCTGCGGGATGAAGGCGGGGATGCGCACGCCGATGTGCGGCTCGGTGGAGAGGCCGCCGCCGACGCGCAGGGTGTAGCCGATCTCCTCCAGGCCATTGACCTCGCGGCGAATTGCGGTGAGGGCGACGCAGTTGATTTCCGGGTAGGAGCACCACAGCGGGCAGCCGGTGACGGTGACCTTGAACTTGCGCGGCAGATTGTAGAACTCGGGATTGGCAGTGAGGCCGCGAGCGACCTCGAGCGCCAGTGGGCTGGCATCGACCAACTCGTGGCCGGCTGGTCCATGGGGAAGCAAGCCGGCGAGGGGGCAGCCGGTTACGTTGCGCAGCACATCGCCACAGGCGCCCTTGGGGCTGAGGCCGATGGCGGTGAGGGCCTCGACGATCTCGGGCAGCGCCTCGATGGTGAGCCAGTGGAGCTGGATGTTCTGGCGGGTGGTGATGTCGGCGAGATTGCGCGCGTACTTTCTGGTGAGGTCGCCGATGACGCGCAGCTGATGCGAGGTGAGCAGGCCGTTGGGCAGGCCGATGCGCATCATGAAGTAGTCGGTCGATTTGCCTACGCCATCCTTGCCGCCGGTGACGCCCAAGCCATCGCCCTGGGTGTAGACGCCCCACCACTTGAAGTAGAACTCGGCCCACTCGGGCAGGACGGCGGTGCGGCCTTCGCGGGCGAACTGGCGGACCTCATCCCACGCCTCCCAGGGGTTCTTGGCGAGCTTCAGGCGCTCAGCCTTCTGGGCTTTGGTCTCCTTGGCGGGTCGGGCTGGCGGCGGTGCTGTGGCGAGATCGGTCATGGGTTCCTGATCATTCGATGTGGGTTGCGGCTAAAGGTTCTGTCTAAATGAAAAACGCCCACTTGATTTGTGGGCGCTTGGGCGGCTTGTCTGGGCTTCGTGGAAGGCGATCTCTACGAGGCGGGACAAGGGCGACGGCGCGCGGCCCGGCAACAACAGGCCGGACAGCACACGCGCGAGTTCCGGTCGCACAGCCTCATTGACTTAAGCTTAAATGCGCCGCGGCGGTCGAGTCAAATGGAGAGGAGCGCCGGTTGGGGGTTCGATCTGAGGTGAATGACTGAACTTTCCGAAATGACTTTACGTGCACAACCCGGAAGTTGACATACGACTACTATCGTACTATCGTTGCAAGTTTCACAATGAAAGGCTTGCCCAATGCTCATTCGTTGGTTTCTCGCGCTGCTCGCCGTTGCTCTCGTCACGCCTATCGTCCTTGCGCAAACTACGCCGCCGCCGGTGCATAGCGTGCGGGCCGCACATCGGGTTGCGGGCGTGATCGAGGCGGAGCAGCCAAACTTTCCGGCGGAGATTACGCGCACCAACGGTAACGACAGCGACTGGCTACAGATGGCGCGGGTGAACAGCCGCACCGCCATGGAGATCGTGTCGGTGCATGTGGGATCGGCTTACGCGCTGCCGGCAGGACTGGAGTTCCACCAGAGCGAGGCGATTACGCCGACGGGTGGTGCCATTTTGCAGGGCGGCTGGTACGAGACCGGGGACCAGCAGGTTGCGCCGCGTGCAGACGCGCTGGTCCTGGTGACGTTCGTGGAAGAGGTAACGCTGAAGAACGGGATGGTGCTGAACGCTGACCATGCGAAGATCTCGGCGTTCTATAAAGATTGCTGCACCGGGCCCAACGCAGGCAAGCAGCCGCAGGCCCCGCAGGGACGGGTGCAGCCGGATATGCCGGGAGGAGCGCTAACCGCAAACTGGCAGCCGACGCCCGGCTTGGAACCTATTAAGTTCGACGTGGTGTCATTCCGCCGGGCGAAGCTGGATACAACCTTGCCCCCGTCGGCAACCAGGAGGCGAGCGCTTCCGCCGGACGGCGACTTTATTTCGTATCACAGCTCGACCATCGACAGCCTGCTGATGTTTGCATATCAAGGATGGAGCGCGGGCTCCTTTACCATCTGGGGCGAGCCGGACTGGGTGAAGAACGACCTCTATGATTTCACGGCGAAGGTGGCGCCGGAGGACGTGGTCGCGTGGAAGAACATGATGCTGATCGACAAGCGCGTCATGGTGCGGGTGGCATTGGAAGAGGCGCTGAAGCTGAAGGTGCATGCCGACACGTCGGAGCACCCGGTGTACGACCTGGTAGTGGCCAAGGGCGGACCGAAGCTCATGGACTACCACGCGGGCGATACGGTGACGCCTCCGTTTCCGGGGGCCAAGCCGATAACGGGACATGTGCTGACAGGGTACGATCGGGTCAACATGGTGTGCCAGGACATTACGATGGCCGACCTGGTGCTTGTGCTGAGCGAGCCGGATGACGGGGTGGGGCGGACGGTGATCGATAAGACGGGACTGACCGGCACGTACGACTTTACGCTGCCGATTCCCTATGCGCGGGCGCCGGAGCAGATTCAGCAGGCCACGGAAGATTTGGGAGTACCGTCGGTGTTTGAAGGACTCAAGCAATTGGGGCTACAGTTGGTGCCAGCGAAGGGGCCGACTCGGGGGATTGTGGTGGACCATATTGAAAGGCCGCCGGAGAACTAACGGGCTGATGACCCTCCCTGAAAACGCCGTGATGGCGAACTTCGATTGGCTCTGACTTCAAATTGGGCTATCGCCGAAGGCCTCCGAAGGAGGGAGGTCCTAGTCAGCTTCGGCGAGGGACATGCGGTGGCGGACGTCGGAGCCGCGCAGCCAGAAGATGACGTCCTCGGCGATGTTGGTGGCGTGGTCGGCGGCGCGCTCGAGATTGCGCGAGATCAGGATGGCGGTGAGCGCCTGCTCGCTGATGAGCGAGTGCTGCTGCATGGTCTCGACCAGCCCCTCCTGCACCGAGCGGTTCATATCGTCCACCTCGTCGTCCATGGAGAGCACGGTATCGGCCATCCTGGCATCGGCCTCGAGCAGCGCCTGGATGGCGGTGCGGATCATGACCCCGGTCTTCTCGCCCATCTCCTGGATGTCGATGGGGAGGGAGATCTGCGGGTAAGTGTGCATCTTCTGCGCGCGCTCGGCGATATTGGCGGCCTGGTCGCCGATGCGCTCCAGATCGCCGTTGATCTTGATGACGGAGAGGATGAAGCGGAGGTCGATGGCCATGGGCTGCTCCTTGGCGAGCAGCTCGTAGGCCATCTCGTCCACCGTAGTCTCGGCGGCGTTGATGGCCTCTTCGATCTCGAGCACGTGGTCGCAGAGCGCCATGTCCCGCTCCAGGTAGGCCTCGACGGAGAACTCCAGAGCCTGCTGCGAGAGAGCGGCCATGGCCAGCAGCTTGTCCTTGAGCTGGGCCATCTGCTGATGAAAGTTGATACGCGGCATCGCTTCGTCTCCCTGGCGGCGTAATTCTCCGTGCTCTCTATTGTGATGCAGGACGCGGACAATCGTGTGAATATGCGCCGGGAGTAGCCGCGAAGATACCACCATTCCGGGCGAGGGGCGCACGAAAGGCCATGTGCCGGGCCTACAGCCCTCCGGTTCGTGGCGCACGTCACCTAGGCCTTCGGCCTAGGCTGGTATATGCCGGGCCTTCGGCCCTTGGCGAGCGATTCTACCGTCTGCCTGAGCAAGAGGCATAATCGTCTACTCGAATTTGGAGGCTGACGGAGATCGACGGCGGCTAGGTGCCGAAGACGGCGTGGACGTAGTTGCCGTAGCCGACGATGACGGTGGAACCGACCAGCAGGATCAGGCCGCAGGTGACCAGGATCTTGGTGCGCAGGCTGGTGCCATGCCACTCCTTCAGCACGAGGCCCCAGAGCGTGGCGAAGATGATGATGGAGGCCATGTGCAGGGTCCAGGAGGAGAAGTCGTACTTGCCCATCTTGGTCTGGCCCATGGAGTAGAAGAAGAACTGGAAGTACCAGATGATGCCGGCCATGGCGGCGAAGATGTAGTTGGAGAAGAGCGTTTTGGGGGCGAGCCGGTCGTAGGTGGAGGCGTCGAGCGGGTCGAAGTCGACCAGGGTGTCGCCGGAGGTAGCGGCGGCGCGCATGGGGTTGACGCCGGGCTCGCCGGCAAACTGGCGGATGGAGCCATTCTGAAAGATGAGGATGGCGGACCAGACGAAGTTGGTGAGGAAGCCTCCCCAGAGGACGACGATGAGGACGGGCAGGTTGGCCCAGAGGTCGAGGCGGCCGTTGGCCAGCAGGTCGGTCTTGGCCAGGTCGCCCAGCGGTTTGCCGGCGGCGAGGCCGAAGGCGAAGAAGGAGCTCATGAAGCCGGCCAGGATGGCGATGGCGACGCCCTTGCCGAAGTTGTAATCGCGCTCGCCTGCCTCGGCCTTCTCCTCGGGGGTAATCTCATGTTCTTTCGAGTATCCCGCTGCTCCGTTGACCGCAACTCCTACGAGACAGACGAAGACTCCGAAGAGGATGATCTGGCCGGAGGTCTGGTGGAGGAGCGTGCCGATCTCGCCTTTGAAGATGGGAGGGACAAGCGTCCCAAAGAAGGCGCACAGGCCAAGCGCGATGGCGTATCCGAGCGCGATGCCGAGGTAGCGGATGGCGAGGCCGAAGGTGATGCCGCCGACCCCCCAGAGAATGCCGAACAGCAGAGCGTACTGAAGGGCGCGTGGGTTGGTGGCGTAGGCCTGATGCATGACGCTGGAGAGGTGCGGAACGAAGATCCACGCCAGGATCGGCGGGGCGACGATCCAGGCGGCGAAGCCCTGAATGATCCAGTAGACCTCCCACGACCAGCGCTTGATGCCGCGGAAGGGGATGAAGTTGGTGGCGGAGCAGAAGCCGCCGATCCAGTGGAAGATGACGCCAAGAAATGGATTCGGTCCCAAGATGCCTCGTTGCAACAGAGATTTGAATGATGCGCGTACCAATCGTACCTGAGATGGATTCTATTGTGGAAATAGAATGTCTATTGGACTAAGGTGGAAAGGATCGCCTTCGAAAGGTAAGAAGTCTTGCGAGTTTCGCTGTTTATTACCTGTTATAACGACACGCTGTTTCCGGAGACGGGCAAGGCAGTGGTGCGGGTGCTGGAGCGGCTGGGGCATACGGTCGAGTTTCCGGCGGGGCAGACGTGCTGCGGGCAGATGCATTGGAATACCGGCTACCAGGATGAGGCGATGCCCCTGCTGCGGCGGTTTGTGGAGCAGTTCCGAAATGCCGAGGCGGTGGTGAGTCCTTCGACCAGCTGCGTGGCGATGATGCATGACCACTATCCGCTGATGGCGGAGCGGCTGAAGGACGAGAAGCTGAAGGCGGAGGTGGCCGCGCTGCTGCCGCGGGTGTGGGAGTTTTCGCAGTTCCTGACGAAGAAGCTGGGGTTGGAGGATGTGGGTGCGTACTATCCGCATCGCGTGACCTACCACGCGAGCTGCCACGGGATGCGCAGCCTGCAACTCGGCGATGGGCCGATGAAGCTGCTGCGCGCGGTGAAGGGGATCGACCTGGTGGAGATTGAAAACCTGGAGCAGTGCTGCGGGTTTGGCGGGACGTTCGCCATCAAGAACGCGGAGGTTTCGAGCGCGATGCTGTCGGAGAAGTTGCGTGGTGTGCTGAATACGCGGGCGGAGGCGGTGACGGGCTGCGACAACTCCTGTCTGATGCACATTGGCGGCGCGCTGCACCGTGAGCGGACAGGGGTGCGGCCGGTGCATCTCGCGGAGATTCTGGCGAGTGAAGAAGGCGGGGCGCGATGAGCTTGCGACGTACAAAGGCAAATACCGAGATTCTGGACTGCGTCCAGAATGACGAACATTCGGTTGGGGAACGGCGATGAGCGAAGCGTTGGATCCGAGGACGGCGCCGAAGTTTCAAGTAGCGGCGAAGACGCTACTGGGCGATTCGCAACTGCGCAAGAACGTGCGCCATGCCACCAAGGTGATCCAGACCAAGCGCGCCAAGGTAGTGGGCGAGATGCCGGACTGGCAGGACCTGCGCGAGGCGGGCAAGCAGATTCGCCGGCACACGATGCGGCATCTGGATTTCTATCTGGAGCAGTTTGAGCGCAACTGCACGGCGGCCGGCGGGCACGTGCACTGGGCGCGGGACGCGGAGGACGCGCGGCGGATTGTGGTGGAGCTGGTGAAGGCGAGCGGTGCGAACGGCGCATCGCCCACGGAAGTCATCAAGATCAAGTCGATGACCACCGAGGAGATTCAGCTCAACAAGGCGCTGGAGGCTGCGGGGATCCACGCATATGAGACCGACCTGGCGGAGCTGATCATCCAACTGGGGCACGACCAGCCGTCGCACATTGTGGTGCCGGCGCTGCATAAGAACCGGTCGCAGATCCGCGAGATCTTTGAGCGCGAGATGAAGCTGCCCGGCACGGATTTTTCCAAGCTGGGTGGGACGCCGCAGGACCTGGCGGATGCGGCGCGGCGGTTCCTGCGGGAGAAGTTTCTGCGGGTAAAGACTGCGGTGAGCGGGGCGAACTTCCTCGTCGCGGAGACCGGGAGCGTGTGCATCGTCGAGAGCGAGGGCAATGGCAGGATGTGCCTGACGCTGCCCGAGACGCTGATCTCGGTGGCCGGGATCGACAAGGTGATTCCGCGCTTTCAGGACCTTGAGGTGCTGCTGCAACTGCTGCCGCGCAGCGCGACCGGCGAGCGGATGAATCCGTATAACTCGATCTGGACGGGCGTGGATAAGGCCCCGGCTGGCGGGGATGGGCCGCGCACATTCCATGTGGTGCTGATGGACAACGCGCGGACGGAGATACTGGCGGACGAGGAGTCGCGGCAGACGCTCTACTGCATCCGCTGCGGGGCGTGCCAGAATGCGTGCCCGGTGTATCAGCAGACCGGCGGCCATGCGTATGGCAGCGTGTATGCGGGGCCGATTGGGGCGATCCTGACGCCGCAGTTGATGGAGATGCACCATGCGCAGAGCCTGCCTTACGCGTCCAGCCTGTGCGGTGCGTGCTACGAGGTGTGCCCGGTGAAGATCAATATCCCGGAGGTGCTGATCCACCTGCGCAATAAGGTGGTGAAGCAGCAGTCGTCCGGGTTGAACATTCTGGGCAACCCCGAGGTGATGGCGCTGAAGGCGGTGGCGCTGGTGTTCCGCAGCGAGACGGTGTTTCGCACGGCGCAGAAGATGGGACGGCTGGCGGAGCTGCCGCTGGCGCACAAAGATGGTCAGGGCGTGGGCTGGATCGACTGGCTGCCGGGGATGCTGGGCGGATGGACGCAGGTGCGCGACCTGCGGGTAATGCCCAAGCAGACGTTCCGCGAGTGGTTTGAACAGCGCGGGCAACACGCGGCAGGCAGACGGGCAACCGACGGGGCGGGGAAGGCGGCAGAAGATGGGCGCTGAGGTGGTTACTGCAGGGGCGCGCGAGGAGGTGCTGCGGCGGATTCGCGCGGCGGTGCCGGATACGGCGAACGCGAGTGAAGCGGCCATTGGGGCGGAGTGGGGGACGATTCCGCGGGAGTATGCGCGCACTGCGAAGCTCGATCGCGAGGAGATTCTGGAGTTGCTGGAGGACCGGCTGCGCGACTACGACGCCACCGTGGTGCGGGTGAAGGCGGGCGAGGTGAGCGCGGCGATTGCGAGCGCTTTGACGGAGCGCGGCAAGCGACGGCTGGTGATTCCGGCGGGACTGGCGGAGGCGCTGGGCGAGGCGCTGCCGGCCGGATTCGAGTGGGTGGTGGATGAGGGGTTCACGCCGGCGGAGCTGAACGGATTCGAGGGCGTGGTGACCGCGTCGACGGTGGCGATTGCGGAGACGGGAACGATTGTGCTGCAGAATGTTCCCGGACAGGGAAGGCGGGCGCCGACCCTGGTCCCCGACTATCACTTGTGCGTGGTGCGCGCGGTGGATGTGGTGGAGACGGTTCCCGAGGCGATGGCGCGGCTGGCTGCGACGGCGCGGCTGGCGACCACGTTTATTTCGGGGCCATCGGCCACCGCGGACATCGAGATGACGCGCATCAAAGGCGTGCATGGGCCGCGCTTCCTGGACGTGATCCTGGTGGCGTAGAGCAGGCGCGGATTTTTCTGCAAAATTGCTCCAAGTAAACGCTAAAGTACTGGAAATTTGGAGTACTATTGGCAGAGTCGTTTCAATACAGAGTATATTTCCAGTTGAGGTTTTGGGGGATTTTTCATGGGCATCGACGGAGCAGGAACCGGCGCGCGGGCGACGGAACGGATATGGGCGGCGTTGGATGGTTTCCGGATCGAGGTGCCCTCGTGGGGCTTCGCCAACACCGGGACGCGGTTCGGTAAGTTCTCGCAGGCAGGCGCGGCGACCACGCTGGAAGAGAAGTTTGCCGATGCTTCCGAGGTGAACAAGCTGACCGGCGCGAGTCCGACGGTGGCGCTGCATGTGCTGTGGGACCTGCCCAACGGCAAGGGCGATGTGCCGGAGCTGCAGCGGCTGGAGAAGAAGTATGGAGTGAAGTCGGGATCGATCAACCCGAACCTGTTCCAGGCGCAGGAGTACAAGTACGGGTCGATTGCCAATCCGAGCGCGGAGATTCGCGGCAATGCGCTGGCCCACCTGCTGGACTCGGTGGAGATTGGGCGCGCGCTGGGATCGAAGGACGTGTCGATCTGGCTGGCGGATGGGTCGAACTATCCGGGCACGCAGTCGATGCACAAGCGCATCGAGTGGTTGGAACATGCGCTGTCTGCGACCCACGCGGCGCTGGGCGACAATCAGCGGATGCTGGTGGAGTATAAGCCGTTTGAGCCGGCGTTCTACCACACCGACATCGCGGACTGGGGCATGGCGCTGTCGCTGGCGCGCGCCGCCGGGCCCAAGGCCAAGGTGCTGGTGGATACGGGGCACCATCTGCAGGGCTGCAATATCGAGCAGATTGTGACCTGGCTGCTGCATCTGAATGCGCTGGGCGGCTTCCACTTCAACGACCGCAAGTTCGCGGACGACGACCTGACTCTGGGATCGATCGACCCGTACCAGCTCTTCCGCATCTTCCATGAGATTTTGTCGAGCGCCTCTCCGGCGGTTGCGGGCATTGCGTACATGATCGACCAGAGCCACAACCTGAAGGGCAAGGTGGAGGCGATGGTGCAGTCGGTGGTGACGGCGCAGGAGCTGTTTGCCAAGGCCGCGCTGGTGGACCAGGAGAAGCTGGCCAAGTTGCAGACGTCGTGCGATCTGGTGGCGGCGGAGCAGCTCTTCCGCGGCGCGTTCTGGACGGATGTGCGGCCGGCGGTGAAGGAGTGGCGCGAAGCGCGCAAGCTGCCCGCGGAGCCGCTGGATGCGCTGAAGGAGAGCGGCTACGTGGAGAAGGTTAGCCAGCAGCGCGGGGCAAAGAACGCGAACAGCGTTTCGAGCTACGCGTAACAAAGCTGTGAGTTGCGAGTGGCTAAATGGGGCCGGACTGCGGGGGGTGGTCGGCCTTTTCCTTTATTATCCATAGCCGACATTTGAAACAATGGACGAGGGGTTGGACCGAATCTCAATGAACAGGCGCTCCGCCATCTTTCTTGCGATCGGGCTTTTTATACCGAGGCTCTCTTACAGCACCCCCCCTGTTCTGAAACCCGTAAAGAGGATTGGTGTCGGTTGGCAAACGGGCAAGTGGGGCTGGATGAGCTTTGTCGCCTTCAGTCCGGACGGAACGATGGTTGCCTCGGATGCACCAGCATCCCGAGTCGATGTTTCCGGTGGTCTGACCTTGTGGAGCTTTCCCGAGGGGCGTCTGATCAAGAAGCTGCCCGGTCAACCGACGGCTATTTCCAACGATTGGAAATACTATGCAACTTCCCACGGCGTCCGCGAAATGGAGGCCGGAAGATCGGTGATTTCGGTGGGAGCGAGCGTGTACCCGATCTATGCTTTTAGCCCGGATAGCCGGCTCCTCGCCGAGACATCGACCGGACATGCCACTCGCGGCCCCCACATTTGTATTGTGGAGCTTGCCAGCGGCAAACAAGTGCGGGCGTTCGGAAAGCACGATGGCTTCTCGATTGCAATTAGCCCGGACGGCGAGACTCTGGCATCGGGCCATTGGGATGCCGTCACGCTCTGGAACATGAGTACCGGCAAACCGGAGGCAGTGCTCCGGGGAATGGGCCGATACGTGGATGCGTTGGCCTTCAGCAAAGATGGCAAATTACTTGCCGCAGGCACGGATGCGGGTGTGCTCCAGATTTGGGACGTGCAAAGTCGTACCAGACTTCATTCGCTCGACGTGGACGGCGGTTATGGTTATGTATCACAGCCAGCGTTCAGTCCCGATGGACGACTAGTTGCCGTGGGTATATACGGCACCGGCACCGTGTGGCTGATCGACGTTCACGACGGAAAGGTCATCGATCATAAGAAAGTGTCTGATCTCGGTTGCGGGTCTGTCGCCTTCAGTCCGGATGGCCGGTTTTTCATCACACCTTCCACAGGCGGACTAGTAACCTGGCCCTACGACAGAGGCGGAACGCTCCGGGTTTTCGAAGTCAGTGCTCCATGACATCCAAAGGCCGAAAGCCTCGGCTGTCGAACCTCCCGCGAAACGGCGTTTCGTCCAAGCGCGCCCCGGCGAGACTGGCGGGCCTGTGCCTGTAGCGGCAGTTTACAACTGTACCCAGCACGGGTACACTGAGGCGAGAGCATGAGTGAAGATTCAGCGCCCACCAAATGGTTCCAATTTGTTGAAGCGCCTGCTTTCGCGCGGTTCCGGGATGATTATCTTGACGATGACAGATTCGCGGAATTGCAAAGTTATCTTGCGAACAATCCCGAGGCGGGAGACATGGTGCCGGGCGCGGGAGGCATCCGCAAGCTGCGCTGGAAGGACCCTCGACGCGGGAAAGGGAAGCGTGGCGGACTGCGCGTCATCTACTACTGCTTCCTCTCTGAGCAGGAAATCTGGCTGCTGACTCTGTTCGACAAAGACGAGGCGGCAGACCTGACGAAAGACGAGAGGGAGCAACTGAGGCGAGCACTGGAAGCCGAGCGGACCGCACGAAAGGCCAGGAGCAGGAAATGAAAAAGCAGAATGCAACCAAACGGAATCTGTTCGCCGAACTGATGGAAGGCGTGGATGCGATGCGGGTCCATCGCGAGAGAAAGGTCACGCTCCGCACGCATACCGTGGCTGCCCCCGAAACTAAGGTGTCTCCGGGGGCGGAATTTTTCGTTGCCGCTCGTGAAAAGTTTAACGTCTCTCGTGCGGTGTGGGCCAACATGCTGCGAGTCAGTCCACGCACGGTGGAGAAATGGGAGCAAAGCGGGCAGGTCAGCCCTATTGCGGCTACATTTGTCGAACTGGTAACGCAATACCCGGACACCATCGAACGCTTACAGACGCTTCCCCGGCGTGTGTCGCGCCCAACCCAAAGAATCCGAGTGGCGAGTGCCGGTCGGAATTCTGCCTCCCAGCCCGCCGAGCGAACCGGCAAGCGCGGGTCTTCGCTGAAACGGTCGGCAAAGGTTGGCTGAGAAAGAAGTGAACCGGGGATTCGCCGAGCCCGCCGAACTTGCGCAAAATACGGTTTTTCGCACCTTCGTTTGCCCCGGACGTCAAACTGACCCACCGCCGGTGCAGCGCTTAGCGTGACCGGCCTCACACGGGATGGGCGCGGGTCTTGGTATTCTGACTGCACACATGGCAAAACCTATCGTTCTGACGATTCTTGACGGCTGGGGTTACCGGGCCGCGACCAATGGAAATGCAATCGCTCTGGCGCGCAAGCCGGTGTACGACAAGCTGCTGCGCGATTATCCCAACACGCTGCTTCATGCCAGCGACCACTTTGTGGGGCTGCCCGATGGGCAGATGGGAAACAGCGAGGTGGGGCATCTGAACCTGGGCGCGGGGCGAATTGTGCTGATGGACATTATGCGCATCGACCTGGCGATCGAGACGGGCGCGTTCTACCAAGACCCGACGCTGCTGGCGGCGATGGCGTATGCGAACGAGAAGGGCAGCGCGGTGCATTTTATCGGACTGCTGTCGGATGGCGGCGTGCATTCGCAACAGCGGCACCTGCATGCGCTGCTGAAGCTGGCCGCGCAGCAGAAGGTGGCGAAGGTATTTGTGCATGCGTTTATGGATGGGCGCGACACCTCGCCGACGGGCGGGCTGGGTTATCTGGAGTTGCTGGAGCAGAAGTTCCGCGAGATTGGGGTGGGCAAGCTGGCCAGCGTGAGCGGACGCTACTACGCGATGGACCGCGACCTGCGCTGGGAGAAGGAGCATCAGGCGTTCGACGCGCTGGTGACCGGGCATCCGCAGGGTGGGACGTATGCGGACGCAAGCGTGCGGCTGAAGGAGCTGTACAACAGCGATATTACCGACGAGTTCATACCGCCGTTTACCGTGGTGGATGCGGCGGGGCACGCGGTGGGGCCGATTCGCGACAACGATGTGGTACTCAACTTCAACTACCGGGCGGACCGCGCGCGGCAGATTACCCGGGTGCTGGCGCGCAACTCGGGGTTGACGGCGAATGGCGGGATCGATCTGCCCAAGGCGGCGGAGCTTGATCTGGAGATTCCGCGCAGCCTGGTGCCGAACGGCCTTCACTACGTCTGCATGACGCAATACGATAAGAACTTCAAGCTGCCGATTGTGATTCCGCCGGAGTCGATGGACAACCTGCTGGCGCACCTGATGGCGCAGGCGAACCTGCGCAACCTGCGCGTGGCCGAGACGGAGAAGTACGCGCACGTGACGTATTTCTTCAACGGCGGGATCGAGAAGCCGTTCGGCGGCGAAGACCGCATACTGGTGCCGTCGCAGAAGGTGGCGACGTACGATTTGGCGCCGGAGATGTCGGCGGCGGGGATCGCGGATGCGGTGGTGAAGGCGGTGGGCGACACGGCGTTCGACGTGATTATCGTGAACTTTGCGAATGCGGACATGGTGGGCCACTCGGGCAAGATTGAGCCGACGGTGCGCGCGGTGGAGACGGTGGACCGCGAGCTGGGACGGATCTATCAGGCAGTGAAGCAGCGGGGCGGCGCGTTGCTGGTGACGGCGGACCATGGCAACGCGGAGATGTTGATCGACCCAGTGACCGGCGGACCGCACACCGCGCATACCACCAATCCGGTGCCGTTTATTTTGATCACGGATGCGCCGAATGGGACGGTGAGCCTGAAGCCGGAGGGCAGCCTGCGCGACATCTCGCCGACCATGCTGGGACTGCTGAAGCTGGACAAGCCAAGCCAGATGACGGGCGGGAATTTGCGCGTGGTAACTCCTCTCGCCGTCTAGCTGCGCGGATCGTGCTTCGGTTTTGTTGCGGTGCGGGTTCTACATCGAACCCATGGGCATGGTGCTGCCATCGGGCATGGTCATGGTGGCTGTGGTCTGCTTGGCCTTCTGCCGATTTTGCTGGTTCTCTATCATGGCGAACATGGTCTTCATGTTGCAGGCCAGCTTGCGGGCTTGAGCGAGGGTGCCCGAGGAGACGGCGCCGTTGTAGCAGTTGATGGACGCGTTCCTGGTGGTGACGCCGATGGGCAGGACGTAGTGGTAGGCGCCCGAAGGAAAC
>Ga0182013_10001844_pt1 | contig 28479 bp, 24 predicted proteins | sample 612S2MmetaG_FD_120487 | JGI IMG/M metagenome (GOLD analysis project Ga0182013, IMG submission 120487) | Permafrost microbial communities from Stordalen Mire, Sweden - 612S2M metaG | ecosystem: Environmental > Terrestrial > Soil > Wetlands > Permafrost | place: Sweden: Stordalen | collected...
CAACGTAATCAACTTTGAATTCAGGCCAAGCTGCTTGGCGATCGCCTCGCCGAGGGCGCCGACGTGATTTTGGTGGCCGGCCGTGTAGGGGTCGCGAGTCTCGGTCATGAGAGCCAGGGCCGACAGGGTCCCTTCCACAGTGGACTCCAGTTGCTTAATCGAGCGGACGTGAGCGGTGGCGAACACGTACTCGGAGAAGATTCGGGTGAGTCGTTCGACCGTCACCTCATTGAATGCGGAGATGTGCCGATCATAGATAGTAAGTACAGCCTTTTGTCGTGTGAGGAAAAGGGGAATGGCGATGCACGAGGCGAACTTGAATTGGGCGGCGCGATCGCGCCACGAATCAAACTCGGGATCAGTGGCCAGACCGTTGGCCACCTGTGTGACTCCGGTTCGCAACGCAGTCCCCGTGGGATCTCTGCCGCTCTCCGTCGACCCCCACCACGACGGCATCGAGTCGAAGAGGTAGTCGGTATCTCCAGAGGAGTGAATGGCTTCGATGCCGCCTTCCGCGCCGGATGCGACGCCGATCCAAGCGAGGGGGTACTGGCCGACCTTGACGACGGTGTCGGTCAGGTGTTGAAGGAGGTCGGCTTCGTCAGTGGCGTTCACGACGTACCTATTCAGGTCCATAAACATCTCGACCGCTAGTTCCGACTTTCGCTTGTCGGTGATATCCAGGAACGAAATGACCACGCCCACCGGCTCCCCATCGACGTTGAGCCGTCGCGCGTTGAGTGAGACCCAACGCAGTCCCCGTCCGGGGACGTCGCCCCCCATGATCTTTGCGGTAATTGACTTGCCTGTTCGAAAAGTGGCATAACCCGGACGGTCGAGGCTGTCGATGGCCTTTCCGTCCTTCGACACCGTAAAGACCAGTCCGCTGATTTTATCTCTGAGCGTCTCGTCAGGACTAACGTCGAGGAACTCGACCGCACTCCTATTGGCGTCGATGACCTCACCAACGGCGTTGTACACGACCATTCCCTCGGCCAGTGAGTCGAAGAAACTACGAAAGTCCATCCCCAATGGTGGATGCTTGTGATCATTCCAATCAGAAGGCAAGCTGCCTTCCAGATCTGAGAACGCTGTCAGTGTGCTCTTCACGTCACCACCCAACTCTCGCCAGGTCATTCGAGTCTGTAACTTGAATGTTCACCTGACAATCAAGATTAAGTTCCCAATATCACAGGTTCATCTACTGCATCACAACGCAAGAGCAGCCTGCTTGCCTCGCCATGGAATCTTCAGGTGGCGGCATCCAGGGGCTCACGGCGAGTTGAATAACCTGCGACTGGGGAGCGAAGGAAGATTGACAAAACCCTGATCCAACGTCTGTTCGTGTCGTCCGAGTTCGCGATAGTGGCGACGGGCGGCCGGCACTGATCACCAGCTTCACGGCCTCGTCTCCAGATTCGCGAGTGAACCTCCGATATGCACTGCTCATTATGAGCATCTCTCAAAACGAGGTGTCGACCTGACGAAGTCAAGTCCATGCCGTGGTGGAACCGGGGGCAGGCGTCACCAACATGGCGAGAAGCAAGAACTGGAAAGCAGTCCATCAGTGGTCCCATGGGTCATGTGGATCATCCCGCATTGGTATCGTTACAATCCCCAGCAAATGCGGCCGAAGATCGATACTTCCCCGCCGTGGAGATGTGGTGGCAAGTTGTGTGAAAGAGATATGACTTTGGACACTGTCGCTTCTCACGGGTGTTCCCTACGGTGAGCACTGGGTGGGGTGGCGTGGATTCAGGTTGGGGCGCCACCCTCCCACACCACGAGTCTTGAGGCCGAGACCCCACCGTCACCATCGCCACCCGATCAGGTTGACCTTCTCTTTCCCGCCACTTGCACGCAATTCGTGATCACCGATTCTTCTGTCAGAATCGGTCGCAATGCAACCTCTCGAGACCATCGGATTCTTAATCGGGTCGTGGCGAGTGGAGCGCCTCATTGAAGATCACCGATCCGGGTTAAGAGGGACATTCGACGGAACGGCCACCTTCATCGAGTTCGGACATGGCGACGACTCCTCTTTCGAAAGGCGGGCGCGTTTTGACGAGGCGGGCGAACTGTGCTTTGGCGCCTACCGCGGACCTTCCCGTCGCAGCTTGGAGTACGTCCAGAAGGAGGGAGCAGCGGCGCAGATTTACTTCACCGACGGTCGACCCTTCATCGAGCTCAATCTCAGTAGTGGAACCTGGCAGAGCACGCACCTCTGCGGCCTTGACCGCTATGAGATCAACTTCTCCGTAAAGTCCGATGATCTGCTTGAGGAGCGATGGCGAGTGGAAGGATCAAACAAGGACTATGAAGCATCGGCGACCTTGACGCGCAAGAGCGCACCAACTCCTCCCACGGTGGCGAATCCGTAAACGCTGATTCAAAAGGGGAGCACGTCAGTTGTCGACGCGCCGCGGTCCGTCGAACGTAGCTCTCCTTCTCGACGAAGTTTGTTGCACTGGCGCTCCGCACGCATCTCGGGGTGCTCGGCGAGGGTGGGGCCCTCACGGATGCTCTCTCGAGGTCGCCTTTGGCGCATCCATGAATGCAGACAGCCTTCGGAGATACCGAAGTCCTCGGTGCGCTTTGGAATGGGATCATCACGCGCTGATAACGATATGGGGAACCTAATGTGAACACCGGCCCTTCACGATCCATCCCTGCGGGTGAACAATGGATCCGGCTCACCCGATTCAGGATCTCCGTGCAGAATTTAGATGGAGTAACGAAGGGTCAAGCCAAAGGCACGGCTGTTATCTCCGGATTGGATGCGCCTTGCTCGTTCTGGGCGACGAGTTGGGTCAGCGCGGTCTGAAAGCCCAGCGTGATGAGTCGGATTGGGCCATCAATGTCAATCCCCTCATCGATCTGCGTCATGACGAGGAGACCATCCGAAATCGCGATGATCACGTTGGCCAACTCACTGGCGAGCGAATGGCGGTTCTCGCCAAGTATCTCGGGCAGGCTCCGTTCCCACCAGTCGGTGAGCAGGTCGCGCGTCTCGTCTCGAATCTGACGGAAGCGTTTTCGAGCGGCCAGTTCTGTCACGCGACGTTCCAGCGACAGCATGAGACCAAGGCGTTGGAAGGCTGGTTGAATCAATGCGCCCTGGAGGACGTGCTGCATCACGAACTCGACGTTCTCGGAAAGGTTCGTCGACGATCGTTCGTAAATCAACGTCGCACGCGTATCGCGCCATTCGCGGTAGTTCTCTTCCACGACTTCGGCGAGGAGCTCGTCCTTGTTCTCGAACTGCCAGTAGACCGAACTCGGCGGAATTCCCGCTCGTTTGGTCACTTCGGACAACGTAGTGCCGTCGTAACCTCGCTCGGCGGCAATCTCGAAGGCAGCCTCCAGAATGCGCTGACGTGACTCAATCCCCTGTTGATGCCGGCGATTGCCGATCCGGTCACTCTTCTTCGCCACGTGTTCACTCTAAGTTCATTGCTGCGCTCCACGATGCCATATTGCTGAAAAGCCTTGATATAACGGCAATTGAGCCATGGGCGGTACCCGAGTGCGTCAGATTCGAGTTGATCGAAACTCGTTGACCACTCTCTCGACGAGTGTTAGTGTTCCTTTCTGTAGTGATGACTAGAGAGAACGTCGCCTCGCGGGGTTTCCTCTGAATGGCACATTGGGGGGAATGTGATTAATGAGTTGAGTTATGTGGGATTCAGGTCGCCGAACTACCTCGAATGGGAGGCCTTCGGCCAAGACATCATCGGGGCTGAACTAGTAGCGCCGGGTTCCGACGGCGCCGTACGTCTCCGATTCGACGAGGTCAACTACCGTCTGGCGATCCACCCTGGTATTCGTGACGAGTTGGCGTACGCCGGCTGGGGGGCGAACACCGAGGAGGAGCTGGTGTCCTACGTTGCGAGACTTCGCGCGGCTGGCGTTGATGTCATCGAGGGCGACAGCGAACTGCGCGCCGAACGTCAGGTGGCGGCCATTGCGTGGTTTGTAGATCCCTTCGGTCTACGCCAGGAGCTTTCATGGGGCAAGTACGCCACCCCGACCACGTTCAGGTCACCGAGGGGTGTACGGGCCTTCGTCACTGGCGATCAGGGTTTAGGCCACGTGGTCTTCGTTGTGCCGGATCTTCAGGAAGCGCACGAGTTCTACACCAAGGTCATGGGCTTCAAGTACTCCGACGAAATCGCCTCACCGACTGCGACGTTTCGCTTTTACCACGTGAACGGTCGCCATCACTCGCTCGCGATCGTGGCCGTTCCCGGCATGGTGGGCTGCAACCATGTGATGCTCGAGGTCGCGGACTTCGACGACCTGGGCAAGGCCATCGACCTTTGTGTGAAGAACGGCGTCGACATCCTCAGGTCCCTCGGTCGGCACACCAACGACAAGATGCTCTCGTTCTACGTCGCCACGCCGTCGAGCATTCAGATCGAGTACGGCTACGGGGGCTTCGTCGTTGATGACGAGACATGGGTAGCGCGCACCTACGAATCCCCGACGGTCTGGGGTCACGCTCGCTCGGCGCGTGCCGTAAGCAACCCCCCGGGCATCGTGGTGCCGGTCGAGTCGCTAAAGGTTGGCGCGTAGCGATGGCTGGCGACGCGAACACAATCCGTGGCGCCGTTTCGCCCCAGGTGATGCGGTCGGTCATGTCGTATTACCCGACGGGCGTCGCCGTGATCACCTCGATGACCAAGGACAAGCCAGTTGGCTTCGTGGTGGGGAGTTTCACCTCGATTTCGCTCGACCCACCTCTGGTGGGCTTCTTCGTTGCGACCGAGTCGAGCACGCTCCCGCTGATTCAAGAGGCCGGCGTCTTCTGCTGCAACGTCTTGAGCTCCGATCATGGCGCCCTGAGCGCCAAGTTCTCCTCCAAGACCGGAGACCGATTCGACGGGGTGGATTGGCGTCCGGCCGGCACGAAGTCACCCATCTTGCGTGAAGCCGTGGCATGGCTGGACTGCGCCCATTACGACACGTACCAAGTGGGAGACCACTACCTCGTGGTCGGAGAAGTCTTAGAGCTTCGCGCCGCGCGCAACGTCACGCCGCTGGTGTTTCACAAGGGGAGTTACGGCACCACGGGTCAGCAAAACGATCTGGCGCCGGTGAGGGAGACGATGTAATGAGCGATAAAGAGGCACTCAAGAGACAGGCCGCCCATCGTTTGCGCGAAGCGCAGTCGACGCGAGTGCCCTGCGCCCCGGTACGGGACCTACTTGACGGCATGAGTGTCAAGGACGCCTACGAGGTCCAGTCCATCAACATCGACATCGACGTGCAGTCCGGTGCTTGCGTCGTTGGCTGGAAAGCTGGTCTGACCGCCGCGTCGGTGCGACAGCAGCTTGGTGTCGATGCGCCCGACTTCGGCGCCCTTCTCAACACCTGTGGCTATGGAGACAACGAACCCGTTCCACTCTCGCGATTGCTGCAACCCAAGATCGAGGCCGAGGTCGGTTTCGTCCTCGAACACGACCTGCCGACTCGTCGGGTCACCGCCGCCGACGTCATGCGCGCGACCGCCTTCGTTGTCCCCGCCCTCGAAATCGTGGCGTCACGCATCCAGAACTGGGATATCACGATTCTGGACACCGTGGCCGACAACGCGTCGTCGGGCCTCTTCACGCTTGGCCTGAAACCAGTGATGTTGAAGGACGTGGACGTGGGCGCGGTCACGATGTCGATGACCAGTGGCGGCGACGTTGTCTCGCAGGGTTCGGGGGCGGCCTGCATGGGCAATCCCCTCAACGCCGTCGTGTGGCTGGCCAACACGTTGTGCGACCTTGGCCAGCCGCTGCGCGCGGGTGACGTCATTCTTTCGGGAGCCCTCGGCCCGATGGCATCGGTATCGGGGCCCTCTCGCTTCGAAGCCTCCATCGAAGGACTAGGGACAGTGCGAGCGGAGTTCGTCGATGGCTAAACGAGGAAACGGTGCGATCAAGGTCGCGATCATCGGCTCGGGCAATATCGGCACCGACCTCATGATCAAGGTGATGCGCACCTCAAAGGTCCTCGAGATGGGTGCCATGGTCGGTATCGACCCGACCAGCGAGGGTCTGGCGCGCGCCGGGCGCATGGGCGTGCCCATCACGGCCAACGGCGTGGATGGGCTCATCGACTTGCCAAATTTCGACGATATCGACATCATCTTTGACGCGACGTCGGCGAAGGCGCACATCGCCAACGCGGGACGTCTCCAGCCACTGGGCAAGCGGATGATCGACTTGACGCCGGCCGCAATTGGTCCTTTCGTCGTCCCGTCAGTGAACCTGAATGAACATCTTGGCGCCCAGAACGTGAACATGGTGACCTGCGGTGGTCAGGCGACGATACCTATTGTGGCGGCGGTGAACTCGGTGGCGCCAGTCGCGTACGGCGAGATCGTTGCGTCGATCGCCTCGAAGTCGGCCGGACCGGGCACACGGGCCAACATCGACGAATTCACCGAAACGACCTCGCACGCCATCGAGAAGGTCGGAGGGGCCCGCAAGGGTAAGGCCATCATCATCCTGAACCCGGCCGAGCCACCGATGTTGATGCGTGACACCGTCTACTGCTTGGTGGGCGACGGCGACACGAGGGAGATCACGGCCGCCATCGAGGCCAAGGTCGACGAGGTGCGCAAGTACGTGCCGGGTTACCGCTTGAAGCAGGCGGTGCAGTTCGAGCGCTTCGACGTCGCGAGTCCCCTCGTCGCACGCGAGATCAACTGGAATGGCCCTGGTCTGAAGGTCACCGTCTTTCTTGAGGTGGAGGGAGCCGCGCACTATCTACCGGCCTACGCGGGCAATCTCGACATCATGACCTCGGCGGCGTTGATCACGGCTGAGCGAATTGCCGAGCTAGAAAATGGGGGACACTGATGAGCTTTCGCTCAGACTTCTCACCGGCCAACGGCCTCTACGTACAAGACGTAACACTGCGTGACGGAATGCACGCCATTCGGCACCAGTACCGGACCGACGACCTCGCCGCGATCTGCCGTGCCCTGGACGCCGCCGGCGTCGACGCCATCGAGGTCGCACACGGCGACGGCCTGGGCGGCTCGAGCTTCAACTACGGCTTCGGTCTGCACACGGACGACGAATGGATCGCCACCGCGGCGGCCAATCTCACACACGCGACGCTGACGACGCTGTTGCTGCCAGGCATCGCGACGACCGCTCATCTCGAGCACGCGTACGACCTGGGCGTGCGCTCCGTGCGCGTGGCCACCCATTGCACCGAGGGCGATATCGCTGAGCAGCACATCGGGCGCGCGCGCGAACTTGGCATGGATGTGGCGGGATTTCTGATGCTGTCGCACATGGCCCCGCCCGAGGAGTTGGCCTTCCAGGCCAAGCGGATGGAGTCGTACGGTGCCCACTGCGTCTACGTGACCGACTCCGGCGGGCGGCTCACCATGCGCGACGTCGCAGCTCGCGTGGACGCCTATCGCGAGGTGCTGGACGAAGGGACTGAGATCGGCATTCACGCGCACCACAACCTTGGTCTCGCGGTCGCCAACTCCATCGCCGCCGTGGAGCACGGCGCGGTGCGCGTGGACGCGGCGCTGGCCGGCATGGGCGCGGGCGCCGGCAACACGCCGCTCGAAGTCTTCATCGCGGCGATTGACGTGCTCGGCTGGGACCACGGCACAGATCTTTTTGCGTTGATGGACGCGGCCGACGACCTCGTCCGTCCCCTGCAGGACCGGCCGGTCCGCGTGGATCGTGAAACGCTGACACTGGGCTACGCCGGCGTCTATTCGAGCTTCCTGCGTCACGCGGAGAAGGCGGCCGAGATGTACGGCGTCGACGCCCGTTCGATTCTCGTGGAAGTCGGCCGCCGTCGAATGGTGGGCGGCCAAGAGGACATGATCGTCGACGTCGCGCTCGACCTCGTCGCCCAACGCGGCGAGGCGAGGTAGTCGGTTCCCCAGAGCATGGTCGACGTCGATTACGAGGTCGACGTCGCCATCGTCGGGGGCGGCGCGTGCGGTCTCACAACGGCGCTGCGCGCCGTCGAGTCGGGTGCCCAGTCGGTGGCGATATTCGAGAAGAGCACGCGTCAGGGCTGCAATTCGCAGTTCTCGAGTGGATCGCTGGCCGCCGGCGGGACGCGTTTTCAGGCCGAGGCGGGGGTCGTCGACTCGCCGCAGCGCCACGCCGAGGATCTCATGCGGGTGAGCGGCGACCGCGCCAGCGAGGAGATCGTTCGTGCCTTGTGCGGCGCCGCACCGTGTTACGTCGAGTGGCTCGCAGACCAACTGGGCTATCCGATGGAGTTGGGCCTCGACATGCCGCGCGCGGGCCAATCGGTGCCACGCCTGCACACGGACGTCGGTCGCCTTGGTGGCGCTCGCCTTATCGACACCTTGCGCCGTGCCGTGGGCGATGCCGAGCGCATCGCCTTCATCGACAACACCCCCGGCACGGGGCTCTTGGTTGATGACCGGGGCGTCTGGGGCATCACGGTGCGCGAGCCCGGCGAAGAGAAGAAGGTCCGAGCGGGCGCGGTCGTGCTCGCCGCCGATGGCTTCGGAGCGAGTCAGGAGATGTTGGCTCGTTTCGCCCCCGACGCGGTCGGCCGTGTCTACGGCGGCGTGAGCACGAGCACGGGCGACGCCATTTCGTGGGCCATGGCGATCGGAGCCCAGACCGACAATATGGCGGCGTTTCTGGGGCATGGTCTGATGGTGTCCGCCACGGGCACGCGGCTCAACCCGTCGCTGCCTCTTTTGGGTGCCGTGTTCGTGGACCCGACGGGGCAACGCTTCGTCGAGGAGTCGGCTCAGGGCTACTCGAAGCTCGGCAGCATCCTGATGGCGCAGTCGTCGCGGCGCGCGCTCATCCTCTGGGACGAGCAAGCGATGTCGGCGGCGGAGAACTCCGAGTTGATGCGTGACTCGAAGCAGGCGAATGCGTGGAAACGCTACGAGGATCTCGAGTCACTGAGTGCGGCGACCGACATCGCCGTCGACGCCCTCGCTCGAGCAATCGATGGGAGTCACGATACGCCGGGCATCGGTGCGCCGCTGCGCTCGCTTGCGCCGCCCCTCTACGCCACCTGGGTGACCGGTGGCATCCTGACCACGCAGGGTGGACTGCGGGTGGACACCGGGGGCCGTGTGCTGCGTGCGGACCGCTCCGTCATCCGCGGCCTGTACGCCGGCGGCGGCAGCGCGGCCGGCATCTCCGGGTCCAGCGCCGACGGCTACAGCTCGGGTAACGGACTGCTCACCGCGTTCGGTTTCGCCTGGCTCATCGGGCAATACATCGGATCTCGTTCGTGACGAATCGGACAGAGCACAGGAGAGAGATATGCGACTACTGAGAGTTGGCGACGTGGGCGAAGAGGCTTGCGTGGTCATGGACGTCTCGGGGGCCACCTTCGCCGTGCCGTCGGCATTGGGCGACTTCACGCCAGGCTTCTGGGAGCGAGACGGTGTCGGCGAACTGGCGCTCGAACTCGGCAATGGATCGCTGGCACCGTTCGATATCACTGGCCGGCGAATCGGCGTGCCGATCGTGAAGCCCGAGAAGATCGTCTGCATCGGTCTGAACTACCGCGACCACGCCCAAGAGACGGGCAACCCAATTCCGAGCGAACCGGTGGTCTTTCTGCGAGCCCCCAACTGTCTGGTCGGCCCCCACGATGACGTGCGGCGACCTCCCAACGCGACGCAGATGGATTGGGAGGTCGAACTCGGCATCGTGATCTCGCGGCGATGCCGTTACCTGGACTCGCCGGCCCAGGCCCGAGCCCACGTCGCCGGGTACGTGCTCTCGAACGACCTCTCGGAACGCGACTACCAGTTCAATCACGGTGGCCAGTGGGACAAGGGCAAGAGCTTCGAGACGTTCAATCCGCTCGGCCCCTGGGTCCAGACGGCCGACGAGGTGCCCGACGTCCAGCAGCTCGCGTTGCACCTTGACGTGAACGGCGTCACGCGTCAGCACGGCACCACCCACGACATGATCTTCGACGTGCCATTCATCGTGTGGTACCTCAGCCAGATCATGGTGCTGGAGCCGGGCGACCTCGTGAACACGGGTACGCCGGCGGGAGTCTCCCTAGGCCATGACGACGTCCCGTTCCTGCAGGCTGGTGACGTGCTCGAGCTTCGCGCCGACGGTCTCGGGGCGCAGCGCAGCGTCGTAGTGCAGGCGTAGAAGGGCCTTTTGGCGGACTTCGCCTCGGCGGCGTCCTCATCGCTGTCGCCAAAAAAATTCTCGAGAAAGAGTGTTGACACGTACGTACGGGGATGCTACGTTCATTCTCTGTAGTGGTTGCTAGAGGGATAGATCTTTTTCTCTAGCGACTGATACATGGAAGTGATCCACGGTGTGCGCTTCGAAAGCGCGCAGGTGGGCAACTGAAAGTCTGGGGGGACATTTCAATGATTCATTCGTTGAGTTATCTGGGGTTCGGATCGCCGAACTTCGAGGAGTGGGCGGACTTTGGGACTCGGGTCCTTGGTCTTGAGTTGGCTGCTCGCGGCGAGGACGATGCGGTTCGACTTCGCATGGATGATCTCAACTATCGGCTCGCGGTTCACCCCGCTGAGCGTGACGAGATCCGCTACATCGGCTGGGCCTGTGCGAATGAAGCAGAGTTCAAGGCTTATCTCCAGCACTTGACGTCGGTCGGTGTCGAGTTCGAGTCGGGCTCGTCCGGCGAGCTCGAGGAACGCCAGGTGGCCGACTTGGTCTGGTGGGTCGACCCGTACGGCCATCGTCAGGAGATCAGCTGGGGCAAGAGGTCCAGCCCGACGACGTTCAACTCGCCGCGCGGCATCTCGGGTTTCGTCACTGGCGCCCAGGGGCTCGGGCACTTCGTGCTCTTCGTGCCGAACCTGCTCGAGGCCGACGAGTACTACACCCGTGTGCTCGGACTCAAGCTCTCGGACCGCATCATCTTCAATAACTTCAACATTCGCTTTTACCACGTCAATGGTCGTCACCACAGCATGGCGCTCGGTGAGATGCCGGGCATGACCGGCATGAATCACTTCATGCTCGAGGTGCAGAACTTCGGCGACGTCGGAAGGGCGATCGACCTCATTAACGATGATGGCGGGAAGAACCCCATCATCCTGACGTTGGGTCGCCACACCAACGACCTCATGACCTCGTTCTACTGCGACACGCCATCGAGCGTGAAGATCGAATACGGCCATGGCGGCTACGTCATCCGTGACGACGCTGAGTGGATGGTACAGACCTACAGTGCGAACTCGATCTGGGGGCATCGTCCCACTGAAGCGTTGCACAGTAGGCCTCCGGGAATTCTCATTCCGATCGACCAGAGCGGTAACTAGGTCCTCCGGCGATGGTGAATCGTGGTTGGTGCCGACTGAATGGATGGCACGTCCTGTTCGAGCGCACGCTCGGACGCAATTCATTGGGTCAGCGGATCTTGGTCTGACACCTAGTGCCCTGATGACCAGAAGTGTGGGGGGAGGTCGTCAGGGAGAAGCGGTTCTTTCGCTTCGGCGCGGTACGTCCTCCCAGTGCGGTGAATGAAGTTGAAGTCGTCAAGCTGCGAACGCAGTTTGAAAATCTATGGGGGGTTAATTGATGGAATCGACGTTTCGATTGAAAAAGGGAGGGCTGGCCGTTGCGTCCGCCACGCTGGCGCTCGTGACCTTGGGCGGTTCGATGGTCGGCGTCTCTGCGTCTGGAGCTTCCGCCATGACGGAGAAGGCGGGTTTGGCGTACGCGCAGGCGCAGGTCGCGAAGTACTCGGGCAAGGTGGCGCTGCCAACGGTCTCGCCCGTGAAGCACATCGCCGACCTGAAGGGCAAGACCGTCTGGTACATCCCGATCACGAACGCCGTCGACTCGCTGGCCGGCATGGGTACGACCATGACCGCCGCACTGAAGAAGGTCGGTGCGAAGGTGCAGATCTGTGATGGTGGCGGCCTGCCCACCACCGTCGCGACGTGCTTGACCAGCGCCGCCCAGCAGGGTGCCGCCGCAGTGGTGACGTCGTTCATTGACTACGAGATGGCGCCCACGGGCTTCCAGGCTCTCGCCGCCGCCGGGATTCCGGTCATCGTCGGCAGTGAGCCACCGGACCCGGGCGTCAAGGCCACGAAGGATCTCCAGTTCACCTACGGCACCGCCGGGGACAACCTCTTCGGCGAGCTCATGGCCTTCGAGACGATCGTGCAGAGCAAGGGGAAGGCCAATGTACTGGTCCTTCGTCTGACGGACTCGGCGTCGACGACGGGCACGGGCAACATCGAAATCTCCTATATCAAGAAGTACTGCCCGGGCTGCACGGTGACGTCGATCGACATCCAAACGGCAGCGCTCGCTCAGGTGCCCTCGAACGTCGCGGCCGCTCTCACGGCGAATCCGAACATCAACTACATCACGGTCCCCGTCGACCCCTACCTGCCACCCGTCACCGGCGCACTCGCGACGGCGGGCCTGACGAGCAAGGTCCACGTCATCTCCGCTGACGGCGGTGTGGCGGGACTCGAGGACGTCGCGGCGGGTTCGCTGCTCGCGGATCCGGGTGGCCCGATCGAGTTCATCGGTTGGGAGTACGCGGACGCCGTGATTCGGATCCTCTCGGGTGACGCAGTTCCCGCGACACCCGCCGGTCCGAATCTGATCTTCACGAAGAAGAACCTGACCGGCAAGTCCCTTAACGAGAACCAGTACCTGACGATGAACTGGTACGGCATTGGTGAGGCTGCGTTCGAAGCACCGTTCCTGAAGGCCTGGAGCGTCAAGTAGTCATGACCGTTGAGGCCACTCCGCGTCTGCTGGTGTCAAACGTCTCCAAGACGTTCGGAGCCAACCGCGTGCTGAGTGGCCTCAACATGGTCATTCAACCGGGAGAGATCCACGGCCTGGTCGGTGAGAACGGGTCGGGAAAGTCGACCCTCGTGAAGATTCTCACCGGCTACCACGAAGCTGACGGCGGCGCGGCCATCGATGTCGACGGCCGCGCCGTGTCCGTTCCGGTGCAGTGGGACGAGATCCACCGGGCCGGCGTGTCCGTCGTCCACCAAGACTTCGGTCTCATTGATCATCTCTCGGTGGCGGAGAACATCAGTGTCGGTGGTTTTGAGCGGTCGCGGCTGGTCCGCAAGATAAGTTGGCGGCGTCAAAACGAGATCGCCGAGGAGTCGCTCGCGCGCATCAACTCCACCGTCGCACCGACCGCGCTGGTCGGGTCGCTGGCGGTGTCCCAACGCGCCGCCGTCGCCATGGCTCGAGCCATTCGTGACCTTCCGCACGGTTCGGGTCTCATCATCCTTGACGAGTCGACACGCTCGCTGAACCGCGAGGAGCTTATTGAGTTCTACGAGGCCCTGGGTCGCGAAGTCGCCCAGGGCCTGTCGGTGCTCCTCGTGAGCCACAGCCTGGTGGAGGTGGTGCTGGTCACGAACCGCGTGACGGTGCTGCGTGACGGGGTGGTCACCGGCGAATCGTTGCGAACTGACGACCTGAGCGAGCAGGAGATCGCGCGCTTGATGCTGGGCCGCAACGTCAGCCACATCGAACGTAGTTCGTCGCACGCCGCGTCGGAGCCGGCCATCGAGGTCCGTCGGTTGAGCGGTGACGCCGTCAACTCGCTGGATTTCAACATCGGCAAGGGCGAGGTGGTCGGCATCACGGGGCTCAGCGGCATCGGGTTCGAGTCCATCCCGTATCTTCTGTCCGGTGCGCGGCCCGCAAGCAGTGGCGTCATCACCATCGACGGGCAGGAGATCGAACTAGTCGGCTCGTCGGTGCGGGCCTGCACGAGGGCCGGCATCGCGCTCGTGCCGGAACGTCGCGATCGCGACGGACTCGCCTTCGAGGCGACGATCCGTGACAACATCGCGCTGCCCACGGTGGGGCGTCGAGGCCGCGGGTGGTTCCTGGGCCACAAGTGGCAGGACCAGATGGCCCGCGAGTCGACTGAGAGATTCGGCATCCGCCCACGCGACTCCTCGCTCCTGGTCCGTCAGTTGAGCGGAGGCAACCAGCAGAAGGTCCTGCTCGCGAAGTGGCTCACCGTGGGGCCGCGTTTCATCATTCTGCACGAGCCGACCCAGGCGGTTGACGTGGGCGCGCGCCAGGACATCCTTGGACAAATTCAATTGGTGGCGCGTGCGGGGGTCTCGGTGCTCTTCGTCAGCGTCGAGACGCTGGACCTCACGGAGGTCTGCGACCGAATCCTGGTCTACGCGCCGGACGGGACGCTCACCGAGTCGACGAGCAGGGAACCCGACGACATCCTGGACCTGGTCTACGGACATAGCCGGGTGTGACGAGAGAGTGAATATGGATAACGACCACCGACAGCAATTTGAAGACGTCACCGTGAAACCCGGCGACGTCATCGACAGTGGCGACACTGCACTCGATCTCGGCGAGGTCTCGCACCGCGCCGCCGCGCCGCCGGCGTCATCGGTGCTCGGGCAACGGACCCGGTGGTTTCTCAGCCGCTACGCGCTCCTGTTGGTCTGGGGCGCCATGGCCCTCTTCTTTTACTCGGTTCGGCCCGGGACCTTCGGTCGGTTGTCGGCCTTCCAAGCCATCTTCGGTTCGCAGTCGACCCTGGTGTTCCTCGGCGTCGCGGCGCTGATAACGCTGTCCGTCGGTGAGTTCGACCTCTCGATCGCTTCGATCATGGGGCTCTCGGCGACGACGGTACCCGTGTTGGTCTCGCTGCACCACTGGAACGTGGTGTGGGCGTGTGCGTTTGCCCTGTTGCTCTGTGTGGTGTCGGGCGCCATCAACGCCTTCTTCGTCATCAAGGTCGGCGTCGCCTCAATGGTCGTCACGCTGGGCACGGGGACCCTGCTGGTGGGTGTCGCCGAATGGATATCCGCTTCGAGCCAGGTTGCCATGAACATCCCCTCGTTCTCCAAGGTCGCGAACCAGCCGTTTCTCGACCTGCCCATCACCTTCTATTACGGACTGGCGCTGGTGATCCTGCTGGCCTACATCCGTTCATGGACACCGCTCGGTCGTCACATGCTCTTCGTGGGCGCGAATCGCGAGGTGGCCCGCTTGGCCGGGGTTCGCGTCAATCGAATCCGCGCCGGCTCCTATCTCTACGCCTCGCTGGTCGCGGGCATGGGCGGCATCCTGCTCGTCGCGTCGACCGGTGGCTTCAACGCGAGCGGATCGGGCGGGTACTTGCTGCCGGCGCTGGCGGCGGTGTTTCTCGGGACGGCCGCGGTGCAGCCGGGCCAGTTCAATCCCATCGGCACATTGATCGGCATCTTCTTCCTGGAGACCGGCATCTTCGGTCTCGAGCTGATGGGCTACAGCGGCTGGGTGCAGGACGTGTTCTACGGAGCGGGCCTGGTCGTGGCCGTCGCGATTGCGACGATCGTGCGTGTTCGTACGTCACGAGGGTGACGAATGCGATGCCGCGGGGAATCGAGTTGTCAATGAGACGCAGGGCCGATCACAAGTGGGCACGGTGCCCGGCAGTACTGCAGCAACTAACCAGGAAGGTGGCGCCATGAGCTTCACGCAGGAATCAACGAGTCATTACGTCCAGACGAAGGACTGGCGTATGCATTACAACGAGGCGGGCGAGAGCGGTCCGGCGCTGATCATGCTGCACGGAAGCGGTCCCGGGGCTTCGGGGTGGAGCAACTTCCAGCAGAACGTGCCCGAGCTCGCGAAGCACTTCCGGGTCTTCGCCCTCGACATGATTGGCTGGGGCGGATCCGACCCCGCGAAGTACCCGAATCGCAACACGGCTGAAGCGGTGATTCAGTTCATCGAGACCCTCGGCCTGGGAAAGGTCGCGATCGTGGGCAACTCCCTGGGCGCAATGACCGCTCTGCAGGTCACGGTGCGTCGCCCGGAACTGGTCTCGCACGTGATCACCATGGGCTCGGGCTCACAAGGTCTGAAGTACTTCTCACCCGGCGACGGCCTCTCGGAGGGAATGAAGGTCCTCGTCGAGACGTACCTCAACCCGACCACCGAGCAGATGGCCAAGCTCGTCGAAGTCATGACCTACGACCCGAAGTTCACCAAGGGCGACCTCGCCGAGAAGCGGGCCGCGGCGGCGCGCGTCAATCAGGTCCATCTGGACGACTACAACGAGGCCCGCGCCCACGGTCCGGGGCCCATCTTCGTATCCGACGAGGAGCTCGCCGCAATCAAGATCCCGGTGCTCTTGATCCACGGCCGTGACGACCGCGTATGCCACATTGAGCACTCGCTCAAGCTGGTCACCGCCATTCCGAACTCCCGGCTGCTGCTCATCAACCGCTGCGGACACTGGGCGCAGTTGGAGCACCCTGAAGAGTTCAACCGCGCCGTGACCGACTTCGTCCTCAACGCGAAGTAATCAACCCCTACTAGATAAAGGAGCTGCACCATGAATGAAGTTGTGATGAGGATTGATGCGATTGGCGACGATCTGCGCGCCGGCGACCTCGAGTCCACCGGCCTGCGCTGTTACCCCGAGAAGCAGATGAAGCAATTGGTCGAGACGGGTGTGTTCCGGATCCTGCAGACCAAGGAGTTCGGTGGCTACGAAGGCACCTTGCGCGAGTTCCTCGAGGCCGTGATGCAGGTGGGTCACTACTCGCCGTCGGCGGGCTGGATCGCGGGCGTCGTCGGGGTGCACCCGTGGGAGTTCTCGTTGGTGAATCGTCAACTCCAGGAGGAGGTCTGGGGCAAGGACCCCGATACTCTCGTCGCCTCACCCTACGCCCCCTTCGGGCGGGCGCGTCCGGTCGAGGGCGGTGTAATCTTCAACGGTCGCTGGCCTTACTCGACGGGTACCGACCACTGCGACTGGATCATCCTCGGCGGCTTCTTGACCGACGAGAACGGTGACGTTGGTGCCGTGCCCCAGTTACGCCACATGGTCCTGCCCCGTGGCGACTACGAGATCATCGAAGACTCGTGGCACGTCGTGGGCCTGCAGGGAACCGGGAGCCGTGACGTCGTCGTCCACGACGCCTTTATTCCCGACCATCGCGTCATCGACCCGGCCGGACTCTTCGACGCCACGACCCCCAAGGCGCTCGGTTGCGAATCGCTCTCGTACTACATTTCGTTCGGCGTCGTCTTCTCCCTTGCGATCGCGTCGGGAACCATCGGCATCGCCGAGGGCGCGCTCAAGGCCTTCACGGACTACACGAGCGACCGGATCAGCGCGGCGGGCTTCAAGATCTCGAAGGACCCCTTCCAGCTTGCCGTCCTGGGCGAAGCCATGGCCGACATCGCGGCGAGCCGTGAAACGCTGCTGGACGCGGCCGACTGGGCCCTGGAGACGCTGAAGACGCAGGACTGTCTCACGATGAACCAACGCCTCATGGTGCGTTCGAAGCAGGTGCGTGCATCGCGTCGTGCCGTTGATGCGGTGGACCGGCTCTTCGCACACGCCGGAGCCGGATCGTTGAACTTGAGCCACCCCCTCCAGGGGTACTGGCGCGACCTGCACGCCGGCATGAACCACATCTGCAACGTGGCAGAACCGGTCTACCAGGGCTACGGGTTGGACCTGTTTGGTGAAGAGCTCCCGCCGGGTCTGTTCATCTAGGGTGCACGACCCCGCGCGTTCGTTCAGTCGTCCCTAGATCGGCGAGTCGGAGTTTCCCAACCCTTCCTCGAACCGGACATCGCGATTGAACGTTGGGCCCCGCTCCGACACGCTGTCGTGTCGGAGCGGGACTCAACTCCCCAGCAGTACATCGAAGTACAGATTGACGAGGAAGCGATCACAATGACAACTCCAACTACGACGACATGGCTTCGCCACCGCGTCGCGAACGGCCCGCTGCTCGTGCTGCCCGGAGTCGCGAACGCGTTGGGCGCGCGCATCGTCGAGGACGCCGGCTTCGAGGCGCTCTACGTCAGCGGTGCCGGCATCGCCAACACCTTCTATGGGTTACCCGACATCGGCCTCGTGACGTTGACGGAGGTCGCGGCCCACGTTGCGGCCATTCGTGACGCCGTCGCAGTACCGATCGTCGTCGACGCCGACACCGGCTTCGGGAACGCCCTCGGTGTCGCGCACACGGTGCGGTCCCTCGAGCGCGCCGGGGCCGACGCCCTGCAGCTCGAGGACCAGGTCTCTCCCAAGAAGTGCGGCCACTTCGAGGGCAAGGCAGTCATCCCAGTTGACGAAATGGTGCAGAAGATCAAGGCGGCCGTCGACACGCGCTCGAAGGAGATCGTGATCGTGGCGCGTACCGACGCCCGCGCCCTCGACGGTCTGGACGCCGCCCTGGAACGGGCTCAGGCGTTCATGGACGCCGGCGCCGACATCGTGTTCATCGAGGCACCCCAGTCACGCGAGGAGCTCCTCTCGCTACCCCAACGACTGGCGGTGCCGCACGTCGTCAATTTGGTGGAGGGCGGCAAGACGCCGCTGCTGCCGATCAGCGAGTTGGGCGAGTTTCGCGTTGCCCTCTTTGCCAACCTCACGCTGCAGGCCTCGATGTTCGCGATGCAGCAGATCCTGAGTGAGTTGAAGACCGAGGGGCGGATCACGCCGCGCATGCAAGGCCACATCACCGGCTGGGCGGAGCGCCAGCGGCTCGTGCGCAAGCCCCAGTTCGACGAGCTGGAACGCCGCTACGCCGCTACGCCCGAGGCGCGTTAGCCGTGGCGGATTCCAACGACGTCGACGTCCTCATCATCGGCGGCGGACTCGCCGGACTCTGCGCCCTCGACGCCGTGTTGGAATCCGGGCGAAGTGCACGGCTCGTCGAGAAGACCACCGCCCTGGGTGGCAGCACCGTCTTGAGCAGCGGTCTCGTGGCATTCGCGGGCACCGACGAGCAGCGGAGCTGTGGCATTGCGGACTCGTCGGCTCGGCTTCGCGAGGACCTCGCGTCGACGGGGCTCGCCATGAGCGATCCCGCGCTCCTCGACCTCTACTGTGGCGAGCAGCTGGCGACGTACCGTTGGCTGAAGGACGTGGGCGTTGTCTTTGGTGAACCCCACGCTGGTTCGGGTCAATCAGTGCCGCGCTCGCACCCTGTTGATACGTGGGCTCTCGTAACGGAGCTCGCGCGCCGCGCCCGGGCGAAAGGCGGCGTCATCGATCTCTCGACATCGGCCGTCAGGCTCTTGATCGAGGGCGAGCGCGTCGAAGGGGCAACGCTCCGTACAGCATCGGGCGACAAGAGGGTGCACGCGGGCGCGGTGATCTTCGCGTCCGGTGGTTTCTCGCGAAGCGAGTCGATGCTGAGACGCTTCGCGCCGGCGATGGCGCACGCGCTGCGCGCCGGCGGCGAGGGGAACACGGGAGACGGGCTGTTGATGGCGGCGAAGATCGGCGCCGGGCTGGCCGATCTGCCCTACATCAAGGGAACCTTCGGCATCTTCCCGTTTCGTTCGTCCGCCGAGGAGGGGACGGGCATCCTCGTGGTCTACAAGGGAGCGATCGCCGTCAACGGTCACGGTGAGCGATTCATCAACGAGTCCCTGCCCTACAAGGTGCTCGGTGACGCCTGCCTGGCGCAGCCTGAATCGCTCGCGTATCAGATCTTCGACGAGCAGGCGATGGCGCAGTCGGAGTCCGCCGTGCCGATCTACGACTTCCGACGTCGTCTCGAAGCCGGCCAGATCCACCAAGCCGACACGCTCGAGGATCTCGCCAATGGACTGGGCATCGACGTCGAGGCGACGCTCGCGACGGTGCATGCCTATAACGAGGCGATTCAAAACGGGACGTCGGACGCCTTCGGCCGCACCACGCTGTGCGGTGGCGTGGGTACGCCGACCCCAATTGTCCGTGGACCCTTCTACGGCTTTCCCTCGACGACCGTCCTGCTCGCGACGTACTGCGGGATAACGTTCGACACCGAGACGCGGGTCACCGACGTCTACGGAGCGGTAATCCCGGGCCTGTACGCCGCCGGGGAAGTGACCGGCGGCTTTCACGGCAACGGCTACGTGACGGGCACGTCACTGGGCAAGTCGTCGATCTTCGGCCGACTCGCGGGCCAACGAGCCGCGCAGTTCGTCGCGAGCGGCCAGTGAGCGAACCCGACCTCTTCTCGTTGCGGGGTCGCTCCGTCCTCGTGGTCGGCGCCGGCGGTGATCTCGGCCGGCGCGCGGCACTGGTGTCGGGACGATGGGGTGCGCACGTGAGCGTGGCTGACCACCCGTCGGCGCAGGCGAATCTCGACGAGACCGTCGCCATCCTGCGCGATGAAGGTTGTGCGGTGAGCCCGCTCTCGTGCGACGTGACGAGCGAGGCGTCGGTCCACGCGTGCGTGACGTCGGTGGCCCGCGACCACGGGCTCGACGTTCTGATCAACGCCGCCGGCGTCATGCTGCGCAAAGCCGTCGCCGAGACCACCCTGGAGGAATGGCAGCGGGTCCTCGACGTGAATCTCACCGGCACGTGGCTGCTTAATCGGGCCGCGGGCCGGGTGATGACCGCCGCCGCGCACGGCAAGATCATCAACTTCGCCACCGTCTACGCCGAACGGGTGGGCCCCGTTCCCGAGTCGGCGTACTACGCCTCGAAGGCGGGTGTCGCCAACCTCACCCGTTCCATGGCGAGTGAATTCGGTTCGCACGGCGTGCAGGTGAACTGCCTCGCGCTCGGCGTCTTCTACCCCACGAACATGACGGCTGCATTGAAGGACGCCCCGGACACCCTGCGCTGGATGGAAGAGCGCACCCTGCTCAAGCGACTCGGCGATCCCGCCCGTGATCTCGACGGCATCATCAGCCTGCTGGCGTCGAATGGATCCGACTACATCACTGGACAAGTTCTCTATGTCGACGGCGGTTGGTCGGCGTGGTGAGCACAACGAAGGACATGAAATGACCGATACCGCCGTCTTGATGCTCGACTACCAAGTCGCCCTCTGTGAAGACGGGCCCCACTGCCGATTGCCGGCACTGGCGGCGCAGATCACCGAGCGAGGTGTGCTCGAACGCGCCGGTCGCGTCCTCGCCGGCGCTCGCTCGACGTCGACACCCGTTGTCCACGTCCGGCTGGCCTTCGATCCGAGTTACGAACTGCGCACCAATCGCTCGGCTCGTTTCGACACCTACGTCAACGAGCGGGCCATGCTGGTCGGCTCACCCGAGGCGGCCTTCGTCGCCTCGCTCGCACCGCTCGAAAGCGAACCGATCATCTCCAAGGGCGCCGTGAACGCGTTCGTCGGTACGCCGCTGCTCGAGATGCTGGCGACGCGGGGCCTTCACCGGCTTGTCCTGCTCGGCGTGGCGACGAACCTGGTCGTGGAGGCGACCGCACGGCACGCAACGGACCTGGGATTCCAGGTCACCGTGCTCGAGGACTGCTGCGCCTCGTTCCAACCCGAACTCCATACGTTCGCCATCGAGCGGATCTTCCCGCTTTTCTCGACGGTGCTGTCGAGCGAGGACTTCCTCGCGCAATTGGAAGGAGCCGGCTGATGAGGGAGCTTCACGCCGACCTGATCGTTGTCGGGATGGGAATTGCTGGTCTCAGCACTGCGCTCGCCGCCCACGACGCCGGCGCCGAGGTGGCCGTGATCGATCGCGCACCGCGTGGCGTGAGCGGCGGCAACACGCGCTACACCGAAGCCTTCATGCGCATGAAATCGATCGACGAGCCCGCAGAGGACCTCGCGGGCGCTCTCCTCGGCGACTTCATGGGGCATCCCGACCCGAGCCTGCTCATGGAGACGCTGAACGACCGAGCCTCGTGGTCCGCTCCCACGAGGACGCTCAACATCGTGGACTTCAACTACGTCGAGACGCTGGTCGCCCAAGCCGGTCCGACGTTGAACTGGTTGAGTTCCTTCGGCGTGCGCTTCGACAGCCTGCCCACGCCATTCCTCACGACGTCCACGACTCGGCTCTCGCCCGTCGGCGGCGGCTTGGCGCTCATCGAGTCCCTGACCGGCGCGCTGGAGGCGACGTCGGTGGCCGTTTCCTACGAGACCACAGCCCGCTCGCTGGTGGTGAGCGACGGGATCGTCACTGGTCTCGAGGCGCTCGGACCCGACGGAATGCTCACCTTGCACGGTCAGGTGATGCTGGCCTGCGGTGGTTACGAGGGCAACAGTGAAATGCTCAGCCGCTTCCACGGACCCCTCGGCATGCTCTGTCGGCCCGTCGCCGTTGGTGGCCACTACAACAAGGGCGAGGGCATCGAGATGGCGCTCGCCATCGGCGCGGGAAGCGCCGGCAACTTCGCGCTCTTTCACGCGGAGCCGATTGACCCACGTTCCGGCGTGCCCGAGGCCGCCATCTTCGCCTTTCCTTACGGCGTCCTCATCAATGGTGAGGGCGAGCGTTTCGTCGATGAGGCGCCCGGGCCGGTGGACGCCTTCTACGAGCGCATCACGCGGCGCATCCAGGCCCAGACCAGCGGCGTCGCCTACCTGATCCTGGACGCGACGGGCCAGGGCGTGCCGAATATCCGTACGGCTCTGCGCACCGACCAGCCACCCATCGTTGGCCAGACGTTGGCCGAGCTCGCGGGTGAACTCGGTGTCGACGCCGTGGTACTCGAAGCGACGATTACCGCCTACAACGCGGCCTGTGGTCCCGAAACATTCGATCACACGAAACCCGACGGTAAGTCCACCTGCGGGTTGGCGCCGGCGAAGTCGAACTGGGCCACGCGCATCGAGCGAGGTCCCTTCCACGCGTATCCCATCATGGCGGCCAACGTCTTCACCTTCGGCGGACTGCGCACGAACGAGCAGGCCCAGGTGCTCAATCGCGACGGCCGGGCGATTAAGGGCCTCTACGCGGCGGGCGAGATGACGGGCCTGTACTACTCGAACTACACCGGATCGACGTCCGTTCTTCGCGGGGCGGTCTTCGGACGCATCGGTGCCCAGCACGCGGTTGGAACCTCGAAATGAAGATCTGGTACCAGAGTTTCACGGTGCTCGATGACGTGGGCCCCTACTTCCAGACACTGCGGCGCCACCTGGAAGGTCAAGCCTCGCCCGGCACGCAGCTCGACTATCACGGCATGGCTAACGGGACGTATCCGACCTCCTACCCGGGGACCCACATCGGCTACACCTATCTCGCGGGACTGCACAAGAACCAGTTCATCGACAACGCGCTGCGCGCGGCGCGCGAGGGTTACGACGCCGTGATGATCGCGACAATTCCCGATACGGGATTCGAAGAGGTTCGCACCCTCATCGACATTCCCGTCGTTGCCTACGGCAACGCTTCAGTGGCGTACGCGGCGACGCTCGGCCCCAAAGTGGGCATCGTGAACTTCATCGAGGCCTTGCAGGATCAGCTGCGTCGCAACATGATCCTTTACGGTTTCGGGGATCTCGTGGGCCCGATCGTGTCGATCGAACGAGAGTTCGGTGACGTCCTAAAGGGCTACGAGGATCCGAAGGCGCTGAAGGAGGCCTTCGTCGCCGCCGCTCGACGAGCCATCGAGCAAGGGGCCAAGGTCATCGTGCCCGGTGAGGGTCCGCTCAACGTGCTGCTCGCCGCTCATGGTGTCACGCGCGTCGACGACATTCCCGTGATTGACTCGCTCGGCGTCACGCTCGCCACCTGCGAAGACCGTGTTCGCCGTTACCAGCGCACGGGTTTGTATCCTGCGCGTAAGGGCTTCTACTTCGCCCGTCCCGACGAGGAGTCCGTGCAGCACGTCAGGTCGCATTATTTCGGCGAGCGCTGACCCTCGCCGCAGGGCCCTAGGGAGCGGCAGTTGGCGTATCGAACGATGAATCAAAAGGTCGCCGTGAGCGTGGTCTATGTCGCGTCGATGTTCATGGCCGTCATGGATGGAACCATCGTCAACGTGGCGTTGCCCACCATCGCTCGGGACTTCCACACCACGCCCGCCGCGGCCGCGGCCACCGTCATCGCATTCCTGGTCAGCCTGGCCGTCTTCATTCCGTGCTCGTCGTGGTTGGGCGATCGGTTCGGAGCCCGGCGGGTCCTGCTCGGTGCCATTGTCATCTTCACCATCGCCTCAGCGCTCTGTGGACTGGCGTCGAACTTGACCGAGCTGGTGGCGTTTCGGGTGCTGCAGGGGGCCGGTGCCGGTTTCATGACGCCGGTCGGGCTCGCCATGTTGTTCCGGGTCTTCCCGCCCGAAGAGCGGATACGTGCCTCTTCGATACTCCTGCCCGCGTCGGTGCTCGCCCCCGCCCTGGGCCCGGTGATCGGTGGTTTCTTCGTCAGTGAACTGTCGTGGCGTTGGGTGTTCTACGTGAACACACCGATCGGGGCCTTCGCCATCATCTTCGGCCTGATCTTTCTCGCCGAGCAACGTCCTGAGTCCGTTGGACGCTTCGACGTACCGGGTTTCCTGCTCGCCGGGTTGGGCCTCGGCCTGCTCATGTACGGGATATCGGAAGGGCCGAACGTCGGCTGGACCTCGACGCGCGTGCTGGTCAGCATTGCCGTTGGCCTCGTGCTGGCCGTGGCCATGGTGATCGTGGAACTACGCGCCTCAGACCCCATGCTGGATCTACGGCTGTTTACGAATCGACTCTTCCGGTCCACCGTCCTCGTGATGAGCCTCGGGGGATCGGCCTTCCTTGGCGTGCTCTACCTGCTGGCAATTTTCTTGCAGGACGCCCTGCACCTGAGCGCCCTGCACGCTGGCTTGAGCGTCTTTCCCGAAGCCCTCGGTGTAATGGCGGGAGCACGTCTGGGTACCCGTCGCGCCCTTCGCGTACTGGGCCCACGTCGCGTCATGCTGGCCGGACTACTCGTGGCCGCCGTGATGATGGGTCTCCTCTCCGAAGTCACGTTGGGAACCAGTTTGTGGTGGGTCCGTGCGGCGGTCTTCGTTCTCGGGATTGGCATGTCCGGAGTGTTCCTCCCGTCCCAGGCCGTGGCGTTCGCCACTATTGCCAAGGACAGGATCGGACACGCGTCAACCATCTTCAACGCCCAGCGTCAGATCGGTGCGGCCATGGGGGTGGCTATCTTGACCACGGTGGTCGCTGCCCTGCATCCGGTGCACGAGGTGGCGGGCCAGAGCGTCGTCAACATGAACGCCTACCGGGTGGCCTTTCAGATTGCCGCGGGAATCGCGGCGATCGGTGCGTTCTGCGCGCTCAGCATCCACGATGAGGACACCGTCAAGACCATCGTGCGCCGCCGGCGTGGAGAGGGCGAACGAGCGGTCACCGCCGAGACCCTCCAGCAAACCCGTCGCGAAGCAAAGGGTGAGCTGTGATCAAGGATGGTCTTTGTTTTAACTGGGATCGTGTCGTTACCTGTCGGCCTGGTTTCGTGGTGTTGGAGAAAAATGAGGTCTGTTCGGCCCGTTACGTCGAACCCTCGTAGTTTGCCCGCCTTACCTAAAACACGCAGCGATCTTCAGATGCAGAACCTGAACCCGGAACCTGTCATATCGCCGAGTCGGTGCTCCATGTCCAGTTCAAGTTGGAGCCTTACGTCAAGCCGCCGACTCCTCTAAGCGACAATCAATGGTCGTAGATTAGAGGCATACGTGCAAGACGAGATCGACCGATGAGCGCTCGGACGTCTTTGCGGTCGGTCCCCACTCAGAACAAGGAGATGACGTGGTGCGCAAGTTAGTCGCCTACCAGTTATTGTCTCTTGACGGTGTTGCGGAGCATCCGGACGAATTCGTCACCGATTTTGATGACGTGATGCGAGAGAACCTCGGCCGCGTCATCGCCACCCAGGACACGGTGCTCCTCGGGCGTCGAACCTATGACGACTGGGCCGACTTCTGGCCGACCAGCGACATCGAGCCGTTCGCCAGTTTCATAAACGGCGTCGAAAAATTCGTGGTGACCTCGACGACGCTTGGAGAGACCTGGGCGAATACCACGGTCATCGCTGGTGGTTTTCTCGAGTTCGTGACCGAATTGAAGAGGCGGTCCGGTGGCGATATTGGGGTCCACGGGAGCATCGCACTGACCCAAGCGCTGCTCGAGGGCGGCCTGGTTGACGAATTGAGGCTCGTCGTCGCCCCGGCACTGCAGATGCACGGACGAAAGCTCTTCGAAAAGGGCTCATCGAAGCGGCTGACGCTGACCAGTAACGTCGCCTCTCCGTCCGGTTATCTTCTGCTCGACTTTCAAGTAGACACCTAACCCCGAACTTCTGCGCTGCTTCGGTGACGGTGAAGTCGCCATGCATGACCGCGTTCACCGCGTCATAGCGTCGTTCCATCTTGCTGATCTCCATGGGTACTCGGGCCACCTCCTCATTCCTTGAATTGAGGTCATTGGCGGCAGAGTGTCACAGATCAACCGTTGCGGTGTGGCGCAACAACCTTACGAAGTCACAGGATTACCGTTATTGATTTGATGCAGATCAGACGTGATCTTACATTTGTACCATGGGTCGCTTGGGTCTCGATCCCGGCACCTTGAGTTCCAAGAAAGATCATCCAACGGGGTCCGTGGTCGTTCATCTTTCGTGATCAGAGTCATCAGTTTGTCAACTGACGGCGGCAGAGGTCCTCTCGAATTTTGGCCTCAGGCTACAAAATTGGCTACGTGAGTTTGGTTTTGGCGTCGTCCGGGATATGCAATTTGAGAACGCGGACCGTGGATCGTCTGAATTGCGCTAAGCGGGCCCGAGAGTGGCGGGCAAGGATTAAGGTCGGTGATGAGATTACAAGTGGGAGAGTTGCCCCTCGAAGTCAAACGGCCTCATCGGTGGTCGCTCACAGCGCGTGATCTCGACGCCGCCAACAATGACGTCGCCTACTAGAGGAGTCACAATGGCCGATAAATCACCAAACCAACACAACGTCAAGAAGGCCGGCAAGTCGTTGAAGGAAAAGCGCAACGAGAAGCACGCCAGGAAAGAATCAAAGAAGGGTCTCCTCGGCGAGTGATGCATCACCGTCAGCAACGCGCAACTTAGATTGAACAAGTTGCGTATTTAGGCGGGGCCGTTGGATACGGCAGTGGTCTTGTTCGGATATATGGAACGAGAACGCTCTAAAACTTCTTGACGATGATTTTGTGAGATTTCGTAAGAAGCGGCGGGCCGAGCCTTGCACGTTGGGAGCGTTTCCGGAATATCCGTGGCCGTTTCTCAGCGTCCAAATATGCGAGTCGGACCAAGTCGCCCGATCGGTTGTCTGCCAATGTCTGCTGAAGTCCACTCACGTTTGACTTCGCGGCGAGCCGTTTTGTTGGACCAAGGTTCATTTCAAGGCGATGGCACTATTCAGTTTCGAGGAGTTGACTGTGACGCGTCCCACCTATGACTGGGAGGGGAGCAGAGAATTTCTCAGACATTATTTTGCCCAGTTATCTCGGGTTGATTCGTTCCATGCAAAATTGAGGTCAACGGCCGGTTCGAGGCCCTTTACGGCAGAACGGCCGAGGGCTCCGTGAGTTACAGCAGTTCTTTTGTGCGCGTTCAACTGACTGGAAATTCGAGTGCTGGGGAGTAGGGTGAGCAAATATGGAGCCAACAGGACGGGTCCGGTGAGTGATGATTTCCGGTGACTCGGAAGTTGGGCGTTTCGCCTCGACGTCGTACGCCTCAGGAGCTTCCCCGTTGCCGCTGCTGGGCGAGACCATTGGACAGAACTTGCGTCGAACTGCATCACGGTGGCCGGCTGCTGACGCCCTCGTAGATCTCGCCCAAGGAGTGCGGTACACCTACGAGGAGTTCGACACCGCCGTTGACAACCTGGCCAGGGCGCTGCTCGGCGCCGGAATGGCCAAGGGCGACCGCGTTGCGGTGTGGGCTCCCAACTGCTCGGAGTGGGTGTTGCTGCAGTACGCGACAGCGCGTGTCGGAGTGATCCTGGTCAACATCAACCCGGCCTATCGGACGTACGAACTCCAGTACGCCCTCAACCAATCGGGCTCGCGGATGCTCTTCGCCGTGCCGACATTCAAGACCAGCGAATACCGCGTCATGATCGACTCTGTTCGCGATGAACTCGTGCAGCTCGAGCGGGTGGTCTTCCTGGGTACTGGGGATTGGGCCGGACTGTTGGGCGAAGGGGCCGACGAAGCGGCGCTGCAGCAGCGAGAGGCAGCGCTGTCGTTCGATGATCCCATCAACATCCAGTACACGTCGGGGACCACCGGGTCCCCGAAGGGCGCGACGCTGACCCACCACAACATTTTGAACAACGGGTTCTTCATCGGAGAGGGGTGCCGATACGGCCCGAACGACCGCGTCTGCATTCCGGTGCCCTTCTATCACTGCTTTGGCATGGTACTGGGCAATCTCGCGTGCACGACCCACGGTGCGGCTGTCGTCATCCCGTCGCCATCGTTCGAGCCAGCAGCGGCGCTGCGTGCAGTGTCCGAGGAGCGGTGCACGTCGCTACTCGGCGTGCCGACCATGTTCATCGCCGAACTCGCGCTGCCCGACTTCGCGAACTACGACCTGTCGTCACTACGCACGGGAATCATGGCCGGTTCACCGTGTCCGACCGAAGTGATGCGCCGATGTATCAACGAGATGCACATGACCGAGGTGACGATCTGTTACGGGATGACCGAGACGTCGCCGGTGTCAACTCAGACCGCCGCCGACGACCCGCTGGACAAGCGGGTGGGCACCGTCGGGCGCGTGCATCCGCACGTCGAGGTGAAGATCATCGACCCCAAGGGCC
>Ga0182013_10001845_pt1 | contig 28471 bp, 26 predicted proteins | sample 612S2MmetaG_FD_120487 | JGI IMG/M metagenome (GOLD analysis project Ga0182013, IMG submission 120487) | Permafrost microbial communities from Stordalen Mire, Sweden - 612S2M metaG | ecosystem: Environmental > Terrestrial > Soil > Wetlands > Permafrost | place: Sweden: Stordalen | collected...
CCTATAACGATGTTGCCGGCCGATACCGACTCCAGACCAGCAATCATACGTAATATGGTGGTCTTCCCGCAGCCGCTCGGGCCGAGCAACACCATGAACTCTCCATCACGCACCTCTAAGTCCAGGCGCTCGACAACAGTGGTATCCCCGAATGCCTTGACCACACCCTCCAATACGACACCAGCCATACCTCTTCGCCTCCGCTATTTCACTGCGCCGGCCGACAGCCCGGATGCTAGCTGCTTCTGAACGATGAGAAAGATAACAAAAACCGGGATGATTGCCAGTAACGACGCGGCCATCAGATAGTTCCACTGGATCTGCGACTGGCCCATGAAAGCATAAATGCCTGTCGTCAGCGGCCGCATCGTTGGATTAGTTATGAAAGTGAGAGCGAAGACAAACTCGTTCCAGGCGATAACGAAGCTAAATATCAGAGCCGTGACGATTCCAGGTACACCCAGCGGTACAAAGTGGTCCTTCAGCATGCGCCATGCCCTCACTCCGTCCAAGGTGGCTGCATCTTGGACCTCCTGCGGTATCAACGAGAAATAAGCCGTCATGATCCATATCGTGATAGGTAATGAGATCGTGCCGTCCATAAGAATGAGCGCCCAGTAGGTGTTCAACAGGTGGAGGACCAGCATCAACTTAAAGGACGCGATCAACAAGACCACGGGCGAAATCATTTGCGTGGCAATGATAAATATCAGGAAGGCACGGCGACCGCGAAAGCGTAGACGGGCCAACGCAAATGCGGCGGGAACGGCGGCGATAGCGTTGAGAGCAGTGGCACCCCCAGCGATGATCCCGCTGTTCAAGAAGTACCGTGATAATGGTATTACAGTAAAGGCCTCACGGAAATTGGAGAAGGCTATCTGGTCCGGCAGCCACGTAGGCGGTATAGCAACTACTGCCCTATTTGAGGCGATCGCTGTCGAGAGCATTACGAAAAAGGGCCCTAGCAGTACCAGCACGAGCACGCTGAAGCAGATGCGGGCGATCAGCCGCCCGAGCGACGAGCCCCGCACGATCCTGTCAAGGCTAAGCTCAGCCTCCCGGTTCATCTCGCCACATTTCTCCAGGCCAGCCTGGTATATAGTGTGGAAAAAGCCAGGAGTATGAAGAACATCACAACCGCCACCGCCGCGGCTGCCCCCATCTCATTAAGCTCGAAGGCGAGGTTGTACATGTAGGTCGGCAATGTGTTGGTGCTGCCTAAGGGGCCTCCTTCGGTTAGTATCCATATTATGGGGAACGAGTTGAAGACGAATATCACGTTAAGTAACACTGTCACCGTCAAGACTGGCCTCAGTAGTGGCAGCGTCACATCCAAAAAAAGCCGGCTTCCGCGGGTCCCGTCGAGTGAGGCAGCCTCGTAGACATCACGGTCGAGCCCTTGCAGGCCGGCTAGAAGGATCAACGCAGTCGGTGGCACGGACACCCAGATGGCGATCCACATCATCAATGGGAGGGCGTAGTTGCCGTTGCCAAGCCAGGCGATATTTGTATGGATCAAACCCAAGGTCCGCGCCAGATGGTCCAAGGCACCGAAGTCCGGGTCTGCGATCCACTGCCACAGCAAGGTTGTCACGACCAGGCTGGCAACCCAGGGAAGAAGGAGCAAGCCCCTGACGATGGCGCGACCGCGCCACGGCTGGTTGAGCAAAACGGCGACGAAGAGGCCCAGGACAGTGGTCACTCCAACTACAACTACTGTCCACACCGCCGAACGCAGCACGCTTCCTCGGAAGGCGGGGTCCCGAAAGATGGTGGCGAAGTTGGCGAAACCAGAAAAACCTTGGGTCTGTCCAAATTCGTTGACGTTGTGGACAGAGAGCCAAAAGGTGTCAATTATTGGGTAGCAGAGGAAGACGGCGCAAAGTAGCCCGGCGAGGGCAACCAAGCTGACGTGTGTCAGCCCAGTCTTTAGATGTTCGGTTGTCCGCCCTCTCGGTGCCAAGCGGCGAGTTTGAGTGTGCGGTTCTAAGGCGACCATTGTTCAGTCCATCCTCCGAACGACGCCTGCCCGGCGCGCTCGCTGGGCAGGCATCTGGTCCCGGCCCGGTTCAGGCACGTCCCCGTCGGGCTACGAGGTCCTCCGAGCTCACCGCGGGCCCCGTCCGGGCCCTTGTCCCCTGCAATGCGAGCAACTAAGACCCCGGCAGTGCATCGAACTGGGAGGCCGCTGTCGCGAGTGCCTGGGACGGCGTGGCCTTACCCAACAATGCCTCCTGTTCAGCGGTCTTCAAGAGGACCTGCAGCTGGCTGAAGTTCGGGGAGAACGGGTCAAACCGTGAGACCTCGGTCATCTTGACAAAGAGCTTGTCGAACGGGTTATTGAATGCCGGTAGGGTAGCCTCGGTCTTTTCGAGCGGCGTGAAGCCTTCATTCTCGTCGAACCGGGCCTGGATCTGTGGCTGATAAATGTAGTCTAGGAAAGGCTTGAGAGCGGCGGCATTTGCCGTCTTGCTCACTACGAGCACGTCCGTGACTCCCCAGTTGACCGGGGTCACTCCGGGAGCTCCTACCGGGATTTGCGCCACCGAGTAATCAAGAGAACCGGCGGGTATCTCGGCAAAGAAGTAGGCATCGTCGATCATCATGCCGACCTTGCCGGCTTTGAAGAGGGTTTCCAGGTCGACAAGGTTGTTGGCGATGGGGTCGGGTGTGAGCCCGGCCTTATCGGCCTTGACGAGGAAGCTGAGAGCGTTCACGCCGGCCGTGCTGTCAAAAGCGGCTTTACCGTTTGGCGCGAGCAGATAGCCTCCGTCGTTTATAAGGAGGTACCCGAAGTACCGAAATGCCTGCTGATCGGAGACTTCGTACGCGTAGCCGTAGGCGCCGGTCTTTTCCTTGATCGCCTGGGCGTCAGAGTACATCTGTGCCCAGTCCGTCGGCGGATCGTTGGGGTTGAGACCGGCCTTTTGGAACAGGCCTTTATTGTAGAAGAGAGCCCTGGTGCCAGCGGCGACCGGTAATCCCCAGATCTTACCGTCGTACAGGGACGCGACGTTGTAAAGTGCCGGCAGGATGTTGGCACGGGTTGGTCCGGAGAGCATGCTTGGCGATATCGGTTGGAGTGCACCGGAATTCACCCACTGAGGTAGCCAAATGGTGGCGGTGTTCACAATATCAGGCAGGTCGTTTGCCGCGATCTGCCTCACGGTTGAGTTCTGAGCTTGGCTCCACCCCATTGAAGTGAGGTCGACGTGTATCGTCGGGTTGGCGGCCTCGAAGGTTTTGACCACGCCCTGCCAGAACGGGACCGTCTTGGTGCTGTACTCCGCTACTTCAAAAGTGATCGTAGTACTCGACGCGCTGGCCTCTTCGATGACACCGGGCATCAGCGAAAGTGCTCCGGTTATGGCGACGAGACAGCCGAGTTTTGCGGCACGACTTTTTGCCATGGATCTCTCCTCCGTTTCTGTTGGTGGTTTGTCCCGTTGTGTTGTTGTGGTAGGTGCCGTTCCTTCTTCGGTATACGTTCAAGCGGACGTATGGTGAAATGCGTTGAGCCCCGGCGAAGCTGCTGGCGGTTGGTTGCCGCGCCATCTGCGGGGATGGAGAGGCAACGCTCGCGTCGGCCTCGCAGCGCGGGCGGAACTGAGGTAGCTTCACGGCTCAACTTCGGCCCCCCTAGAGCGAGCGGCCGACTCCGGTGGTCTTCGATGCGGAGTGATTGTTGCGCATTGCGGGCCCGCCTGTCAAGGGGTTTCAGGCAAGCGGTACTCGCGCGCGCCCACCTGATCGCTGGTCGGGATATAATCGTCCCTGAAGTAGACGAATGTTGCGGAGCGTGGGGCGAGCTGCTCGACCTGCGCCCGGTAAACCGACTAGTAAGCGCCCTGCCGGAGAGAGTCGCCATGCGGATAGCTGGTTCGCAATTGAGTGGATGCTTTGGTTTGCCGCTCAAGGTACCGGGGCGTGGCCAGGGGCAGTCCGAGGTGGAGGCTGCGGGACGCTACTCAGCGAAGGGAGCGCCTGACGATCTGGAGGGCGTAATAGAACTGGTCCGTCCTCTCCAGGGACAAGGCGGCTTCCCTCATGGGCGACAGCAGATGTTCGCGTGCGGCCGCCGTGAATTCGCCCGCCGGCCCGGTCACACTGATCGCGGCGACGACCTCGGAGCCTCGACGGATGGGTACGGCGAGGCAGCAAACCCCGACATCGCCCTCCTCGTTGTCGAAGGCGAAGCCGGCACGGCGTATGTGCTCGAGCTCGGAGAGCAGGTCCCGGCGTTTGGTGATCGTCCGCTTGGTCATGGTCGGGTACGGCTCGGGCGGGAGGTGCTCGTCCACCTGGGCGACATCGGTAAAGGCGAGCAGGACCTTGCCGAGACCTGTCCGATAGGCAGCTTCGCGGGAGCCTGTGCTGGCACGGAAGCGGATCGGGCGGTCTGGCTCCACGACGCAAAGGTGCACTACGTCCGGGCCGTCCAGGATGGCGACATTGGCGGTTTGGCCAGAGGCGGCGGCGAGGCGCCCGAGGACGTCCCCCGCGCTGGAGGAGATGTCGAGGGACGACGCGTAGGACTCGGCCAGGGGCATTACGGAAGGGCCGAGCCAAAAACTGGGCGTTTCGTCGACCCTGACGACGTACTCAGCCTCCGTCAGGACGCTGAGGAGTCGCACCAGGGTGCTCTTCGGCATGGTCGTCCGCTCCCGGAGGGAGGCCAGCCCAAGGGGAGAGCCGGCCTCTGACAGCGCCCGGAGGATGACCAGGCCGCGAGTGAGGGCGGCGACGTGATAATTGGCGCGCTCCGAGCCGTCCTCGCCCGCGCGGTCCCGCGCCTCGGCCGCGGCGTACGAGGCCTTGGCGCCGGCCGGGGCGCTGCTAGAGGTCGACCCGCGACTTCTCGGGCTCACGCTCTTGCCTGGACCTGAGGGCTCTCTGGCTGGTCGAGCTCGAGTGCCCCCTCGATTTCGACAGGGCTGCCGAGCGGGAGCGCGGCCACCCCGATCGCCACCCGTACGGGGAGCTCGCCACCCACGACCTCGGCCACCAGGGCGCTGGCGGCGTCGGCCACGAGGTGTTGGGCGACGAAGTCCGGGGCACTGGCCACGTAGACGGCGAGCCTCAGCACCGAGCGGACTCGTTCGAGGGACCCGAGGTGGGTCTGCGCCGCCCAGAGCAGGTTGAGGGCACACTGGCGGGCGCAGGCTCGGGCGGTCTCAAGGTCGACACCATCGCCGACTCGTCCCTCAGCAATGAGCACCCCGTCTCGCTGAGCCACCTGGCCGGCGACGACCAGATGGCCGTTGACCTCGCGGCAAGTAGAGATCCGGGCGCGGGCTGCGACCGGGCCGTCGCCGCTCGCACCGCCGGCCAGGGCCAAGCGTTCGTCCTTCTCCGGTTGTCTGTCGACCATGTGCTCGCTCCCTCTTCGTGGCAAAACAAAAGGAATTATTTGAGAAATTACCGGACCGGTACAGGACCGGCACAGGACCGGCACCCGTAGGCCCCCTGGTACTAGCCTAAACGTAGAAAGCCGTTTCACATTGTTGCACAGTACCGCCACGCGGAGAAAAGCCTGCGCGGCGCGCACAGGGTGGGGCGAGGAGCGCGGGCCCAGTGGTAGTTGTCGTAGGGGTCAGCGCGGCCGGCCGGCGGCTCGCGATCACCAATGCACCGCCTGCTCGAGGAGCTGCATCGGCGCCCAAAGCTCCTCGATCCCAGGCAGCACGCTGCTGCGCCGGCCCTCCAGGACAAGGTCCCGAAAGGCGCGCCACTGTTCGAGGATCTCCGAGTACCCGAGCGGTCGGTCCTCTGACCTACTGCCTTCTACGCTCGAGAGCCGCCAATTGCCCTCGCTATCGGTCCAGCAAGAGCCGCGTGGACCGATCACCAAGAGCTCGCTCGGCGGCACGGGGCCTGGCCCCCAAAGCTCTGTCACCTGCACTGTTGCCCCGTCCGCAGACAACTCGAGAAGGGCGGTGTCCTCGCAGCTTCTGAACAGTCCAGAGGAGAGACGGACAGATCGCAGGACCAGCGTCTCGCCGAGGATCCAACCGAGCCGGTCCAACGAATGGACACCATTGGTCACGAGAACGCCACCACCGCTGCGCCTGACATCGAAGTACCAGTCCCCGAGGTCCCCCGGCCCGAGTGTGAACGCGACCCGGTCGGAGGCGAACAGGAGCGGGCCAAGGGCGCCTGAGCGTACGGCGTTTCGGACAGCCTGGACGCCCGGGTTGAAGCGCGTCGTCATGCCGACCGCGAGCACCGCGCCCTGGCGCGCGGCGGCCAGGAGCGGCTCGGGGTCCTGTCCCGGCACCCAGGGAGGTTTCTCGAGCAGTACCGGGAGCCCCAGGGAGATTGCCGCTTGGGCGTGCGCAAGGTGCAGGACCGAAGGTGAGGCGATGAGCGCCGCCGACGCCCCCCGCCTGGTAAGCCTCTCGAGAGGACCGGTGAGGTCAGCCTCGGCGGCTAGGGCCTCACCGCCGATTTCGGCCGCCGCCGACTCGGCCCGGGTTAGGTCGGGGTCGAGGAAGGCGATGACTTCGTCCCCCGCGGCCGAAATGGCGTGAGCGTGCTCACGCCCCATCCGCCCGGCTCCGATAACGATTACCTCGAGCATTGCCGGGCCTCCCCGACGACGTGCCGACCGGGCCCCGACGATGACGGAATCAACATGGAACACCTTGCCATACTCATTGGCACTCGTCTAGTCTCGCTTGAGGTGTAGTACGAACCGTTGGTGTGACGAGAGAACGGGACGCGTTTCGTGATCGTTGATGTCCATTCGCACTGCCTGAAGCCCCAGCACTGGGGCGACGAGTTCCACGACCATTGGAAGCCGGCCTATGGCTACGACTACCCGGACCTGTCGGCTGAGGACTTCGACCGCGCCATGAGAGAGGCAGGAGTTGACGTGGCCATCGTGTTCGGCCTCACGGCGGCGGCCGCTGGCGTTCGCACCCCGCACGAGTTCGTGGCCCGGTTTTGTCAGGAGGTGCGGACGCCGACGGTCGGCTTCATGGCGCTGGACCCGACCGATGCAGACGTCATGGACCAGGTGGACGAGGGGATCGGGCTCGGCCTCCAGGGAGTGAAGCTTTACCCGGTTTTGGCTGGTTTCTCCCCGGTCGATGACTCCCTGCGCCCCTTTTTCGACCTTCTCGAAGATCGAGGCCTGGTGGTCCTCTGGCATATGGGCGGGAGCCCGAGCCCTCTGAGCACGCTTCGCTACTCCCAGCCCCTTCTCATCGACGAGGTGGCCCGTCGCCACCGGGGCCTGCGCCAAATAATCGCCCACCTCGGCCATCCGTGGCAGCGAGACACCGTACAAGTCCTGCGGGCCAACGAGCACGTCTACGCGGATGTCTCCGGCCTATGGGCGCGCCCCTTCGACGGGTACCTGGCCCTGACCAACGCCGTGGAGTGGGGGGTCACTGGCAAACTCCTATTCGGTTCTGACTTCCCTCTCTGGTCGCCCGCCGAGGGCCAGAGAGGGCTGCGCGGTCTGGCCGTTCGCTTTGGCGAGCCGTTCCCGCCGATCAGCGTGGACGTGGTTGAGGAGATCATCGGACGCGACAGCTGCTCGTTGCTCGGGTTGGAGCCGATTTGAGAGGAGGGCGGGGCAGCTCGCCGCCACGCGGCACGGCCACTCACCTTGGGGGCGTCAAGTGAACACCGAGCCGCTCCTACTTGCCGGCGGTCTCGTGGTTGACGGGACTGGTTTGGGGCCGCCCCGGCGCGCTGATGTGCTGTTGCGCGATGGGCGGGTGGAGGAGGTCTTGACCGTCACTGACGGGTCGTGGGAACCAACGAGCAGGCTCGAGGGCACCCGACGTCTCGACTGTACGGGAGCGCTGGTTGCGCCTGGCTTCATAGACATACATACGCACTCCGACCTGACCTGGCTGTCTACTCCCGAGTGTTCGAGCCGGGTCACACAGGGCATTACGACCGAGGTCATAGGCAATTGCGGTATGAGCCCGGCGCCTCATCATCACAGGGACCCCAACTTTCGTCAGGTCATCTCCGTGATCGACCAGGACCCGGACATCCCGTTCAACTTCGAGAGCTTCTCCGAGTACCTTGAAGTCCTCACGGCCCATAGGGCGGCGGTAAATGTCGTCCCGCTCGTCGGCCACGGGAGTGCCTGCCAGACGGCACTGTTCCAGGGACTGGCGGACCGCCCGGCTGCCGTCGCAAAGCTCGTAGATGAGGCATTGAATGCGGGGGCTTGGGGCACGAGCCTGGGTTTGATGTACCCGCCGGGAGAGGCTTCGGGCCCCGAGGAGCTGGCTGCCGTGGCCGCGGTCACCGCCGAGGCCGACGCGTTGCTCGCCGTGCACCTACGTGCCTATGACGGCAAGAGCCTCTCACGGTCGGTCGGAGAGGCATGCTTGTTACAGGCACGGACTGGGGTAAACCTGGAGATATCTCATCTTCGGGCCGTCCGAGCTGAGAGCTCGGCGGTGATCGAGGACAGCCTCGAGCAGATCGAGCTGGCCGGGCCACGCGTCCACGCCGATGCATATCCCTACACGGCAGGCCAAACCACCCTGTTCCAGCTTCTGGCGCCCGAGGACCGCCAGAAGGGCACTGCCTCGTTCTTGGAAGCCATGCCCGGGCACCGGAAGCACTACTCCGACAGTATTGCCGCATCGGGCTTCGAGCCCGAGAAGATCCTCGTGGTGAGGACAATTGCTCCCCAGGACCGCCCCGTCGTCGGTCGTTCTCTCGCCGTCGTGGCCCAAGATGAGGGGCGACCTTGGCCGGAGGTGGCCGTCGACCTGCTCTGGCGCTCGGCTTGCTACGTCGACGTCGTCGTTTTCGGGTCGCGGCTGGCCGAACAGGAGCGAGTACTGGCGCGCCCCAAAGTAATGGTCGGCTCAGACGGCTTCAGCATCTCGAGTTCGTACCCGGCGGCGGTGCACCCACGCGCCTTCGGCGCCTTCCCTAAATCTCTGCGGCTCTTGGTGGACGGGGGCATGTCCTGGGAGCACGCCATTGCGAAGGTGACAGGGCTCCCCGCGGCCAAGGTCGGGCTCGAAGGTCGGGGGAAGCTCAAGGCCCGGTCCCACGCCGATGTTGTCGTCATCGAACCGGACAATCTTGTAGACCGTGCCACCTACGAATCACCACTGGTCCCAGCGGCAGGCGTTCGGCACGTGATCGTCTCCGGAGTACCCGTCCTCGAGGCTGGAAGCCCGACGGGTGCACGACCCGGTCGGGCGTTGCTCCGCCGTTGACTCACCGGAGCTAACCGGTCAACTCAGCCAAGGAAGGCGTCTTGCAAGTTAACAGCCCTGAAACACCGACCTCTCCGCACCCCTTGACAGGCATCACCGAGATCGGTACGTTCGACGTGGTACATAGTTTCACGTAAAGGAGGAGATCGAGCAAGTGGCTGCTAACAGCTAGGAAAGGAACCATATTATGCGCGCAACGGGGCAGGACGTCGTGGTTGCCAGCCCGCTCGGAGCGGAGTTGTGGGCCAGGGCCGCCCAGGTTATGCCCGGCGGCGTCAACTCTGCGACACGTGCGATCGGGCGTCCTTATGCTTTTGTAAGGGCCGACGGCCAGCACGTGTGGGACGCGGACGGGCGGCGTTATCTCGACTACCATGCCGCGTTTGGCGCCATCCTGCTCGGCCACAATGACGCCGGGGTCAACCTGGCCGCGTCGAGAGCACTTGCAGAGGTGGACCTCATGGGTATCGGGGTCACGGAGATCGAGGTCCGCTTCGCCGAAAAGATCGTCTCTGTTATCCCATCGGCCGAGATGGTGGTGGCGTGCACGAGCGGGAGCGAGGCAACTCACCACGCCGTTCGCCTAGCCCGGGGCTTGACGGGCAGGCGCCGGCTTGTCAAGGTGCAGGGTGGCTTCCACGGCTGGCATGACTCCGTGGCCCGCAACGTGATCTCGTCGCCCGAGCTCGCCTATGGCCTCGACCCCATTTCCTCGGGCATCCTGCCCGAAGCCCTGGAGGCCACACTGGTTTCCGAGTTCAACGACCTCGGGTCGGTGGAGAAGATTTTCGCTGAGCATCCAGGCGACGTCGCCGCTGTCATCTTAGAGCCGGTCCCCCACAACGTGGGCACGCTGCGCCCGACCCAGGAGTACCTGCAGGGCCTTCGGCGCCTGACCGAGCGCGAGGGGGCGTTGCTGATCTTCGACGAGGTGATAACCGGGTTTCGCCACGCCCTCGGCGGTTACCAGCAAGTGGCCGGTGTCCTCCCGGACCTCACCACTTTCGGCAAAGGGGTAGGCAACGGCTTCCCCGTCTCGGGGCTGGCGGGCCGCCGTGAGGCGATGTGCGGCTTCAGCTCCGCAAACGGCGGCGTCCTCCTGGCGGGCACCTTCTCCGGGCACCCCGCCGGCCTGGGGGCCGCCCTAGCTACCATCGAACGCCTGGAGACGACCGACTTTTATGCACGGGTGTTCGCCTTGGGCGAGCGGATGCGTAGCGGCCTGAGCCGGATCGTGGACGAACTGGGGATCGCCGCCCGGGTCGAGGGCTTTGGGTCTGTGTTCGTGCTCTATTTCCTCAGCGGCGAGGTCAGGGGCTACCGGGACCTGTTGCGCAACGACGGCACCGCCTATGTCGAGTTCCACCGCAGGATGACGGACCGCGGCTTTCTCATGCTCCCGCTGGCGCTCAAGCGCAACCACATATCCGCCAGTCACACGGCAGCGGACGTGGACCTAACCCTGGAGGCGGCTGAGGAGGTGCTTTCCGCCATGCGGCGAGAAGGGCTGACCCCCGAGAGGGAGGAGACGGGGATGCCTTGACGTGAGACCGGACAGTGGTTACATTATGTGGAACTTCGTTCCATGTTGATGGTACGTAGGGATCAACCCAACGATACGAGGGCTCACCCAACGAGCAGAGGGAGCACTAGTGGGTATCAAATTGCTATCCCGGTTGGCGACATCAGCCTCTCCGGCGTTTTGTGTTGGCGCGCTCGTGGTCGGCGCGAGCGGGACGGTTACCGCGGTTAGTGAAGCGACCGCGAACGCCGCCACCGCCTCGAGCACGATCACAGTCGCCACTCCAGCTGATATCAACAACTTCGACCCGTCCACCGAGCAACTGAACGTCTTCGAGTACATCAAGCCTCTCCTTTTCAGCAACGTGGTCAAATTCGGGCCGACCCTCAACATCGAACCCGACCTGGCCACTAGCTGGACGATCAATCCCAACGCCACCGTCTTCACCTTCACGGTCCGCTCCGGTGCCACGTTCCAAAACGGGGATCCCGTGAACGCAGCCGCCATCGCTGGCTCGCTGCAGCACACCGAGCACTCCGCTTCGGTGGTCTCTCCTGATCTGCTCAGGGTGAAGACATGGCAGGTAATCGGCACCAACACGCTGAAGGTGACACTTAAAGCACCTTACGCCGCCTTCCTGAGCGCCCTCGCCGATATTTCGATCGAGGCCCCGGGCACCTACGCCACGGCAAGGACCAAGCCCGTCGGGTCGGGCCCCTACGAGTTCGTGAGCTGGACGCCCAACAAGCAGCTCGTGCTGAAAGCATGGAGCGGTTACTTCGGGCCCAAGCCGGCCACGCAAAACTTGATATTCGAGCCGGTCCCGGACCCCGAGGTCGCTCTAGCCGATCTCGACGCCGGCAGCGTCCAGGCTATCGTCTCTCTTCCCGCGACCGATGTGGGCGCCGTCAACACGAGCCGGGCCACGGTCGTCGCTGCGAAGAGCTCCGACCAATTGGCATTGTTCGAGTTTCACAGCGTGGGTGTACTGGCCAACGTCAAGGTTAAGCAAGCCCTCGCCTACGCCCTTGACAAGCCGGCAGTCCAGGCCATCGCCTACGGGGGCCAGGGACAGATCGTCTGGAACCCGATCCCCCCGAGCTCCTGGGCCTATAGCAACATCACCGGGTACCCCTACAGCCTGGCCAAGGCCAAGCAATTGTTGGCTGCAGCCGGGGAACCCAACCTGACTCTGACGGTGATAGTGCCAGCCGGGTACCCGGAGGGGACGCAGACTGCTGACGTGTGGCAACAAGACCTCCGCCAGATCGGCGTGACCCTCAATGTGGACGTAGAACAGATCTCGGTCTGGCTCGACCAGTACGTCAAAGAGAACTACCAGATAACCTGGAACGTCTTCGACGTCAAGGGCGACCCGGACTCGTTCTACAGCATTATCATGGACCCACACCTGGCCAGTGATTACCACAACCCGAGCATGCTCAGCTTGCAAGCTCAGGCCCTCGCCACGTCCAACGAGAAGGCACGTGCTGCGATCTACAATAAGCTGGACAACACGGTGGTCGACCAGCTGCCGGTAATGCCCATACAGACCGAGCCGATCTACTCGGTTGTGAAGAAGGGCTTGTCCGGATGGTCCCTCAATCCCCTCGGATGGCCGACTCTGTCAACGGTGAGCGCCGGCTAGCCTGAAATGAGGCGACCACGGCTTGGGCCACGGGGACTGCTTGTCCCCGTGGCCCGAGGTCTTCTTGTCGTATGGTGGGTGTCCGCCCTGGTTTTCCTGGCCCTGCGGTTGACTCCGGGCAACCCGGCACTTCTTTTGTTGGGGCCTGAGGCGCGCCGGCCCGGCGTGGCTCATCAGCTGGTCCTCCTGGAACGACAACTTGGGCTCGGCCGTCCTATCCCGGTCCAGTACTGGCTGTGGTTGAAGCCATTGCTGGAGGGCAAGTTCGGGAACTCTGACCTCAGCGGCCGCCCGGTGGTGTCCCTGATCGGCGGCGCCGCCCCGCCGACGCTCTGGCTCATTGGGCTTTCGGTCTTGCTGTCGGTGCCGATAGCGATCGGCCTTGGGGTGGTGGCGGCCAGGTTCCGTTCCTCCGTCCTCGACCGGGGCGTCCGGTTCGTATCGACGCTCGGGCTGGCTGTCCCGCCGTTCTGGCTCGGCCTACTCTTGCTCTTGGGCCTCGCCGTGGACGCCGCGGTACTGCCGGCCAATGGTTACGTGTCCCCGTTGACCAATTTCGGTGGCTTCATCACCCACATGGTCATGCCCGTGACGACCCTGACCCTCTACTTGGTGGCGGTGCTGACTCGGTTCGTATATTCCGAGGTGACCGAGTCCCTGGCGGCTGACTACGTCCGTACCGCCCGGGCCATGGGGCTGTCGGAGATGAAGGTGGTGTTCTGGAACGCGGCGCGCAACGCCTTGATACCGATGGTGAGTATCCTGGCGGCATCTCTTGGACCTCTGGTCGGTGGGGCGGTCCTCGTCGAGCAGGTCTTCGGCCTCGGTGGGTTAGGTGAGCTCCTGTTGAACTCCGTCGTGGACCGCGATTATGCGGTCGTGCAGGGCATCGTCATATTCCTGACCATCGGCATCATCGTGCTCCAAGGGCTGGCGGACGTGTTATACCGACGGCTCGACCCGAGGGTGAGATGACGAGGGCCCTGGTGCACCTTCGGCGGGCGATGCACTGGGCCCGGCACGCGGGCCCGGCCCGCCTAGTGCTCGTCGCGGCCGCTATTCTGGGCATAGTTGCCGCCGTGCGTCCTGAACTGCTGACCTCGCAGGACCCGAATGCCATAAATGCACACGCCATCCTGGTCGGCCCGAGCTGGTCGCATTGGCTAGGGACCGACGAGGAAGGTTCCGACGTTCTGGCGAGGATCATCTACGGGACTCGCCTGGATCTGCTCCTCGCCGTGGGGAGCGCCGGGATAGCCGGGTTGGTCGGTTTCCCCCTCGGGGCATTGGCCGGGTACCGCGGTGGTGTCACGGATTACGTCCTTCAGAGCTTCGCCATCAGCACTCTGGCGTTCCCCCTGATTTTGTTCGCCGTCCTCATCGTGGCCAGCTTCGGCGCTTCGCTGCTGACGCTGATCGGCATCCTCGCCTTCCTTTTCACGGCGCAAGTCTTTACGGTCGCTCGCGCTCAAGCCAAGGCCTTGCGGGAAAGGGAGTTCATCACGGCAGCCACTGTGTCGGGGATCAGGACGACCCACCTGCTCCGGCGCCATCTGTTCCCGAACGCGAGGGGGCCGGTGCTGGTACTACTGCCACAGCTCATGGCCACCGCCATAATCGCGGAAGCGGGCTTGAGCTATCTGGGCCTCGGGGTCCAGCCCCCGAGCATCACGTGGGGGACGATCCTGGAGGCTTCGGAGAACTACTACCAGCAGCAGCCCTATTACGCGGTCGCGGCTGGACTGGTTGTGACCGTGTCGGCCGGCCTCTTGATGTTTGCCGGCGACGTCATATCCGAGTCCCTCGACCCGCGGCGGCGCAGGGCAGCCGCAGCCTGGCCGCCGCCTCGGGCGAGCACCGCCCCGAGCGGTGCGCGACCGGCGCCGGCTACCAAGGCCGCCGGGCCCCCGAGCCCGACCAGCCCCACCAGGGGCGCCGCTTCCTTGAGCCCGGTCATTGCCGGGCCCGGTGGCGAAGGAGGTGGAAGTTCGTGAGCGGCACTGTCGGCGGCCTTGTCCCGTCCGAAAGTGAGGCGTCGTCCGGCCCGCTGTTCTACGTCGACCAGCTGAGCGTCACGTTCCAGAAACGTGGCCGTCTTTCGGCGGGAACAGGGGCGGTCAAGGCCGTCGACGGGGTGTCTTTCGAGATGGGGGTCGGGGAATGCCTCGGGCTGGTAGGCGAATCAGGGTCGGGGAAGTCCTCGATAGCCCGGGCCATGGTGCGGGTGATCCCCAGCCGGGGCAAGTTCGTCTTCCGGGGCGTCGATTTCTTCGGTCTCAAGGGCGAGGCCCTGCGGGTGGCGAGGCGGGAGATCCAGATGATCTTCCAAAACCCGCAGGGAAGCCTCGACCCGCGCCAGACCGCCAGGCAGGTGGTACGAGAACCCCTGGTCGAGCACGGGCTGCTGGCCGTCGGGCAGGTCGAGGCCCGGGTCGAGGAGCTGATGGACCAGGTTGGGTTCAACTGGGCGTTGGCCGATCGCTATGCGCACCAGTTGAGCGGCGGGCAATGCCAGCGTCTGGCCATCGCCAGATCCCTGGGCCTGGGCGCTGAACTACTGATCTGCGACGAGCCCACGTCCGCCCTCGACGTGTCCGTGCAGGCTCAGATCATCAACCTTCTAAAAGACCTCCAGCAGACCAACCGGACAAGTTACGTCTTCATCTCGCACAACCTCGCCGTCGTGCGCCAACTGGCAACAAAAGTAGCCGTAATGTACCGGGGGCGCATCGTCGAGTCCGCCCCGGTGGCCGAGCTCTTCGGGGCGCCAAAACACCCGTACACGCTGGAGTTACTTGGCTACGAGGCCCTCGAGCTGACCAGTGCCATCGGCCCGGCGCGTCCCGGTCCAGGAGAAGATCTGACCATTGCGGGCTTGTCTTCCTCGGGCATGACGGGCTGCTCGTTTGCCCCTCGTTGCCCATATGCCGAGGAACGGTGCACTCGGGAGGCCCCGTTGCCCGAGAGGGTCACTGACTTGCACATGGTCGAGTGCCATCGCTGGCGCTTTATCGAAGGAGCTGACCGTACCGAAGGAGATGACGGTGCCGTCGCGAGCCACTGACCGCAGCGCCGGCCGGGACACCACGGCGCTCGTGGGGACGCCGGGGGGGACCAGCGGTGCACCCCTGCTCAAGGTCGAGCACCTCTCCGTCCGGTTGCGCTCGGGCGGGCAATGGAGCCACGCTGTGGTCGATACCTCCTTCGAGGCGGCGGCGGGCTCGCGGGTTGGGATGGTCGGCGAGTCCGGCTCCGGCAAGTCCGTCAGCGCTCTGTCGGTGCTCCGCCTGAACGACCCTCGCGCCGCCCAGTACGCGCCCACCTCGCGGATCGCCTTTGACGGTGCTGACTTGTTGACGCTGCCGTGGCACGCCCTGAGAGAGCTGCGCGGGGCGCGGATCTCCATGGTGTTCCAGGATCCCATGACCTCGCTGAACCCGGTGTTCAGGATCGATCACCAGATCGTGCAGGTAATCCGGACCCACCGGAGCCTGACCCGCCGCCAGGCGCGTGAAGAGGCGGCGGAGGCCCTGAGCCTTGTCCACCTGCGCGAGCCGTCACGTGTCTTGCACAGCTACCCGCACGAGCTGTCGGGCGGCATGGTCCAGCGGGTGATGATCGCCATGGCGATCGTCTGCCGGCCGCAGCTGCTTATTGCGGACGAGCCGACATCGGCTCTGGATGTCACTGTCCAGGCCGGGGTGCTAAGTACGTTTCGCGAGCTCGTGGAGCGACTAGGGATGACACTTTTGTTGATATCCCACGACATGAGCGTGATCAGCAGGACGTGCGAGTACGTATACGTGATGTACGGTGGGAGAGTGGTCGAGGGCGGACCGGTGAGCGCGGTGCTGACACGGCCCCGCCACCCTTACACGTACTTGTTGTTGCGCTGCCAGCCAGTGGTCGGCGCCCCTGTCCCGCGTCGGCTCCCCACGATACCCGGCTTCCAGCGCACGCGAGCGGCGCCTGTCGTGCTCCCCGGGTGCGAGTTCGCCGATCGCTGTCGGTTCGCGCAGGACCTGTGCCGGACAACCACCCCGCAACCAGAACCGACCGGCAACGACGGCCGGGCGTGGGTGGCCTGCCACTTCTGGAAAAATATCACATTGAGCGATGCGGCTAATGCGCTGCAGCAGTCCGTGGACAGGGAAGGAGCTGGGCAATAATGACGGTCCGGATTGGGGTTATCGGAACCAAGAACGGCCATGCTGCCATCATCGCCGGCTATTTGAACGGCTGGTCGGAGTCCGCCCCCACCCCGGTGCGGGCCGGTGGTTACTTGGACCCGTTTTACCACTTCTGGCAGTACCAAAGGACAGAAGAGACCATGGTGAGCGGCTCGCCGGACCTGGGGGGCCACGCCCGGGTGACGAAGATATGGAGCCCCGACTCGAGCGCGGCACGAGCGATAGCGGCCGCCTGTGACATCGACGAGGTGAGTGCGACCATCGAAGATGCCTCCACAGACGTCGATGCCGTGATGGTATTGAGCGGCGAGCCCGAAGAGCACCCACGTCAGGCCGGCCCCGCATTAGAGCGCGGCCTGCCCACTTTCATCGACAAACCTCTCGGCTCCGATATCCACCAGTGCCAGGAGATGTACGCTCAGGCCGCTCGGGGCGGCGCTCCGCTGTTCTCGGGATCGGGGCTCAGGTGGTCCGCCGAATTGAAGGTGGCCAAGCAGGAGTTCGTATCCGGTTACGGGGAGCGCATAGAGGGTATCTACGTCAAGGTCCCCAACCGCATGGACCAGTACGGGATCCATGCCGTTGAGATGGCCAACGTCGTGCTGGGTGCGGACGTGCGCTGCGTCAAGGGGTTCACGGCCGGCAACAGGGCGACGGCGGTCCTCGAGTACGGTTCCGGTCAGACGGCTGTGATCGAGACACTGTACGCTCAGGTGCGGCCCAGTTATTGCGTGGTCGTCTACGGTCAGCGTCACACCAAGATGTACCACCTTTACGACACATCCTTGCCGTTTATCGCCATGTTCCAGGACTTCGTCAAAATGGCGACCGAAGGGACAGTGCCGGTCCCCGAACAAGAGGTACTGCGGATGATGACAATCACATTTGCCGCCGAGCAGGCTTGTTCCGGTGGCGGGGATGTCCAATTACCCCCCTATCCGGGGTGAGGTGCGGCGTCGCCCTAGAGAGTCCCGGCGCTCAGCCGGCGAGCAGATCGGCCACGGCCCGCACCCAACCAAGAGCGGGAGCGGGCGCGGTGGTGAGGTTGTAAAAGCCGAACTTGTCGATCCCGGCCGTGCGCGCCAGGCTGATCTTGGCCAGGAGCGTGGCGAGATCCATGTGGTGCTGGGGCCACAGGGTCTGCACCAACTGAAGTCGTCCCGGCTCCACAAGCGCGAGGTAGTGGTCGATGTCTCTGGCCACGGCTCCGGGGCCGGGATAGTACGCTGTCGCCACCAGCCGGTCGGAGGTCATGGCCAGGCGGGTGGGGTCGGCCCCTTCCATCCACCCGAGCGGGCCGGGCCGGGCGAAAACGCCCAGGGCGGTTGACAGGCGACTGCCATGACTGTGGGCGAGGGTGGCAATTTCGCTCACCAACTCGGCCACGCAGTCGCAGCGCATGGCCGTCCACGCCGCGAGGTCGGGCCGGCAGACCAGCAGGCTCGACAGTTCGTCGCCGGGATCGGGGTCGCGGACCACGGTTAGGGGCGAGTTCCATGTCCGATGGAGGGTGTCCGCGACGAAGGCCCGCAGAGACGGACCGTCGATGCCGCAGTCCGCGCCGCTGCGCATACAGCTGGCACAGAAGCATAGGGAACGCAGGTAGCGCGTAACCGGGTCGTCCCGCACCGCCCACAGCTCATGGGGATGACCGTGCCCGCCGATCATGTAGGCGACGCTCTCCACGAAGAGCTCGTCAAATATGCCGATCTCGAGCACCTGGCGGCATAGTTCGAGGGCATAGGTCCGCACGGTCGGGTTGGAGGGGCACAGGCCATGAGCCGAGTGGTCGCCGAAACAGTTTTCGAGGGCGGTGGCCGGTCGGGCGGCGGCCAGGTCGGAGTTGTGACAGACAATTACCCAAGCGGTCAGGCCCAGGTCGAAAGTTTTCGCGGCGCCGGCCATCTCGTCGGGCAACTCCGGGTGCTCCCGGGCCAGGATGCCTGTGGGTAGGACGAGGTCCGAGAACCCTCCACCGAGAGGGAAATGGGAAACGTTGCCTTCGGCGGTAATCTGCACCGACCGCTTACGTCTCGGCGCGATTATCTCCGCGGAGTGGTAAGCGACCGCCACGGCCACCCTGTGGCAGCCGAGCTCGTGTACGAGCCGCAACGAATCGGCGGCGCCGTCGAGTTGGAGGTCCCACGGATAGGCAAACATGGTGAGCTCGCTGCCCGCCCCGGGCTGGTTTGGCGGCGGAGTGCCAGGCACCGTCGCAAGTTCGCTCACCAAATGGTCCAGCCGCCGTCCACGACGACATTTTGGCCTGTCACGAACGAAGACTCGGGCGATACCAGGAACAGCAGGGCAGAACGCAGGTCCTTCACGTCGCCCACCCGTTTCATCGGCGTGAAGGAGCTCGTGCGCTCGATCCCCTCAGGCGTGACGAAGTCGATGTTTGCCTCCGTATAAGGGAACATGCCCGGGCTCAGGGTATTAACGGTGACGCCGGTCCCCCCGGTGCGGACCGCCAGGTACTTGGAAAGCCCGATGAGGGCGTGCTTGCTTGTCACATAGGAGGCGGCGTCCCAGTCGAAGTCGTAGAAGTAGGGATTGCCTACGACCATGCCGTAGACGGAGGAGATGTTGACCACCCGGCCCCAATGACGCTCGATCATGGCCGGGACGAAGATCTGGGACAAACGCAGGGGAGCCTCGATGTTGACGGCCATGACCTGGCGCCAGTCGCTCAAAGTCACCTCTGTCCAAGGTGCTTGTAACCCGTAGCCGGCGTTGTTCACGAGGATGTCGATCTCCCCCGCCGCGGTCATAAGCGATTTGAGGCCTTCCTCACTCGTTACGTCGCAGGGCACTGACGTAACGACGCGGCCTCGCGAGCGGAGCTCGGCCGCCACCGCCTCCAGCGGGGCGGCCCGGCGCCCGCAGATCACGAGCTCAGCCCCATGCTCGCTGAGGGCTTCGGTAAAGGCCCGCCCGATGCCGGTGCCGCCACCGGTCACCAGCGCCCTCCTGCCCAGGAGCAATGAACTGGCCCCAGAATGTTCCGCGTCGGTCATGGTCCTTACCTTTCCGTGCTCGCATATTTGCTTGTGGGCCTTGATGGCAGCCCGACGTCTAGAAGAATGTTTCGACGATCTCGACGACCCTGTGGTGGTCATCGACCATCGGCACCTTGCGCCATTTGTCGAAGGCGGTGCACGGGTGGAGGATGCCACAAATCAAGCGGTCACCGACCTCCAGTTCCGGTGCGGCCGTCGTGTCCAAGTAGGCGTGCTGGTCGTTTAGCCCCGTAACGGAGGCGACGATGGGAAGGGTACATCCCGGCTCGCCAGCCGGGACGCGAGAAAGCACGACGGGTAGGCCGCAGTCGAAAGGCGCGTCCCTGCGGCCGAAGCCGGCGATCGCCCGGCCCGGCTCGGGGGTGCTCAGGATCTCGCTCCAGAGCTCGAGCGCCGGGATGAGACCGGAGTAGCCCGGCTCACCCGTGAGGGGGGCGGGACCTCCATAGCTGCTGTGGTCGTGGGTGACGTAGCAACCGCTTCTCAGTACGACCCTCGTGGGGGACCTGAGGTCGGCGGCGCCCAGGACGGCGGCGACGCGGTCGAAGTAGGTGCTCCCGCCGGCGCTCAAGATCACCTCATTGACGTCGGCAAAGAGCCCTTCGTCCTCGAGGCGGCGGGCGAGGGCCGCCAGTTGCCCCAGGTACCGCTCGACTTTGACCAGGTTGTCAGCCGATGTCGTGCTTCCGAGGATCCCCTCAAAGCCCTCCACGCCGACGAGCACGAGCGCGGAGCTGGCTGCCGCCGCCCGAGCCACTGCCAAGGCGTCGTCGGTGGACCTGACGCCGGCACGGCCACCGGCCGACCCGAGCTCCACTAGCACCGGGAGCGGACGGGCCAGACCGCTGGCCTCCAGGCCGGCGGAGAGCCGGGCGACCCCCGTCGGCGAGTCCACCAGGCATAGAACTTCGAGTGCTCCGTCATATGTCGAGAGCGTGCGGCCGAGCCACTCGGCCGCGCGCGGGTTGACTATTTCGTTGGCTACCAGCACCCTGGCAACGCCGCTAGCGACGCATGCACGCAACTGCTGCATGGTTGCCACCGTCATCCCCCAGGCCCCGCTTTCGATCTGGCGCCGGAGTATGGCCGGCGCCATGGTCGTCTTGGCGTGCGGTGCGAGAGAGACGTCGTGGACTGTGCAGAACTTCGCCATAGCGGTGATGTTGTGCTCGAGCGCCGAGCGTTTGAGGACAAGGCGAGGGAACTCGAAGGCACCGTCGAGAAGACTGGTGCCGATCACGCTCCCCGAGTCGTCAATGTCACGAAAAACGAACTTCATCATGGCCCTCCACGGCTCAGGCGGCACCCATGGTCCGCATCAATAATTCACCCACCCGCCGTCGACGACGACGACCTGACCGCTGACGAAGTCGCTGGCAGATGAGGCGAGGTACACGAAAGCGCCGGCAAGATCTTCGGCCATGCCGCGCCTGGGCACGCTCTGGCGGACGGCTTGTTCGCGGGCCGTTTGCTCTGCCGCCCCGGGGAACATCTCCTCTTCTTGTTCGGTGCGGATGGCGCCCGGCATCACGCAATTCACACAGATGCCATCTCGACCGACCTCTCGGGCGAGCGATCTGGTCAGCCCGATCAGTGCCGCCTTGGACGTCACATAGTGAAGAGCGTTGGCGGAACCGAGCTCAACCATCACACTGGAAACAGTTATGATCTTGCCGCGTCCCCGATCGCGCATAGCCGGGTAGACCGCCTGAGCGCACAAAAGTGTGCCGGTCACGTTGACGCCCATAACCCGGTCCCATTCGCCCTCGTCGATAGTGGTCCACGGCAGACGGGCTGACGCGGCCGCATTGGCAACGAGGATACCCACATTGCCCAGTTCCGACGCGACGAGATCGACCATGGTGAACACGGCCAGGCGGTCCGATACGTCACCCTCGACGGCCATGGCGCCGGCGCCGCCGGCGCGCAGCTCATCGACGAGGCGAAGCGCGCCATGGCGAGCGGGCTCGGATTGCGGGGGGTAATTCACGGCTACAAGCGCGCCTTGGACGGCGAAGGCGCGGCATACCGCCGCGCCGATCCCTCGCCAGCCACCGGTGACGAGGGCCACCTCGCCTTCCAGGCCGCCAACCGCCGGCGCGGCCGGCATCAGGCTTCGGCGCCGTCGAACACGATCAGCCCGCGAAGATCCTTACCCGCGGCGAGGTTCTCGTAAGCTTCGTTGATCTCGTCGAGAGCGTAACGGCGGCTCACCATCTCGTCGATCTTAAACCGGCCGCTCTGGAACAGCCCGATCAACCTGGGGAAGTCGACCGGCGGGTTGCACGACCCATAGGAGCAACCCATGAGCGTTGTCTCCTTGGCGCGAAGCGAGTGCGGGTCGATGCTGAGCATCGCACCCGTGGGAGGCGCACCTATCACGACGCACTTCCCCCCCGGGTTGAGGGCCAGCATTCCCTGCTCGATGGCCACGGTGCTGCCGACGGCCACGATCACTACGTCGACGCCGCCACCGCTCGCTGAGCGGATGGCCTCGGCCATCTGCTCTCCTGAGCTCGACACGGTCCCCGAAGCACCGAGACGCCGGGCGGCGTCCAATTTGATCTCGACGGGGTCCACGGCGATCACGGGAAAAGCACCGGCCACATAGGCGGCGTGCACGGCGTTGAGACCGACGCCCCCACAGCCGACCACGGCGACGCTCTGGCCTGCGGTAACCCCCGCAGTGTTGAAGACGGCGCCGGCTCCGGTGCTGAGGGAACAACCGACCAGCGCGGCGCGGTCGAGGGGGACAGACTTGTCGATCTTGATCGCTGCCGATTGGGGGAGGATGACATAGGGGCTGTGCGTGGCCGGGCCGTAGTGGAATATTTGCTCGTCGCCTCGCCGGAACCGAGTCTCGCCGTCGCTGAACACGCCGAAGGTCGGCTTGCGCGTGCAGCGGGCGGGCCGGCCACCGAGGCACTCCCGGCATTGGCCGCAACTCGGGGCCCACGAGATCACCGCGTGGTCCCCGGGCTCGACCATGGTCACGCCTTCGCCGACCTCGACGACGACGCCCGCACCTTCGTCGCCGAGGATGATGGGCAGGGGCGTCCCCTCGAGAGATCCGTCGATCGAGTGCAGGCAACTATGGCAGACCCCGCTCGCCACCAGACGGACGGCAACCTCTCCGGCGCGGGGTGGCACCACTGTGACCTCTTCCATCTCCATCGGCACTCCGACTCGACGGAACACCGGTGCCTCGACCGTCCACGGTCCGTTACTCATGTCTCCTTGTTCCTTTCTCGGTGGTAATTATGTCGCTGAAATTCGCTCGACTGTGTGGCCGTTGCCATTGTCGCCGCGCTGGAGACGCCCATCGAGCGGAGCACTAGCCATCGCTTCGAGGAGAGCCCGGCTGTAGGGGTCTTTCGGCCCGGAAAAAAACCTCTCAGCGTCAGCTGCCTCCCTGACCTGTCCGTGGCGAAGCACGAGCACGTGGTCCGCCACCACCTGTGCGACGGCGAGGTCGTGGGTCACGAAGATGCAGCTGAAGCCGATCTCCTGCTGGAGGTCACGTAGAAGGCCCAGGATCTGGGCCTGCACCGAGACGTCGAGGGCCGAAGTCGGTTCGTCGCAGAGAAGGACTCTCGATCGGGCGACTAGGGCGCGGGCGATGGCGACCCGCTGGAGCTGGCCGCCGCTGAAGCGCCAGGGGCGGTCGGAGATCCGGGCCGGGTCGATCCCGACGCGTCCGAGCATTTCCACCACGGTCGCCCTTCGCTGGGCGCGGTCGAGCTTACGCAACGGCTCCCCCACGCTCTTAAGGATGCTCCGGTGAGGGTTCAGCGAGCCGGCGGGATCCTGGAACACGACCTGGGCTGTAGCTACTGTCCCCGGCCGGATCCTCGGTGTCTGGCCCGCGACCGTGACCCGGCCGGTGGTTGGCCGTTCCAGGCCAGCGATGAGCCTGGTAAGGGTCGATTTACCCGACCCGCTCTCGCCGATGACAGCCAAAGTCTCTCCCGCTCGGAGCGAAAAGCTCACCCCGTCCAGGGCGCGGACCACCGTGCGCGACGAGTGGTAGACGCGGGTGACGTCCACGAGCTCGACGGCGACAGCCTGGCCCCGCTCGCTCATCGGTGGACCGCCTCTCTGGATACGACAGGACAAGCGACCCGGACGCCGGAAAGGGGAACGAGTGGAGGCTCTTCGAGCCAGCAGGCGTCCTCGACGAGAGGGCAACGCGGTGCGAAACGGCAGCGGTGCTCGGACTGGAACAGTGAAGGCGGGCTGCCCGGGATGCTGGCCAAGGGCTGCTTCCCCCTCGCCCCGATCGTGGGGGTGCAGGCGATCAGGGCCCGCGTGTACGGGTGCCGGGGATGCTCGAGCAACTCTTTGGCTGGGCCTGCCTCAACCACCCGGCCCCCGTACATGACCACGATCGTGTCGCAGAACCGGCCTATGAGCCGCAGGTCGTGGCTGATGATGACGAGCACTGCCCCCGTGGCGGCGGTAAAGCGGCAGATGAGCTCGAGTACCCCCAGCCTGAGCGTGGCATCGAGAGCTGAGGTGGGCTCGTCGGCCAGGAGCACTGCCGGGTGCGGCATGAGCGCCATCGCGATGGCGATCCGCTGCGCCATGCCGCCGCTCAACTGGCTGGGGAACAGCCTCATGACGTCATCGGCGTGAGTGAAGCCCATTTGCTCGAGCAGTTCGACGGCTCGGGCCCGAGCGGCTGAGCGAGACGTCAGCCGCCGTCGTACCACGCCCTCCACGATCTGGGAACCCACCGACTTGAGCGGATCGAACGCCGTGAACGGGTTCTGAAGGACGACGCCGATGGCGCGCCCAAGCTGCCGACGCAGCTCCTCCTCGGTACGGTACACATGCTCATCGTTGCCGAGGTGCACCGATCCGCCCAGCTGGAAGCCGGCGGGCAACAGGCCCATAAGGGCTCGCAAGGTAAGCGTCTTGCCTGCACCGGTCTCGCCCACTATCCCGACAGCTTTGCCGGGCTCCGCCGACAACGAGATCGGGCCGATGGCCGGCGGTCCCGCGCCTGAGCCGCGCACGACGGTGAGGTCCGAGACGCTGAGCCCGTTCACCCGTTGCCCGTCGCCACGTCGCTACCGAAGAAGTCACGCATACCGTCGCCCGTCAAATTGAACCCGACGACGAGCAGCGCCAGGGCCACGCCCGGGAAGGTGGCCACCCACCAGGCCTGGGCCAGGACCTCTTTGCCTTCCGACATGAGGAACCCGAGGCTGACGTAGGGCGGTTGCAGGCCGAGGCCCAGGAAGCTGAGCCCCGCCTCCCAGAGCAGCGCGACCCCGGCCTGTAACGACGCCAGCACGATGGCCTCTGTCCGGATGCCCGGCAGGATGTGCAAGAAAATGATGGCCGGTCGCCGTCGCCCGGCCAGGCGTGCCGCCATGACATAGCCACGCTCCCGCTGCGACAGGACACGAGCACGAGTAAGCCGGGCGTACGGCACCCAGCCGACAATGCTCACAAGGATGATAAGGGTCGTCATGCTGTTCACCACCACCGCGGATGCGGCGATGAACAGCGGCAGTGGCGGGATCGATAGCTGGATATCGGCCAGGCGCATCAGCACGACGTCGAGCCAGCCCCTCGTAAAGCCGGCGACGACACCGATGGTGCAGCCCACAAGAGCCGAAAGGCAGACGACCCCGAGAGCTACTTCGAGCGAGGTCCGGATCCCCATCGAAACCCAGGCCAGCACGTCCCGGCCGAGAGGGTCCGTCCCGAGCAGATGTCCTGCGGTACCCGGACGGGCCAGTATCGAGGCGAAGTCCTGCTTTGCTGGGCTCCCGCCCACGATCGACCCCACGATACTGAATACCACCATGAAGACCAATATCCCGCCGCCGGCCACAAGTGACCCACTTACCTTCAAGTGCCCGTCCGCCGGTCGTTGGCGAAGACGGAGGAGGCGTGATGTCACTGGTCCGAGGCTCAGCGTGCTCACCGGGAGGCCCCCACTGCCGGGCGGCCTATCCGCGGGTCGAGCCAGAGGACGGCGAGGTCAGCCAGAAGGTTGAACACCGTGAACGCCACGGCGATCACGACGACTATCGCCTGGATCACGGTCAGGTCGCGGGCCAGTACGGCACTTATGAGCAGAGTACCTATCCCGGGCCAGGCGAAGATGGTCTCGACGATCACCGTGCCGCCGATCAACCAGCCTGCCTGAAGCGCGACGAACGACACGAACGTAGCCATGGCGTTGCGGAAACTATGGCCTAGGACGATCTCCCGACGAGTGAGGCCCCGGGCACGCAGGGCAAAAGCGATGTCGGAGTTTGTGAAGTCGAGCAGGTTCGCCCTCAAGAGCCTCGTGAAAGAAGCCAGCATGGGAACTGTCAGCGCCACGCAAGGCATTATCAGCGTCTCAGGTCCGGCGAACCCGAGGCTGGGCAGGAGGTGCAGATGGACCGCCAGAACGAGCACGAGGATGAGCGCGATCCAAAAGTCAGGTATCCCTTGCAGGACGAGCACGACCGGGCGCCAAAAGCGGTCAGCCCATCCTTTTCGGCTGAGGACGCTCGATACGGCAATGGCGATCGACAACACCAGAGCCGCCGAGAGGCTCACACCGATCAGGGCCAACGTATTGGGCAGGGCTGTCATTACGCTGTCGATCGCCGGCGTGCCGTAACGAAAGGACACCCCGAACTGGCCGCGCAGCACGCCCACGATGTACGAGCCGTATTGCGAGAGGAGTGGGCGGTTGTAGCCAAGTTGTTGGGATAGGGCGTGCACCTGGGCCGCCGGGAGCGACCCACCGGCAAGCACAGTGGCGGGGTTGCCAGTGGCGTGGATCAGCAGGAAACTGATTGTTATGGCGCCAAAAAGTACGAAGATGCCGGCCGCCAGACGACCGGCGAGATAAAGGAGCACTCCATTGCGCCGCGACGCCCGGGACGCCCTTTCGATGAGGACATCGCCCGGTGTCACGCCCGCGACCACTCACGCCCGGTCCTGCGCCGGGCGGCCAATACGACGCCAAGCGGTCCGGACATGGTCCCGGACCGCTTGGCCATATATGCAACGATCATCTTGCCTGGGCTCAGGTTCCTTGGCTTCGGCTCAGCTGAAGTACGTGTTGGCGAAAACGGGCTGATAGGCGTCCTTCGGGTACGCATACCCGTGGACAGTCGAACTGAAGGCGTCGGTGTTGTTCGCATAGTAGAGCGGTAGGTGAGGGATCTGCTGCATGAAGAGATCCTGAGCCTGTGCCAGATAGCTCAGCCTCTTCGCGCCGTCCTGCGTCGTATTGCATTCGTGGACGAGCTCTGTCAACGCTTTGCCTTTGTACTGCGGGTGGGCGAGGACGAGGCCCGTGTCGAAATGGAACGGTCCGCCGTTGACCCAACCATAGGTGAGGATGAACAGGTCGTGCTTCGGCTTGGTCGCTCCGAGGTCCGCGACCAGGACGCCCGGATCCTCGACGTCGAAGATGACGTTGATCCCGGCACTGGACAGCTGCGCGACCATGGCTTCGCCGACCAGGGCATAGTCCGGCGAACCGGCGCCCATCTTGAGCGTCAGGCCCTTCGGGTACCCCGCCGCCTTCAGCAGGGCGCGGGACTTGTCCGGGTCGTACGAATAGGACGTGGTAGGTGTGATGTGACCGTAGCAGCCGATCGGGATCGGCGAAGGAGCGACGGTGCCCTGCCCGAGGAGCACGTCCTTCACGATCGTCTCCCGGTCGACGCCGTAGGCGATGGCCTGGCGTACTAGGACGTTGCTCGTGATCGGCTGGTCACAGCGGAACGTCAGGTGGAGCTCAAGCCAGCTCGGCCCGCCGGACAAGCCGACCTTCGCATTGGACGCCAGGGACGGGAGGTCGTGGGGGTCGACGCGCATGATGAGGTTCAACGAACCTGACTCGAGGCCGTTGACGCGGGCCGTCTCGTCGGTCACCGTTATGAGGTCGATGCCGTCCAGGTAGGGTTCCGGAGAGCCCCAGTAACTGGAACTGGCGGTCAAAGTGATCTTCTCGCCGTGGGCCCATTCGCCCCATTGGAAGGCACCTGTACCCACGGCCCGTTTGGCGGCAGCCTTCTGCTGGATCAGCAGCGGCGACATCGCCTTTATGAATGTCAGGTTCCGGCCGAAGTCGGGATTTGGGGCCGAGAAGCTCACTTTCAGCACGAGCGGGTCAGAGTCATCGACGTTAGTCATGGTGCCGAGGAGGAAGCCCCACGAGCCCGGCAGGTAATGAGTGAACGTGGTCTTCATGGCGCTCGAGTTAAACGGAGTGCCGTCCTGGAAGGTCACGTTCGGGCGCAGCTTGAACGTCCACTCGGTGGCGTCCGAGTTCGACGTCCATGACTCGGCCAGGGCGGGCACGAGCTGGCTCTCGGTCGTGTTCCACTGGAGGAGGCCGTCGTACACGCTGCGCACGACGGCAAACTCTTCCACCTCGAGGGCATAGGCCGGGTCTATAAAGTTGGGTTCTGCCAGGTTTGCCACCTGGAGGGTCCCCGACCGCTTCGACACCTGACCGGTCCGGGCCTTGGTGCCCTCACCGAGGAGAGAACGGAGCACGTCGGTTTGGTTACCACCTAAAGTGCGGAGGGCCGGGAGCGCCAGCGCCCCGGCGACAGCGCCTCTCAGCACTGACCGACGCGATATGAGGCCGGTGTCCAGGACTGGTCGTCCACCTCGCTGGTCGTCGGTGCCTACATGCTCGTTAGTTGACATCGTCCTCCTTTTGTATGGGGTCGACCGGGCTCGCTAGTTCTGCTGCCGGTGGACCGGGTGTGGCCGGTGGATCAGGTGTAAGGGTGGGCGGCCTAGCTGATGCGGCGCAATGCCTCGGCGGCGGCGTCAAGGGTCAGCTCGACGTCGGCCTCGGTGTGCGCGGTGGACACGAACCATGTACCGCGACCGGTGACGCGGACACCTTCGGC
>Ga0182013_10001846_pt1 | contig 28460 bp, 23 predicted proteins | sample 612S2MmetaG_FD_120487 | JGI IMG/M metagenome (GOLD analysis project Ga0182013, IMG submission 120487) | Permafrost microbial communities from Stordalen Mire, Sweden - 612S2M metaG | ecosystem: Environmental > Terrestrial > Soil > Wetlands > Permafrost | place: Sweden: Stordalen | collected...
CCTCGGAGTGTGTATTGTTTTATACAGACACTCGGTTGAAGACATGAGTTGCACTTTGGAATTCGAGAGCTTTACAGTGAAGTCACGCAGCTTACAGCGGCCTTCAGAGAAAGACAATATAGTGCGCGAACAACTGCTTGCACACAAGAGCTAGATCTCGACTCTTCCTTCCTTTGCTCCTGCATCCGCCGAATCAGGAAAGTGGAATGCTTGCCCCGTTAGGCGTAGCCACCTTTTAGTGGCGCTGACTAGCTCCGGTCGGTAGGTTTCACGGGTCGCGCCAAATGACTCCGTCGATTTCACACCGGTTGACGATCCAGTTTCGCTCACTGACGTCGATGAAGCGAGCAAGGGAAGTTATCCCGCGGCCATAAGAGACAAGCGGGACGGATGTAGTCGCTCTGTCCCCTATTTGCCGACATTGAAGGAACACGACTCATTTGGCTGATGCTTCGCGTCCGCGCGGGCCAGAGGATAGTTGCGCTCGAAAGTCACTATGAAAGGGGTTCCATTGGAGAACCTTCGTTATTTCGCACTTATGCTTCTGTTCCTCGTAGGTTGTGGAGGGGCGCTCAACACGTCACTCTCGTCTAAAGAATCCATCCAGACGACGCCCGAGGGTCGGACCGTCATCTCAAATATTCAGATACCCTCCAGACACTGGCGTGGCTGGATTCAATTGCCACCTTATTATGCAACACGCGCTCCTTCCCTCCATCGATACTTTCATCTAGGACAGCTACTTCTATGTGACGAAGGATAGTATTACTCAAGTCTTGGAATTCGACATCAGCATGTACATGAACGGCTTCGGAATGGTCTGGGGAACCCTGTGCAACCACCCTGGCGACGGAAATTGGGACATCTGGGATAACGTAAACAATTCGTGGATCTCAGCGGGCGTGCCCTGTCAGTTCATCAATGGCTGGAACCATGTCACCATAAACTTGTAGCGGGGATCAGACAATTCCTTGATCTATCAGCCATTTGTCCTAAACGGAATCACTTACGCTCTTAACAGGACATATTATCCCGGAGTTGCTAATCCGTCTTGGTGGGGCGTAACAGCAAACTACCAGATGGATGCACACGCCTCGCCCACCGCGAATACTACTTATGTTGACAACCTTAGCGCCCCTACTGGTAAAGGCCTATTTACCGGTAACTGACAACTAACCTGCTTCCGACGGTCTCCCATGCCGCGCAGGGACAATCGACAACCGCAACCTCAACAAAGGAACAGGCTACCTTGCCTCAGACACTGAATGCCCATAGGTCGTAGCTTTTCCACACTCGATGATGGGGCTTATGGACATTGATGTATTTTCTGCACGGTCGCCCGGTACCCTATTAATTGGGCAAGCACGCGCTACGGGAGCCGCTAAGTAGTTTTCCATCAAGTGAACTTATTTTGGTTATTTGACGACAAATACTGCACTGAGTCCAAAATACGTGTACTCTTCTATACAGACATTCTCGAATTAGACTTTATCTTGGTTTAGAGTCTTTAACCTGGGCTCGAATATCAAGTTAATGTTCAGACCATAAGTGAGCAAAATAGCTCACTTACCTCTCGAGAACGTCAAATCATGGTGGATGTCTCATGGCGAAGCAAGCCTAGTTTATTGATAGCAATAGGATCCTGCCCTCCACCTGCTCTTCTGCACTGTTGATTTAAGCCAAGGTGTTCGATCTCTATCCTGACAGAGCGCAGCGACAGAATGCGGCGCAAGACGACGGCTGACTTGTGGCCCGCGAGGCACTTCACGCGGGAAGCCATCAAGATCGTCTTTGTCATGGCTGGAAGCTGGGATTTCATTCAAGTCCCGAGGGCGCTTAGATGAAGACTTTCTGCCACATCACATTGATTCTTTCCCTGTTCTCAGCGCCTGCATTCGCAAGCGTTACTGTTAGCAGCCCCGCAAACGGCGGTACTGTCAGCTCTCCTGTGCAGTTCACTGCCAATGCAACTACAACTACTTGTTCAAAAGGCGTAGCGTCCGTGGGCGTCTACGTGAACAATCAGCTCATTACCGTCCAGAATGGAACCAGCCTGAACGCACCTGTATCTCTCGCCCCCGGCACATACAACACAGTCGTCGAAGAGTGGGATTATTGCGGGGGCGCCACCTTCACACCGGTGACGATCTCGGTCACAAATCAGTCTGGCGTATTTGTAACCTCGCCGGCAAACAACAGCACTGTGAATTCGCCAGCAAACTACGTTGCAACCGCTGCCACGACCAGTTGTTCTAAAGGTGTGGCGTCCATGGGTGTCTACGTTAAGGGCCAGCTGGTTGTCGTCCAGAATGGCGCGGCGCTGAACACCCAGGTGAATCTCGGTGCGGGAGCTCAGAACACTGTTGTGGAAGAGTGGGACAACTGCGGAGGCGCTTCCTATGTGCCTATAAATGTCACAGTCGGACAAAGTGGAGAAACACTCTCAAACCTCCAGACCAGCAATGGATGGAACAGCTGGGGCCAGGGGCCGCCGAACTACGTTGATTGCTCGCCTTCACCGTGCAACGGCTTCCAATTCTCGCATACGCCCAATATCGCCTCCCCCTCACTCAGTGGAAAGGCAACGGCGTTTACTCTTGGAGGGTTGAGCGGCACTTCTCCCTGGGGAGATGCATTATTCTCGCTCCCGGTGCTCGGCCAATACTCGACGCAGAATCTTCCCGACACCGGCCACACGCTGATTCCCGCGATTCACAATTTTACCTACGACACCTACGTCTATGTCACCAACGTTTCCATCTCTCAAGTGTTGGAGTTTGACATCAACATGTATATGAATGGCGTTGGAATGCTTTGGGGCACGCAGTGCAACAATCTGGGAGGAAAAGTTTGGGATATCTGGGATAACGTGAATGCGAAATGGGTCTCTACCGGCGTCGCATGCAACCTTATAAACAACGGCTGGAACCACGTCACAATTCAAGGGCAACGTGGGGCGGGAAATGCGGTTGTCTATCAATCGATCACGCTCAATGGCACTACTGCCAACATAAACGCGACTTATCCCCCGTTCACCGTCCCGATTAGTTGGTGGGGCGTTACTGTCAATTACCAAATGGACGGCAATTCCAAACAGGCTGCGAATACAACCTACGTCGACAATCTTAGTCTTACGTACTGGTAGAGCACAGAGGTTCGCCGACTACTCGGCGCCCTTGGCTCGCCTTTTTTCAGTCATTTCGATGAATGGCAAGTTGGCGCCTAAAGAATGGGCTCGACGGGATTACATCACGTCGAGCCCAGCCAGCTGAACGTTGTCAGCACTCATCGTCATGCCGCCGTCGCCTTTCCCGTCAACAGCTCTAAACGATATCTTCTCAAAGGCATGCCGGAAGATAGCACGCTTGACGTCCTGGATCGGCATCGGAGGTATCACGGTTATCCCACCGATAAAATCGCCGAGATCCAAGAAAGACTGGCGATTAATATAGAGGAATTCGAGCGGATATTCAGGCTTTCGCTCACGAGCCATGACAGGATCCGCATCGAGGAAATAGCTGATATGGGGCTTCGGAACGAGCTTCGTGATAAACCGAATATATGCTCGAATTGCTGGATTGCGTAAGGGCAGATTTGCGAGTTCATCGTAGATATATCGATCAAAGATGACAAGATCAGCGTCCGAGCGCAATACCTTCCCGACCGCTACTCTCATCGAAAGAGCATCCATAAAGTAAAGAAACAACCTAACCCCAGTCATTAGAGATGACTTGACGTTCTTGTCTCTCCGGTTGATTGGAGACGCAGGCGTTCCAATTCCACTGTCGCCCTTGAAAACCCTGTGCCCCGTCGATTCTCGGAGTTTAGTTAATCTCGCAATGTCATCCCAGAACCTGATTACAAGTACCTGCCGGCCGTCCTCTTTCAGCCAGGTACAAAGAGCTTTGATTTGTGTACTCTTTCCGGCACCATCAATACCGGAAAAGCTTACGAAGCTTGGTCGATTGTTCCTTCGAATATCATCCATCACGACACTCCATAGTTCCAGAACTTGGCTTGGTTGATTTTCAGTTTGGGCGGCTGGGGCTGCCGTGAGAAAGAGCCACTACCGTTCCGATTGCGACAGCAGCCCCTGCCACAATACTCACTTTGATAAAAATGGAACGCGCCCGCCGCTGTTTTGCGGGTGCAATCACTGCTCCTGCCGGCCTGGAGGCGGCAACGCCGGTGGTCCTCTCCATCGGAGCTGCGGCCGAGCCGACCGGGTTCGGTGTGGCTTCTTGCGGTTGTTTCATGGCAGACTGCGGCGTGACAGGCTCTTCGCTCTGCGCTGCAGGTTGAGATTGGGTAGGAGACGGACTGTTAGGAGGTGTCGCGTCTGGTTTGCTTGTCTCCGGCTCCGCCTTTACCGATCCGCTGCCTGAGTTCTGTGGCTCGGGTGGGACAGAAGCCACACTTTGCGCCTGTTGGCCGCTGCTTCCCTCTTGCGGCGATGCGGCGGCTGCTTCAGCTAATGGCACTGCCATCATTATGACAAGGCCGAAAGCGATCTCTCTTCTCAACCAATTAGCCGAGATTCTCATTTGTCACCCAATTCCATCATCCCTTGCACTTCAGAAAACCCTCCCATAGCCGATATATTGCTTCCCCGGACTCCGGAAGTGAGGTGCCAAGCCCAAGCAGGTGCTAAGCCGTATCTATTGACACTTGCCGGAAGCTGTTTACCGCTTCTGCATTTGTCTCAAATATTTCAAAGATCCGGTCCACTCCGGTTAGCTTCAGAGTTGATCTTGCTTCGGCAGGGACTGCGGAAAGCTTGACATCACCGTTACGCTTTATGGCTTCTTCCAAACAACAAAGAAGAAGCTGGATAGAAAGCCTGTCCATGTGGTTCATCTTGGAGCAATCAAGAACAATGCACGGGCGCTCATCAAGCGGATAGCTTTGCACTTCTCCTAAGATGAACCGCCTCTGGGGTGCATTCAATGCTCCCGGAAACTCCTTCACTTCTAACACCGATGCTCGATGTCTCATGATCACCTCCCGCGACAAGTTCTTAACCCGCTTCTCAAGTAGCATCCATGGTCGTCTGGCGCTCTACCTGCTGATCGTCCTCATCGCAACGATCAGCTGTCCGGCCCACCTATCCTGTGTTATGCATTATCTGTGCAAGCTCGGCCTCTGGATTGCGTATAGCGCCCGCCAGTTTGTTCATCCCGTATCGAACGAGAGTCATGAGATTCGTGCTGTACCAACAGCACTCCGTCATACGAGGCGACAGCCCGCAGAGAAAACGAAGCTTCTTCACTGCGCATGGTGTTGAAAGCATTGCCGCCACCAGTCTATGATTTCCATCAAGAATTGTGAGCCGTTCTCTTTCGTTGAGGCCAATGAGAATCACGGCACTGAAACCAGGATCCTCCTGACGAAGCTGATCGCCAATCGATACGATCTTCAAAAGAAATGACAAATCGACAAGGTGCTTGCGAGTCCGCACGCCTTCGGCAACTTCAGTGATTGAGAAGTTGCCGCGGGCAAGCCTCCGCCACTGGGCCCGTGGGAATGCCTTGATCTGGCTGAGATTCGTGTCGTTAACCTCCATCTCATACCATTTCGTCTCGGCTGGAATCTGCTTCCACAAAGAAAGGTGTCGAAGGAATAACAGCGCACGTCGTTTTGTATTGTCGCTCGCATTGTCAAGATCAGGATCGTTTACAAGATCTCCCATGCTCTCCTGGTACTCGCGAAATTCCGGCGATCGAAAGTCGCTCTTCAGAAATCCGGCAATCACCTCGTCTTCCGACACGCGTCGAATCAATCTGACCGCTCTGCCACTCACTGGCTCGATCGATTCTTTTGGACGAACCAGCAGCAAATCGGCCATAAATGGAACGGCGACAACGCCCAAAAGAGTGACCATGAGGACTAACTGGACAATGATTACTTCGCGTAACGATTCGTGGAAAATACAGATGCCAGCGATGACCGCGCCGCTAAACGCCAACTGCACCCAACTTGTATTCGCGATCTTGTAGGCCATTTCAAAGGTGATAATTACCACGCTAAGCGAGTAGACAATTGCCGTCACGGCATACAGAGTCAGAAGATAGGGTAGGTTGTACCTTCCAGCAATCTCGAATCCGGATCCGAAGAACATTTTCCAGACTCCGGAAGGTGCGACGCCCAGGCCAAGGACCAAAACGGTACCAATACCCAATACCAGTAAGAGCGAAGTTGAGATGACTCTGAGATTCCTTCTCTCCTCATCGCGAGTGCCCGCCACAAGCGGAAACATGGAATTGACGACCGCCGAGGAAAACGAAAATATCACCCTGCCTACCATTGCAACGGCAGCATAGAGTCCAGCCTCCCTTGCAGGAAAGAAGTGTTCCACCAGCACAATGTCACAGTTGTTGATAAGCACCTGACCGGAGAAGAAAACTATTGCCTGACAGGTCTCGCGAAGCGCATGCAAGAATTCAATAGGATTCGAAGCCCCGATTGTCAGCCTGGGCGTGGCGGCAAAATAAGCCGCTGCGACTGCGGCAGAATTCGCCGCAATCACTCCTTCAACGCCAAAGCCGAGCTTGATCATGAGTAGGGATCCACCGAGCCGAACAACTCCTTCAACAACAAGATTGGTGGCAAGACTGCGAAATCCGTAGATGCCCTGAATGTAACCTCGCCTGCATCCCAACGGAACGTAGAACGCTGCAGCAACAGCGAGGAGCGCGACGAGAGCAGACCCGGGCAGATTCAGATATTCTGAAATGCTTCTTTGGAACAGAAGCAACAGGAGCGCCACGAGGACTCCGCATCCCCATGCGCTTCTATGAAATCCGCGATATGCAGCGGCTTTCCCCTCTAGAGAACCCTGCTGCGCTACCACCTTTGCGGAAATGATTTGAAAGGATAGTGTCACAGCAGATATCAACGTGAGGATCGTGTAAACAGCCGTAGCGTGCCCAAATCCTTGGGGGCCAAGGAATCGCGCTATCGCAATGTTGTAGGCGAGGTTTACAACCGTCGTCAGGCCCGAACCAGAAAGCAAAACGACGCTTCCTGAGACAATCCGCGCCTGCAACGTTTTCGTCTTGTGCATCAAACCAATCACCGCATTCTTGAATCCCCGGCTCGCATTTAAGGAGAAGTCTAGCGTGAGTCAGAAAACACGTCCTAATCGCGCCAATAGATTGTAAGATGCTGTGGTTCAGGTGTCGGCTGCTCAGAACCGGTAACTATTGGGGCTTTGCGTTGCATTGCCGACAACCAGCAGGCTTTCCATGGCTTCTAATAAGGGAGTCCATGATTATTAGTCCGAGAATCGCGATCCTTATCCTCTTCATCCTTCCCCACGGATGCTCCGGTCCCGGAGCTAGCCAGGGTGTGCGATTGAAGCATGGAGCGACCGGCCCCGCGCCAGAGACAATCGCCTTGTACGAAGCTTGGTTCGGACATCCTAAGCACATCTCCGTCGGCTACTCTTCCCATGATCCGGCTAAAATTAAGAGTCAGATTGCCCGGGCGAAGACGATGGGCATCTCAGCATTCGTGGTGGACTGGTATGGAGATCGGGAGCCTTTCATCGATCGAAGTTATGCCTTGATGCAGACGATTGCATCGAATAACAATTTCAAGGTAGCGATGATGTATGACGAGGCCAGCGAGGAAGAAGGTGCAACTGACCAGGCGATCGCAGACCTCACAATGTTTCATGACACTTATCTTTCGCCGTCGTCGGCGGGGCATCAGGCATACCTCACTTACGAAGGCAGGCCCGTGATCTTCATATTTCCCAAGGGGGGGTACACGAATTGGGACCTTGTACGTACTCACGTGAACAAATGGAGCCCACAGCCATTACTCATTTATGAAAACCTCCCTGGGAAGTATGCCGAGGCCTTCGACGGTTTCTATGCGTGGATCAGCCCCGGAGACAAGGGATGGGCGCCGGATGGCAGTGACTGGGGAGACCAATATCTTAGCAATTTCTATCAAGCAATGAGTTCAAAGTATGCCGACAAGATCATCGTTGGAGGAGCGTGGGCTGGATTCAATGATGCCAAAGCCTCCTGGGGACTTAATCGGCATATTTCTGCGCGCTGCGGTCAGACCTATGTTGACACCTTCAACCTCTGGCGCACGTATCTTCCTCCAGATGACCCTCCTCCTTTTATCATGATCGAGACATGGAATGACCACGAAGAGGGCACTGCGATTGAGGACGGCATTCCTAACTGCGGAAACGAGTTGCAGGGATACCCGACGACACCCTCCGCAACCCACTCTCCAGTGTCGAAGTAAAGCCGCTCACAGCGGAAGTGCAAAGAGTTCTCGCGCGTTCCACCGTCATCTTCTCAGGGGTTGAATGAGATTGTAAATTGGTGAGTTGGCGCCGACGGCTATATCCAAATACATTGCTCGTTCGATCTACTCCTCTAATTGACTAGATGCACCAACAAGATACCTCACGCTTCCGCCGGAGGATGTCGCCTACTTCTCTATGCAGCGTCGATTGCGTCTCTGTTTTCGGCGTTGCTCGACTGGCCTGCAACGATGCCTAATTGCGAAGCCACCGCAACGGGAGAACGGTGAACCTCGCTGATTATCGACAGTGGCCGGCTACGCACTTCGTCGTAGACACGTCCGAGATATTCCCCAAGCAAACCCATACATAGAAGCAGCAAACCTCCAACAAAGAACACGGAAGCCGCAACTGCGAAGCCTGCCGTATTCACCGAGTTCTTTGAAACAAGCATAAAGAATGCCATTAGTCCGGCCACGCAGCTTGAGAAGCAAAACAGCGCAAAACTGAGTCGCAATGGTTTATAGCTAAAGCTGGTAATCGCGTCCATCGCATACTTGATCCGGCTCACGAACGAGAGCTTGCCTTCACCGGCCGCCCTATCCTGCCGATCATAGAAGACGACTGTGTTCCGATAGCCAACCCACGCACGCAACCCCGGCAAGTACCGGCTCTTCTCTTCCATCGAGTTGACCGCATCGACAGCTTTCCGATCCATCAGGCTGAATATTCCCGCATTCAGAGGAATTGGGTAGTCGGAGAGAGCTCCCATCACACGATAGAAGAGAGGAAAGAGCGTCGCAAGGACCTTGCGCCTTTCCTGCCTGCTTCTTCTCACCGCCACCACTACCTCTGCACCCGCCAGCCATGCATCGATCAGCTGAGGTAGCACTGCCGGCGGATCTTGAAAATCGCCATCCATCAGGATTACCGCGTTGCCGCGCGCCGTCTTGATTCCCGCCGTGATCGCCCCCATGTGGCCCCAGTTTCGGGAGAGGTCGACCACAACCACATGTGGATCTCCGTCCTGCAGAGCTCTCAGCAGATCAAGAGAGCAATCCTTGGAGCCATCATTTACGTAGACCACTTCCCATGGCATATGTGTGCTCTCGAGAGCGATGGACACAGCCTCATGGAACTGCACCACTAGATCCTCTTCGTTATAGATTGGTACGACAACAGATATCATTTGCGACTCCTGGAAGTCCGGGTTGAGCTGGCATTTAAAAGCTCTTTCGCGTTCCCTCGTCGTTATCCGATACAGAAGATAACGTCACCCCCGATTTCGATATCTTGCGTCATCTCGGCGAACCCTGAAATACCCGAACTCTCCACCGCACTTCTGCTGGTGTCAAAACTATGATGTATCGCGCGTTTTCATGCTGTATCGCCTTGACCTTTCCGTGGTCAAGTAGTTGAACGTCGTATTCGACGTAGTCAACCAGCTCGAGGGATAAACCCTCCGGCGAGTAGAAAACCACTTGAAGGTCGTGCGCTCGATCTTGATAATGAGTACTGATCCCGATCGCGGATTGTTGCTGGATTGTCGCGGCTAGAGTGTCTCTGGCCGAGCCCACAAAATCGGGATCGAGCAAATCCGCCCGATTCTGGTCAAGCGCCACCGTCAAGGCCTTCCAGGACTGGAGATAGTCGCGAATCGCCGCTCGTCCTGTTTGTTCTTCCAGAGGGCGCGAACCTTGCAGATCAGCCGCTTCAACCCGCACTGTGGCTTGCGCAGGCATCGAAACCGAGGCGAAGGTCAACACCATACAGAGGATCAGGAAGGGTCTTAACATGATCACTTCTCCCAACGAATCTGATTCCCCATAACAACTCCGCTTGCTACTGAAAGCAGTGCTCCGTTGTGAGCGGAAATTGTCACTTGCGCGATGCCATGTTTGAGGGGTTCGTCGATCGTTGACTGCGAGCCCTCGAATGTCTGAGTGAAGGTTACGATGGTTCCATCCGGCACTGCGTTTCCGTTGCAGTCTCGCACCGCATCCGTCACCAGTTGAATCTGCTGGCCGGACTGTTGTGCGCTCATCTTCAGGCCGCATGGGTCGCCAGGAACCTGGGCTATGATGCGCGTGCTCGAAAGCTCACCAGCTCGAGCCAGGAACTGATCTATACCTTGTTGAGCCGTTGAGTCCATTTCGGCCCACGCAGCCCCATACCTTGTGACAGTAACGTGTTTCTGAACAGTACCGGTTGGACTCGCAAGTTCAAACGACAGTGGCATTGGTTCAGAAATCAGGTTGTGATAAGCATCGAATACATAGACCGCACCTGTAATGCCACCGTGGAGGCTAACAGGGAGACGGGAGGGCTTCGCAAGAAAGCTCAGGATCGAAGGTTTGGTTGCAGACACAACATCGAGTGACTCAGTCTCGGCTGACGAGTCCCCTTCAAGAACCGCAAGGTAGTGGCCGGCATTATATAGAGATCCGGCGGCAAAGTAGACGGTCTGTCCCAATTGGACATCGCGTTTGATTACCTGCCCAGTGCCAACAATGAATAGCGTTGCATTGCCGCTTCCAGAGATTTGAATCGAGAATGAGTTGCCGGCTTCGATGGTCTTCGGCACGCTCATCCTTCCGCCTGCCGCAAAGGCAGACTGCGACACGGTAATGACCAGCCCGCCAAGTAGAAGCGCCCATCTCGCTCTCACTATGAACCTCCGAAACTGTAGGTCGCAACGACCGTGCGCTGACTGCTGATTTTGCTCGCCAGATCCTGAGGAATATGAATCTCGAACGGAACCGGCGCCTGCGGCAGCAGCGCCCGGTCAATATATTCGTCAGCAACCCACACCACCTGGCCGCCCTTGTCGTAGAACGTTCCTAAAACATGCGCCACGTTCACAACCTGGCCGCTCTGGTTGATGAGCTCTCCAGTCAGCGACGCCCCGGGAGCCGGATTCAACTGTTGCCCTTCGATCTCTATAACTGGATCCGCCGAAGCGGCGACAAGACTTGATGTCGGCACCATTCGAACACTGCCAACTTCGGAAAGCGATACCCTGGGAAACTCAATCAAAAATGGCGTCACCTGCTTCGGCAACAGAAGATGGGAGATCTTGTCAAAACTGCCTTCGGTTGCGATCGGTGATTGGTTCTTCGACAACAGAGTCGCCGCAACCGATACATAGGCAGGAACGACATCTTCGTTCAGAAGTTCGCCAACAATCACTACGCCCTCAGCGCGATCTACAGGGTGCATATCCACAATGCGTACGTGGGGCGCCTCCACATCCTGTATTCCCCAGTCGTCCCCCGAACCGCGGTAAATCACATCCCAGCGCAAATAATTCACTGCAATAACTTGAGGCGGTACCACGGCTTTCTTGATAATTGGCCACTCGACTTCCCAGTGATCGCCATTTCTTACCACGTGCAGATCGCGTGTGCTCACATTCGTGCCTACTACCGTGGACCAATGCAGCTTTACTCGAATTTCTGCATCGTCGGCTGACTCGTGAAGCGGAGCTAACTCAACGCTCTCCAACGTCGCGTAGGTTCGCAAGCTCGGATCGTATCCGGTAATGTCATGCACAAACTCCTGCTCAGTAAACTGAGCTTTGTTGGCGAGACCGATATATGCCTTGTTCCACGATTGCATTCGGATTTGGTCGACTAGGTTAGCGGCAGCCGCCTCCGGCGTTGAGGATGACCGTAAGAGGCTCCCGCCGCCGGCATAAGCCGCAGCAGAGGGCACTGGCCATTCGGTTCCTATCAGGATGAGCGCCACGGTCGATACTCCGAGAAGCACGGCGAGAAGGTGTCCCTTTTTCACGATGCCATCCTTCCTCGCACCAGAAGCTCATCGTTGACGAGGAAATTGTTCGCTCGCTGTAAGCTCCGTCTGCGCTCTGGAATGAAAACCACAAAGATCGCCAGCAGGCTGCTGCCAAACGGGAGGATGCCCCACATGAGGCCCTGCCAGTGAGGTGGCATTTGCGCCGAGTTCACCGGCGTGGCCGGCGGCACACCGTCTTTGCTCCACACAGTTATCGTCTTGTCTTCAAGGCTATCCACCTGGCGCCAGCCGGCGAAAGATAGGAGCGGATCATAATAATGATCACGAACGAAGACCCATTTCAGGCCGTAGTTATCAGCATGCATCAGGATTGCGCGAAGCGCGTCAAGGCCTGGCTTATTAAAATATTTCGAACTGGTCAGCGCCCCGCCGCCAAACTGAGTGAGCTCTGGCAGCGTTCGACCAGAGTTCCATTCGCCGTCAACGCTGCTGGCGTCTGTCATGATTGCCAGTCGCGCAATCTTGTTCCCAAATCCAAGCGTGATGTAGCGGTACTGGTCGTGACCGTCACGATTGAGCCAAGAGGCGACCGTATCCACCTTGAAATCCTCTGCATCCGCCGGTTTAAACGTCGACCACGAAACAGCGAGTGCGCAGCTGAATGCCGCTGCGACCGTCAAGCTGACTACAGCCCACGACCGATAGCGATCAACGAGTTCGGCCGCGAGAAGCCCCACAAAAGGCAACGCAAGCAAAGTCGCCCAATAGCTGAAACGCTCCATCGTCAACACATCGAACGCGCGTCCCAACAGAAGATGGCCCACGGGTGTCGTCCCACCGAGTCCCACCAGAAACGCCACCCAGAAGCCGAGCAACAATGGGCGAAGCCGAGTAACCATCGAACCGCGCATGAAGATAAAGGGCAACGCCAGGATCAGTGCTCCATACGGAACGATGAAGTAGTTAAGACCCCATTGCGGGCTCAGTATGTAGTTTGCCCGGCTTGGATGCGGAATCGGGGCCTGGGTGACGGGATAATGAATCAATGCTATCCAGAACGGAAGAAGCACAACAGCAATCGCGGCGCCAACAACCGCCGCAATCGCTAAGGTGCGACCAACAAAATCTCGCGTTGAAACCCGCTCGCCGTCCTGACAGTCAAGAATCACTAGGGCCAGGACGGGCACAGCGAAGAAGATCGAACCAAAGAGAAGCGTCGCATGATGCGCGGCGGCCGCAGCCGTGAAAAGCACACTTCCTTTAAGGAACGATCGCCACTTGCCGTGCCTGACCCACTCAAAAAGAAATGGCAGGGCATTCAAATAAATCGGTGCCGCACACGTTGTGGCCAACTGCCCCGCGGAATAGACAAGAAAGCTCTCAGACCCAAGGAACACACTGGCGAGAGCCGCGATCGACGCTGCTCGCGCACTTACCCACAAAAGCGAAAACCTGTAGACGCCCAACGCAAGAAGTAAGATGGCGGTAAACTGCACAGCCATATATGCCATATCCAATCCAAGGACATGAGATACCAATGCGATCCATTGCTGCGGCAGCGGGGGATATGTGGTCTGTGAAAACCCTGCGTACCATTTCGGATTCCAGGGATTGAACCAGTGGTGAACGTAATGCGAGGCAAAGAAGATATGGAAGTTAGTATCGTAGGACTTAAGTGGTAGCTTCATGAGAAGAAGCGGTAAGTGAACTACGACAACGGCCAGCATGATCAGGCTTATCGGAATTGGGCGTGTTGTCGGGACGATGACATCACTTCTCTGCACAGTTACCTCTCAAATTTTTCTGGGGCTATCAATGCACTCTGCTTACTCTGCGCAAAACTCTCTTCAATCCCTTCATTCACGCACGCAGCTATCACCTGCCTGATTGCTTTGACCCCATCATGAGATTAAGTGTCTTAGCTATCGGACCTAAGGTCTGATCAATTTCGGACACGCACATTTGATTATGTCTACCACTTTGGTACCACTGTTCAATCGTTGCTATCGCTTCGCCTTCGAGGTCAAAGCGCCAATTCAAACCCGTCATGATGGAGTCCATTTCGTCGCCGTGGGTAAGTGCATTTCGCGGAGCGTGCGCATCGCAGTCGGCCATGTAGTTGATAGAATCCGCGCATCTTAGCTGTCGCAGACTACGACACTATGCGCGAGAGATTCTCAACATCTCAAGTGAAGTTGGCACTGGTGGATCGCCAGTGTTGGTCGAGGATTTCACTGCAACTTCACAAACTGACTTTGGAGTTGGCCGCTTTCCAGTGGTCAATATCGCTCAGGATTCGAAAGACCAAAGGGATAAGGTCTTCGAAGCAAGTGCCTCACTCTTCACGCGCACCTTCGATTCGGGCATGTGGAGAACGAAACCAAATACGAGTTTTCCGGTGTGCGACTCAGACTTGCCATTGTGTGCTCAGAACTGCGCTCACACTCAGAGTCTCCAGAGCAAAGCACATTGATCGCCGTTCGTGGGAAATGGTGATCGCGGATGGATCCGTCGGACGTTTCGGGATGTTTTACATCTACTGGCAATTCATCGGGAGTCGAAAGTGTACACGCGGCCGACATCAGAAACGTCCTCCAGATCAAATGCTCCCTCGCGTCTTTGCACCGCAATGTCTTTGCTCGTGCGTTTCGCTTTCTCGAAGATTCCATTGGCATTTTTATTCGTCGCGGTAGCCTGCGGCGTAGAGGCCCAAACTTACAGTGTGGGGCCGGACGCATCAAACGCTCCTAAGACCCAACCAAAGCAGGCGCAATCTTCTGACCAGCCTTTGGGTTGGGGTTCGAATATTCAAAATGCGCGCCTTGCCCGAGCTGCGCAACTTGCTCTCCAGCAAGGGAACCACGCGCTCGCGCTCGACTACGCGCAACGTGCCGCACAAGCTGCTCCCAATGACCCGCAATTGTGGTTTCTCCTCGGCTACGCTGCACGCCTCTCCGGAAAGTATCCGCAATCCGCAGATGCCTATGGCCGAGGGCTTCGCCTCAACCCTTCGGCAATCGACGGACTCTCTGGTCTTGCGCAGACGTACAGTTTAATGGGTCGAGTCGAAGACGCCGAGCACCTTCTCAAACAGGCGATTGCCTCTGACGCTAAGCGGAGTGACGACGCCCTGCTCCTCGGCGATCTTTACATGAGATCGGCAGACTACACCGAGGCGCTCGATTGGCTGGGCAAAGCGGAGCGAATCCAGCCTGGCGTACGGTCGGAGTTGTTGATGGCTCTCTCCTATCAACATCTGAAGCAAATGGACTTGGCAACTCAATATCTCGAGTTGGCGAAGCGGCGCGCTCCGGACAACCCCGATGTTCAGCGAACCATGGCCGGATACTACCGCGAGGCCGGCAATTACTCCGAAGCGATTGCCGCGCTCAAGTCAATTCGGAAACCAAAGCCCGACGTGATTGCTGAATTGGCCTACACGTTCCAGCTCGATGGGAAGATGCATGACTCCGCCCAGCTTTACGAACAGTCTGCCAATGCCGCTCCAAAAGACCTGGGTCTCCAACTTTCTGCGGCACAGGCCAAAATCGCCATCGGATTTATTGATGAGGCGAAATCATTTCTCGATCGCGCCGCAAAACTGAACGCCGATTACTATCGGTTGCACGCGATCCGTGGAGAAGTCGCAAAACTGGAGGAACACGAGCCGGAGGCTGTGAGTGAATACACCGCGGCATTGGCCAACCTGCCTGCCAGCCCCGCGGAGGGCGCGCTCTATGGAATCCAGTTGCATCTGGATCTGATGGAGATCTATCGAAGCCTGGCGGACCAAAACGCCGCACATAACCAACTCCAGATAGCACAGTCCGAAATCGATAAGCTGAACGATCAAGTCTCCACCGGAGCACCGTTTCTGCGCCTCAGAGCTCTTATCAAGATGAGCGCGGACGACCCCAATGGCGCGCTGGCCGATGTCAATGCGGCCCTTGCTATCAACGCTCATGACCGCGATGATCTACAGCTTAGCGGGGACATTCTCATCAAGCTGGGACGAATCGACGATGCGATCGCAGTCTATAAGCAGGTCCTCGCAATCGATCCAGTCAACCAGTTCGCACTGACTTCTCTCGGCTACGCTTCCCGTGCGGCAGGACGCGATCAGGATGCGGAAAAGTACTTTCAGCGGCTCGCGCAGGCCGACCCTGAGTTGTACATTCCCTACCTTGCCCTTGGTGACCTTTACACTGCGCAGCGGGAGTTCCCGCGTGCAGCAGCCTCCTATGCCAAAGGGTATGCCCTGGCTCCGCGCAAGGCCTTGATTGTGGCGGGTGGCATGAACGCGGCAATTGAAGCCCACGATCTGAGTCTGGCCGCAACATGGATGAGTCGCGCGACAAGCGAAATGGACAAGGAACCTCAGGTCCTTCGGGAAAAGGAACGCTACCTTAGCTTCAAGGGCGAGTATCAACAGTCCGCCGATGTTGGCCGCGAGGCAATGAAGGTACTGCCCCGGGATAGGGATGTGATTGTCTACCTGGGCTACGATCTGCTCCATCTCGGACTGTATGACAATCTGCTCGCTTTGACCTCGGAGAATCTCACCGTCCTTCCAAATGAGCCGGACATTCCCCTTCTGGAAGGATATGTGCACAAGCATCAAGGGCTTTCAGATCAGGCTCGGCAAGATTTCACCGAAGCACTCAAGCGGGATCCCGAAGTCGTAACGGCCTACGTGAACCGCGGCTATATGCTCAACGACCTAAACCAGCCGCTGGCGGCTTCCGCTGATTTTGAATCGGCACTTAAGAGAGAGCCCGATAACGGCGAAGCGCATCTGGGGCTTGCCTATGCAAGCCTCGATCTGCAAAAGCCGCAGGCAGCCCTGCAACAGGCGGAATTCGCAGAGCGGACACTTGGCGATTCAAGGGACATTCACGTCATTCGCGCAACTGCCTACGGACGGCTGAATCTGCTCTCCCAAGCGGCCACTGAGTACAAGGCCGCCTTGAAGTTCACCCCCAATGATGGAGCGCTCCACCTTGGGCTTGCCAGCATCTATTTCGCGGAACGGCAGTACCATGACGCGATTGATGAACTCGAAATCGCGGCCAAAGACTCCCCTGATAACGCCGCCGTCTATGCTTTGCTTGCCCGGGCCTTTGCAAATTTGCAGAATCGTGAGCAGGCATTGCAGAATGTGCAACTCGCAGAGTCCTATGCTCAAAACGCACCGGCCACGACAAACCATTCGGGCTCCACGCAAAGTGAAATATTCGTATCTACAGGCGAGGCTCTAAGTACTCTCGGCGATCAGGCTGCGGCGATGGAACGCTTTCGCAAGGCACTCGCGGCATTGGACAGCGATCGCGTGAGCGTTCGCCTTGCCATCGCTCAGCTCATGGCAGCGCAGGGGCATTCAGAGGATGCGGAACGGCAAATTGCATTGGCCCAGTTGGAAGGAGACGCAGGTGATACGTCGCCTCCAAGCGGCAGGCAGTTCATCGCCGCAGCGGATGTATTCCGGTCTATGCATGAGTACGAACTCTCTCAGTCCTATCTTCAACGCGCCAAAGAGGCTGGAGCTCCGGACTCCGAGGTGCGGATTGGACTGGCGAACAACTATCTCGCGCTTGGAGACACAACCAGGGCGCAGGCCGAGCTCTCCGCGGTCAGCGCTGCTGCAGATAGCCCACCTGATTACCAGTATCTGCTCGCCGAGGCCAATGTCTATCGCCAGCAACATCACGACGCACAGGCTCTTACCTCCTTTGCTCAGGCATCGAACGCGGCAGGTGAGGATCAGACCGCCGAACAGGCACTGCTTCAGGCGGGCGCCGACGAGGGATTCAGAATCACGCCCATCCTCAGCGTACTTTCCGATTTCTCAGTGGAACCTATCTTCGAAGATTCGACGGTCTATGTTTTGGACTCCAAGTTAGATGCAACGTCTTCAGTATCAGGGTCCGATACAGCTCTTCTTCCGCCACCGCGCTCCTCCCTTGAGATGCAGTGGACCAACGCCTTCCATCTGCATCTTGGCCGCATGCCAACTACGAGTGGGTTCTTCCAGGTGCGCAACGCCCGAGGTCAGATCTCGGTCCCGAGCACAAATTCAATTGTCAGCCGCGCTACTACCGACTACACCTTCAACGTCGGTCTGAATCCCACCTTCAATATCGGCAGCAACGTGATCACGTTCAATAGTGGCGTTCAGGCTACAGTTCGACGCGATTCTGAATCGCCGATAGCAATGAATCAGAACTTGTTTCGCATCTTCACCTATATATCGACGAGTTCATTTTTCAATGCGGTTTCGGTAAGTGGGTATTTCCTCCGGGAGTCAGGCCCTTTTACTGATAGCAATGTGCATTCGCAGGCAATTGCCGGTGCCGTTGACTTTCGGGTGGGTGCTCCATGGGGCAAGACCGCTCTGGTGACTGGATGGGGATCAAACGATCAGCAATTCTCGCCCGTGCATTTTGAAGATTATTTGACGTCTTCTTATATTGGCGTCGAGCGCCGTTTCGGCGAGCGATTGATTGTGAAAGCTGTAGCAGAAGACCTGCGGTCATGGAGAGTAGTGGGTACCAATTCAGGAATTGCGCAGAACCTGCGCCCCGCCGGAACAGTTGACTTCACCCCAAACCATAACTGGGACCTGCAAGTCTCGACCGCATTCTCCAGCACCAGAGGGTTTCACGTCTACGACAACATCCAAAATGGCTTTTCCATCTCATATGCGCAGCCTTTCCACCGCAAATTCAAGGACGATTCTGGAACGGTCGTCCTGCAGTATCCGATTCGATTTTCCGCGGGCATCCAGCAAGAAACCTTCTTCAACTTTACGGGAGGAAAGAATCAGGAATTTAGACCTTACGTGCGCATCAGTCTTTTTTGAAGGCGGAGTCCGATGAGAATTTGTCTAGTTGCCACCTTTCCACCGAGTGGGCGTCAGTTGAACGAATATGCCTTTCATGTTGCCCGACAGTTACAGTGCAACCCTGAAGTAGAGTTGACGATTCTGGCCGATGAGCTGGCGGATTATGAATTCGCGACCAACGAGAATGGCGATTCCCAAAAGGCCGAACAAATGTCGGAGTTGCCAGGGTTCAACGTGATCCGTTGCTGGAGGTTCGGCAGCCTCGCAACTCCGGTGCGCCTGCTAAGGACCATCCGGCGGCTGAAGCCGGACGTCGTTTGGTACAACCTTGTGTTCTCCAGCTTTGCAACCCCAGAGAATCCAGTTGCCGCCTTTGCCGGGCTCTTTGCGCCTGCGCTGACAAGAGCTGCGGGTTTCTTCACGCATATCACTCTGCACCATATCATCGAGCATGTCGATTTCGCTGCGGCGGGAGTACGGCATGAGAAGCTGTTTCGAATCGGCACTGACATTGCCACCAAAGCATTGCTGAAGGCGCATTCAGTTTCTGTCTTGCTTCCCCACTTTCGCAGCACCCTGATCACGAAATACTCTGCTCAAAACGTTTTGCTGGGTACACACGGAACGTTTGCATCCGTTCCCTGCCCGCCGGATTTTGCCAAGCGCGGAAATCCGGATCTGCGCATCCTCGCAATCGGGCACTGGGGAACCTATAAACGATTAGAGACCTTGATGCAGGCTTTCCCGGCCGTACTGGAGAAAGTCCCCAACGCCAGGCTAATCATCGCCGGAGCCAATCATCACACGAAGGTTGGATATTGGGAGTCCGTTCGCGATGCACAGCCCGCGCATTTGCCCATCGAATTCCGTGGATACGTCCCGGAAGAAGCAATTCCTGAACTCTTTCAGTCAGCGTCGATCTTGGCCTTGCCTTACGACTCCGCAACTGGATCGAGCGGCCCGGCGCACCAAGCATGTGAATTCGGTGTCCCGATTGTGTGCGCTGACATAGATGACTTTCGCGAGATGGCCGCGGGGGAAGATATGGCTATCCGCTTCTACAAAAAAGGCGATTCGGACGAGCTGGCGAAACAATTCATTGTTATGTTGCAGTCTCCGGAGTTACAGCAGAGTATGGCACAGCAAAACTTCGCTGCGGGAGTCGAGATGACCATGACCAAAGTTGTCAGTGGCTATCTCCGCTGGTTCGAACTCCAGAGTTTCAAGAGAGCTATGCGTGATCCGGCTCCTATTCCAGAGGTCTGTTCACTCTGGCCTGGCGCGCAGCGCTCAATCGAAACATCTCCAGACTGGAGCTTGCCGTGGGCATTCTTGACAAAACGTCAAAGTGACATCGAAGAACGGAAAGTTGCGAATTCGGCCTTAGATCGCCTTCAAGTTGAAGACACGGGCGATGAGTTCACTTGGAACAGCTCGCACGCTTTGAAAGATCGCTCCGACGGTGAAGGGGACTAGTCAAGTCCTCTGCACAGACAGCTCAGCTGAGGCTCTGGACCGCGGAGTGAACTGATGAATAGTAACTGCCTCGTGGTCGCTCATTGGTCCGCAGCGTGCACCTGGCCTGCATGTTCCCGCAAGGGAAAGAAATGAGGATGCCGTGACAAAGTCGCCCACTCGCCGGTCATTAAGCAGATTCCTTTTCATGGTGACCCCCTGCACTTTGCTGCTCATGCTGCTCGCCGCATGCGGTGGTACCCAATTTAAAGCCGCGCCAGCGATGCCTACAAGTGGCATTTCCGCGAGTCCAGCGGCGATAATCGCAGGGGCCTCATCCATGTTGACTGTGACCGCGACCAATGCAACCGAGGTTGCAGTCAAAGGAAGCGATGGAAGCTCGTATGCGCTCCCGGCCGGTGGCGGAACGCAGGCAGTTAGCCCCTCCGTGACCACCACCTATACTGCAACTGCAACTGGCGCTGGCGGCAGCACCTCAGCGAATGCAACCGTAACGGTAAGTTCCAATCCACTGCCGACTGTCAGCATCACGGCAAGCCCAACTTCAATTTCCTCCGGAAGCTCCGCTACGCTGACCGTAGCTGCGGTGAATGCCACTCAGGTGACAGTGACCGGAAGCGATGCCAGTACCTACACCTTGCAGGCGAGCGGCGGAACGCAAGCAGTCAGCCCGACAGCGACAACCACATATACCGCGGCAGCAACGGGGCCGGGCGGAAAGACCTCGGCGAGTGCAACCGTAACAGTGAATTCCAATCCCGCGCCCACCGTCAGCATCATCGCCAATCCAACGTCGATTGTTTCGGGAAATTCTTCGGCTTTGACAGTGACTGCCATTAATGCCACTCAGGTTACCGTCTCTGGAACAGATGGCAGCTCTTACACCCTGCTGCCGAGCGGTGGAATGCAATCGGTCAGCCCAACCGCAACGGCGACATACACTGCGGACGCCACCGGGATCGGTGGGGATGCATCGGCAAGTGCGACTGTGACCGTGGCTTCGGCAGGCAGCCTGCAGTCTATTAGCCATGTGATCTTCATGCAGCAAGAAAACCATACGTTCGACAATTATTTCGGGATGCTGAATCCCTACCGAAAGGCAAATGGTTGGAACATTGGAGACGACGGCAAGGACTATGAAGTAGATGGCATCGACGACAAGCTGGCCACGATAAGTAATATGGACGATGAAGGCACATCGTTCCCGCTTTTCAAATTCACCAGCACCTGCATCGACGATGAATCATCGGATTGGCTGGCAAGCTACGGAGATGTCAACCGCTACGACTTTCTCACCACACGCCCGATTTTGATGGATGGCTTTGTTCACAACGCCGAAGGTTACGCGAAAAGCTGTGCTGCCCCAGGGGGCAGTTGTTCCGGCACTTTCATCGACGTGCCTCTGACCGGGAAAATCGCGATGGGGTACTACGATCAGAGCTTCTTCAATTACTACTACTACATGGCGTCTCAGTTCGCCGTATCCGATCGCTGGTTTTCGCCGGTGTCGACAAAAAGCATTGGCAACCGCATCGCCACCTTCACAGGCGGCACGACCCAGGGTCTGACCAGGGATCCAGGCGGCGATGATCATCTCTCTCAGCTCGTCATACCGAACATCTTCCAGGAACTTGACCAGGCGAAAGTTTCCTGGAAGATCTACTACACGGTCACCGTTGCCTTCTGCCTCAATGATGATGACTGCCCTAGCTGGACGAACGCGGCGTATCCGGCGACCTACTTTTCCAACTTGACCTACTCGTACCAGTATCTGTATCAGAATCCATCCGGCGCGGCATGTACCGGTCTCACCCAGAAATCCAGCGTAGTAGGAGATTCTACGAACTCGTTCTGCATCGACCCGGACCACATTGCTCCGCTCTCGACCTACTTTAGCGATCTCACCAACGGCACTCTTCCCAGCTTCGCCTTTATTGAAGCCGGTTATGGCAGAGACGACGAACATCCCGGATCGTTGAATTCGGTTCTCCTGGGTCAGACGGCGGTCGCGAACGTTGTCGATTCATTCATGGCGAGTCAGGAGTGGAAGGACTCCGTCTTCTTCCTCAGCTATGACGAGGGCGGAGGACCATACGACCATGTGCCCCCTGTTCCCGGCCACTCAAACGATTACACCAATGCATCGTTGGGGACGATTCCGGATATCTCATCGATCGCTGTGAACCCAGATGCTTACAACCCCTGTGTGCCCACCACTCCGGGGACACCGACGCTACATTGCGATTTGGGTTCGACCGACCCTGGAGCCAAATCGGGGGACGCCGCAGCAGTTCAGGGATTTGCCGCACAGCTCGGCTTCCGCCTGCCAAACATCATCATCTCGCCCTTTACCCGGAAGCATTTTGTCTCACACACGCCAATGGATCACACGGCGGTAATCAAGTTCGTCGAGAACCGGTTCATCGGCCCCTCGGCTCATTTGACGCCTCGTGATGCAGCGCAGCCTAACCTGCTTGAGTTTTTCGACTTTAACAATGTCCCGTGGTCTACGCCACCGTCGCCGCCGATCCCGGTGACAGCCCAGTCACTGGGGTACGATCCGTGCACCCCTGGGAACACGGGACCGTGAGCCTGTGGGCAACAAAGTCTTAGCGGGCGTCAGGATATTTACGGACTATTCGCCCGAGGTCCCGTGGTTCGGCCGGGAGTACCGAACATCTTTGCGGGACCTCGACTCAACGACTTTGCCTGAGGCATTCTAAGTTGCCTCGGCTGCGGCCTGAGAAGGCAATGGGCAGTCTTGTCTATTTCGGCAGCTCCGCCAGGTTCCGCTTTCTATTCGTTCAATTTCAAATCGTCGGATACGACCTCATAAGGCCGTATCATGTCCTTATCTTCATGCTCCAACAGGCCGGTATGGAAAACGTAGCGGCCCGCGTAACCATCGAATCGCACGATGATCGTTAGCACCTCTCGCGGGTAGACCACCGCCGTATCCTTCCATCCAGCCTCGTTTGCGGCTGGGGTACGTGGCGTCCCCACGAACTCCAGCCGTCCGTTGTGAAAAGCCACGGAGTTGAATCCCTGACGCCGCAGTATCTGAAATTGCACCAGATGCAAATGCATCGGATGAACATACTTGGTGGTGTTAATAAATCGCCATTTCTCAATGGTGCCTAATTTCACAACTTCCGTAACTGGGTCGTCGTATTCCTTGCCATTGATTTGTTCTCCAAGGGAACTTCCTCCAGCATCCATCCCCTCTGACAGTACAAAGTCCCTTGTAGCGATCGATTTGGTCTCTTCTAGCGCGGCGAGCGCACGCTGTCGTGGCATGCTGGAATCGCCCCGCTTACCGGAAACCGGAAGTGTCACCTGAAACTGCATCAGCTCGTTCAGTGCGCTATAGTGAGGATCGACCATCTCCCACCCTGGAAATGGAGCTGGAGCATTATTTGACAAGGTCACGATCTTTCCTTCAAGTCCTGAGAAATCAATGATCAAGTCAGCGCGCTCACCTGGCGCCAACAATAGCTTGTTCAATGCAACTGGGCTTCGGAGAAAACCCCCGTCGGTTCCGATCTGATGAAATACAACCAGCGAGGGAATGTCCGTAGGGCGTTTCGCAAGATTGAAGAAGAGATTGAAAAACCGGGAGTTCGCGCCGTTCAGGAGACGCAGTCGATAGCAGCGCGGCTCGACTTGCCGGTAAGGATAAATCGCGCCGTTGACGACTGGAACATTGCCAAAAAACGAAGGCCCCCAAAAACCCGGCGGAGCCTTCTCACCATCGTCGAATGTCGGAGAATAAACGAGCTGGCCCTGGTCGTCCAGCGTTCGATCCTGAAGCATAAGCGGAATTTCGCAATCGCCTGAGGGCAGGTCCATGCTGCGCTCCTCGTCGTTGCGCAGGAGAAAGAATCCTGACAAGCCCGCATATACATTCAAGCGCGCAATGCCCACCGCATCATCGTGATACCAAAGCGTCGCGGCCGGTTGACTGTTCGGATAGCGATAACGTGCCGATTGTCCAGGTGTAAACCACTTGTCAGGCAACCCATCGCTGTCCGATGGACTGCGTGAGCCGTGAACATGCGGAACGATCCTGACTGCCGGAGTTGGAGGCAAGGCACCAGGTATGCGGGGGTCGATTGCGAAAATATGCCGCATCGGTAAATGGTTCTCCCACTCAACTACGATTGGCATGCCGCTCAGAGCCTCGATGGTTGGTCCGGGATACTGCCCCTCATACGCCCACAACCTCGTGGGTGGAAGTTGCGAATGCATCTGTTGCGTGAATTCCAACATGCGAACGCGATATAGAATCCCGTCTTCGCTCGTGCTTTGCGGTACCAGTCGCTTGGGAACAGGAAGTGGATCTATATATCGATCGAGCGAGCCTGGCGTCCTATAAGCCGGTTGAGCACTAGCACGGCTATCTCTCCCGTCTCCCGCGATGCCATTGGCAAGAGCCAGTGCTGATGCGGATTGCATGCATAGTTTGAGAAAAGCGCGCCTGCCTGTTAAATCCATTCCACCTCAAACGGTACCTGATCCTCGGATCAATCCTAAGCCTTCACAGCAAGTATCGTCACAGTCGAGCAAATCGGGCTGCGAAATCCACGGCGGCACATGACGCAAGTGCATCTGAAGACTATGCGGTCATGCTCAGATTTTTCGCTCCGAAGCGGATTCGTCCCCGATCTCCTTACCAGCCTGGGGATTCGTTGAAGAGCCATCTTCTGCCATCGCGATCCCGCTCGCTATAGCGGTTTCAGGATTGCTATACCCAAGGGCATACACCCAAGTCGACCCGACCCCAAGGAGGGGCGACCTGGCATTGAAGATCGACAGGGCACACCTATCCTGAAGCCGCTCTAATGCGATCGATTGCGCTGTGATTGGCACGAAGCGTGTTCCCAGTCCGGCTGTATACAAACTGTAAGGTTCGCATCGGTCATCCTCCGATAACAGACGTCGCCTTCCTCTTGCCGGCGGAAGAACAACATGCCCAATGCGCCAGACTACCGAGCGGTCGTCTGCCAGGTCACGGAACGTGACATGTTAGCGCGCGAGGTCGGTCTCATGGCTTGGCTGACCATCAATTCTTCAATTTCTTCGAGGATACGGGTCGGATCAACTTTGAATGTCGCCTCAGCGAACCTGTCGCAGGCACTGGAACAGTCCCCTATTAGGACCACAGGAACCTGTGAACCCGATGCCCGAATCAAGTATGTCAATCTCTCCCTGCTTTCGGCCGGTAGAGAATGGCCCAAAAGGACGAGATCAAAATCACCGTATCTGAAATGAGTGATCGCATCCTTGATCGACCACGCGAACGTAACGATGAATCCGGACGACTTCCAGGCTGAGCTTTGAGTCTCCAGAAGCGACGAATCCACACCAATGGCAAGGATAACCCTTATGGACATGATGGACTCCCGGTTTGGCAGTACTTTACCGACCGGCTAGGAGAAAAGAGTCGGGTAGTGCTTTAATATTCCCTTTTCGAACAGACGTCTGTTCACTATTGCTCATTTCGCATACTTATCCGCTCAAATCCAGACATCCATCAATGGATTCGCCGCACAAGTCTCATTCAAACCTGAAAGGAAGAGGCTAAATGGCATTGCCGGTTCCGATTCGAGGCCAACCGGTAAATCCGCTTCAAATCAGGCGCGATCTTGCTTTGATACCCCACGTTGTCCTGCGGCGCCCCCTCCACTCACCACTTGAAATGGTTACTGGTGCAGGGGGCGGTGGCAGACAGCAGGCAACGAACCTGTCCATTGCAGGCCGATCCTGCTGACAAGGACTACCTTCGCCTCAGCAACAATCCAATCGCCGCGCCGGCCGCGATGCCAACCGCGAGTGTTATTGCAACTGCTTCAACTGGATACTGCTTGACTCGCTTCTTTGTGTCATTAATAAGCTCCGAGGCAGCATCGCTCCCCTCTCTTACCGAGCGCCGTGCTGAAGCCACGCCGTCCTCAAGAGCATCCGCAACAGCCGATGCTGCCCGAGAAGCCTTATGCGCCGCATCGGAAAACTGATCGCCTGTTTGTTCCCACATTGATTGCGCCATGATCTCTTGTCCTCTCTCGTTTTCCAGATTTCGTGTTTGTTCGCCTATGCTCCAACGGCCTTTTCGATCTTGCCCACAACGTTCTGCACTTTGCCTGCGTTCTTCTCAGCCATGCCATCCGTTTCGAGCCTGGAGTTATTCGTAAGCTCACCGGCCTTCTGCTTGACTGCACCTTTAAATTCGTGAAGCTTGCCTGCTGTCTCATCCTGCGTGCTGGGCTTCGTCATGATTCTCTCCTCTGTTCGGTGGCTGGTTTTGGTTCGTCGAGATCCGTTGAGGTCTCCCTGCGCCTTATTCACAAGCGGCGAGCTACGAACCTCTTTCAAGGAATCGTCCTTGCCGAGTGCCAAGCCTTGCAGTGATAAGTATCCGATGGCAAGCCTGGTCACTGCTGATCGCAATTGCTCATTGAGACGTCGTTCTGGAAGCCACCCCTAAGCTGATTCGCAGAACGGCCTCATTCTTCGGCATTGGTTCGGCATTGGATTGTAGCGACTGCTCCAGCCACTCCGCCCAATATTGCTCACCTTTTTTCACGCTCTTCAAGTATCTTGGTTTGTGACGCGCCTGGCTGCGGCCTTTTGAATCGCACCAGGATCCTCACCGCCAAAGCGATCGGTAGGCAATGATCACGCAGTTAGCCACCTAAACTTCAAAGCGTAAGTGGCGTGAAAAGAAGGTACGAAACGAATGCTTCCTCCAAAAAAGACGCGCGATCTGGCCCGCAACCTCCTCACCAGCGAGACTCGCGCAAACCCGGCCTCCCTGCAAGCCGAACCCGCAACTATGCGCGTCTATGAGAGGCTGCGCAGGCAACTCGGCGCGCCCGTCGGAGCGGGTGGCTTTCAGGCGCTCGCTTCTCGTGCCTTGGCCCTCGCAAAGTCGGAATCCCCCCGCCTCAACGCCGTTAAGGTCACTGAGAACGGTGGCTTGATCGGTCTCGGCGAATTTGAATCGACGACTGAAACGGATGAAGACCGCGAAGTCGGAATCATTCTGATTGCGCAATTGCTCGGACTGTTTCTTACCTTCCTTGGCGAAGCCACCACACTGCGTTTGATTGAAGACCTGCGCCTTCAGGTTGACACCCCTGGAGAAACGGCCGCCGCCGCACCGGGCCCCGCATTTTCCAACGCAGATGAACCGGAACGCACAATGGCCTTCACGGACCTTCTGCGAGAGATTGATCGGTTGAGAAGTGTGAGCCAACATATTGAAGCCCTGGTCGACAAACATCCGAGCATGGAAGAAGGACTCGTGAGTGTTGCGGGAAACATTCGCAGTATTGCTTCGGTTTTGGACGTCTTCACACTTATTCGAAGCAAGGCTGGCGGCTCGCAAGAAGAAGGGCCTGACCCGGAAACAAATCGCTACATGAATTGAGTTCCTCCAATGCTGCATCCGTACCGGCCTTACAGGGCGAACTCCCCAACCGTGGGCCGGCATTCGAAAGGAAGGCGTCGCTGCTCTGATTCTCTATTGACCGTTTAATTGAAATAGGAATCTATGACGCGGGATTTAATATGACGGACGCCCCAGGAATGCGAGATCTTGCCCATCGTCTTCTTGAATATGAAGGCGTTGCGGGCAATAACTCCGAGCCAATGGAGTCTCCGACCCTTCGCGTCTATGAAAAGCTCCGGTCGAGCGTCGGTGAATTTGTTGGATCAGCCGCTTTTCAGGCGCTCGCCTCTCGTGCCTTGACGCTAGCTAGACCGGAGACTCCCAGCCTTAGTGCAGCTTGGATTACCGAAGATGGATCCTTACGGGGCCAGGGCGAGATCGAGAATCAATTTGACATCGACAACGATGAGGCTGGCGAGGGAGGAATCATCCTCATCGCGCGCTTGCTCGGACTCCTTCGTCTCTTCCTTGGCGAAGCCATGACTTTAAACCTGCTGCGTAATGCGTGGCCAGGTGAAGCACTTGACGACCGCAGTTCGCAACACCGGAGAAAACATGCCTGATCAGGAAAAAGTGCAGATTAACAAACTACCTACCGGAGTTCCGGGCCTCGACGAGATTGTAGGCGGCGGCCTACCGGAATTCTCGTTCAATATCATCGCTGGAGCCCC
>Ga0182013_10001848_pt1 | contig 28424 bp, 19 predicted proteins | sample 612S2MmetaG_FD_120487 | JGI IMG/M metagenome (GOLD analysis project Ga0182013, IMG submission 120487) | Permafrost microbial communities from Stordalen Mire, Sweden - 612S2M metaG | ecosystem: Environmental > Terrestrial > Soil > Wetlands > Permafrost | place: Sweden: Stordalen | collected...
GTTCAGCGCGATTCATGCCCTGCCCATGCGTGGAACCTTTTCGGCCAGTTACGATCGCGCATCGGCCACCAGCAATTCGATGGCAAACGAGGCGGCAAACGAGGGTACCTCGAATAGCTCGAGTTACACCGACGATAATGAATCGGCCAGCGTCTCTTTCAGCCCCACGCGCAAGTTCAGTTTTAACGTGAGCCAGAACTACGTCGGCAATCTGTCGGGCTACCTGACCCAGAGCCTTAGCAGTAATGGCATCCCCCAGGAAGAAGTGGGGTTGGGGGCAGGATCACATTCCGTGACTCTCGGAGCCGGCGCGAACTACCAGTTCACAAATTTTCTTTCCAGTTCGCTTCAAGCCACCTATTACGACCAGTTCTACTTCGGACACAGTTATACGGGCGAGTATCTCGCCGGCACCGTAAACTACAACAAGCGGCTGTGGGATATGTTGAGCTTCTCCGGTTCCGTGATCGACAGTTCCAACGGCCAAGGCCAGAATGCGCTGGGATTTATCGGCAACGCCAATTTCTTTCGCGGTTTCGGACATTGGGCGACGTCGGGCCAATTCAGCTACGCGCAGAACGTGCAAACCGTGCTCATCACCTATACAACTTCCTACTACCAGTACCGGGCCAGTCTGACCCGCCGTTTGCCGAAAGGGCTGCAGTGGACGGGATCGTTCAGCGGAAGCCACAGTGGTTTGACGAACGACCCCGGCAGCAACAGCAGCAGCCGGGGCTATGCGACGGCGTTGAGCGCACACCGACTGTCGATCAATGGTGTCTTTTCACAGTCGAGTGGAGTCTCCGTGCTGGGCGTGGGAGGGCTAATCGTGCCGAATCCGACGCCGGGATTGACCAATTTCATCATCTCCAACGGGTCGAGCTACGGCGGCGGCATTACCGTAAATCCAGTTAGCCGGCTCTCCATTACGGGGAATTTCAGCCGCGCCATCAGCAACACCTTCGCCTCCACCATCTCGCACAACGACCAGCAACTATACAACGCACAATTGCAGTACCATCTGAGAAGGATCGGGCTGCAGGCCGGATATCTGCGCTTCACGCAAGGCATCAGTGCAATCGGCGCGCCCGCCACCACGACCTCGTTTTACGTGGGAATGAATCGATGGTTCGACTTCTTCTAGAGATGCGGGGCAAATCGATCTTGCGCAAGTCAGATTCGCGGAAGTCAGGGTGGTGCGGACCAGGATTTCGCGCGGGACTGGCGGTTGCCGTTCTGGCTGTTTTTCTGTCGGTTCCCAGTCTGGCATCCAAACGTTCGAAAGACACGCTCGCTCCACCGCCGCCGCCCGATTTGCTGCTGGATGGTGGCCGCAGACTTTCGTTTGAGCGCAGTTTCAGCCTGGAACGGGAGGTCAAGCCCAAGCGCAGTTTCTGGACGCGGGTTGTCGACGTAATCGCGGGGCAGCCCGATTTTCACTACCTGGTGAGTCCCTACAGCGTGGTCACCGACTCTCGCGGACGGATTCTTGTGACCGACCAGGGCGCGGGCGGAGTCCACATTTTCGACTTCGTCCAGCAGAAATACAAATTTATTTCGCGCCGCGATGCCGGCAAGGATCCGATGCTGACGCCGCAGTGCGTGGCAGTCGATGCGCAAGACAACATCTACGTGACCGACTCACAGTCCGGCAAGGTGTTCGTGTTCGACGCGAACGGCAAGTACCAGCACGCCATCGGCAGCCTGAAGGGTGGCGAGGGATACTTCAAGCGCCCCACGGGAATCGCGATCGATTCGGCGGCGCAACACATCTACGTCACCGACACGCTGCGCAACAAGATTTTCATGCTGGACATGCAGGGCAGCGTGCTGCAGACCATCGGAAAGACTGGAACGGGCGACGGCGAGTTCAACTTTCCGACCGAATTGCGTCTGAATGGCTCGGACCTGGTGGTTGTGGACGCCATGAATTTCCGGGTGCAGGTGCTCGACCGCTCGGGCGCGTTCCGCTACGCGATTGGCAAGGTGGGAGACGGGGCAGGATGGATCTTCCGGCCCAAGGGGATTGGCTTCGATTCCGAAGGCCATCTTTATATCGTCGACGGCTTGTGGGGCATGGTGCAGGTCTTCGACCAGGAGGGCCGGTTGCTGTATTACTTCGGCCAGAAAGGCACGGGCGACGGAGAATTTCAACTGCCGGCCGGCCTGCAGATCGACAACCAGGATCGCATCTACGTGGTGGATTCCTTCAACCGGCGGGTACAAATATTTCATTACTACGGCATCGCACAAGCGGCGGAGGGGAGAAAGCAGTGAGGAAGATCCTGACGCTGGCCGGCGCGATGATGATGATTCTGGGGCACGCTTTGATCGTGGCACAAACTCAACCCAGCCCCGATGTGCTGGGTATGCACAATATGACCCCGGCAAGCGGTTCGGGAGTTAAGTACCAGGGCGCTCTGGGTTGCACGTTTTGCCACGCTCCCCACAGCGGATTGGGCGCCGTCTCCCCGCTGTGGAATCAGAAGTTGTCGACACAAACTTATACCCCATACACCAGCACAACCTATATCGAACAAGGCAAGACCCAGCCAACGCTCGGAATTACCAGCAGTCTCTGCTTGAGTTGTCATGACGGCACGGTGGGAGTTGGACAATCCTATGTGTATGGCACGATCCCGACGACTGGCTCATTGAACAGCATCGACTCCTTCGGAACCACGTTGACCGGTTCGCATCCCTTCAGTCTGGTGACTCCGTTGAAGGATGCCCCCAACCTGGTGGCGTCGCTGGTGTCGAAGGGAATCACCGCCGATCCAACCGGGGCCGTGAAGCTCATCAACGGCAACATCGAGTGCACCAGTTGCCACTCCCCGCACGTGCAGGGGATCGACAAGATCGCGCAGAATTTCCTCGTCCGCGACAGCTCGAACGCGCAAATGTGTCTAGCGTGTCACGATCCGAACCGGGTGGTGCAAGGGCAGGTCAACCCGCTGGCAGGCTATACGGGAAATATTCATCAAACCGCGACCAACCAGGTTTCAGCGGACGGTCACATCGGTTCTTATCCGACGGTTGGAGTGAACGCGTGCACGTCCTGCCACCTGTCGCACGATTCGGTTGCGCCCGCGCGACTGCTGCGCCCGGCGACACCGGCCGCTCCGGGAACCGATCCGGTTACCCAGGATTGCATGACGTGTCATAACGGCGGACAGTACTTGTCCCCTGCCCCGGCGAACATCATGGCCGAGGTGGCGAAGACCAGCCATCCTCTGCCCTCTGGAGTCAACTACCACGACGCGGCTGAACCGGTGCTCTTGAATCACAACCGTCACGCGACATGCGTCGATTGCCACAACGCTCACGCTTCCAACCAGACGGCGCAATTCACCGTTCCACCGATACTCCGTCCTTCTCAAGCCGGAGTCAGTGGGATTAGTGCAGCCGATGGTTTTACCGTATTAACTCCGGCCATCAATCAGTATGAAAATTGTCTGCGCTGCCACGGTACCAGCACGGGCAAGCAGCGGCTTATCCTGTATGGATACGCCCCAACCCGGCAAGTCTCGGCGCCAGACCCGCTGAATCTCATTCCGCAATTTGCTTCCACCGCAACTTCCAGTCATCCGGTGACCCACGACAGCAACAGTTCTCTGCCGCAGCCCAGCCTGCTTGTGAATATGCTGAATATCAATGGAACGACTTCCGCGCGGCTGGTGGGCACGCGCATTTTCTGCACCGATTGCCATAACAGCGACGACAATCGCGAGTTCGGCGGCTTGGGTCCGAATGGGCCGCACGGATCCGTCAACTCGCACATCCTCGAGCGCAACTATCAATTCAGTCAGGCGGCAAACCCGGGGGGGGTGGTTACCAACCTTTTTCCCAATCCCGACCTGACGGTGGCCGGACCTTATTCCCTGTGCGCAAAGTGTCACAACCTGACTCAGATTCTGTCCACTACTTCCAGCTTCGCGCAGCACAGTCTGCATGTGTCCCAGTACGGCTTCACTTGTTCGGTATGCCACACCGCGCACGGGATGGGCGCAACCTCCCCAACCGTTACTGGCGAGCGGTTGGTGAATTTCGATGTCCACGTGGTGGCTCAGAATGGCGCCGCGCCCATCTCCTACCACCGGGCAACCAATACATGCGCGCTGGTGTGTCACCAGGCCGCGCACAATCCAAACGGCTCCGTCTCGGCGCTTGGGATGCAGTCAATCGGCGGAGTGAAGAAGTAGGAAGCTCATCGGGTGGCCGTTGGCAGAAGCACGGTCACTATCCACGGTCACTATCGTGGTAAACAAGTCTGACTCTTCTGCGCAGATTCCAATTGCAAGAAAAAGCCCCGGGATATGGGCGCAACCGTAGGCTACCACTGCCGATCAGATTCCGTGCGTTCAAGGAGATGTCCATGGGGACAACGGCACGGACCCGGACCATCGTCACCCGCCTCCGATGAAAACAGAAGTCAAGACAGAGACCGCGGAGCTTCGGGAAATGAGGGCTGGAAATTTCCTTCCAGCCCTTTGTCGCGTTTATTACACCATTTTTTACTGCACTATCAAAGTTGCCGTAGTAATCGTCACCGGGCTGGGCTGGGCAACCGTCGTTCCTTGAACCTTGACGTTGTACGTCGTAGAACTCGATCTCGAACCGGAACTGCCTCCGCCACAAGCGCTCAGCAGGATCAGGAAAACACCGAGCCCTGCCAGCAACAGCCAACGGCGCCGTTTATTCCCCAATCCGAAGCTTGCAAACATAATCCCGGCCAGCGGCAAAAAAGAAAAAGCGAAGTAAGGACTTAGGCGCGTTCCGTTTGGCTTGTTCAGAGATGCCGAGCCGGAGGGAACAGTAACGGTCAGCGTAAACGGAACCGGCAAAGGACCCGGCGTAATCGTAGCCGGCGAAAAGGCGCACGTGGCATTGGCTGGCAATGAACTAGCCAAACAGGAAAGGGTGATCGCGTACCGCGGATCGCCGGTGTCCTTAGTCAACTGAATCGAAAACGCTGCGGTTCCTCCGGCAGACGTGGTCTGAGGCGCAGGCTGGGCCGCAGTCGGCGGGGTGATGGTAGGAATCAGTTCGCGAATGCGCGAGTTGACCGTGTCGGCAACAAACAGGTTGCCGCTAGCGTCGCCAAACAGGCCCACCGGGGTGTCCAGGGCCGCGCTGGTTGATGGACCTCCGTCACCGGAGAACCCCTGCGTATTATTCCCAGCCACGGTGGCAATGAACCCCGACGCTCCGACCACCTCGCGAATTACGGAATTGTCCGTATCCGTAATGAAAATGTCACCTGAGATGTCGATGAACACACCATCAGGAGCATCGAGCAGAGCACTGGTAGCCGCAGCGCCATCGCCGGAGTATCCCGGAATACCGGTTCCAGCTACGGTTGCAATATCTCCGGGCGGGATTGTCACTCCAGCAACCGTAACCGCCTGGGCACCGGTGTTGACAACGCGGATCCGGTTATCGCCGGTATCTGCAATATAGATGTTCTCCGCAGAATCGACGAAGACCGCGCCCGGAAAACTGAGCTGCGCAGCCGCCGCCGCTCCGCCATCGCCGCACGCCGCGTTGGTTTGAGCACACTGCGTCCCATTTCCGGCCACCGTGGTAATGATCCCGCTCGACGCCGCCACTTCGCGAATCACGTGATTGTCCGTGTCCGCGATGAAAATATTCTCTGCACTATCAACGAAGACGCCAAATGGGCTGAAGAGTTCCGCGCTGATGGCGGGTCCATTGTCGCCGAGGTAACCGAATGTACCGTCCCCAGCCACGGTAGCAATATCGCCTGCCGGGATCGCGACGCCGGCGACGGTTATCGCTTGCGTGCCAGTATTGACCGCTCGGATGCGGAAGTCCTGGGTATCGGCGATGAAAATATTTCCAGCAGCATCCAGGAACACGCCATAAGGATTGTTGAGCTGCGCGCTGGCGGCGGGTCCGCCATCGCCGCAGGCGGCGGTGGATGGATTGCAGGCCCTACCATTTCCAGCCACGGTTTGAATGTCGCCGCTGGCCGCCACTACTTTCCGAATGACCGAGCTGATCGAGTCTGCAATGAAGATGTCGTCCGAGGCGTCGAGCGATACACCTCCGGGGTAATTCAATTCCGCGTTCAGGGCTGGACCACCGTCTCCTGAATAGGCGAGTGTGTTATTTCCGACGACGGTCTGGATGTTGCCCGACACGACCTCGCGGATCACGAAGTTATCAGTATCGGCGATAAAAATGTCGCCCGAACCATCCACATAAATCTGGTTGGGGTAGTTCAAATCCGCGCCCGTAGCCGCCCCGCCGTCGCCGGTATATCCGAAAGCACCGAGAGTTCCGGCCACGGTTGTGATGTTGACGCTCCCGGCCGCTACTTCGCGAATCGCGGAATTATTCGTATCGGCGATAAAAATGTCTTCCGTGCCGTCAACGAACACTCCACTGGGCACACAGAGATCTGCGGAGATCGCCGGCCCGCCATCTCCCGCGGATTGACAAGCTGTACCGCCTTCCGACTGGTAATAGGCTCCGGCCACGGTTTGAATGTCGCCGGCCGCGATGACGATCCCGGCAACCGTCACCGATGCGGTACCGGGGTTCACCACTCGGATAAGGTTGTTATCCGTGTCAGCGATGAAGATGTTTCCCGAGCCGTCCAGGAATACAGCCTCCGGCAGATCAAGCTGCGCACTGGTCGCAAGCCCGCCGTCTCCGGCATAACCGCAGGGTGTTTGCAGCGCAGGATCGCCCGCGACGGTAGATATATTGCCCCCGCTCACCTTACGGATCAGGCAGTTATCCGTATCCGCGATGAAGATATTTCCCGAGCCGTCGACAAAAACTCCGTATGGATCATAAAGTTGCGCGCCGGTCGCCGGTCCTCCGTCCCCCGAGTAGCCAGGACTCCCGTTGCCTGCCACGGTCGTGATATTGCCGTTCGACGCTGTGACCTCGCGAATCACGGAATTCTCCGTGTCGGCGATAAAAATGTTTCCCGTTGCGTCGACCACCACGCTTTCAGGACCGTTGAGCGCTGCGCTGGTCGCGGGTCCCCCGTCACCGGAGTAGCCGCGAGTTCCATTTCCAGCCACCACCGTGACGTTTCCGGTGGTATCGACCTTCAAGACACGACTGGAGTAGGAATCCGAAATGTAAGCATTGCCCGCCTCATCCAGCGCGACATTGCCCGGATACCCGATGCTGGCGCTAAGCGCCGCCAGATTCTTCGGGCCGCCGCCAGCGACTGTGCTGATGTTGTATTGGGCCAGCAAGGTGTGGGGCGCAAACAAGGCGAGCGCGAAGAAGACGACAGCGACAGCAAGTAAGCAGTGGGAACGCATGGTCACTTCGCCTCCTGGCCAGAGATCCGATCCAGCCGGACCACGGCGGTGCTCTTTCTGTTCCCTGGGCCACTCAGGCCCAGGATAAATCGTGGCCGCAGCCCTTTTTGCCACTGCTCGTATTCCGAGCGAGGGATGGTGAATTCCTGTGTTGTATCCGCGGACGCGTGCGCCGGCAGCGTAACCGCGCAGGCACTTGTTCCACCCTTACTTGGGCGGGAATTGTCCCGGAGAGTCATTCTCTGGATAAATAGGCTCAGCGCCCCATGGTTTACCAGGTGAATGCGCATCTTGATCTCTGCTTGAGGACCAAGACTTGTGTTTTGCACGACCTGATAGGAGCCCGTCACCAGTGGACCGTTGCTGGCGAGCGCAATTTGGACCCCAAGGGCCAGCGATACGATGACGATAAGCCGTCGCGTACCGACACAAAAAGTTCTGTAGCTCATGTGAACCTACCTTCCCGGGCGCCCTCGCAGGCCAACCCCCGCTCCGATGCCATATATCGCAGTGCTGGGCGCACCGCGCCAATTCCAGGGCTTTCTCCCGGAGTGGCAATCACGATGCCAGCGTAGCACGATGACTAAGCACCATGCTGCCAATGACTTGCACCAGCAATCCGGAGGAGATGAGGAGTGACCGCAGCGGCAAAACGCGCCCTTAGTGGGGAGAATGCCCCGATGCGTGCACCGCGTCCTTGAAGGAACATCGTTCGTCTTCAACTCATAACTGGCTAAAACCAGAGCTGCAAACGCCCCAATTGACTCGATCTGCAGTTTTGGCAATTCCGGTGCACCCGGGTTCGCGCGGGCTTCTCGAATCTGCCCAGCCTACAATGAAACAGATCACAGGCCCTATCCGAAACCGATGAACTCCAGCCCGCGAGCCACGGATCACCCAAACACGGATCGTTTGAACGCGGATCGTTCGATCGGAGATCGTTCGATCGGAAATCGTCCCAACTCGAATCGCGGTCGGTTCGATACCGCGCCCCTGCGAATCGCAACGCTGTTGCCTCTGTTCGCCGCCGCTGCGCTTTTCGAAGCTAAGAACCTCTCTGCTCTCACGGCGCTCTCCAACAGCGATGTCTGGCTGCACCTGCGTACCGGAACCTGGATGCTCCAAAACCACGCTGTGCCGCAGACCGGGCTTTTCTCACAGTCGCCGGACTTTCGCTGGACCGCCTCCACCTGGGGCTACGATCTGCTGGTTGCCGTTGCCTTCAGGATGCTGGACCTGCGTTCCATCCCGGTCCTGGTAATGATCTTCAAATCGGCGCTCGCCGTGGTCACGTATCTGCTGGCCGGTGGCGTACGCGGAAGATTTTGGACCGCAGTCGCCCTGTCGGCCACGGTGCAATACATCCTGGGCGGGGTTTTGCCCGGTCCCACCTACTGCTCCATGCTCTTGTTCGCTGTCGAATTACTCCTGCTCAACCAAAGCCGCGCAACGGATAGCGTCCGTCCACTTTTCTGGCTGCCGCCACTTTTTCTGCTCTGGGCCAATCTTGACAACCAGTTTGTGTTCGGACTCTTGCTGCTTTTGCTGTTCCTCCTGGCATCGAACATTCTCGCATCGAACATTCCGAATCTCGCAAGTCCCCTTGGCAGTAGCTCAAAAATCCCGCTTGCTCACAGACAATCCACGCTTTCGCCCAAGAACGCGGGCGCCGTCGCCCTGCTCTGCGCCGTCGCCACCATCATTACGCCCCATTTCTACCACCTCTACGGAGTTTTTGTTGCCAGTTTCACCAGCGCCGCCAACCGTTATCTCCCGGATTTCCATGCCATGGGTTTCCGGCAACCCCAGGACTACGTTCTGATGCTGCTGGCCATGGCGGCGTTTCTCGCGCTCGGGCTGCGGCGTTCGCGCGATCCGTACCAGATTTCGCTGATGATTGGCTGCACTATGCTCTCTTTCCATGCACAGCGCGACGCTTGGCTGGTTGCGCTGGCTGCGATTGCGGTAATCGCCGGAGCGGTTGGCCATCCAACTCAAACTGCCAGCGCTGAACCCCAACACAAGCGCAACCGGCAGCTCTTCCTTGCCGCTGGAATGTCGCTTGCGATTCTGATGTTCGCGGCCGCGTTCGAAATTCCCCGCAGCCACGAAGCGCTCCTCGCCAAGGTTGCTCAAACCTATCCCGTCGGCGCCTGCGGCTACATTCGCGAACATCAACTGCCGCAGCCCTTGTTCAACGCCTATGAGTGGGGAGGGTTCCTGACCTGGTATTTGCCGGAATATCCCGTCGCCATCGACGGCCGCGCCGGCTTGTATGATGACGACTTCGTCGTCCAATATTCCAAGGCGATGAGCGCCGATGTGCCTTACACGGCCTATCCCGCGATGGCCCAGGCGGGCACGCTGTTATTGCAGCGAAACTCGTTGATGGGGGAAGCCCTCAGCGCGGTGCCGGCGTTTCGAGTAGCCTACAGCGACCGTGTGGCCGTGGTGTTGACCAGACCTTAGTTCGTACAGTGTTTTTACTTGGCCGAACTAAGGGCGGGTGCGGCGGAGGATGAAGTAGACCTGACGGACGTAGACCCCCTGCTTGTAAATCATGTATCCGTCGGAGACGTGCACGATTTCAAATCCTTCGGCACGGAGCGGCGGAATACCGATCTCCATCAGCACCTGTGGCTGCTCCGTAAACGCAATTACATAGTCGGGTCTCAACCGTCTGAATTCGTCTGGGTCCAGGGCGAGGCCGTAAAATGGCATGCCGTGGTGATAGTACGCGGTGGGCATGTTTACGAGGATGTTATGGTCGAAATAAGCCTGCACTCCGACGACACCATAAAGGAATCCGAATATTCGCTGTCGATCCGCCCCGACTGACTTGAGGTAGTTCGCTGCGTCACCAGCGCCGCTGTAGGGGTAGAGGTATTCATTACGAATTGCGACCTCGGCGTCCCAGATATTTAGCGCACATAGACAGAGCAGTGCGGCCCCCATGGCCTGCAACAAGCGGCGCTTGAGCGCGCTAAACCCGCGCTGCTCCCTCCAGTCGGGCCAAGCAACCCAAAGCGCGGTGATTGCCGCGACGAACAGCGTTCCATGGTGGTGCGCGGAGCCATGAATTAGACAATAGAGAGCAATCAACGACAATAGCGGCAATGCATAAATCAGCAACCTGCCCCGCAGGAAACACCACCAGCCGGCGAACAGGATGAACAGAGCCGAAGGCAGCCAGTAATCAAGAAAAGCACCTGAGATGGTTGACTCCAGCTTGACCAGCTTCGTGGGCTGCTGAGCCTGAATGGATGCGGGCAACTCCCCAAGTGCCTTCTTGACTGCAAACTCCTCAACATCCGGCGTCGGCTTCAGGATGATGCCGATGAACAGGAAGGTCAGTGCCATTACGGCGACGCAAATCTTGTAGCGCGTCTGGACTCCCTGTTCGAGAGTGCGCCAAGCGCGGATCGCTTCGATCAAATAGGCCAGCCCGAAACAGCCGGCGAGAATTGTGCCGTGCAGGCTCAAGTTCGCCAACAAGACCAATACGACCGTCAGGCGCTCGGGATGCTTGATGTCCTTGAACAGCATGGCCGCCGCGAATGCCAGCAGGGGCAGCAGAGTGTAGGGACGCGCGATCACGGCGTACTGGTAGACCATGAAATAGGTGAAGGCGAGCGGCCAGCGGATGATGCGGGGAAACGGCGCTTTGAAGATCAGCATTGCGGCTCCGGCGGTGGCGCCGGCCATCCCGATGTAACCGAGCGCGCTATATTTCGCGTGGAAGACGTGCTGCGCCACCCACAGGATGGTGTGCCACAGGCCAGGAGAACCCTCGTAGCGCAATTCATGAAACCAGATAGTGCGCAGGCTGAGATCGCGCGCAATCAGCCAGGCCTGCGCCTCGTCGGCCCACTTCTCGTGATATTGAATGGTGAAGCTGACAACTACGATCCACAGGCCGAGCACACCGAAATCGCCAATCCGCCACCAAGGGTTAGAGGAAGCAGTGGAGGAAGGCCGAGAGACGGCGCCAGACGCGGGAGCGGCCAGATCAACCTGCACTGCGCCGGGAACTTCAAGCTGGTCAGTTCTGGTGCCCTCAGTCATGCGGTCAGTTCTGGTCCGGTCAGTCATGGGGCACTCGCCGCCGCGCGTATACCGTCGCAATCTCGTCGTGAAAAACAAGCTGAAAACGCGGGTCAATAGTCAAGATCTTAGCCAGGGGAAGTTGCGAATCGAGTAGCACCACCCCCGCCTCGTCGAGATAAGGATCAGTGGCATACGATTTTTCAGCGTTCTGTGAACTAAAGAAGATCCGGTCGAGATCGTCTCCGTAGAGGTCATTGCGCCCATCGATGGCCACCGGGTAATCGGGCATATACCACATCAGGAAACCGCCCCAATTGAGATTGTTGTAAAGCGGGCCGGGCACCGGATTTCGCCGCAGGAAGTTGACCGCGTTCACTGGATACTGAGCACTGATCGCCCGATCGAAACCGCGTTGGTTGAAGTCTGTTCCACGGGAGAAGAGCGCCAGCAACACGACGACGGCCACCGCCGCTCCAGTCATCTCAAACCATGTTTCAGAGCGGTCGCGCGCCGCCTCGGGCGCGGGAAAGTCGGCAATGCAAGCCGCAGCCGGAATGCAGATGAACCAGGCATCGCGCATGGTGCGATACGCAACCACGCTCGCAATGGTAAGCAAGGCCAGCTTGAAGGGATCGAGCTTCTTTCTCCAACCCAATTTTTGCCAACCCACGGCGAAGAATCCGGCCGCGGTGAGCAGAAGCTCCGCGTAATCGCTATACCAACGGAAGGTGAGCGGCTGCAGTTCCTGAATGACGGAATATGCGAACTTGGCTTTCGAATATTCGTAAACCGCCACATAAGGATGATAGAAGTTGGGGCCGACCACGGTTGCGAGCACACAGGCAGCAAACAAAACCAACAGACTCACAGCGGGAAGCTTGGGAGCAAGCAGGAACGCGGGAGCAATCCGCAGCGTGTTTGCCCACCTCTGCCCGAGCGATATGGCCGCCAACAGCCCTACGGGGAAGAGTCCGTAGATGAACTGGATATGCAGGTTTGCCCACAGCAGAAAAATTAGTGGCAGCCAGTAGAGTACCTGCAAACGGCCGCTGCGATTGGCCTCCAGAAGGAGGGTCAAAGTCACTGCGAACAGCACCATCGAAAAAAAGAAAGGCCGCGGCATCCCGTTAAACAGGAACGCCGAGCAAGTCACTCCGGTCAACAGCCAGGCCAGCCAGAACTGGCCCGAAAGACGGCGAAGCATCCAGTAAATGGCGCACGCAACCGCGAGGGTGAGGAACGTTCCAAAGATTCCCATGCCGAGCAGGCCGAACCAGGCGTAGGCTCGCGACAACAGCACCTCGTATCCCCAACTGTAAGCGACCCATGGTCGATTCGCCGCAGTGCGCGACAGGATGCCGGTGTGAGGAACGGCCAGATGCTCGACGATCCAGTCGCCGACTTTGAGGTGCCACCAGATGTCGAGATCGAGCACGCAGAGCTTCAGTTGAAGGGCCATCAGCCCCACTGCGGTCATCAACCCGGCGAGAGCGCACAACTGCAGCCAGCGGACTCGCAGAAGCGCCCGCAATTCCTGCATCGTGCTCAAAGTCTGAAACCTCTCGTTTCGTTGCAATCTTCGCGGCGTGCCGATTCACCGTGCGTTCAGGAAGCGAGTGTCTCGAGGATGCCCGCCGCATTCTTGGGAACCCGAATTTCTGCTTCCGTCATCTTTGCGGTCAGCAAGTCTGTCATCAAAACGCAGGCGAGCTTCGAACGTGCTCGTTCCATGAGTCTTCATAGCAGACTAGTCGGGAGTCGGCAATCGCGATGCCAGCCTAACAGAAAGAATTAAGTGCAAGATTGACAATCACTTGGAACACGATTCTTGTTTGACCATCTCCCGATCGAAGCGGCAAATCGCGCCTCCGGTGAGGAGAAAGCCCCGATTCGGGACCGCCCTTCACCTGAAGCCGTTTCCGATCCGACTCATAACTAACTGAAATCAGAAGTAGAAGCCGATCCGCCGCGGGTGATTCGGCTTTGGCAATTCCGATGCACTCCGGTCTACGCGTATTTGTCTCTGCTTGATCCCCACGCCCCAGTGGTCGTGCGGACCAAACGAGGGCAAAGACGGAAGGGACAAGGGTATAACCTCCATAGAAAGTACCAACAGCGGGATCGAATCGACACCGAAGTGGTGTGTGGATTTTCGCATTCCTCGGCCTGACGTTATCCGCGCAGGTTGCTTAACGTTCTGCCTTGGGGACAATGCAGGGCTGGATCACGACGGGTTTGAGGACGCGGTTAGGCCCACGAAATCAGACTCCGATCCAGCCCTGTCTCGTCAGCCGCTCGTCAGCCAATGACGATCACGGACCCGATTCTCGGACGGCCACAGCCGCGGATACGAGCGGGCTAATCATCAGGAGACCCAGCATCAGAATCGAAACAATGACCACATCCGCTAAAACAGAAAAGCCCGTTCGCGGCTGGCGCTTCTGGGCGCCGCGGATCGCAGTGTCGGTCTCACTCCCCATACTGTTGCTCGGCATAGCGGAAGGAACGCTGCGCCTGTTTGGGGTGGGATATCCGACCGGTCTTACTGTCCCCTGCACGGTACAGAGCCGACCTGCCTCTTGCTACAACCTGTTCTTCCCCGCGCCATTTTTTCCTTCGGGCATGATCAAGACTCCGCAGGCCTATGCGATTCCGGCCGAAAAGCCACAGAGAACCTTCAGAATTTTTGTGCTCGGAGAATCCGCCGCCATGGGGGATCCCGATCCTGCCTATGGATTCAGCCGCTATCTCGAGGTGATGCTCCGCGAACGCTTCCCTTCGATAAACTTCGAGGTCGTCAACACCGGCAGCGTCGCCATCAACTCCCACGTTCTGCTGCCGATCGCCAAGGGACTGGCGGATCAGCGACCGGACCTGTTCATCCTCTACTCGGGCAACAATGAAGTCGTCGGACCCTATGGCCCGGGGACGGCGCTCACGTCATCGGGAATGAGCCTGCCGGTGATTCGCAGCAGTATCTTCGTGCACTCCACCCGCATCGGCCAGCTTCTAACCAAGCTGGGAACACCCAAGCGGGAATGGGGCGGGATGGAGATGTTTCTTGATAAGCAAGTCCCCTCCAGTTCACCGCTCATGCGGCAGGTCTATGAGAACTTCGAAAGCAATCTGCGGGACACGATCTCCATCGCGCGCAGCTCGGGCGCGCGCGTGATCGTCGCCACGGTGGCGACGAATCTGAAAGACTGTGCCCCCTTCGCGTCATTGCACCGGGAAGGCTTGAGCCCGGAGGCTTTGCGCTCCTGGTCGACGCTGGTGCAACAGGGATCCGATCTGGAAAACAGCAGGGCATACGCGGAAGCATTGAAAATCTATCTCTCAGCAGCCGCGGTTGACGACCAGTACGCCGAACTCGAATTCCGCATTGCCCACGCCCTCTGGATGCTTGGAGATTACCGCGCCGCCAAGGAACATTTTTCCCGCGCTCGCGATCTCGACACGCTTCGCTTTCGCGCCGATAGCAAAATCAACGACATCAATCGCGCGGCAGCCTCGTCATTTTCGGGTGCCGAACTGGTGGACGCCGACGCGATTTTCGCCCAGGAGAGCCCGAACGGAATCGTCGGCAGCGAACTTGTGTATGAGCACGTGCACATGACTCCTGAGGGAAACTACATCTTGGCGCGGGCCATGTTCCTCCAGATCGCCAGCAAACTCCCTCATGAGATGGGGCAAGCCGCGTCTCAAAAGGACGATGCTTCCGACGTTCCTTCACAAACCGAATGCGAACAACTGCTGGCGTTGACCGGTCATGACCGCCTTCGTATTACGCGGGAGATGCTGCAGCGCTTGCAGAAGCCTCCATTCACCAATCAGCTGAATCACTCGGATCAGGTCCTGAGGTTGACCATCCAAGCGGGTGCTCCCGATGAAAGCCCGGACCAGACCGGCGCTGAGTATCAATGGGCGATCAGGAAAAGGCCGGATGACCGCATCCTGCACTACAACTTTGGACTCTTCCTGTTCGACTACGACCGCGCCGCGGCAACGGAACAGTTGCGTATGTCGCGCCCGTGGGACGGCTTCCCGGTTTTCGCTCCCGATGGCACGCCGATCGAATGAGCGGGAAGTTCTTGTGCAGAGTGCGGCCGGATTGCACTCTTCAGAAATTCCGATACATGAACTGGGCCGCATCAGCGCCGCGAGTGTGCGTCACCATCATGATGAGAAGCAACGCCAATATATAGAAAGGTGGAATCCAAAACCAGCGGTTGTTCGCGATGAGGGCGATGATCACTGAACGGGAGCGAGCGGCGTTGGCCTCGGCCTCGTCCTCAACCGAATAGCGATCGAGCGCCTCGATCGCCAACAGCACAATCGCATATCCAGCCGCCAGAGCCGTAACCAGGACGTAAAGACTTCCGCTAAGGAAGTGGGACGAATAGCTAGCCGGTGACAGGGCGGCCGACAGCATCTGCCGCGCCTCCAGCAGCGAATTGGCGCGGAAGAATATCCACCCCAGACTGACGAGACTCATCGTTGCCAACCGCGAGATCGCCTTCCAAAGGACGGGCGCGGGCGTCCCATTGAACTTGCGTTGCAGTTGCTGAACTTGACGATGTAAAACAAGCAGAACTCCGTGATAACAGCCCCAGAGTACAAAAAGCACGCTTGCTTTGTGCCACAACCCAAACAGTACCATCGAAATCACCAACACGAGATTTCGCCACCACACTTCGCGGCGGAGGACAGCCAGCGGCAAGAAAACATAATCGCGAATCCAAAATGACAGCGACATGTGCCAGCGGGTCCAGAAAATCGACGCGCTCGTCGATTCAAACGGACCAACGAAATTCTCGGGCACGGTAAAGCCGAGCGCTTGCGCCGCGCCAATAGCGATGTGGGAATAGCCGGCGAAATCCATAAAAAGCTGCAACCCGTACCCGAAGGCCAGACACCAGGCATCCGTCCCGCTCCAGCGAGTCAGCCGATCGAAGCCAGAGTTGATGCCATCGCCCGCCAGGATTCCCTGCCCCAGCAACTGCGCCACCTGCATCATGAGCACGCCCGTCGCGATCCGGGCGAACCCGCGCCCGATGTCGCGCCCAAGGGTTGGACGCCCGGATCGAAATTGCGGAAGCATTTCGGGCATGCGGCAGATGGGCCCCGAGATTACGACTGGGAAGAAGACCATGTACAGCGCAAATTCGACCAACGTCGGGTCGAGTTCCTCGCCACGGTAAAGGTCAAACAGGTAACTCATTGCCTGGAAGGTCCAGAAGGAGATTCCCAGCGGCAGGGCAAGGTGCGAGAACCTTTGCAACGAGGATAACGGGATGTTGACCGCAAGTTCCGGAAGGTACTTGAAGCTTCCCAGCAGCGCCAGGTTCAAGAGGATGCCGACCGACAGAACCCGCCCGGAAAGTTTTCGCTGAAGCCATTTCCCCAACAGAAAATTCATCGCCGTGGAGGCGAGAAGAACGATCGCGAACCAGCGCCCCCACGTGAGATAGAGCGCGTAGCCGCCGATCAGAAGCACGGCCTGTCGTACAGCTCGCGAGCGGACCTTGGCAAAGACACCCACGCCAAGCAGAAACACCGCGCCGTACAGGATTCCTCGAACCAACATGCCTCACCTGCGCTATCGAAACCGGATTCCGAGACCGAAACGGGCCCTTCAGAGCGAAAGGCATTATTACGTATTCGTGATCTTCTCGCATATGCTCTTGCGCATACCACCCAAGAAGCTCGGCGGTTGTGACCTGCGTCGCGGCTTTACACAACTCGCACCAGCTACAATGACCGGCAGCGTGACCCAATTCCGCAATCTCATCGACGCACTCGCCGCCGCTCCCGGCGATCGTCCGTTTGTCACCGCGTGGATCGACGAAGACGAGCGTGAGACTGTGAGTTTTGCCGAGTTTCGGGAGCGCGCCCGTTCTCAGGCAAAGGTGCTCCGCGAGCACGGTGTGAATGCCGGCGATCGTGTCATCATCCTCATGCCGCAAAGCATTTCCGCGATGACAACCTTCATCGCGGCCATGATGCTTGGCGCCGTGCCCACCTTTCTCGCCTATCCTAATTTCAAGGTTGAGGCTTCCAAATACCGCTCCGGACTGGCGGGAGTCACGGCCAACCTCGAGGCCAAGGTGGTGGTCATCGACGAGCAATTCCCCGACGACATGCTCGGCCATGTATCTCTCTCTGAGGGAACGCTAGTGCTGCGCGCCGTCGACAACCCTGGTTCGCCTGCAGACGATGAACCGTCTCACCTGGAGATTCCTGCCGAAAGCCTCGCCTTCATTCAGCACTCGGCCGGTACAACCGGACTGCAGAAAGGCGTCGCTCTCACCCATACCGCCGTCCTGCGCCAGCTCGAACATCTCGCCCATGCTCTGAAGATCGATGGCGCGGCAGACAGGATTTACAGCTGGCTACCCCTATACCACGACATGGGATTGATTGCCTGCTTCATGCTGCCCATGGTTTGCCACATGCCCGTCGTTATGCAGTCGCCGCTGGACTGGGTGATGCATCCGGAAACCATGTTGCAGGTCATCAGTGAGTACAGATGCACTCTGGCCTGGATGCCGAACTTTGCTTTTCAGTTCGTTCCCCGGCGCACGCCGCGGAGCCACTGGACGCGATACGATCTCTCGTCGGCCCGCGCACTTATCAATTGTTCGGAGCCCGTCCGCTCCAGCAGTATGCTGGAATTCCACAATGCCTTCTCCGCCATTGGATTGAAAAACGGCGTCCTTCAATCTTCTTACGCTATGGCTGAGAACGTCTTTGCCGTAACCCAATCCGACATCGATCGGCCCGAAGGTCCAGCCCGCATCTGGGCGGACGCCCAGAGGTTTCGCAGCACGCACCAAATCGTGCCGGTAGCGAAAGACACGCCCGGCGCTCTTTCTTTCACCTCGTCAGGCCGGGTGCTCCCCGGCAATGAGATTCAAATCGGTTCCGATTCCGGCACGGGCATTTCCCTCGCCCCAGGCCACGTAGGCGAGATTCTCATCCGGGGCGACAGCCTCTTTACTGGTTACTACAACCGTCCCGACCTGACTGCCCATGCGATCATCGATGGCTGGTATCACACCGGCGACCTTGGTTTCTTCCTGGAAGATGAACTCTACGTGATCGGACGGAAGAAAGATCTCCTCATCGTTGGCGGCGAAAACCTTTATCCGCAGGATATCGAGGAGATTGTCGCCAGCCACCCGGCCATTCACGATGGCCGCTCCGTTGCCATCGGTGTGTACAACCCCGATCTCGGGACTGAGGACATCGTCGTGGTCGCGGAAGTGGAACGCCAGGAACTCCTTGCCAATGCCCAGAACATCGAGCGCGAAATCCGCAATCAAATTGTCGAAGGCCTGGGCATCGCGGTCCGGATGATTTTCCTGAAGCCTCCGAAATGGATCGTGAAGAGCACTGCCGGCAAAGCTGCGCGGCCCGCCACCCGCGAGAAGTTATTCAAAGAACATCCGGATTTCAACCTCGAGTCTTCGAACCTCGATTCTTAGGAGAGCAGATACGCATGACCGCGGAAGCACAGCAGATGATTGAACACGTCTTAAGCCTTATCCGAAAACCGGGCCTGACGATCGACGAAAACACGCCCCTGGTTTCCTCCGGCCTGATCGATTCGATGGCGCTGGTTGACCTGTTGCTGAAGCTCGAAGACCTCACCCGCATGCGCATCCCGCCCGGCAAGGTGCAACCGAAACACATGGACACGGTTGCCTTGATGTTTGCCACCGCGCAACGCGTGGGGAAACCGCGCAAGTAGCCCGTTCACTATTTGATCAGACGAAAGAGATCGCTGTAATCGTCGGTCCAGAGACGCGGTTGCTGTGGCTTAGTGTCCGGTGGAAGCATCGGTTCGAGCCCCATCGTATCCAGCAATCCAGCTCTCCGCGTCACTAATACCCAGCAATTGCTCAGCAGTGGTCCTTGGCCTTCTTCATAACGGATGACTGAATCCGCATGAAAATAGTCCGCCGCTCCTTGCACTACCGGCAGAAGATTGATGTGCCTTCTACTGACGTGGATGGCAACGATTCCACTGGGATCAAGGTGTCGCCATTACGCTTCGAAGGCCTCCCGTGTAAGCAGGTGAACCGGTATCGCATCGCCGGAGAATGCATCGACCACCAGGACGTCGAACCTTTGATTCTCGCCTCGCGCCGTTTCCTGTTCCAGCAATCGCCGTGCATCTCCCTGTACTGTGTCAATCCGAGCATCCGAGTCTCGGAGGTAAGTGAATACCGGGTTCGACCCGGAGGACAGATCAATCACGGCAGGATTGATTTCGTAATATCGGAAATAATCGCCGTGCCGTCCGTAGGCGGCAAGCGTACCCGCGCCCAATCCGATGATTCCGACGCGCAGGCTTCCTTCTCCAATGCTCCTTTTTCGGGTGACTTTGCATTACCCGCCCTATCCCACTCCGCCGCCCATAGTAGGTGGTGCCACGCGGCCCATGTTGTCGAGCGCTGCTCAAGTCGTGTTCATCGGCGAGACAACCAGAAACTTCTTCGGCGACGTCCGTTTCAGGAAGTCGCCGCAAACCGTATTCAACGGCGTTGACACCGGCCTCTACCGCACTCAGGCCGGTGGAGAAACAAAAATCGCACTCCGCCGCGATTACAATCTGCCCGTGAACAGCCCTGCAATTCTGTTCGTGGGGCGCTTCGTCGAGAAAAAAGGCTTGCGGGTCATGCGAAGTATGGTGGAACTACACCCGGACTGGACCTGGGCATTTGCCGACTGGGGACCGCTCGATCCCACCAGTTGGAATGCCGCGAACGTGCCGTTCAGTGCCCCGTGATCGTATAGCTCGCAACCGCGACACCGCTTTGCGCAATCCCATTTCCGGCAGCCATCGCTCGAACCACGCTGGTGGTCGAAACCGTGATGCTGCACGGGTTCGAGCACGAAGGCGACGAGGTTGAGGGGAACGATCCATCGGTCGTGTAGTAGATCGTAACCCCGCTGGTCTTATCCGATAGGGTCACATTCTGCGCCGAGGAGTAAGTGCCAGATCCCGGCGAGAAGGTGGGGGTGTTCGCCGCGATCGTATAGACAGCAACTGACGTTCCGCTTTGCGAGATTCCGTTGCCAGCAGCTATCGCCCGGATCGTGGTTGTGATCGAAACCGTCAGTGAACACGGACTCGAGCACGAAGGCGACGAGGTTGAGGGGAACGACCCATCGGTCGTGTAGTAGATCGTAACCCCGCTGGTCGCATCCGAGATGGTCACATTGACTGGCGTTGAATAGTAGGTTCCGGCGCTGGGCGAGAAGGTCGGATTGCTCGCCGCAATCGTGTACGTCGCCACAGCTACGTTGCTTGCAGTAAAACCGCCTCCAGAAGCGATGGCCTTGAACGTGGTTGTAGCCGAAACCGGCAGCTTGCACGGATTCGAGCATGAAGTCGAGGATGTCGTTGGACCGGTTCCGTTGGTTGTGTAGTAGATCATCGCACCGCTTACCGTGTCCGAGATCGTCACCGTCTGCGTCGAATAATAGGTGCCAGACGAGGGGGAGAACGTTGGAACTGGAGCCTGGATCAGGTACGTGCCGCTGGATACCGAACTGGTGAGGTAGGCATAGGCAGCCGTGATTGCATTGATCGTCATGTTCTGTGAAACCACAATCGGCAACGAGTACGGCGTCGATTTGGTGGTTGGAGTCGACCCGTCCGTGGTGTAGTACATCGGCAGGTTGAGAGTGTTCGACAGCTTCACCGATTGCGGCGTGCTGAACGTCGAAGGCGTTGGCGAGAAAGTGGGCGCCGGGGCCGTCGGAAGCACGATGGAGTACGTGGCTAAAGCCACGTTGCTCTGCGGAATTCCCGCAGATGTCGCCAGCGCATTGATCGTTGTGGTGGTCGAGATGGAAATCGGTGCCGAGTAAACGAGAGAGCTTCTCGTTGGCGTTGATCCATCAGTTGTGTAATAGATCGTCGCGCCACTCATCGAGTCGGAAATGGTTACGACCTGCGGCGAATGGTATGTACTGGTTGGTGAAGGAGAGAAAATTGGTGTGGGAACCGCTGGATCTGGGGGATGCATCACGGACGCCCAATACGCCAATTGCGATTTCGTATAGGCGTGCGCGCCCGGCATGCCTGGAGGCAAGGTGAGGCCGTATGAATTTGTTTGGCCGTCGTTCCCTACGTGGCATTGGCCACAGGCGAGGTCAACGTCCTGCCACGTTGCTGGAGTGAAAGTCGTACCATCCAACGCGGAGAATTCTGGAGCCGTGCTCAGAGAACTTATGCCTTGGTTGTAAAGCTGGTCGGGCGTCGGGAATGTCCGGTAATTGGGATCAGTACTAATCCTGAACATGTGACTGCCGGCCCGCCCCAAAGCAGCTTGCATATGGCACGTGATACACGCTCCCGGGATGTCAGCAGAAGTTCCAGTTGGGAACGGAGTGCCTGGTCCCATCGGATGGTTGACCGTCGACATGATGTTGCTGGACAGCGCGTGGCATTGATCACACCGAGTCGCAATCGGTTTCGGAGCGTTCGCCGCCGCTACCGTGCTCTGGTGCGGATCGTGGCAGCCCGTGCACCCAAAATTCTTGGTCGGGTCGCCTAAGCTCTCGCTGAAATCGCTACCGTACGTGCCGGAGATGGTGACGGAGAGATCTGAAGAGTGTTGTGCGTTCTGGATCAAGGTGCCGTTAAAGCGGGCGTGTGGACTATTGAGGAATGCTTGCCCAGCTTCGTGATCGACGTAGGGCTTGTAGATCCACTGCGAAGAATTGGCGAGACAGGTGGAATAGCTCGCCCCGGAGAGGTCGGAGCAGTATCCGTGGTCAAGCGTCTTCATCGTATTTGCCGGACTGATGCTGCCGGTAACCGGTGGATTGGCGGTTGGGTTCGCGATGGTGATGCTTTCTTCCCGGTGGCACTCCATGCATAACGCCGTTGCCGCTTCATTCTGGCGGATGGTGGCTTGCAGGCCACCCTCCGGATGCGAGCCCGAGGTCCAAGCGGCAACGTGACACCGCTCGCACTGAATCCCGGTCAAGAACCACGACGAAGTGCCGTTGGTACCGGAAGCTGCGAATCCATCCGTGGGAATTCGGCTGAACTGCGCATCCGGAATCCAGGTAACTGTATTGTTGCTGTTCGACGTAGGCTCCGGTGCGGATTGATCAAAATTGTAGCCAGTATTGTGGCAACGCCCGCAGTCGAAATTGCCCTTCGGATACAAGTCACCGGTGAATCCGCTGTCGAAAACCGAATTCAAGTGAGTGCCAGCTGGATTAGCGGTTCCGCCGTAGTTCTCCCACCCACCGTAAAGATAAAAGAGATTTCGGAGTCCGCCCGCCGCAACTGTGGGAGCAACTGGGGTGTAGGCAGCGGGAGCGTGAGAATTGGGCAGAGTGTAGTAAGGATATTGGCAAGCCTGGTCGGTCGAATTCAGGCCGTTCTGCGCCGGAGTCCCGAGAGGATTACACCAGCCCAGCGTGACTTGGCCGCTGTTCCAGTTAAAAGCGCTTCCCGACCCGTAATACCCGTCGTTTGTCGAATAGCCTACGCCGTCGGGACCGCTCCAAAGAACAGTGGGGGCGATCTTGCGGAGGCTATTCTTATGCCCCGTCATCAGGTAGGGTAGCGTGTCGGTCCCGAAGTGACAGCTCAAACATTGGTTCACGTCGGAATAGCGCGTCGTCCAACCACCGGCGGCATTATTGGCGGCTCCATCCCCGTGATACACCTGGCCGGTTCCGTTCGGCTCATAGGTGAGATTGTCTTCTGGGGCACATCCCTGACTCAGGTAGCACTGCGAATACAGATTCAGCGGATAGAGGGCAACAATTGCCAGGATAATAAGTGCGATAGACCTTGCTCCAACCGATTTCGCCGTCATGTCGATCTCCGCGTCTTAACTTGTATCTTGCTAATTCATCGTGAATTGCTGACTAACCAGGCCCCGTTCATTAAGTGTCTTGCGGGGAGAGACGCCGTCGTGGAAGAAGCGCACAGCAGACTCTTCCATCGGATCAGATCAGAATCAATTTTCAAGACCGGGAGCTGACAGGTATGAACGAGACACGCCATCCTTTTCCCGCCCGGCCAGTGGGCAAGTCCGGATCGCAAAGCGATGCACATCAAGTTGCACGAACAACCGGACTCTGGGTATGGGTAGCAACAATGAGCCCGCCACGTCAGTGATACGACTCACCCATCATTGTGATCCTCACGGATATTGCATTTCGCGTGAAGTGTCCTCTCCATGACGGCCGCTTTACCGTTCCAGTGTTCACCGTCTAGGTTTCGAAGTGGCTCCGCGAGTAAGGACCCTACGGGAAGGGAACGCGCAATTTCAAGAAGCTTGGGCCGCCAGTTTCCCTTCCGATCTTTGGCATGCCGAAGAAGCCCTAGTCGCGACACGCGCTAGAAAGCGCAGCGCACAAACGGCAGTAAAAAGCCCTGCGGGCACACGAAAGAGGAAATCCGTCGGTGTGTCGGCGCCTCCCGTGTGCGACCTAATTTAACATTATCAGGGGCGGGCATGTCTGTGATTCTGTCAACGTGTTTGCAGCGGAACGGTCTTCGTTTGGGATCGAACCAGGACGACAATGGATCGCGGAGCTACTTGATAGATCGGCTGCTGCATCGGTAAACCGCGTTCTGAGAAATCGTTGGGACTCGCCAGGTCAGTGTCTACAATTCTTAACCAGTCTTGCGGGGCACCTTCCTGGATCTGGAACTGCAGCTCTTCCCAATAAGCATTGATCATCACATAAATATCATCATCATCTTGTGCGGCGCCATGTAGGCAAAACGCCAGGCTGTGTGACTCTGGCGATAGATCGACGGAGGGGCCCGTGCCGTACCAGGAGATATCCTCGCGCCAGAATCTGCTGCGGCATAGAGAAGGATGAGACTTGCGGAACGCAACCATGCCTTTGAAGAAGCGGAATATGTCCTGATTCGCCTGGAGCTGGCTCCAATCCAGCCAGCTGATTTCGTTGTCTTGATTGTAAGGATTATTATTTCCGAACTGTGTGTTGAAGAACTCGTCACCGGCCCGGAACATCGGGATGCCGTTCGACAGCATGAGGAGGCAGAAGAAGTTTTTAGCCTGTTTCCGGCGCAGGGCCAGAACCTCCGCTGGAACGCTCTCGTCTCCTTCAAGCCCGCAATTCCAACTGTAATTCGCGTCCATACCGTCTTGATTGTCATGACCGTTTTTCCAGTTGTGTTTCTGATTGTAGGAAACCAGATCGTAGAGCGTGAAACCGTCGTGGCAATCGATGTAGTTGACGGTCTGGAAGGCGTGATAGGCATGCTCACGGCTGTCCGGAAACAAGTCATCGCTGCCGTAGATACGACGCATAAGGTCCGGGACCATCCCCACGTCGCCCCTGACAAAACGGCGGACATCGTCGCGATACCGCGCGTTCCATTGCAGCCAGGTCGTGCCCGGAAACCCATGTCCGAGCTGATAGCCGCCGACGTCCCAAGGCTCCGCGATCAACGCTAACCGGCCCAGTTCGGGGTCGGCGGCAATTTCACTGAAAATTGGAGCATCTCCCCAATTCAGCGATCCGTCGGCATTGCGGCTAAACACCGATGCCAGATCGAACCGGAAACCATCGATGTGCATCTCGTTCTTCCAATAACGCAGGCTGTCCATAACCATTTTGCGCACGTGAGGCTGGTTGAAATTCAGCGTGTTGCCAGTGCCCGAGTAATTCGCGAATGGCCTGGTTGGGTCGGTGGACTGCATGTAATAACCCGAGGGGTCGAAACCTTTGAAGTTATAGGTAGGGCCGACGTGATCGCCCTCACAGGTATGGTTGTACACAACGTCGAGCACGACGAAGATTCCGGCTTGGTGAAAAGCCCTGACCATATTCTTGAACTCAAGATGCTGTCCATCATCAGCACTCGATGCATATTGCGCATGAGGTGCAAAGAAGTTGAGAGGCATGTATCCCCAATAGTCATCCTGATGGGGATCGCGTTGAAATATGGGCATAAGCTCGACGACGGTGATCCCAAGGTCCTTCAGATATGGGATTTTTTCGATCAAGCCGGCATAGGTTCCAGCTCGCGAGGGATGCACACCGGAATTGGGATTCCTGGTGAACCCCTTGACGTGAAGTTCGTAGACGATCGCGTCCGATTCAGGTCGGGGCGGGAGATCTTGAGCCCAATCGAAACCGGCCTGTTGTCTGGGCAAAACTCCAAGCGGTGCCTTTTCATGATTCGGTCCGGACTTCATTGCCAGCTTGCGATCAAATCCGGGCGGGAAGAAAACACCTTTCGCATAGGGGTCGAGAAGTATCTTCTCGTGGTCGAAGCCGCGGAGACCAGCAACGGGCGGCCCTGAAACCGAGTAACCGTAATAACGGGCTTCGCACATTTGATCGAGCGGGATCCTGCAGTGCCAGATCCGCCCAGACTTATTGCGGATAGGATCGAACTGAAATGTCAAGAGTGGCGTTGCCAAATCGGCGGGGGAATAGAGAAGCAGTTTCACACTCTCGGCATGTTCAGCACACACCGCAAAATTGAAGGCATGGTCTTCCTCGATCCAGCCAACCCCTAGCGGCAATGGAAGCCCCTCTGTGTGTGCCCACGCGCAACGTTTCTGCGATGACGCGGCTGAGACGGACGCCGCGTCAGGCAGGCAGTCGCTGACCGCAATGGGTTGGGGAAGTGTGTTTTTCACAGTGTGAACCCCGGATCAACTCGTGCTCGAACTCGAGCGCGCGTCATGGCTGATGCAGTTCCACCACGCCAACTCTCTGCCCGGCGTCCTCTGCCTGGGTGAGCGGAGGAAGTGAGGACTCGACTTGCATATCGATCAGCAAATCGATGCGACGCTCCAACTGAAAGAACTTCGCCACGGTAAGAGCCGGAAGAACCTTATTGAACTTCTTGTAATACTTCTTCTTCAACGCAGCCAGACGGGAGTCGCAATCAAACATTTGATCTGCCATCGCTTTGGCTTCGGCGCCGGTCAGGTTCGGGTACTTCTGGGTGTACTGCTTGATGACGGCAGCGCGACGATCATCCAGCCTGGATCGTTCGTAGTCGTATTGCCGATAGACCGGCCAGAATGCCGCGCCATCTCTGTCGTTGAAATTCATTCCCGATGTGATGAGGGCAGTCCTGTCTGCCTGCATATTGGCACGCACTACGGCGATGGTGGAGTCGATCGTGGGCTCCTGATCTTGAGCGCTGGCGAGATCGCAGAATGCGAAAATCGCGAACGTAGCCGCGACAAATACACAATTCTTCATCATTGACTGAACTCCTAAGCCGCTTGCTTCTGTCATTTCGCAGGCGCAGCGGCGCAGTGCGCTCGGCAAACTGGTGCGAACAGCTCCAGGAAAGGACAGTGGAGCACTTGCAATCGTTGATGTAGGCACGCCACGCGCCGAAGTAATCTCACAATCAAGTCATTTCTTATGTTGTGGTTTTGCAACAAACCTGGTTCCGCTCGACCATACCGTGCCCAGTAACAGGCACGCGGGACCTCGTCTGGTCACGCCTGGGTCGATTCGAAGACTGTTGGTTTTTCCATTGCATGAGGATATTCGCCGAGCCCTATTCACCTTGCGACGGCTCGACTACCGGATTCAGCTTCGCCGCCAGTGCCCTCGGCGCCTCGGCCCTCTTTATAACGACCATGCACAGGGCTCCAACCGCTGCCCAGAAGGCAGTGCGCGCACGTCGGCATAATGCCAGTGTCAATCCAGCCGTTCCCGTCACGCCAAACATCCTGGCAATGATCATATTTCCGCCTTCATAGGTCCCGAAGTTGCCCGGGTTGAACGCTCCCACCAGGTTGATCACCTTAGTCAGCGCTTCCACGATGAAAGCGCCGCCGATTGCGACTTTGGCTCCCATGAATCGCAGAATGATGTAGACCTCGAGGACTGCCAGCATGTGCCATAGGAGATTGAAGAGGAATGTTGCCCAGAACGCGGCCGGCGCTTCCTCAGGAAAGCTCAGGAGGTTGCCTTCCGCCGAGTCAATGATCGGCTGTTTGCCACTGACCCAGGTATGAAGCCAGGGCAATCGGCCAAGCGCCCGGGTGGCACGGCCCACCAGCTGCCACCGGTTTCTAACCGAGACACCTGCTAAGATCGCCGCTGCGATGAGCACTGCAACGAGCAGCACTGCGTAGACTCGCCACGCGCCAGAAAGCGGGGCAAGCAGTAAGGTGGCTGAGATTCCTGAAACAGCGATCAGTACGGCGGTGAAGATGTGCAGAGCTCCGTCAATCGCGCCTGCCGATAATGCATTCGGTAGGGTAACTGCGCGACCCAACAGCGAAATGCGCGTACCCTCTCCAAGCACCTTCCCTGCGACGCCAAATTGTCCGATCCCATCGGAGATTAATTGCGCGACGAAGCTACGGAACCACGAAAGGCCGCTGATATCGCAGGTAAAAGCCTGTCTCCAGGCGTATGTTTTGGCCAATTGCGAGAGCCCTCCCAAGAGGATAACGAGGGCGAATCCCCAGCCGACTGCCTGCAGTTGTTTCCACACGGCTACCGGGCCGGTTCGAAAGACCAGGTAGCCCAATAGACCAAGGCCCAGCACGGCTGCAAAAAAACGAAGAGAGAACTGCATGAAAGACTGTAGTCTGGGCGCGGTAGTGCTCTTACGCGCTCGCTTCGGTTTGTGCGTCTGCTGGATCTCCATCAGCGCACATTGGATAACTGAGTTAACGGCTCCCATGTCGCTCTCCCCATTTCCAGTCGATTTACGTAGCTAGACATTGAGGAACAGCAGATGGATTGCCAATCGGGATGTGCGCTTAAGAGCGTTAATTTCGCTTATTTCGCAGAAGACAGCCTGGATTGCGCGTGCCCTGCCTAGGGCAGTGCCTCCATGTGGGCATTGATGGAAGGACCCACGGCTGACAATTCACAGCAGTTTGGTTGCAGGATGCCGCGTTATCGGCGGTTACTCATGCCTTTCCTTTTCATCTTCATCACTAGCGCGCAACCCCGACATCGACTGGATGCGAATGCGAAAAAAGAGCGGATCGATTAATTGATCGCCCACTTTCATTTGCCGCTCACCCAGTCCATTAAGCCACCAATGACTGTGGTTTGCGA
>Ga0182013_10001850_pt1 | contig 28406 bp, 24 predicted proteins | sample 612S2MmetaG_FD_120487 | JGI IMG/M metagenome (GOLD analysis project Ga0182013, IMG submission 120487) | Permafrost microbial communities from Stordalen Mire, Sweden - 612S2M metaG | ecosystem: Environmental > Terrestrial > Soil > Wetlands > Permafrost | place: Sweden: Stordalen | collected...
CGGCTGAAGCCGTGCGCAAAGAGCGAAAAGGTGAGCGGTCCGGGCGCCAGAAAGAAGACCCAGATCCACAGGGGCCAGTGGAGGAAACGATAGAGAAGAGTGTTGTGTTGCCTGATTTTTCTATGTTCGGAGTATTCGAGCTTTCCACTGTAACCCATGGGCGTGAGTCTCGCAGAGAGGGCGCGGGCGAGTCAACCCGGCGGGAGTGCGAAGCGGAATTTGAGAAACCTGATCGTGATAGACTCCGAGTGCATAAAAAATGTCCCTCTCAGGAGATCCTACGGATGGCCAAGGGCTGGATCGTGCTCACTTCGATTTTTGTATTCCTGCTGGCGCTGAGCGCGGCGGCCAACGCACAGAACTCAGGAAAAGCGGAGTGGGTTGGGACCTGGGCGGCAGCTCCGATGCTTGCTGAAGGCGGATGGGACGTGCGTGCCTTTAGTGCCACGACACTGCGCGAGATTGTGCATATTTCGAATGGCGGCGAGCGAATCCGGGTGCGATTTACGAATGAGTTCGGCACCAATCCGCTGAAGATCAGCGACGCGCATGCGGCTTTGAGCGCGGGCGGAGGGGCGACAAAGGACGGAACGGACCACGCAATTACCTTCGGCGGCGCATCGGAGGTGTCGATTGCGCCGGGAGCGGGGATTTACTCAGACCCGGTGGCGCTGGCTGTTCCGCCGCTGAGCGATGTGGCGATCAGCTTTTATCTACCTAACCAGGTGATGCGCGCGGAGACCTTTCATTCTTTCGCGGACCAGGACAATTATCTGGCGAACGGAGACGTGGCGGGCGCGAGTTCGCTGCCGCAGCCGACGACGGTGCAGTCGTGGTACTTCGTGGATGGCGTGGATGTGCCGGCAGTGGAGGGGTCGAGGGCGATTGTCACGCTGGGAGACTCGATTACCGACGGCGCGGCCTCAACCAATAATGCGAATTTGCGCTGGCCGGACGTGCTGGCGGCGCGGCTGAAGCAGGAGCATGGCCTCGAGCATGTTTCGGTGTTGAATGAAGGTATCGGCGGCAACCGCGTGTTAAACGACGAGTGGGGTCCAAGCGCGCTGTCGCGGCTGGATCGCGATGTTCTGTCGCAGGACGGAGTTCGATATGTGATTGTGCTCGAGGGCATCAACGATATCGGACGGCTGGCGCGTCCAAGCGCGCCGGAGGACACAATCACGGCGGAACAGCTTGAATGGGCATTGAAGCAGATTGCCGACGCGGCGCACGAGCACGGGATCAAGGCTATCGGAGCAACGCTGACTCCTTATGGCGGGGCGGGATACTCCACTGATAAAGGCGAGCAGATTCGGGAGGCGGTGAACGACTGGATTCGCAGCAGCGGAACATTTGACGGTGTGGTGGATTTCGATCAGATTGTGCGCGACCCCGCCAAGACGACCTGGTTCAATCCGGCCTACGACTCGGGAGATCATCTGCATCCGAGCGATGCCGGATACAAGGCGATGGGCGCGGGGATCGACCTGAAGCTGTTCACGAAATAGAGCTCGCGATGGGCTTCGCTTTATTCCATGCGGACACGGAACCAGCAGCGCCTCCGGTCAGCCCTGAGGCAAGTTCGCCAGAACGCCGCGTGGTTCACTGTCGCACATAAACCAGAATAGGCTGGTCATTGGGCGGGATGTAGTAGGTCGCGGCGAGATGGTAACTCTTGGCCAGGGTTTGAATGGCGGCGATAATGGCCCGCTGACCGATCGGTTTACCGTGACGCCAGATCTTCTCCTCAAGCAGCAATGACTGCTCACTTTCGGGATGATAGATAATGACCGCGGGCCTGGCATTCAGCAATCGTTGCGCCTCGGCGATGGCAACCTTATCGTCCACCACGTCCACGTTATGCGATCCGGCCTGGGTCGGGAACATCCTGCCGGAGAGCCCATAAAAAATGCCCATCTCCGGATAGGTAAATATGGTGTCGTCGGGACGGGAATGTGCGTCGATGATGGCCATCGTCCCGTCGATGAAGTCAACGGTGGACTGTGGAAGGATGAAACCGTGCATTATCGGGAGCTTTGAAACCGCATGCGCCTCTCTTACCGGCGGCTCGAGAATGTCAGTGAAGCCGTAAGGCCGAACCAGTTTGAAGCAGGTTTGAGAGAAGATCAGCAGCGCGGCTACGCCGTACAACAAGGGCATGAAGGCTTCGCTCGCTCCATCCAGCAAGGCCGCAAATATCAGTCCGAAGCCGGGAATCAGCATGGCTTCAAACAATGGAAAGGACAGCGACAGCATGAACGCGATCGAGAAAGAGACCACCGCGAGCAACGCAAACTGGGCCTGACGACGGGTTATCCTGCCGCGCAGCCAGATGTAGAGTTCTTCCACCAGCAGAGCGAGAAGGCAAAGAACCGCGAAGACGGCCGCAAGCGCCGACGGAGAGATCACGCCAAGCGTCGATGGTTTGTTCTGCGTGGGTAAGTTGGTTACCCACAGCGCGAGCAGAATGGATACGAAACCGACCATCGCTATCAAGGAAAACTTCCAGACAGCCGAGAGGCCGGGTCGGGCGGCTGCATCGGCGCGTCCCAACCGTCCTGCTCCACTGGCTGAACGGTTGAGGGAAGTCCAGGCTGCGGCCAGAGCGGCAAGCGGCAGTATGAAGGCGGCCTTGGTGCTCAGGAAGAAATCCAGATCGCGCTCGAAGAAGTCCAACGGATGGGAGGCTTTGGCAGCGGGCCCCTCTACAAACACCATGTGAAGGAATTTGTGGAGCACTCCAAAGTGCGCAAGACACAACAGAAAGGCGCACAAAGGGATGACACAGCCAAGAGCGAACGCCGCCATCCACGCGCAACACTTGCGAAGACCGTCGAGTTTCCAGGTGAGCAGGACGACGACAAACGGGACCACCGTGATGGCGGCCATACCGATGGTCTGCTTGGTCAGGAAGCTCAATGACGCAAAGACCCCTGAAGCGAGGGCAAGCAGCACAACAGAGCGGAATTTCCTTTCGGCGTCCAGAACGAAGCTGGCCAGGAACCCGCTCAACATGGCCAGAAAAATAGTGTCGTGGTTGTAGGACGATATGGGATCTGCGATATCGCCCGCCGAGGCAATGATGGTTACGACTGCCGCAATGCAGGCATGTGCAGGCTTGAACAGTCTCAACAGCCACAGATAGAGCAATAGCCCCAGCAGCAGCCTCTCGAGCGCTCCGAAGGCGCGCGAGACGATGGGGGCATTCCCAAAGATGGTTAAGATGATTGCCGATTTGAAGGGATTTAAAGGAGGGGTTGCGGCGAAGTAATCGCGATATGGCAAGTGACCAGCCAGGATCAACGCGCCGGACGCATAATCTCCGCTGCCTGAACGGATTCCGACAAAGCGATTCCAGTAAAGCGAAAAGAAAAGCGCCGCAACCGACACCACGATCAGTGCGCCTAGCAGAACAGGTATGCGGCGCGGAGGGGGCGGAGATATGGCAGGAATGCTCTCGATACTTCCGGTTGCTGACGACATATCACTGTTTGATGGCTTCGCGGTAGTATCCCACGGCGAGGCGGCTCGGGCAAGCGAAATTGAATCGACGCGGGCCTGTTGCGACCTCCGCAAAGGCTTGCTCCCTTTGAGGCGAAATGCCACTGCGGAATCCGACTGACAGGATCGAAAAAACCTGCACGGCATGATGACGCAGGTCAAGGCATCGAAAAGAACTGTCGCATTCCTCCCGGGATGGATATAGGCTTGAAACGAGACAGCCTTACAGTTTTGGGAAGTGATGGAATGGAGGACCGGGATCGTCAGCGTTCAGAATTGCGTGATTTGCGATGGCGCGATCAGCCGGCTCAAGCGTGCGCTGGTCGCGCCTTTCCTGGCCAGGCGCATCTGGAACCGTGCACCGTTTTGCGTGGACCTGGTGGTGTGCGAATCATGCGGATTTGTGTTCTATAATCCGCGGCTGGATGAAGACGATCTGCGCCGCCTCTACAGCGGCTACCGCTCGGAAGAGTATCAGCAGATGCGTTACGCCTCGGAGCCGTGGTACACGAGAAAGTTCAATGCGGATCTGGCCTCGTCCGGATCCTACGAACTCCGCCGTGCAAAGCTCGGCCCGATTCTCAGGCAATATGCCGGAACAAAGAAAATTGCCCGCATTCTGGATTATGGCGGCGACCGGGGGGACCTGGTGGTTGGCTTATTCGACGGCGCCGAAGCTTTTGTCTATGACATTTCCGGAATACCGGCGGCGGCCGGCGTAACCGCAACGAACGACCCTGCCGCCTGCAAGGCTGACCTCATTATCAACAGTAACGTTCTCGAGCATGTTGGATTTCCGCGCCTGTTTGTGCGCGAGATCCTTCAAGCTTCTCCCAGGGGCGGGCTGGTGTTTCTCGAAGTTCCGTGCGAAACTCCGCTCGGCGTGGCAAGAGTCTTGAGGCGGATTGCGCAGATCGGGCTGATGGCCCTCACCAGGCCGTCGCTGGCGCGATTCGTCGTCCGCCCCGCCACCTTCTACATGATGCACGAGCATATTAACTACTTTACGGAGCGATCGTTGACCACACTGATGCGCTGCTGCGGCGGCACGGTGGTTGCTTCGGGCAGTTACTCCGCCTCAGGAAGAGCGGGCAAAGCCGACATGGCCTGGTGTATCGGATCGAAGGATCATTCCGATTGAACGGAAGAGAGACACTACGCTCGCCGTGGCGCGGACAGCACTTCATCGTGATCTAACAATTTGGCAGGGGCCGAGCCCAGGTGGTCTTGAAACCGGAAACCGAAGACGAGGTTTCGTAACCGCACTCGCGAAACAACGCCTCAATCCTCGTATCGGTAAACCTGCCGTCGACCAGGTGATGCGTATCCAGCACGAATTCGCACGCGCGAAGCGATTTCAGAAAATCTCTGCTCGCCGAGATCACTTCGATCTCGCTGCCTTCAATGTCGATCTTGCAGAAAATCGGAGGTCCCCACTTTCGAAACGCTTCTTCGAGGGTGATGGTCTCAACCATGACCACCTTTCCGACCGAGGCGCGGGAGGCTTGGCGCATCAAGCCGGATCCTATCGATTCCTCGCAGCTGAAAGCCGCCGTCCCGGAGGTCCCGGCGACAGCGATCTGAAGCGGCAAGACATTATCCAGATGATGCAACTCGATGTTGGAGACGAGCAGCGAGAAATTCACGGGGTCCGGTTCGAATGAGATTACGCGGCCTGCCGGACCGACTAATTTGGCAAAACGGTGAGTGGAGACCCCGCAATGCGCCCCAACGTCGAAGACGATGTCGCCCGCCGCCGGAGTGTAGTAGCGAAAGTAGCTGTCAATCGCTTCATCCTCTTCAGGGAACGATGCCAGTCGAAATTGAAGGCCGGACCGCGCATAGGTCTGAAGGATGCCGGGACGCGAATAATCAAGCACCAATATTCCGTCTGACTCCATCGGCACGAGGGCGTCGAAATACAAATCAAAGCGCTCTGCCATATCCGGCGCATAGACGAAATGCTTTGTGGCGAGGAGCATTTCGCGGCGGTCTTTTCGCAGGCTCAGTGCGTCGCCGCGGTTTGTCAGCGAAACTCCAAACTGCCGGCATTTGCGGTTGAGCAACGCAAGCACAAGCTTGTTGGCGGGGCCAAGGCGGATCAACGCTGTCGTGACAGCGCGTCTCAATTCCAAAGGCAACCGGGGCATTGGGTCATTGTAAAGCACCGGTGGAGTTGCGAGTTCAATGGAAGGCTCGAACTCGGGCCCGAGCGCGGCCGAGCCAAGTACCGCGCCATTGAGAGATCCAAGAACCTCGATAGAGCTCCGAACAAGCCTATGCTAAACTTCGAGTCAATTCGATATTCCATTTCAGCAGTCGCGTGCAGCCTGAAGTGTTCCGGAGGACAAGCGGAATGACGGCCAAGCTGATCACCATCATGACCCCGTGCTACAACGAAGAACTTAATGTGCAGGAGATTCATCGGCGCGTGATGACGATGGCTCAAGGGTTTCCCGAATATCGGTTCGAGCATCTTTTCATCGACAATGCATCGAAAGACAGGACCGTAGCAGTGCTTCGCCAGATGGCGGCTGAAGACTCCACGATTAAGGTCATCGTAAATGCCCGCAACTTTGGGGCCGACCGGTCGGGGATGCACGGATTTCTTGCGGCCGAGGGAGACGCGGTGGGAAGCATCGCCGCGGACCTGCAGGACCCGCCCGAGTTGTTTGCCGAGATGATTCGCCAGTGGGAGGCGGGTTTTCCTATCGTTGCGGCGATCAAGAACACCAGCGACGAGAGCGGGCTGATGTTTCGCATACGAACCGCCTACTACCGCCTGGTCGACCGGCTGACCAACGTTGAGGTGCTCGAGCACTTCACGGGTTTTGGACTCTATGACCGCTCGGTGGTGGAACAGATTCGCTCGAACTTCCACGACCCTTACCCTTACTTCAGAGGGATGATCGCCGAACTTGGCCTGCCTATCGCGAAGGTTTACTACAATCAGGGGCGGCGCGAGCGCGGCATCACCAGCAACAACTTTTATTCGCTCTACGACCTGGCCATGCTGGGAATTACAAACCTATCGAAAGTGCCGCTGCGCATGGTGATTTTTGTCGGCTTTATTTCGGCATGTATCAGCTTTGTGGTGGGCGTCTTCTATTTGATTTACAAGCTCGCTTTTTGGAACAGCTTTGTCGTTGGAGAAGCTCCACTGGTTCTGGGCTTGTTTTTCCTGGGGTCGGTGCAGTTGATTGCGCTGGGCATCATTGGCGAGTATGTGGGTTCGATTCACACTTTGGTGTTGAAACGTCCCCTGGTTACCGAGAAGGAACGCATCAATTTTCAGGTGCCTCCATCGGCGTGAGCCAATCCGCGCACAAGTCGCTTCGGGAGTTGACGCGCTACCTTCTGGTGGGCGGCTTCAATACCGTTTTCGGGTATGGGCTGTTTGCTCTGCTGAACTGGCTGTTCAGCGGGCTGGGCTCGTGGAGTTACATGTATGCCGCGGTGGTTTCGAACCTGATCGCGATCACCGTCGCTTTTCTGGGATACAAGTGGTTTGTGTTCCGCACGCGCGGGAATTATCTGATGGAATGGATTCGCTGCCTCGGTGTCTATGGCAGCAGTATGCTCATCGGCCTGGCTGGTCTGGCGATTCTAACGCCGATTTTGCGCCGCAGCCTGCATCACCCGGAGCGGGCTTCGTATCTGGCGGCAGCCATTATGACGGTGGTTACGATCGTGTTCAGCTTCCTGGGCCACAAAAATATTTCGTTCCGGCAAAAGATAGCTGGAGACGAAACTGCAGATTCGCGCTAGTGTCTGTACCAGTCAGCGGTGCGGCGAATCGAATCCTCAAGGGTTGTGAACACGCCGAGTCCAAGCAGTTTTTCGGCGCGATCGATGGAAGGGATATAGCGTGGGGGCGAAGCATCGAGGATGGCTTTTTGAGCGACGTGGATTTCGGTTTCGGGGCTCAGCGTTGCGGCCACCAGTTGAGCTAATTCCAAAATGCTCAGATCCCGTGCCGAGCCGACGTTCACTGGCATGAGAGACGGCGCCTCGAACAGGATGGTCCATAGCCATATCATGAGGTCGGCGGCGTAGAGATAGGAGCGGCGCGGCGTTCCATCGCCCTGAATCTGAATGGGACGCCCGGCGAGAACATCGCCGATGAAGTTGCCGACGGCGAAGTGCTGATGGAGCGGAAGATGGGGTCCGCAAAATGCGAAACAACGCGCGATCTTGCACTCGATCCCCGATTGCTTTTGATAGACAGAACACAGCAACTCCGAAGCTCGCTTCCCTTCCCCATAAATGCTGGCGGGGTCCATGGTGTCAGGTGCTCCACCATAGCTTTCGGGGATATGAGTCAGATCGCCAGGCTGCTTGCCATAGACCGCCCCGGAACTTGTGAGCAGGAAGTTCCGGGCTCCGTGGGACGCGGCGAATTCAAGAGTGCGCTCGGTGCCACCGATCATAGTGGTGAGCGGCTCTTGCCCGGATTGTGCCGGCTGCGTGGCCCATGTTTCGGTTGCGGCGTGGATGACGTATTGATATTCGCCATCGGGGAACGCGAAACTGCGTACATCGCCGGCGTGGAGGGTTACGGCAGGGTCGGCGACTAGGTGCGGACATTTTTGCGTGAATGCGGCAGGGTTTCGCGTGAGAATCGTGATCTTGGCATCCAGCGCGAGGGCACGATTGAGGTGGCAGAAACTCTCAACCAGCCAGCAACCGAAAAAGCCGGTGCCGCCGGTGAGAAAGAGCCGCTGGCCGCGCATCTGGCGCCACAGTGAACCGGTGTGCGCGAGGATTAGATCCAAATCTTCGCGGGCGAGCGGCTTGGTGGGCACGGCGAAACCTCCGATGGCTTGGACCTTTCTAAACAGCCGTCCATCCACCGTCAACGACGATGGCTTGTCCAGTGATGTAACTGGAAGCGTCGGAAGCCAGGAACAGCAGCGCGCCGATAAGCTCTTGCGGCTTTCCGATTCGCCCAAGACAGGTGTAGCCTTTGAGACGCTGAAGGAAGGGACTGTCCTGATCGACCGCGTTGGCTCCGCCGACATCTTCAGTGTTGGAGAATGGACCGGGAAGAATGGCGTTGGCGCGAACTCCCTCCGCTCCCCAGAAGGACGCAACGTAACGGGTGAAGCTGAGCAGCGCGGCCTTGGACGCGGAGTAGCCGGGGGGATTGACAAATTCGGTCCCCGCATAAAGCTGCGGACGCGGCGCGACGATCGCATACATGGTGGAGATATTGATGATGCTGCCCGATCGCTGTTGTTTCATTTTTGCGCCCAGCTTTTGCGTGGTGAGCGCAGCCCAGTAGACGCCGCCGGTCAGATTGCGCATCCACGTGTCGAGGGTTGCGTTCTCGAGAGAGCCTTCGGGCACGTTGAAGCCGGTAGCCGGGCCCAGCTCATGGGCGTTGTTTACCAGTATGTCGATCGACTTCTCTTCACTCACGATCTGATCGAGGACATTGCTCAGAGCCGAGGTGTCGTACATATCGACGCGATGAATCGAAATGCTTGACTCGCCGAATTCGTTTGCCCAACTTTCCGCTTCACGCGCCAGGCGCTCGGAACGCCCCAGCGCAACGACGCGCGCGCCATTGGCCAGCAGAGCGCGCACAAAGGTGCGGCCCAGGAAACCGGAAGCTCCCGTGACGACGGCTGTCTTCCCGGCGACGGAGAAGAGATTCGCGCTGGTGAGTTCGGATGAAGTCAAAGGCAACTGCGGCCTCCGTCGATGACGAGATTGGTTCCTGTCATGTAGGACGATGCGTCGGAGCAAAGGAAGAGAATCGCACCCTGGTACTCATCGCGATTGGCCATTCGCCCCATGGGGATCAACTGCTTGATCCGAGAGAGAAAAACTTCAGGCTGGCCGTTGAAAATTCCTCCGGGAGAGATGGCGTTGACGCGAATATTCGAGCTGCTCCAGTAAGTGGCAAGGTAGCGGGTGAGTCCGAGCAGTCCCGTTTTGACTACCGAATAGGTGACTGGTTTCACGGGCTGATCTTCTTCGGGGAGGCCGTCGACGCGATAGAGGCGCTGGTCGGGGGCGATGACGGCGAGATCGGAGGCCACGTTGACGATGACTCCTGATTTGCGCTTCGCCATCTCGGTCCCAAAGACGCGACTGCATAAAAATGCTCCGGTCAGGCCGACGCGGATATCGGCGTCCCATACTTCGAGGGGGAAAATTTCGAGGCGCAACCAGGCTTGTCCCTTGGCATCCTCGACCTTGGGATTGTTGGCGGCGTTGTTGATGAGGATGTCGATGCGGCCGAATTTCTCGAGCGTCAGTTGCCGGGCGTTCTCGATGGAGGACTCGCTGGTGATATCGCAGACCATGCCAAGCGACTCGGAACCAAACTCCGCAGTGAGTTGGGCGGCGCGGGACTGGGGGTCAGCGGACGGGAGGTCGAGCAACACCACATGCGCGCCCGCCGAGGCAAGGATTGCGCCGTGATGATAGCCGAGCAAACCCGCGCCGCCGGTCACGATCGCCACGCGGCCGTCGAGATCGAATAGCTCCGTGGATCGGTTTGTTTTGGTCATACGAGTTTTTGCCCTTCCAATCAGATGCGGCGTGTCTGGCCGCCATCCATGATGTAACAGCCGCCGGCTGCAAAGCCGGAGATGGGCGAGACCAGGTAGGCCGCGAAATCCGCGATCTCTTCCGGAGTGCCAAAGCGCTTTTGGGGGGTTTCCGTATCGATGTAGCGCTTGACTTCGTCGGGGCGGTTTTCGAGATGCCGCTCCCATGTTCCGCCGGGAAACAGAATATTGCCGGGCGCAAGGCAGTTGACTCGAATGTTGTCCGCGGCAACGAGGCGGGAAAGATTTTTGCTGTAATTGACGAGCGCGGCCTTCGCCGCACTATACGGCAACGGAGCCTGCGTTGCCTCCACGGCCACGATGGAGGCGACAAACAAAATGCTCCCGCCGTTCGGTTGCATGTATGGAATGACGGCTTGAGCCAGGCGGACACTGGCAAAGAAGTTGAGGTTGAACAGGCGCGCCCATTCGTCCTCGTCCGGTTCCCAGCCGGGTTCGCCGCTACCGCTGCCGAAGTTGGCGACCAGGATATCGGGCGCGCCCCAGAGTTGATTCACTTCGCTCAACGCAGCATCGACCACCGATGCTTGAGTCAGATCGCCTTGCATGCCATGCACCTTGCCGCCAAAGCCCGCGCGCAACTGTTCCACTGCGGCATCGAGGGAGACGCGATCGCGGCCGGTGATGCAGACACGGCAGCCTTCACGAAGCAGCGCGGATGCAATGGCTTTGCCGATGCCCCGCGAGGAACCGGCGACGAACGCGACACGATCTCGAAGTTGAAGGTCCATTTTCGTTACGCCCAGTAGCGCCGGACAAACGCGATTTGCTTTTTCATCCAGTTTAGTTCGTCGCCCGGTTCGCCTCGCGCCACCTGCAGCGTAAGACCGCCGGAATAATGGATGCTGCGAATACTTGCAAAGACATCGTCGAAATCGGCACTGCCCTCGCCCAGCGGCATGGTTGCTACGCTGCTATCGGGATTGCGCCGGCGGTCCTTGATGTGAATGCTGCCGATGCGATCGCCATAGGAAGCGAATTCTTCGCTGGCGACATATCCCAGGCCAGAGCTGTTTCCAGTATCGTAATTCACTTTGATCATGGGATGCGGGATGCGGGCCAGGAACCTTCGGAAGCGGTCGGGGTCAAGATCGGCCTCCAGATGCATCTCAACTCCCAAGTCTTCCGCTACCGGAAGCGCCCGCTCGAGGATATGAAGGACTGAATTCTCTTCTTCTTCAGTGCGTATGGAAGAGGCATCGACGAAAGGAAGCACCAGGCGCCTGGCCTCGATTCGCTTTGCGCGGCGGAGCATCTGATGCAGGACGCTCTGGCGGTGCGCGCATTCTGAGTCGCTGGCTCGAAGCAGAGGAAAGTCCATGAGCCAGTCAACGCATATTGCCGGAGTCGCTATGCTGTGTTCAGACTTGAGCGCAGTCAGTTCTTGAACGCCCTCTTCGGTCATGATGGGATTTGCGGATGAGCCGTAGTCGTCGTAAATCCACTCAATGTAGGACAGTCCGGCTTCGCGGGCCAGCGCGATTTCTGCCCGCCACGAGCTGCGAGGAAAGCTTTGAAAGCGGCCATCCTCCGGCGGGCTCAGGCGGCCTTGCATGATTCCGATCGCGTTCGGCAACTTGGCCTCTCCTATTCCGGCAACGGCTTCACGATCATGTTGGCCAGAAACTCTTCGCGGGGCAGGAACGGGAACAAATCCTCGAGCGGCTTGGAAACGAAGGAACCATCGGGGCGCTGGTAAGACTGCAGGCGCGGCGCGCGCATTTCGTCTTTGAGCACATTGACATCGCAGACAACCGGGCCAGGCATATCAAGCACCTTGCGCACCTCGGCGCGAAGATTTTCCTGACTCGCGATCACGGCCGTGCCCAGGCCAAAAGCGGCTCCAACGCGAGTCAGATCGGGGATGGTGATGCCGCTGTTCGCGTCTGCGCCGATGGTCGCTTTACCGAAGTAGCCGATCTGCGAAGCGCGGATGGAGGCGTACCCGTCGTTGTTCAGCACGAAGAACTTGATCGGCAGGTTGAGGCGATGGATGGTCTCCAGTTCCTGAATGTTGAACATGAATCCACCGTCTCCATCGACCGCGATCACTTCCCTGCCGGGATTGGCCATCGCGACGCCTATGGCCACGGGAACGGCGTAGCCCATGGCGCCGAGGCCGGCGGTGTGATAGAGGCGCTGCGAGTGGATTGTGGGACAGGCGAGGAGATAGATCTCAATGGCCGAGCCGGAGTTGCCGACAACGAGTTTGTCTTCCGGCTTGACTTCGGTCCCTATGACTTCGGCGAGGTTGAAGATGGAGACACGGCCCTCGGGCTTGCGGTGTTCAGCGGTTACTACGGGGTAGCGAGTCTTCCAGTCGGCGCAGCGCGCGTCCCATGGTGACCGGTCCTTGGGCTGAATGTGATCGCGCTGACGAAGCAACTCGGTGAGGAAGTCTCCTGCGTGGGCACAGATGGGCTGCTGAAGATACGGTTGGAGCTTTTTGAGCTCCGCAGCATCGACATCGACTGCGACCTTATGGGCTTCGCGGGCGAGATTCTGCGGCGCGTAGCCGGTAATTGCGAAGTCCAGGCGCACCCCGATGGCCAAGAGGAAGTCGCAGTTCTGCAGCGCGAAGTTGGCGCCGCGCGCGGCGACCGAGCCGGGACGGCCGACATAGGTGGGATCGTTGCTGGGAACCAAATCGGCTGCGCACCAGGTGGCCACGGTGGGGATTCCGATGAGCTTTCGGAATTGCTCGAATTCCGTTTCCGCATGAGCAAGGCGGATACCGTTGCCAGCGAAAAGGAGAGGCCGCTCAGAGCGGTTCAACTTTTCGATGAGAGCGCTGACCTCGTCGCGCAGATTTGCATGTTCCGAATGGACCCCGAGTTCCGCTGGATCGAATCCGGGCATGGTGGAGGGATCTTCGATGGGAGATGCCTGGACATCGAGGGGAATGTCGATCCACACCGGACCCGGGCGGTCGTGGAGCGCCAGGTAGACGGCTTTCTCAAGGTGGTAACGGATCTCGTTGGGGTCGAGCACCGTGACTGCGTACTTGGTGATCGGCTTAATGATGGATACGATGTCGACTTCCTGCACGCCGAGCTGACGCATGCCCAGCGGTTGCCCTTGCTTGTCGAACATGCGGTCGGGCCGTTTTACCTGGCCGGAGAGATAGAGTACGGGCGTGGAGTCGAGCCACGCGCCGGCGACACCGGTGACGGCGTTGGTACCGCCCGGTCCGGTGGTGACCATGCAGACACCGAGGTGATTGGTGGCCTTGGAATACGCTTCAGCGCAGATGGCGCTAGCCTGCTCATGCGAATTGCAGACAGGCTCTATGGCAGACTCAGCGCCGAGCGACTGGTTCAGGTGCATCGCGCCACCGCCGGTAACCAGAAACACATGCTTCACGCCCTGTTCGACGATGAATCGCACCACGTAATCAGAAAGCTTCATAGGTTCAACCGTAAGTTGGTTCAGGAAGATTTGTCGGGGTTCGGAGGTTGGAGATAGAGCTCCGCCGCGCTCAAACCTTGCGCTCGAAGTATGGCCTCGATTACTTCACGGACCGCGCCGTTGCCGCCCTCTTTTTGAGCGACGAAGTCCACATAGGCAAGGACATCGGCTGCAGCATTCGCCGGGGCCGCGGAGAAGCCGGCCATTTTCATGGCAGGCAGATCATTGACGTCGTCGCCTATGAAAGCAATGTGCTTGAGTTGAAGGCCGGCCGAAACTGCAAAATCGCGGAGGGCCGCCGCCTTGTCGCGGCATCCTTTGGCGACGTGCTGGATCTGCATCTTGGCCGCATAGCGATCGACGAGAGAACTGGCTTCGCCGGAGATGAGCGCGAAGGTGAGGCCGGCGCGGCGGGCCAGGGAGATGCCCATAATATCAGCGAAGCAAAAGCGCTTCCACTCTTCGCCGTTTGGTCCCCACCAGAAACCGCCGTCGGTGAGCACACCGTCGACGTCCAGTGCCACGGCACGAATTTGCTTCAGGGCGCTAAGGTTCGAATCAGCTTCCGCCATGCCGGGCTAAACCGATGCGCCGACGCGGCGAAGCTTCTTGATGATGGGCATTTCGCGCTCGTACACGCGCTTGATGCCATCGCCTTTGGCCTGCTCCCAGAGCCGGATGTCGCGCACCAGGCGGGTGATGCCGTTGGGCTCGAGCGATGCGGCCTGATCGGAGCCCCAGCCGGCGCGATCGAGCGTGATGTGCCGCTCTACGCAGCAGGCGCCAAGCGCCACGGCGCAGACGCTGGTTGGAATGCCGGTCTCATGGCCGGAGTAGCCGATCGGCACTCCATAGCGCTGGGCCATCACCGGAATGGCGCGGAGGTTCAGCTCTTCGTAACTGGCTGGATAGGTGCTGGTGGCGTGAAGCAGGACCAAGTCTTCCTTGCCCAGGATCTCGACAGCGTGATCGATCTCGGCGTAGGTGCTCATTCCCGTGGACAGGATGATGGGCTTCCCGGTTTCGCGAACATATTTCAGCAGGTTGTCGTCAGTGAGCGATGCAGAGGCGATTTTGTAAACGGGCGGGTGGAACCGCTGAAGAAAATCGACCGATGCCTCATCCCACGGCGATGCAAACCAACACATCTTGATCGACTTGCAAAATGCATCGATCTCCTCGTACTCTTCCTGTTCGAATTCGAGGCCGTATTTCAGGTCGCCGTTGGTGGGGCCAAAGGGGTTCTCTCGCGGCTTGGCCAACTCATCGGGGGTGTAGACCACGGAGATGGTGCGCTTCTGGAATTTGACGGCATCGCAGCCGGCGGCAACGGCCACGCTGATCAACCGCTTGGCCTGATCGATGTCGCCGTTGTGATTGATGCCAATCTCGGCGATGATGAAGCAACGCTGGTCGTCACCGATTCGCCTGTCGCCAACCTTCACGGTACTCATAGAAAACCCACTCTCAATGCTGCCGTTGTGAACGCACTGGATAGTTCCAGGGCGTGTTTCTGCTCAATCTCTCACTTCACCTGCGCAAAGGCAGGCCGCGGCTGGGATGATCTTTCCCGATGTTGGCTGACAAAATCAGTCATTGTATCCACCACGAAGTCCAGCATCTCTCGCGTCAATCCCGGGTATACGCCGATCCAGAATACTTGATTCAAGGCAAAGTCTGTGTTCGGCAAACTGCCGATGACACGGTGCTCACAATTCTCGTATGCAGGCTGTTTCAAGATGTTACCGCCGAACAGAAGGCGGGTGCCAATCTTTTTTGCTTCAAGGGCGCGGATGAGTTCATCGCGGGTAAATGGCGCGTCTTCGCGGACCCCGATGAGAAAACCGAACCACGACGGATCCGAAGCCGGCGTCGCGACGGGCAGCATGAGGCAGTCGTCGAGCGGTTTAAGTCCGGAGTAAAGATGACGGAAGTTCTGCTTGCGGCGCTCGATAAAATAGGGCAGTTTTTCAATCTGAGAGACGCCCAGGGCGGCCTGCATGTCAGTAGCTTTGAGGTTGTAACCGATGTGGCTGTACGTGTACTTGTGATCGTAGCCGCAGGGCAGGCTGCCCAGTTGCCAATCAAAACGCTTGCCGCAGGTATTGTCTTTGCCCGGGTCGCACCAGCAGTCGCGGCCCCAGTCGCGAAACGATTCGATGAGCAGCTGGAGATCGGGCCGGTCGGTGAGCACCGCTCCGCCTTCGCCGGTGGTGATGTGGTGCGCGGGATAAAAGCTGATGGTCGCAATGTCGCCAAAGGAGCCGACGGGACGACCGTTCCAGGTTGAGCCGAGCGCATCGCAGCAATCCTCGATCAGCCAGAGGCCGTACTTCTCCCGGAAGGCCATCACCGCGTCGAGATCGAAAACGTTCCCCAGTGTGTGGGCGATCATGACGGCTCGGGTCTTTTCGCTGCGGGCGGCCTCCAATTGAGTCACGTCGATTTCGCAGGCGGGCAGCGTGACATCGACAAAGACAGGAACAAGGCGGTTTTGAAGGATCGGATTGACGGTGGTGGGAAAAGCTGCGGCCACGGTGATGACTTCGTCGCCCGGCTTGAGTCGCCGTTCACCTAGCTTTGGCGAGGTAAGAGCGCTGACGGCGAGGAGATTGGCGGAGGAACCGGAATTGACCAGCGAAGCCGAGCGAACTCCGACAAAGCGGGCCAGCTTGCGCTCGAAATCCTTGGCAAAACGGCCGGTGGTGAACCATTGGTCCAGAACTGAATCGACCATTGAGCTGACGTCCGCGCCGTCGATCACTTTGCCGGAGACAGGAACCACCGACTCACCCGGCTTGAATGGAACGGCCGGAGTTGCGGACTCGCAATAGCGGGCGCATAGCTCGAGAATCTGTTGCCGAAGCAGCGGTCTACTGTCGGTCATCGCTGGCACACAAACCGGATGTACATCTTGAGTCACCAGTGTACTGTATATGTTAAGGACTCGAGCGAGAGGAACACTCACGGGCGTCGCGTGCTACGGGCGATGCTCGCGTGATCGGCGTCAAGAGGCTGAGATGAAAGCGGTTATTCTAGCGGGTGGAATGGGGACAAGGCTCAGTGAAGAGACCGTCTCACGGCCTAAGCCGATGGTTGAAATTGGTGGCCGACCGATCCTCTGGCACATCCTCAAGATCTATTCCCAGCACGGCATCAACGACTTCATCATCTGTTGCGGATACAAGGGATACCTGATTAAAGAGTATTTCGCCAACTATTTTCTGCACATGTCGGACGTGACCTTCGACATGCGGGAAAACCGGATGCATGTGCATCAGAGTGTCGCCGAGCCCTGGCAGGTTACGCTCATCGACACAGGGGACAACGCAGGCACCGGAGGGCGACTCAAGACGATTGCGCCGTACGTGGAAGGAGAAGACGCCTTCTGCATGACGTACGGAGATGGAGTCAGCGATTTGAACATCTCCGCTTCGATCGAATTTCACCGCAGCCACGGCAAGCTGGTGACGGTGACGGCGGTGCATCCGGCGGCACGCTTTGGCGGCCTGAGCATCGTGGGAACCAGTGTTGGCGCATTCCGCGAAAAGCCGGAAGGGGAAGGCGGATGGGCCAATGGCGGGTTCTTCGTTCTTTCTCCAGGCATCATGAACGACATTGCCGACGAAAGCATTATGTTTGAGCAGGAGCCGATGCGGAAGCTGACGGCGCGCAACCAGGTGGAGGCGTATTTTCATTCCGGTTTCTGGCAGCCGATGGATACGCTGCGGGACAAGCAGAGGCTTGAAGAGTTGTGGTCTTCCGGGAGGGCTCCTTGGAAGACGTGGTGAATCCGTGGCAGGGCAAGCGGGTTTTCCTGACCGGACACACCGGTTTCAAGGGCGGCTGGCTCGCACTCTGGCTGGCGCGACGAGGCGTGGTGATTCGGGGCTACGCGCTCGATCCCGATAGCGAACCAAACCTGTTTTCGACAGCATCCGTAGGCGCGGTTCTCGATGACGTCCGCGGCGACATTAGGGACTACTCCAAGCTGGCTGCTTCAATGATGGAGTTTGGCCCGGAGGTGGTTTTTCATCTGGCAGCGCAACCCCTCCTGCGGCGCTCCTACGCTGAGCCGCTGGTGACTTATTCGACCAACGTGATGGGCACGGCGCATGTTCTGGAGGCGGTTCGCAACACTCCTGAAGCGCGCGCGGTGGTGTGCGTGACCACCGACAAGTGCTACGAGAACCGGGAATGGGCGTGGCCTTACCGAGAGACCGACACGCTGGGCGGATTTGATCCTTACTCCTCAAGCAAAGCCTGCGCGGAGATGGTTTGCGCGGCTTACCGCTCGTCGTTCTTCCCTTTGAATCGCCTCGACGAGCATCGTGTGGCGCTGGCCACGGCGCGCGCGGGGAACGTGGTTGGCGGAGGAGACTGGTCGGAGGACCGGCTGATCCCGGACCTGGTTCGCGGATTCCAGTCTGGCGAGGCGGTGCCGATCAGGCATCCCGGGGCGACGCGCCCATGGCAGCATGTCCTCGAATCGCTGCATGGGTACATGTCGTTGGCGGAGCGGCTGCTGGTTGCGCCTTCACAGTTATCTTCCTCGTTCAACTTCGGTCCGAACGTTGAGGATGCGTGGCCAGTTGAGCGCATCGCGACAAGACTGGCCGAGATGTGGGGCAACGGCGCGGCCTGGAAACGCGATTCCGCGGAAGGCGTACACGAGCACCACTCCCTGACGCTGGACTCGAGCAGGGCGCGAAGGGAACTTGGATGGAATCCGCGGCTGGGAATCGAAGCGACCCTGGAGTGGACCTTGAACTGGTACCGCGAATGGCGAGACGGGGCTGACATGAGGCAGCAGAGCGTGGCTCAAATCGCGGCATTTGAGAAGCTCGCGGACTGATCGCGCTCGGCGGCTGCGCGGGTTTATTTTTCTTCGTGGTACTCCATCTCGGTGTTGACGGCCCAGATGTTGTCCTTGGTGGCGACGCCGTTCACGATGTTTTCCACGGCCGTCATGGCAGTCAACATCGAATGGTCCTGGTTGTTGTATTTGTGCATGCCGTTGCGGCCCACCAGGAAGAGATTCTCAAAACGATCGACGTAATTACGGATCACGTCAAAGCGGTCGTAGCTTCCGAAATACGCGGGATAGGTTTTAGGAACTCGAACGACATGGAAGTCCTCGACGTCCTCGGCCTTGAGAATGCCGATCTTCGCCACCTCGCCGATGGCAAACTTCGCCATCTCTTCATCAGAAAGCTTCCAGATGGGGTCGGACTCGTTGCAAAAGTACTCGAGTCCGATCCAGACCTTGTCCGTGCTGCTTACCAGCCAGGGACTCCAGTTGTTGAAGACCTGGAGTCGACCGACCATCACGTCGGGTTCCTGGATATAGATCCAGTTATCTTTAAGCGGGGTTGCGTCCTTCTCAGTGACCGCGAGCCGCGCGGCCAGCAGTCCGACGGTGATGAAGTCGCGATACATCAACCCTTCACTCACTTCGACGACTTCGACGGGCGCTAAAGGCGAAAGAGCTCGAACCAAATCGCGGACCGGCATGGTCGAGAAAAAATAATCGCCGGCGAAAGCCAGTCGCTCTCCCCGGTCATTGATGGCTTCGATGGAAACCACGTTGCCATCCTCGACGTGGATGCGGTCGACAGCCAGCCCCATGTGAATTTCGCCGCCGGCTTCGCGCACCAGGCCGGCAGCGTGTTCCCAGAGCTGACCGGGGCCGAACTTGGGATAAAGGAATCGTTCAATCAGCGAAGTCTCAGTACCCTGCTGGGCGATGGTTTTGGGTTGCCGGGGGCCAAATGTCCTCTTGAGAAAGTGCGTCACCACGCCCTTCAGCGAAAGCCCTTTGATGCGCTGGGCGCCCCATTCCGCGCTGATTTCGTTGCAGGGCACGCCCCACACTTTTTCCGTGTAGGACTTGAAAAAGGTGAGGTAGAGCTGCTTGCCGAAACGGTTGATGATGAAATCTTCGAGTGTGCGCTCCTGGCGTTGGGGAAGCAGAGCCGAGCGCATGTAGCTGACGCCGCAGCGAAGGGTGCGCGCAAGGCCAAGATTTCGGAACGTGGCAGCGGTAAGGCTGATAGGGTAGTCGAAAAATCGACGCAGAAAATAGATGCGGCTTTTTCGATTGCGGACCAGCATCACCAGGTCGTCGGTCTCGGGATCGGAGGCCGAATCGGAGGCTGGAACGTCGCGCTGCCGCCCCTGATATTGAAGTTGGCCCCCGGCGCCGGCCTCGACCGGCATCATCTCGAGCCACCATCGCATGACGCGGTCGGATTTGGAAAAGAAGCGATGGCCGCCAATGTCCATGCGGTTGCCCTTGTAGCGGACAGTCCGCGAGATGCCACCGATCTCGTGGCTGGCTTCGATCAGGACGGGCTTGATCTGCGAGTGGCGCTGGAGTTCGATTGCGGCAGTGAGTCCCGCCGGTCCTGCACCGATGATGATGGCCGTGCGTTGGCTCATGGGCGATATCGATTCTAATTTGAATTGCAATCCTGATTGTATTCCTCGAATGGGAAGGGACACTCCCCTGGACTCGCTTGCTTTGCCGTTCCGGCGAGACGGTTTTCGAGCTCTGAATCAGGGTCGATGAACCGATTTTCCTGTCGTAAAATCTCAATAAGATCAGCGTCATCGATAACGCGGAAGGCCACGCTCTGAATCCGGTGAAACATGGTGGCTGGGGAGAAGCGCAATGAAACCAAGTGGAGAGGCAGCGCGGCAGCCAGCCGGTCCACCGCCCAGGGGACCTGATCGCGGAAAGCGCTTTGCCTGGGTCCTGGGCAATGCGCAAGACAAGAAGCGCTTCCGCTGGCCCGAGTGGTGCGCGCTGGTCTGCTACGCGGGGCTGGTCGCCTTTGCCATTCCATATCACGAACCCTTTGTGAACGAAGCGCAGGCGTGGCAGTTAGCGCGGACACTTTCGCTTGGTTCGCTGTTCCATACGTTCATTCATTACGAAGGCTCCCCGATTCTGTGGCATTTCCTGTTATGGCTGATGGCTCGCGCTCATGTCAGCTATGCCGGGCTGCACTGGATTTGTGGAGCGATCGGGACCACCGCGGCGGGAGTGCTGATTTTTGAGTCTCCCTTTCCTCGGTATCTTAGACTCTCGCTGCCGTTCACTTACTTTCTTATCTTTCAGTACGCCGTCGTGGCACGAAACTATGTGCTGGCGCCCTTGATGCTCTTCGTCCTGGCGGCCTGCTGGAAGAAGCGTCCGATACTCGTCACGATTTTGCTCGGCCTGATGGCGAACACCGCACTCCATGTCGCGGTGATCTCCGGCGGACTGGCGGTTGTATATGCCATCGAGCAGTTGCGCGGCGAAGGAATCAAAGATGCCGGGCGGCGGCGGGAGCTGCTCTATTGCGCGCTGCTGCTGGTTGCCTTCTATGGGTTTGCAGTGTGGACGGCGCATCCTCCGCACGATCTGGTGATGACACGAGTACGGGGGGAATCCCGGCCTTTTTTTGTTTCCGCGATCCAGTCGCTGATGTGGGGCATGTGCGAACCGATGTTGTTATCCGCTCCATTCTGGCTGGTGATTGCGTTTTGGTTCGCTGCACGCCGCAAGATCATTTATCTCTTGCCGGTTTTACTGTTCGCCGTCTTCTGCGGGGCGGTGATCTTCAACTGGTGGCATGTGGGGCTGCTGTCGCCTCTGCTGATCTCGATCATGTGGATGAACTGGTCGACGCCTGGGAGCAAGCCTTACGAGTTTGAAACCGCGGGGCGCGTTGCGCTGACGGTCATGATTGTCTCTCAGATATTGTGGTCTGGATTTGCGATTTACTACGATCACTATTACGCTTACGCGCCGGACCGCGCGGCTGCGGAGTTTCTGAAGCCGTATGTGCAACAAGGCGACGGCATTGCCGTGACTTACGTCAGGAAAGGAAATGAGTATCAATCTCGCGCCTTTCCCGCGATCGGCGTTCTGCCTTATTTCGATCGTAATATTTTCGTCAATACTCCGTATCCATTCTGGTACTGGAGCAGCCAGGACCCGAGCGACCAGCGGTACGACGCGGCGGTGGAAGCGCATGTGCCGATCGTGCTGGTCGCGGTGGTAAACCAGCATCAAGTGACGCAGCCGGATCTCGATCATCCGGAGTTTGCCTCGCTTGCCGAACACGGCTACCGGCATCTGGCGACGTTTTGCGGAACCATGCCGCAGGGCTTTGCGCTGCGATTCAACATGTGCGATGTGTTCTACGGCTACTCCGGCAAGTAGGCGCGCTACTCCACTGTCACAGACTTGGCGAGGTTGCGGGGCTGATCGACATCGCAGCCGCGGCGGACGGCGATATAGTAGGCGAGCAATTGCAGGGGCACGATCTCGATGAGCGGCGAAAGCAGTTCGGGCCCGGGAGGGATGTAGATGACGTGCTCGACCAGGCTTCCGATGAGGGTGTCGCCTTCAGTGGCTACGGCAATCACGCGGCCGGAGCGCGCGGTGACTTCCTGGATGTTGGAGAGAGTTTTCTCGTAGCGCAGCTTGGATGCGGGGTCGGCTTCGTCGCGCGTGACCAGGACGACTACGGGGAGGGTTTCGTCGATGAGGGCGTTGGGACCGTGCTTCATTTCGCCGGCCGGGTAGCCCTCGGCGTGAATGTAGGAGATTTCCTTGAGCTTGAGCGCTCCCTCAAGAGCGATGGGGAAATGGATACCGCGGCCGAGATAGAGGAAGTCGCGCGCAGTGGAGAAGCCGGTGGCGAGTTGTTCGCATTGGGCGGAACGCGTGCGCAGGACTTCTTCAATTTTGCCGGGGATGCGGCTTAGCTGCTCCATCAGCTCCACGGACCGGGCAGGGTCGATGCGTCCGCGGAGCTGGCCCAGCTTGAGCGCAAGCAGGAAGAGCGCGGTGAGCTGGGAGGTGAAGGCCTTGGTGGAGGCGACGCCGATCTCCGGGCCGGCGTGAGTGTAGATGGCGCCGTGGGCCTCGCGGGCCACCATGGCATCAACCACGTTGCAGATGGCGACGGTCTTGGAGCCAAGGGCGATCATCTCGCGCTGTGCGGCCAGTGTGTCAGCAGTTTCGCCGGACTGGGTAATGAGCAGGCCGAGGGCATTGCGGTCGGGGATGGGATTGCGATAGCGGTATTCGCTGGCGTAGTCGACATCGACCGGCAGCCGGGCGAGGCGCTCGATCATGTACTTGCCGGTGAGCGCAGCATGCCAGCTGGTACCGCAGGCGGCGATGTTGATGCTGGAGGCGCCAGCTAATTCCTCGTCGGCGATCTTCATTTCGCCGAGGAAGACCTTGCCGGAGTCGAGCGAGACGCGGCCCAGGGTGGTGTCGGTAATGGCGCGCGGCTGCTCCCATATTTCCTTGAGCATGAAGTGCTTGTAGCCGCCCTTTTCCGCCTGGATGGGGTCCCACAGGATGCGGGTGATTTGGCGCTCGATGGGGCGGCCGTCGAAGTCGGTGAGCTCGACGCCGGCCAGGGTGAGTATAGCCATGTCGCCATCGGCGAGGAAGTAGATGTTGCGGGTATGGTGAAGGATGCCGGGAACGTCGGAGGCGACAAAGTATTCTCCGTCGCCTACTCCGATGACCACGGGCGGGCCGGAGCGCGCGGCGACGATTTTGTCGGGCTCGCGGGCGGAGAGGACCCCGAGAGCGAAGGCGCCGGTGAGACGCTTGACGGCGCGGCGGACGGCTATTTCAAGGCAGATGGGCCGGCCTTCGATTTCGGCGTCGTTCTGCACCTGTTCGATGAGGTGGGCGATGATCTCTGTGTCGGTTTCGGTGACGAAGTTGTGACCCAGGGCAGCGAGTTCGCGTTTGAGGTCGAGATAATTTTCGACGATGCCGTTGTGGACAACGACGATGCGTCCGGTGCAGTCGCGATGGGGGTGGGCATTTTCTTCCGTGGGGCGGCCATGGGTGGCCCAGCGGGTGTGGCCGATGCCAAAGGTGCCGTGCAGGGGATGTTCGCGGAGGACCTCTTCGAGGTTGACGAGCTTGCCCGGGGCGCGGCGGATCTCAAGCTTGGGACTGGATGGGCTGCCGACAGCGATGCCGGCTGAATCGTAGCCGCGGTATTCGAGGCGGCGAAGGCCCTCGATGATGACAGGAACGACTTTCTTGGGTCCGACGTAACCGACGATTCCGCACATGCAATGATTTTAAAGGCAGGGATCGCAGGACCGGCGGTGAAGGGGCTCATAGCTGGAAGACGCCTCTCAATGCCCCGGCATCATTCCCCATAGCATGACCAGCGTCATGCCGATGACGATCAGGCTGGTGCCCCATGCGATCACATTCCAGATGCGTGAATTTTTGTGCTCACCCATCAGGTCGGCGCGGTTGATCAGCAGCAGCATGAGAATGATGACCACCGGCAGCAGCACGCCATTGAGCACCTGCGACAGAATGGCCACATTGATCAGTTGCGCGTCGGGCAGCAGCAGGACGGTCAGCGCCCCGCCCACGATCAGCAGCGCATAGAGCCAGTAAAAGAACGGCGCCTCTTCGAAGCTCTTATCCACGCCCGACTCGAAGCCCATGCCTTCGCACACGGTGTAGGCCGTCGAAAGGGGAAGAATCGACGCTGCGAACAGCGACGCATTGAACAACCCGAAGGCGAACAGGATGAACGCGTAGTCACCGGCCAGCGGCCGCATGGCCTCGGCCGCGTCCGCCGCCACCTGGATGGCGCCCATGCCGTGCACAAAAAGGGTAGCCGCGCAGGCCACGATAATGAACCAGGCCACGATGTCGGTAAACAGGCTGCCCACGATCACGTCGAGCCGCGAGGCTGCATAGTCCTTTACGCGAATACCCTTTTCGACGATCGACGATTGCAGGTAGAACTGCATCCAGGGAGCGATGGTGGTGCCCACCACGCCGATGGCCATGTACATATAGGATTTGTCGCTCCACACGCTGCGCTCGGGCAGCTTCACCGTATCCAGCAGCGCATCGTGCCAGCTGGGCTGCGACAACACGCCGGTAAAAATGTAGGCGATGTAGACCAGCGACGCGACAAGGAAGATCTTTTCAGTACTTTTGTAGTTGCCTTTCACCACCATGAACCAGACCAGCGCCGCGCAGAAGGGCACGCTGATGAACTTGGTCACATGAAACAAGTGCAGCGAACCGGCAATGCCGATAAACTCCGTCACCACGTTGGTGTAGTTGACCACCACCAGCAGCACCATCAGCACAAAGGTGATGCGCAGGCCGAACTCTTCGCGGATCAGGTCGCTCAGGCCCTTGCCCGTGACCACGCCCATGCGCGCGCACATCTCCTGCACCACGATCAGCGCGATGGTGATGGGAATGATGGTCCACAGCAGCGTATATCCGTATTGGGCGCCGGCCTGGGAATAAGTCAGAATTCCGCCGGAGTCGTTATCGACATTGGCGGTGATGAATCCGGGACCGAGAACGGCCAGAAATAACAAGATTCGGATTCGCCAGCGTTTCCACATCTCGACTGGTTCCTATGGTGAGCTCGTCTGGAGTCAAGGTTCCTCACTGACCATAACAGGCCACACCCAAACCCGAAAAACGCCCTGCGGGCGGCGGAGATTTGGTCCTTACGAGGATGAGTGGGGGACGGGATTACAATTCACTGTCGGCTTTGCTTGTCTGAAGTTCGATCCAAAAGCAGAAAGTCCGGAGGACCCGCAGATGCACCCCAACGACGCGAATCAAGGTTACAGTTCCCGCCGCCGCCTTCTCGGCACGCTGGCCGGCGGAGTTTCCGCCGCCGCTCTGCTGGGCGCAACCGCCGTTCCAGCTGCGGCTCAATCCGTCGAGACCGCTCCGGAAGAGCTATTCGCCCTGGCCCGCCTGCGCAGCTACAGGAACGGCCGCTCTTCAAGCTGGGACCGCACCGGCGGCAATGCGGATGCCGTGCCTGTCGAGCCGGGCCAGGCAGCAACGCTGCTTGATCTCCCGGGCGCGGGCGTCGTTACCCACATCTGGTTCACCATCAATTCGCCCGACCCTATGCACTTGAAAAATCTGGTGCTGCGCGCCTGGTGGGACGGCGAGTCGTCCCCCTCGGTCGAGGTCCCCATCGGCGACTTCTTCGGTCTTGGACTCGGTGAGTACTTCGTCTATCAATCGGCGCTGCTGGCAGTCGCGCCCGTTAAGGCCCTCAACTCCTACTTCCAGATGCCCTTTGCCGCCGGCGCCCGCATTACACTCGCCAATGAAGGCCCGCTGCGCACCCACAACCTTTACTACGCTATCGATTACGTGACGCTCCCCAACATCCCCGGCGACCTGGGCCGCTTTCACGCCCAGTACCGGCAGGCCGCGCCGTGCAAGGGCTGGAGCAACGATTGGGCGACCAACGGGGACTCGCCGGTGGGCGACCACAAGAACCTGGACGGCGCCCTGAATTACGTCTTCCTTGAAGCAGCGGGGCGCGGCCATTTCGTGGGCGTCACCCATGCCGTAGAGCAGAACCAGAACGGCTGGTTTGGCGAGGGCGACGACATGATCTTCATCGACGGCGACAAGATGCCGACGATCAACGGCACCGGCACCGAGGACTACTATAACGGCGCATGGGACTTCGGCGGCCAGGCCTTTGACTACGTGCACAACGGCGCGCCCTATGTGGTGGACCCGGAGCGCATCGGGGGCCGCTACTGCCTCTACCGCTGGCACATCGAGAGCCCCATCGCCTTCGAGAAATCGATCCGCGTCACCATCGAGCATGGGCACGCCAACCATCGGTCTGACAATTTTTATTCGACCGCCTACTGGTACCAGGCCGAGCCGCACGCGCCGTTTCCCGCACTGGCCGCCCCCGCCGACCGGGTGCCCAGGATCTTCAACGCCGGCAGCAAGGCCGGCCCGGCGCCTATGCCAGGGAGTTAGCGTCTTGAAGACGGGTGCTTCACTTCCCGCACCTGGCCGGGCGTGAATTCGCTGGTGGCGCTCAGGCGAAACTCAAGCCTCGCCGCGCGGCGGACATGGTAGACAAGGGCCGGCCTGAAGCAGGCGATGCAGGTGCCCGCGGCGCGGCGAACGCTGGGATAGACCACGCCGTTCGAGCCGCCCTCCAGCAGTTCAGCGGCCAACTGCTGCGACTCCTGATAGCAATCGGGAATCGGCCCCGGGCGGAGGAATTTGCGGAAGCGCGGCTTCTCGCCGCGAAGATCGTGAAACTCAGCGGCGAAGTCGGCAAGATAATCGTCATAAGTGGAAACTTCCTCAAGCTGCCAGTCGATTTCCTTGAGTTGTTCCTGCTTGTGAAACGCGACTTCCGCCATCGAAGTCTCGCGTTCCAGGCCGGCGTACCAGGCGCCGCGATGGCTGGAGTTGAATCGACCTCCGTCGGGTGCCGCGTGAGTAAACGACGCGTTGACAACCTCGCTGTTGGGCACGCCGAAGAGCAGTTCATGCACGCCGATTCCGGGAAGCAGTCCCTGCTCGCCGAGCAGGCGGGCGTTGGTTGCGCCATCGAGTTCGACCAGCTCCTCGAGTTCCTTTTCATCGGAAGTAAGCCGCGCCAGCACCGTGCCTTCGGGACTGTACATGGATGGAATCAGGCGGTGCGTGTCTGCCAGCAGGCAATCGTGAGGGGGAGGAAGCATCAGGCACCGCGACGCGCATCCAGAAGCTGCCGCACGTGGATCATTCCCGGCAACCCCATGCGCAGAATGTAGTCGAGCGGCGTGGCTCCGCGAAAGATGGGATTGCTGTTGGGCAGCGTCATCCAGGCGTCGGCCAGGCGCTGGCTGTAGAGGATGTTGAGCGCCTTGAAAATTCCTATCAGCAGCGAGATGCGGGTGAGCGCATCCTGGTCGAGAACGCGCCGCGCCGGCCCTTTTTTCAACGAATAGTATGAGCCGGAAGAGATGCCGCCGAGCAATTCGCGGGCTGCAATGTCCCTGACACCCCATTTCTGGGCGATGCGCAGGAATGCCTTGATCCCGGCCGGACTGAGCCGTTGTCGCGTGGAGGTTTCGGAGAGGTTCGCGGCCAAATCGAAACGGTAGCCCGAGATCTGCGGAATGGGAAAAGCGGCAGCCATTGTACCCTCCAATATTGGAATGATACTCCTTCATATTTGGAGAGACAACCCCAAAAAGTAAGAAGAGAAATAAAATGCGGCCAGTCGCGCCGCCCCGGTGCTTCTTTTCCCGCAGTCGCCCAAGCTGCTATGCTGCCTGCGCAAAGAAAAGCGATTTATGCAGGGAGTGAACGCGTATGTGGTTCCTGGGAATGGACGTGGGCACGGGCGGGACGCGGGCGGTGGTGGTGGATGGGGCGGGCAAACTGATTGCCTCCTCTTCATGCGAACATGCTCCCTTCCGCGCCGAGCATCCCGGTTGGGCCGAACAGGACCCGGAAGACTGGTGGCGAGCCGCGCAGCAGGCGGTCCGCATGGTGCTCACGGCCGCGCCTGAGCCGCAGCAACCCATTGCCGCCCTCGCCCTCACCGGGCAGATGCATGGCGCCGTGATGCTGGATGAAAACGGCGCGGTGCTGCGCCCTTCGCTCATCTGGTGCGACACCCGCACCCAGGCGGAGTGTGACTGGCTGACCAACAAGATCGGGTACGAGAGGCTGATCGAGCTTACCTGCAATCCGGCATTGCCTAACTTCACGCTCACAAAATTGCTGTGGGTCAAGAAGCACGAGCCGGAGACCTTCACGAAAGTCCGGCACATCATGTGTCCCAAGGATTATGTGCGCTACCGGCTCACCGGTGAGTTCGCGATCGACGTGCAGGAGGCCTCGGGCACGCTGCTGCTCGACGTGACGCACCGGCGCTGGTCGCGCGAAGTGGCGGAGGCGGCGGGCATCAACGAGAGTTGGCTGCCGCGCGTCTTCGAGTCGCCCGAGATTTGCGCGCGCATCAGCGAGACGGCCGCCGCGCGCACCGGCCTGAAAGCGGGAACGCCCGTAGCCGCCGGCGCGGGAGACCAGGGCGCGGGCGCGGTGGGCATGGGAATTCTGCA
>Ga0182013_10001851_pt1 | contig 28405 bp, 23 predicted proteins | sample 612S2MmetaG_FD_120487 | JGI IMG/M metagenome (GOLD analysis project Ga0182013, IMG submission 120487) | Permafrost microbial communities from Stordalen Mire, Sweden - 612S2M metaG | ecosystem: Environmental > Terrestrial > Soil > Wetlands > Permafrost | place: Sweden: Stordalen | collected...
AAGAATCCGCATTGTCACCAATGCGGCTACGAGCCAGTTCCCTCCTCGACACCCGCGTCGTTTACTGCGGCGACAATCTGGAACAGCCAGAACAAATGCAGAATGAAGAAGGAAGAATGATAAAACCGGCGCATTCCCCAATTCTTCATTCTTCATTCATCCTTCTTAATTTCCCCGTGCCCGCCAGCCACTACGTCAAGGTCATGCTCGACCAGATTTTCGGGGAGAATAATTTTACAAAATAACTACTCATGTCCGTAAATTACAAAACAAAGCGGAAGCCTCCCGTGAAAAAACAAATGCGGCGAACTGTCTCAACTGCGCCCAAGCTGGAATTGAAAGAGCCGTCGGCAAATTATTTTGTTCGCAATACCGAAATTCCGGAATTCTTCGGCCAGCGGTCAAATAAAGGCGAGCGACTGCCAGTTGATCCAACGGTCGAAAACAATTCACCACGTTTGTTTTATTCTCATCAGCACGGTGAAATCTGGCTGGGTGATTCGATTGAATGGTTACGCAGTTTGGAGTCTAATTCGGTTGATCTGGTTTTTGCTGACCCGCCTTACAACATCAAGAAAGCAGAGTGGGACACGTTCGAGTCGCAGCAGGAATATGTGGCGTGGTCTGTCCGTTGGATTGAGCAGGCAGCCCGCATCTTAAAACCGGAGGGGACGCTTTACGTCTGTGGCTTTTCGGAAATCCTCGCCGATCTGCGGTTGCCAGCGTCTCGGTTTTTCAAGGGCTGCCGGTGGATTGTGTGGCACTACAAGAACAAGGCCAACTTGGGCGATGATTGGGGGCGTTCGCACGAAAGTATTTTGCATTTCCGCAAGAGTCATGATTTCACTTTCAACGTAGATGACGTGCGGATTCCATACGGAGAACATACGCTGAAATATCCGGCGCATCCGCAGGCCGAGACGAGCCAATACGGCAAGGCCGCAAATAAAGACCGCATCTGGCATCCGCATCCGCGAGGTGCGAAGCCGAAAGACGTGCTGGAAATCCCAACGACCTGCAATGGGATGCACGAGAAGACGCCACACCCAACGCAAAAGCCGGAAGAGTTATTGCGAAAGATTGTGCTGGCCTCGTCTAGTCCCGGCGACGTAGTGATTGATCCTTTTCTTGGTTCAGGCACGACGGCTGTGGTGGCAGAGCAGTTAAAGCGGCAGTGGAAGGGTTGCGATTTAAGCGCCGAGTTTTGCCGGTATGCGACGGAGCGAATCGAGTTGGTAGAGGATTGGCCGGTTGAAAAGTGGTTGCGTTACGATGAACAAAATGCCGAAAGGAGAAAATCCATCCGATGAGAAAAATATCTCTTGGAGACTTGCAGGAAAGCTTGGCAGACAAGTCAGGCTTCAAACAACTGGCTGACTACGCCAAATTCGGTTCAGCATTTCTCGCGTTGCTGGAGACAGAAAAACCTACGCGAATCGTTTCTCCTTCGCCAGCCAATGAGCATTACGTTTTTTATCAATACGGGAGGGCCAGCCGGAACAAAATTACCCGCCCGCTGAATACCAAATTATATTTTGAATCGCGTGTTGAATTGTCCGCCGCGTTTGACCGATTCATTCAATTTCTGGGTGATTTGAAAAAGCATAAGCAGGCCGCAGCCGATGGCAAAAGCCGCAAGCAGTATCTGGAATCTAACGAAATCAATCGGGTGGTTTATACGCTACAGCAGTCGGTGGGCTGCGTCGGAGATTCATTCGAGAACGAGAACCAATCGCGCAAACGCATCGGCCAGCTTTTTGAGTCAATGGTGAAACTCATTATCAAGGAAATCGGCGTCACTTGCGAACCCCGTGTCATCAACATTCCCATTCCGGGATTTCCCGGACGCGAATTGTCATACGAACTCGACGTTGTATTCTCACGCAACAAAGCCATCATCGCGTCCGAGACGAAACATATCCACGCGGCGGAAGTAGTCGGTTCGGTGAAAACAACCAGCAAAGACCGGATTGACAAAGTTTTTCTCGACAAGTTTCTCCTGACCAAGCTGCTTGGCCGAAACATTCCCGTAATTGCCATTTTTCTCCACGACGTTCAGCGGGCGAAACGAGGCGAAAGTATTTTCGGAATCAATTCCACATTCAAAACCAACCACTTTCTTGGCTATACGGTTGCCTTGAACAAACTGGACGGGGTTTATTACGTTGATCCCCGCCCGGATATGCTGACCAACGCACTATTGCGTGAGCAGATTAGAGATTTCCAAAGTTTTCTGGTGCGAGACCTATGGTTGCTTGCGAAAGAATGAATCTGGAAAATATTCCCGTCATGGTCAAACACCTGCGCGACGTTTGCACCCTGCCGGAAAGCGAATGCTCTGGCGCGCCGGACGCGGCTTCGTCGTCCGCCATTGATTTGTAGGAGACGAGGTGACGAGACTCATTTCAATCCCGGTTTTTTTAATTTTTCAGTCAGAGTCTCCTCACGTCGTCTCCTACGCTATGGAGGATTTGAGAACTGGGCCGTCATCGCCCTTGGCGGCATCCCGAACAAGGTGCAGGTGGGCGACATGGGCGTGGATGGCCGCATCTTCCCCGTCTTTGACAATAGCCCAGCCATTTATGGCTGGGTTCACGGTTTGGAATCGTCGCAAGTCCCGTCAGGGATGAAAGAAATGTTCTGCCGTCCCTGACGGGACTTTGAAAATCGAATTGCGTTGTTCCCAGCCATAAATGGCTGGGCTATTTTCAGCGAAGCCTGTGCGTCATGGCCAGACGCCTGCGCGACGTTTGCACCCTGCCGGAAAGCGAATGCTCTGGCGCGCCGGACGCGGCTTCGTCGTCCGCGATTTGCCGGGGAAATCATTCACCCAAGGCACCAAGGCACAAAGTGATTTCTGATTCGACACCTCACCTTTAATTCCTCTCCCCGTTCGAGGCGGAGAGGAGAAACTTGGTGTCTTCGTGTCTTGGTGGTTGGGAGAATCGTCTTTCAGCACAGCCACAAAGTCATCGTGGCCCTGACCGTGCAGGAAGCTGCCCAATGCCTGCGTGGATTTGAATTAGACCGTCAGCTTTTATTCGGGGTTGGCTGGAATCGTGGCGGTGACGGTGGTGCCATGACCGGGCGTGGATTTGATCGAGAATTTTCCACCGACCATCTCCAACCGTTCCCTCATGCCGAGCAATCCCAACCGGCCGTTTCCTTTCGTGCTGAGGACGCGTTTCACATCAAAGGATTTGCCGTTGTCGGTTATGGTCAGGCAAATCGTGTCCGGCAGCGTTTTGATTTCAACTTCCACCGCACTGGCCTGCGCATGGATGGCCACGTTATTGAGGGCTTCCAGGGCGACGCGATAGAGGACGGCACTCTGTTTGATGGGCAGTTGGTTCACCTCGGAGTAGGCTGTCAAACTCGCCCGCACGCCCGTCCGCTTGATGAAATCCTTCATATAAGAATGCAGCGCGGGAATCAGTCCCAAATCATCCAAAACCGTCGGGCGCAGTTCCACGGCGAACCGATGCACCATGGCCAGTGATTTTTCCACGAGCAGTTGCGTCTGCGCAATTTTCTGTCGGAGGCTCGTGGGATTGTCCGCCGGTTTCGGCGTCAAGGACGCCAGATGGACACTGATACCCACCAGCGTTTGCAGGACCGTATCATGCAATTCGCGGCTGATGCGCTTTCGTTCATCTTCCTGCGCGAGCAGAATTTCGCGGGACAAATGCCGTGATTGCTGCTCGCTGAGTTTGAGGGCCTGCTCCAGCGTCTTGCGCCGGATGATTTCCTGCTCCAATTTCCGGTTCGAGGCGGTTATTACGTCCAGGCGGTCACGGGCCTCCTCCGCAGACTTGCGTGCGGTGATGTCCACCACAGTGGCGCGACATTCCTGTCCGTTGAGCAGGCATTGGGCTTCGATGTTCACGAACCGGAGCGGCTGGCCTTTCCCTGCAAGCTCAAAATCACCGGATTGTTTGGCGTGGCCGGCAAAAACTTGTTCGAGAAAAGCGCTAAAAGCCGGACGAAACTCGGCGGAAACCAACCGCCCAAATGACTGGCCCAGCAAACGGGAACGTTCGATTCCGACCAGCGTTGCCCCGGTCAGATTGGCCTGAAGGATGGCACCGGTTGCGGCGAGTGTAAAATAACCGCTCGGTGCAAAATCGTAGAGGTCGGTGTAATTCTCCAGCGCCACCTCCAGTTCATCCCGGGCCTGCCGCAACTCGGCGTTCTGCATTTCCAGTTCAATCTGATGGACCTGCAATTCATGGAGCAGCCGCCGGAAATCCGCTCCGGTCTTCGCAATGCCAGCTTTCAATTTCTTCTGCTCCCGCAACCGGGCTTCGGCCCGGCTGCGCAGTTGGGCTGGCTGGGATGATGATGACTGCTGCTTTTGCATGAGCAGATGCTTCAGGGTTTGCGGGATTGTCTCGATTTTCCGGTGGCCTTGGTTCGTTTGGCGGCGTTCGACACTGCCAGAGCCCGTTCCGCCGAATCTTCAGCGACGTGCTTTTCCAGACGAGTGTGCTTGTCGCGCAACTTCCCCTCCAGCGTCTTGGAGACCGTGATGTTCGCAAAGGTTATCACCACGCCGTCAATCCGGTCGTCCACCGTGCGGTAAGGCATGATGCGCACGGTGAACCAGCGGCCATCCCGCGCGCTGATGGCTTTTTCCACGGCGGCCAGTTTCTGCAACACCTCCCGCGCATCGTCAGCCAGTTCCGGGTAGTGCAGGTCCGAGGACAAATCCGTGATGGGCCGGCCTGCGTCCGCCGCGATGAGCTTGATGATTTTCGTCGCCTGCGGGGTGAACCGCCGCACGTTGAGGTTCTTGTCCAGAAAGAGCGTCGCAATGTCCGTGCTGTCGAGCAGGTTCTTCATGTCGTTGCTGGCGTGCGACAGTTCGTCCACCTTGACCTGCAACTCCGTGTTGACCGTCTGCAATTCCTCGTTCATGGATTGCATCTCCTCCTTGGAGGTGGTGAGTTCCTCGTTGGTGGACTGCATCTCTTCATTGGTGGATTGCAATTCCTCGTTGGCGGAACGGAGTTCCTCCTGCGAGGTCTGCATCTCTTCGTGGGTGGCCCGTGACTCGCCGCGAACCTGCAACAGCTCCTGCTCCAATTCCGCCACGCGCGGGCTGCGGGCATCCGGCTTCGTGGGCCGGCCGGCCGCCTTGGGCGTCACGGGCACGGCCACGTCGGTAAAAACAATCATCATCAAACCCTGCAACGCCCCGGATTCCTCCAGGCGCCGGACGGTCACATCCACGCACTGCGTGCCGCCGTTCGTCCCGACCTTGAGTCCGTGCAGGGTCACGCCTTCTTTTTTCCGCAGCGCCTCCTTGAAGGCGTTCGCCAGTTCATAGCGCAACCCTTCGCGGGCCATGGCAAAAATATTCCAGTTGGCCTTGCCGGCGGCGGGTTCCAGGTATTTGCCGGTCCGGCCGCTGACGTAAAAAATATCGCCCGTGTCATTGGTGAGCACGGCGGGCGGGGCGTAACTTTGCAGCACCAACTGGTCCGCCAGAGCCTGGAGACTGGCCGGCGGGTTCGTCACCGGCCGCGCCTCGGCAATGACCGGCGGCCCGGCGGTAAAGGACGAGGGAAAAACAATCTGCTCCGGTCGCAGCACGGATTCTGTCCGCCGGAAGAGCCGCGATTTGGCATTCAACGGCGCAAACAGATGGGTGAAATCTCCGACCGTCTCCGCGCTGCCTTGAAACAAAATGCCGCCGGGCGTGAGGCTGTAGTGAAACAGCGGAATCAGTTTCTTCTGCACCTCGGTGGTCAGATAGATCAGCAGGTTGCGGCAGCTCAAGATGTCCAGCTTTGTAAACGGCGGATCCATGATGAGATTCTGCGGCGCAAAGATCACCATCTCGCGGATCTCTTTGCGCACCCGGTAGCCATGTGCTTCCCTGGTGAAGAAACGCTTCAGCCGGGCTTCCGAAATGTCGGCGGCGATGTTGTCTGAAAAGATGCCCGACCGCGCTTTTTCAATCGCGTCCCGGTCCAGGTCGGTGGCGAAGATTTGAATAGAAAACTTCCCCCGTGGCTTGACCTCTTCCAGCGCCTCTTTGAACACGATGGCCAGCGAATAAGCTTCTTCCCCCGTGGAACAGCCGGGCACCCACGCGCGCAGCGCCTTGCCGGGCGGACGGCTCGCGAGCAACGCGGGAATGGCCTCTTTAGACAACTGCTCCCAGGCGGCGGGGTCGCGGAAAAAATTCGTCACGCCGATCAATAATTCCTTGAAGAGCAGGTCCAGCTCCTGCGAGTTCTCCTGCAAATAGCGGACATAAGCTGTCATCTTTTTGATCTGGTGAATGCCCATGCGGCGCTCGATCCGGCGATAGAGCGTGTTCCGTTTGTAAAAAGAAAAGTCGTTGCCCGTGTGGGCGCGCAGCAGGATGACCACCTTTTCCAGGGCGCCCTGCGCCTTGTCTTCCAGCAGCTCTTCCGTCCGGGCGATGAGCGGGGTGCGCTCCAGATAGGCGAGAATTTTCCCCGGCAACTCTTCCGCCCGGCCTACGATGTCCGCCAGCCCGGCGTCAATCGCGCTGCGCGGCATGGAGTCGAATTTGGCCGTCGCCGGCTCCTGCACCAGCACCACGCCCGCATTTTCCTTGATGGCGCGCAGACCCATCGTGCCGTCCGAGCCCATGCCGGAAAGGATCACGCCCACGCTGTGCTCCTGCTGATCCTGCGCCAGCGAGCGGAGAAAAAAATCAATCGGCAGCCGCAGCCCGCGCGCCGCGGTCGGCTTGAGCAGGTGCAGGACGCCGTGCAGGATGGACATGTCCTTGTTCGGCGGAATCACATAGACGCAGTCCGGCTGCACCGGGGTGCGGTCCTTGACCTGGATCACCTTCATGCCCGTGGCGCGCTGGAGCAGTTCGGACATGATTCCTTTGCGCGTGGGGTCGAGGTGCTGAACTATGACGAACGCCATGCCGCTGCCCGCCGGCACCCGCCCCAGAAACTGGTCCAAGGCTTCGAGTCCGCCGGCGGAAGCGCCGATGCCAACGATGGGAAACGTCGCGCTCACGGGCACGGCGGACGTGTTTGGGCGAATCATCGGAACGGGCTTTTTTTGTCGGCGTGAAGATGAAGGCTTTTTTTTCATGCGCTTATTTCCTGCGCGCAATCATGACAGCTTTGGTTCCGGTTGAACAGTGCGTCATCGCAAATTTTTAAATGGCTTGCGAGTGTGCTTTCCTGCAAGCGGTCTTCCCCATTTCCTCCAGCGCCGCCCTGCGCAAGCAGCAGGAAGGCGAACTCGGCCTGAAAGAACGCTGGTATTTAGCCGGATGCTTTGGAGCGCGTCTGTCCCAGCCGCAGCGCATAGTCAGCCCAACCCACGTTCCAAAAATCTCGCATAATCATGTCTTGGGACGGTTTGCAGCGCGCTCGGATGGACATAAAGGAAACGGGGGCAGTTCCGGGCAATGACGCAATTCACCCGGCACATTACAAATTCATTGATGGCTACTTGGCATCCATTTTCCAGACGCCGTGCCAGTCTGCGGGCGGGTGCGCGATGAGTTCGGCGCAGCGCGCGGACAATGCCTTGCTGGGGCCGTCGGATAATTCCTGCACCAGTGCGTCAAATTGCAGCTTCGCCCCGGCAAATTGTCCGGCGGAGTATTCGGCGTAGGCGGCCTCATAACGGCGGCAGAGTTCGGGGTAGTTCGCGGGGATGCAGGGGTTCTCGCACTCGAACAATTCCACCGGCTCGCTCTTGCCCTTCACAATCACGCGGTCCACGAAGCGGTGCGCGGGCTTGACGGTGAATTGCGCGAAGGTGACGCTCGAAACCAGCAGACGCGCGCCGTAATATTTCGTGAGCGCCTCGATGCGCGCGGCTTCGTTCACGGTGTCGCCCACGAGTCCGTAGTCGAGCCGCTGCGCGGAACCCTTGTTGCCGACCAGCACGCCGCCGCTGTGGAGCGCCACGCCGTAGTTGAACAGCTTCTGCACCTGCGGCGTGAAGGTCGGGCGGAGTTTTTCCATCGCGGTGATGAGTTTGATGGCGGCGCGACCGGCGCGGTCGGCGGCATCGGGTTGTGCCTGCGGCGCGCCCCAATAACTTAAAAACTGGTCGCCGAGAAAATGTTCCAGGTTCCCCTCTTCGCCCATGATGGCGTTGGTCTGGGCCTCGAAGACGCGGTTGAGCAGCTCGAACATCCCCTGCGGGCCGAGCGCCTCGGCGAGCGGCGTGGAGTTGCGGAGGTCGGTGAGCAGCAGCGTGACGTCGGCGCGGCGCGGTTCCATGGAGCCGGGATTCGCCAGCACGGCCTCGCACACGGCCGGCGAAAAATAGAGGCTCATGGTGTTGCGGAGCTTCATGCGCTCCAATCGTTCCAAAACAAAATCATAGGTGAGCGCGATCATGCCGCTTACATTCAAAACCAAAAGCGGAACGGCCAGTGGAATGATCTGCCCGGCATAATCAAAGAGCAGCAGCGTTAAAAGCGCATAGCCGACACTCAATCCGATGTTGCTCAAAAACCGCATTCCGGGCGGGCGAACCAAAAAGCACAGCGCGCAAGAAATCACGCCTGAAATTGTGATTATGAACAGGCTTCCCAAGATTGAATATTCGCGCGGAAATTCGCCGTGCAGCGCGGCGCTGATGATCTGCAAATGGATTTCAGGGCCGCCCATCGGCTTGGGATCTGTGAATGGCGTGTTGTGAGTGTCATGGAAAATTTCCGCAGTCGGGCCGATGAGGACGATCTTGTCCTTGAAGAATTGCCCGTTGCCATAATTCTTTTCCCAAAGTTTCGGCGAGAGGACATCGCCGACCGGTTCCGGTTTGAATGCCTGGTTCGCGGGGGCGGTGTAGCGGAAAAGGCGCGCGTCAAATCCGGGCGGCATGAGGTCGGGCCTGCCGAACTTGCGCAGCGCCCGCGCGTCGAGCGATTCAAGAACGGTTTCATCGGGAACGAGTTCGCCCACCTGCGCGCCGGTCTGGCGATAGCTCACCCGCCGCAGCGTGTCGTCAAAATCCGGCCAGAGGTTGACGTAGCCGAGCCGGTCGTCCTCCACCGGTGAATTCGTCGCGTCCGGCGTCAGAACGGACGAATTGGGCAGCAGCAGCTCCCTGGTCTCGCCGCGATCAGTCATTGTGACATTGATGTTGTAGCCGATGACGACGCGGTCCTTGTATTTATCAAGCGCCTGATGAAGCGCGTCGTCGCCGTCGTTCTGCGAGGCGAACACAAGGTCGAACACGATGACCTTCGCACCGGCGTCGGAAAGTTTCTCGATTAGCCGCGCCCAGACCTCGCGCGACCACGGGAAATTGTTCTGCAAATCCTTCAGCACCGGCTCGCGCTGAAGTTCGTCGTCGCTGAAATCGGACGAATACACCGGCTTGTCAATGCCGATGAGGACGAGGCGGTCGTCCACCGGAGTTTTGCGACCGAGACGTGTCTGCCAGTCCTGCGCAAAAAATTCCATCTGCTGCAACGGCACAAAGCCGCCCTTCCACAAACCGACGGCGGCCAGCGTGCAAACCCCGCAAATGGCGAGCACAATTACGGAGCGTTTGGTAGGTGTTTTCATCATTTCACCACCCGCGAGGGCGCAAGGGTCGGGGCAGATTATTCACTGTTTGCAACCTTGACAATTCATAATAATGATTCAATATTTTATCGCAGTTAACCATAAAGCAGAGAGACATGAAAATCAGACTTCTTCTTGCCGGACTGATCATTTTTGCCAGCGTGCCGGTATTTGGTGCGGGCGCGCTCACGCAAAGCACCTTCACGGAAATCATCAAACAGGCCAATGTTGAGGCCGCAGCCGACAAGTCCGTGTCACCCGCCCAGGTGAACGAGGTTTTCAGGGTGCCGGATGTGGTGCGGACCGGATCGAATTCCCGCCTGGAAATGACGGCGCCGGATAAAACCATAACACGAGTCGGGGAAAATTCGGCATTCACGTTCGAGCCAGGCACAAGAGACATCCGTTTGGAAAAAGGGAGCGTTTTATTCCATCCACCCGCCGGTGTGGGCGGTGGAACGGTCAAATACGGCGGCACGTCTGCTGCCGTTTTGGGAACAACCATGGTTTGTTTTGTCGGTCCGGGCGGTGTTTTTAATATTGTCGTGCTTGAAGGCGAAGCCCTGGTGACGCTGGCAAACGGCCAAACAGTCCAGGTCGGTCCCGGTCAGACCGTGAGCGCGTCGGCAGACGGGAACAGCTTCAGCCCGGTGATGGATGTCCATCTGGGACAATTTGCATCTCATTTGCTGCTGCTCAGGGGGTTTTCAACCCCTCTCTCCTCGATGCCGCTCATTGAAGCGGCAATTCAACTGCAAAACGAACAAGTTGCCTCAGGCAAGAGGAAGTTCAACTTCCAGCCTCTGCAGACGACCGGCGAAGGGCTGGAGCTGGTCCTCAACAAATATCCGGACATATCAGTAACCTTGAGCGGAAACGACTTGACGATAATCCCGATTTCCCCAACGACGGGCGCCAAATAATCAGCGCGCGGCGACCGCTGCATTGTGGTAAGTGTGGCAAGTCGCACAGGTATCCACCACCCCGCCGCGCGGACTGTGGCAAGTCGCGCAAGTCTCCTTCGCCGGAAGCAAAATGTCCGCCGTGTCCTTGCTGTGAACCGCGTCGTGGCATTGCCCGCAGGAAATGTTCGCGTGCTTCGCGTGATTAAATTTCGCCTGCGCCAGCCAGCGTTCCGGCATGATCGGCTTCGTGATTGCAGGCGAACCAGCCTCTGAACTTTTCACCTCGTGACACAACTCGCAGCCCGGAAACAAGGCGCGTGTGCTGCCGCTCAAAGTTCCAACCTGCGTATCCGGCCCGAACGTCTCCGTGCTGAAAAAAATCCGCCGCTCCAAATCATCGCCGCTGCCAAATTGCGTCCGCAATGCCACCAGTTTTTGCTGAACATAGGTATTTGCGTCCGGCTGATTTTTCTTTGCCGCCAGGTCTGCATATTGCTTCGGCAGGCTCCGCAAAAACGCCGTGACAAATTCCGCGCTGCCGTGCGGTAATTGCAGTTGAGGCGTTTCCGGATCAAATTGCAGCGAATGGCAGACGCGGCAATTATTCTCAAATGCCACCGGCTTCATGAACGCACCCGCCGCGTCCAACTGGTGGCAGAACGCGCAGTCCAGTTTTGCGCCTCCGGGCAGGTTTGGAATGGTCGCGCCCATCAAATGCAATGCGTGGTTGAATTTCAAAGTGTCCGGGTCGCGCCATTTTTCCGTGATGAAACGGAACTGCGGATGATCCTCCGCAAAATGGTGGATGACCGGCACGACACTGCCTGCCGTGCTGGCGGCGGCCATTTTCACCGTGTCGCCGTGACAGAAAACACAGTCCGCATCCGTCGCCGCCGCCATCAATTTGCCTTGATGTTCCGCATGGCAGAACGCGCAGGAAACCGCGGCGGCATTTGGCTGGTGAAAATTATGGGCAACGTGACATTGCTCGCAGGACCCGTCAATCGCCGTCGGCGCAGCGGCATGCGCGTCCAGAAATTTATTGAACTCGAAAAATCCCGGCTCGGCTGACAGCGCCGCCTTCACCATCCCGTTCGGCCCGGAATTTCCGGCGACATGGCACGCACCGCAGTTTTGGTTCAAACGATTCGTCGCGGCCAGCGCCGCAAACGCCTCGCCGGAATGGGCGCTGGAAATTTCTCCGGGACTGATAAAGTTGTTCCTCCACGACGGATTGCCGAGTAAAACCAACAACACTGCGAACGATGCGGCGATAACCGCAAGCGTCGCACGCCTCCGCCAGACGCGCAATGTCGGCACCGGCGAACATTTCGAAATCGGACGGCAGCAGCTTCCATCAGGCATCGGGCCGGATTCGCACGGCTCGCCCGGCCGCGTGCAACGCCAGCGGCCCTTGGTTTCGCCCGGCTTGGTTTCCAATACTGGCTTGCACTCGGCGGTTGCGCGGCAACGGCCTTTGGAATCCGGGCCATGCCGGCACGGCTGGCCTTCGCACGCATGGCCGCAAACCCAGTTCTGGTTCGGGCGCGCGTAATTTTGCGCGTCAAAATCCGGCGCGGGAAGTTGCTCGCTCATTGCACACCTCCTGAAAATCCAAAAACAAGAACGATGTGCAATACCGTGAAAACCAGCAGTCCGTAAGTCAGTGGAATGTGGACGAACAGCCACAGTTTGAGAGTGAGCTGGAGCGCGCGATGATAATCGAGGCCGTCCTTTTGCCGCACGAGCGCGGCAAGCTTGTCGAGTGTGGCGCGCTCGGCTTCGTTGGTGAACCGGCGCAGGTCGTCGAGTTCAGCCAGGAGCGCGCTTACCGGACGGCGCGATTCAAATGTGTGCAGCCAGAAATTTTTTGGCCCTTCAAAAAACGGCGCGAGCTGGCGCGTGTAAAATTCCGCGATGACGGGTGATTTCGCCTCCTTGCCGAGCGCAAGATTCTCCGCCCCGGTTTTCAGAGCGTGGCGCAGCGCGGGGATTTTTTCAAAGATGGCTTCGCCGCCGCGTGTGGCCAGCCTGCGCGGCAGCGTGCGGCTGAAAAACAATCCAACGACGCCGCTGGCACTGACGAGCGCGAACAGCCAGGCGAGAGTGATTTCAAACCAGCCGTGCGGCGCTCGAAAATTGAGATGGATCAAAAAAAGAACAACGGTGAAAAATCCGAGATAAATGTGGATTTGCAGCCAGGTCTCGGCTTTGCCCAGCGCCAGGAACGGGAGTTTTTTTCGTGCGTTGAAAAATGTCAGCACGAGCATCACGGCGAACAAAATCCAGCCGGTGAGAAACGCATAGTCCGGCAGCGCGCAGAATCTCTTGTGCAGCCACAACGCCGCCATCGTAGCCGCAATCAGCGCAAGCATGCCGAGGAAAAATTGGCGGCGAAAGCGTTTCATGGCTTCAACCACTTTGAAAGCGCATCCAGATTGTTCAGATTTATCCGCGTAAGCGCCCCGTGCGGACACGCCCGTTCGCACGCGGGGCCGCCGTGACTTTCGACGCACAAATCGCATTTCGTCGCCTTGGCGATCGGCTTCATTTCCTGGTCCACCATGAATTCGCCGGTTTCGTCGCGGATTTCGACCATGCGGATGGCATCATAGGGACAGTTGTTGAAACACGCCTTGCAGCCGATGCAGGTGTCGGGATTGATGACGACCTGGCCGGCAAAAGATTCACGATGAATCGCGCCCGTAGGACAGCCGATCATGCAGACAGGATCGGCGCAATGCAAACAGGCATTCGCAACCATGAGGCTTCCGGAAGTCGGGCCATGGCGGAGGAAACGCGGATTATTGTCGTGCGTCGAGGCACAGGCGCGCACGCAATCGTCGCAGCGCGTGCAGCGGTCAAGGTCAATGACCATCGAGGCCGTGGCGTTGAAGAGCCGGTTCTCGGTGAGAAATTCCAGAATTTCCGCGCCGACTTTTTCCCGCGCGCCTTTTTCGGCAACGGGCTGGGAACCCAATTCGTCTTTTACAATTTCAATCGCCTCCGGCAATTCATTTTTTGGCAGCGACGGCAGAACGATTTCTTCCATCACGCGTGTTGGCACGATAAGCAAATGCGTGTAGCCGATGGCTCGGAGCGAGAATTGCAAGTTCACCGGCGAATCCTTGTTGCGCCAGTTGTGGCTAATTTCGCGCAGGCCGAACAATTGGCCCGCGCCGATGTAATTCAGTGTGCGCTCCCCGCCGCCGAGCTTCTGGCTGATGCGCGCGAACCCGGCGCGCAGCAGCACGACGCCGTTCGGGTAATCGCCTTCCTGCGCGATGACAGGTTCCTTTTCCGGCTGGACGCTGCCGGATTGTGCGAGGCGTTTGTATTCGCCAGACCAGTCGTAATCGCCGTAGGTGGCGAACTCGATCTGCTCGGCGACACGGTCCACCTGTTCCTTCGTCAGATGCTGGAACATCGGCGTGGCGTTGAGATACGAGGACAGCGCGCGTTCGCGGTAAATCTTGTTCACGTGCGTGCGCAGGGCATCGTCGTATTTCATCAGGTCGCGCAAACCCTGCCAGCGGATCTCCAGAAGTTCCGCATCGTCGCTGTCGGCAAAAATCGTGGACGTGCGCGCCATGCGGCTCAACGCGGCGATTTCTCCGAAAAAATCGCCTCCCGTCATCTGCTCGGTGCGGTGCTCGTCCATCACGCGCGGCAAATCCTGGAGAAAAACATGAACTTCATTTTTTGTCTGGCGCGCGCCGAGGCCGGCGGCTTGACGGAGCCGCGTGCGAGAAAAAGTTTCCGCCGGGCGCGAACCGTTCCAAAGCTGGGCGAGCGTGCGGAAAAATCCCTTTTTGCCCGGCGACTGACGGCCAAGCAGCGCGGGCGGAAGGTGGGGTTTCAACACGACTCGCGTCGCGCCCCGCAAAATCAAAAAAGCCGACGTGCCGTAATCGCCCTGGCGCACGATGATTTCACCTTGTCGAAAACGCCGGATGCGGGAATCGTTGCGGAGGATTTCACGGAGCGGCGTGCGCTTGGGAAATTTTTCGGCGTCTATGTCGCGGAACGGCGCGGTGGCGAGCAGGCGATCCAGTGCCGCATCGGTCATGTCCGGGTCGAACGCGGCGTCCCAGCGTTGCGGGCGTTCGAGGATGGTCGGTGCGGCGGGCATTTATTTTAGGCGTCGAGAACCAGATGGTTTTTCGGCCGGCAAACACAGGTCAGACAACTGCCCGATTCCGGCGGCGCGTCCGGCTTCTTGAGATAATCCACTTCGCCGGACTTGATGGCGACGACGCACGAACCGCAACTGCCCGCGCAACAGCCGGAATCAATTTTAATTCCCTGGGCAGCGGCGAACTCCAGCAGATTGCCAGCCGACGCTTCCCATCGGACGGTCTTGCCGGAGCGCCCAAACGTGACGTTGATCTTCGTCAGGTGACTTGTTTCCTCGGCTGTGGGCGCGACAGTTTTTTTCTTAACGCTCGCCGGGCCGAATGCCTCGAAATGAACGACTTCATCAGGCACGCCCCACGCTTCGAGGCCGTCGGTCAGGCTTTTCATAAACGCACCGCTGCCGCAAAGGTAGTATTCAAAATTGTTCGAAGGCAAAATTTCCTTTAAAAGCTCGATGCACACTCGACCTTCGTGTTGAAAATCAATTCCTTTCACGTCTTTCTCGTTCGGCTTGCTGTAGGCGATGTGCAGATGGATGTTTTCATTTTCGGCCGCGAGCTTTTCCAGTTCCGCCTTGTGGATGTGTTCGCGGACATTGCGCACGCCGAAGAAAAAATAAACTTCACGCTTGGAACCGCTCGCCGCAATCGCATTGGCCATGCTCAACATCGGCGTGATGCCGACGCCGCCGGCGAGCAGCACGACGGGATTCATCTTCGTCATGTCTAGGAAGAAATGTCCGGTCGGCGCCTTGACATTGAGGATGTCGCCTTCCTTCACCGTTTCCGCGAAAAAACTTGAACCAGCACCCGGCGGCACGTCGGGTTTGTCCGGCGGGGCTTTTTCCTTTTTGATCGTGACGCGGTAATAATCCTTCTGATGCGGGCTGTCTGAAAGCGAGTAGCAACGTATCAGCGGCTTGTCGCGTCCGGGAAGATCGAGTTGAAAAGTAAGATATTGTCCGGGCTTAAAGGCGCACAACGGACGGCCGTCGTGCGGCTTGAGATAAAATGCATGGACATCGTCGCACTCTGTGATTCTTCTGGCCACGGTGAATTTGCGGAGGCCGTTCCATCCAAGCTGCGCCTGTTCGGCTTCGCGGCAGCGCAGTTTCGTCTCGTGCAACTGTGCGCGCAGTTTTTCAAGCATCACGCGGTTCTGGGCGCGCTCGGCCTCCGCACGGAGCAACGCGCGGAATATTTCAATCGCAAGCCAGACCAGCAGTCCGGCAAGCAGCAATAATCCAACGGTGAAGCTAAAACTGCCTCCGCTTGCACTGCGCAGGGAATCGATTAGGGTTGCATTCACGGTGCCACTCCATTAACCAATTTGCAGCCGTGAGTAAAACAATTTGTCACCAAGCCGTGTCTTTCGCCGCTGGGGTTGTTTTTGCGGCCGGCGCGTCACACGGCGCGGAGGCAACCCCAAAATTGCTCGGCGCGAATTCCTGCGCCAGCGCGAGCTGCCACGGCGGCGGCGGAGAAAAGCAAAATCAATTTCTTGTCTGGTCGCTGAAAGATTTTCATTCACAACGACCAGCGGCCACGCTCACTACTGCGCGCGCGAAACAAATCGCCGACGCACTCGAAATCAAGGACGCCACCGCCGACGCGCGCTGCACCGTCTGCCACGCGCCGCTCCATGAAGTGCCGGACAATCTGCGTGGCGAAGATTTCAAAATCAGCGACGGCGTTTCGTGCGAAAGCTGCCACGGCCCGGCGGAAAACTGGCTGCGCTCGCACACGCGCAAGGATTATTCGCGCGCCGACCGCACCGCCGCCGGGATGCGCGATTTACAAAATCTTTATGTCCGCGCCAACACCTGCGTCGCATGCCACCAGAATGTTGATACTGACATTCTCAATGCCGGCCATCCCGAATTGATTTTTGAACTCGACGGCCAGAGCGTGGCCGAGCCAAAACATTGGAGTGTGGAGAAAAATGGCAACGGCGCGCAGGCTTGGATTGTCGGACAGGCGGTCGCGCTAAGGGAAACAAGTTGGGAATTGGCACAAAACGAATCGCCGACTGAAAATGAAATCAACCGCTGGCGCGGATTGGTGTGGCTGGTCGAACGTGCGGGGAAAATGGATTCGACTTTGCCTGCGCCGCCAGACATCACGTTCAGGCCGAACGAAGAAAGTTTTCAGCTTGTTCAAAAATGGGGCGATGACCTGGCAATTGCCGCCGCAAAAATTTCGTGGACGGAAAAGTTGTCGCAAACAACTTTGTCTGCGCTGGCAAATACTTCCGCTGATTTCAGCGAAGCCGTTCCGCAACCGGTAAATGCCCGTCGCGCTGAACGCCTGGTGCTCGCGCTCGACCGCCTTGTCGCCGGGTTGCCGGAGTTGAAAAACAACGAGCCGGTGCAATCCGCGCTCAACCAGTTGTTCAAGCTCGCGCAGTCCGTTCCCGATTTCGAAACAAAGCGGTTTGCCGACGGGCTGCAAAGATTTTCCGCCGCCGTTACGATTCGACCTTAAAAAAAAGCCATTCCGTTTGGGGTTGCCTAATCAGTTTCCGAGCGGCACAGAAAGCCCTCGAGTTTTTTCTTACTATTAAGCGTGGCGAAGAGAAAAGATATATTTCTTATGGTTTGCTGGATGCAGCCCGGCTCAACTTGAGCAAAACCACGCCGTGCGGTTCAATGGTAAGCTTGAGTGCGTTTTTGGCATCGGGCAAATCCGATTGCCGCCAGAGATCGCGGACGTGCCAAGCACCTGACAACCCGATGTAATTTAGTTTGTTAAAATTAATATTTGTGACATCGTCATCGCGGTTGAAAAATCCCAGCGCTTTTGAACCATCCTCAAGTTCTTTCAAATAGACATCCACCGCGCCAATGGTCGCCACTCTAACAGCCTGTTTGCCCAAGGCGTCCTGATCCAGCGCCAGCACTTCATCGTTGCTTAACAGGCCGAGTGTGAAGGCATCAAGCTGCTCCAAATCACAGCCGATCAACAATGGGGCCGAAAGCAGGCACCACATGCTGACGTGGGAGTATTGCTCATCTGGAGTCAGGCGGGTCGCGTGCAAATTGGCTCCCCAGCCCACTTGCCCAACCACCAGCATGTCCGGGTCGTTCCAATGTCCTGGTCCCGCATAGCCCGCCCATTGGTCTTGTGAAAAAGCAATTTCTGAAACGCCGTAGTTGTAACCTGCCCTAGGATTTTCTTCCCAGCCGTCATAAATATCCGACGTGGTGCGCCAGCAATTTGCCAGCCGCGCCCAGTCGGCGGCATGATCAATCGGTGCGGTGTTGGACAAACTGAAAACGATGTCGCGCTTGGTTCTTCGCAAGGCTGTGGACATTGCCGTCGTGTGCGAAACATCAATCGGATTCCAGTCGAATTTGAGATAATCAATTCCCCAATCGGCAAATTGTTGGGCATCGTTATCCGCAAAATAATTTTTCCCGAAATGCCAGAACTTGGTGCTGGCTTGGGTTTTTGACCATGCGCCGGAGCTATCATCGCTCGAACCGCCTGCATATTTTGCATACGATGTGATCCACGGGGTAGAATAGATGCCTGCCTTGAGCCCCAACTCGTGAATCTGGTTGCACATCGACTTCATGTCCGGAAATTTTTCATTCGGCTGAATCGCATTGAACACACCTCCGCGCTGTCCCTGCCAGGAATCATCGATGTTGACATAAGTCCAGCCGTGATTGATGAGTCCGGAGGCAACGAGGGCGCGCGCCGAACGCAAAACTTTTTCCTGATCCACGGATTCCGCCCAGCAGTTCCAGCTGTTCCAGCCCATCGGCGGCGTCAGCGCGATCTGGTCGCTCACGATGATGCGGAATTTTTTCTCCACCGCGCCCAACGCATTGCTGGCCTGCAACGTGATGGGATAAATTCCTTTATCATCCAGTTCGCCGGTCATGCGCCCGCTGCTGGCGTCCAGCTTCAATCCCGCCGGCAGATGGTCGGCGCTGAATTCCATTGGCCGATCGCCGGTAGCGGGAATAGTGTAGAGTAATGCCGAACCGGGTCGCAAACCGAAGACATCCGGGCCATTAATGCGCGGCGTTGGCGGGGGCGGGGGTGTCAGCGGCGCGGGCATTTCATCCGCTTTAAGTTTACCTGCCAGACACAACGACAGGGCCAACGTAATCAGATAGTTTTGAATTTTCAAACCATTCACAAGGCTCATGGGATTTGCAGCAAATAAAAACCAGATGGCGAATTGCTATTCATAGTGTTAGTGAAATTGAAACCACCGCCCGAATCAAATTGATTCGTCAATATTCGTGTCCAGTTGGAAATCGGTGTGGCCAGGTGGTGTGACCAAGTTTAAACTGGACAGGCGTTTATGTGGTTTTTGTTTGTGATGCTGTCAACGACTGCTGATAGAAAGTGGCAGGAGACAATATGGCCAGAGCGCTGGATGACTCGGTTCAATAGAATTGCGACGCGAATCCTTATACAAAAACTAGGGGTGTCGGTGTCTATATCTTTGATATGGAATAAATCCTTACGCCGTCTCAATTTTTAAATTGTTTGAGTATTATGGACGACAACAATCAAATACCTGAGATCCAGCCTGCTACTGAACAAGCAGTTATTGGGGCGTCCACTGTCTGTTTCATTTCCCTGATAATCATCTATTGCCTCTCAGAACGCGCTGTGGAACGGCTGGGAATTCTTTGGATTGAATTTCTGCTCTATGGAATCATCCCCGTAACAGCAACTTTTCTCTATCTGTATCGCAGTTGCTGGCATCCGAAAATCACCGGGGCGGCACGAACGTGCGCGGTGCTCTTGCTTTCATGTATTATTCTGGTTGGCATAAGCTTTTTCATCGGATTCATGCTTTTCTTCGGATTTATGATTTTCCATTCATTTAGTGACGGTTTCCATCCGTAATAACTGCGAATTCAAGGGAGCTGCATCTTACTAAAATATGGTGGGGCGAGCATGCTCGCGAGTCGGCTCGTCAGACAATTGCCGGCTCGGTCCGCCGACCCTGGGCTGAAAGCTGGAATCCCGTTGGGATTCCCGGACACGAAACGCCTAAACTCAAGCCGTATCTGCAATCCGGCGAGTGGAGTGAATAAATTTAGCACCGTAGGTGCGGCATGTTTGTAGAAAATAGTCCGATAAAATTTTCCAAGCTCCGTCAGGAGCGACATGGTGGCCGTCCGCAAGGATCGAATATGTCGCTCCTACGGAGCTTTTTCATTTTGTGAACGGCGGGCTACAATGATGCCGCGCCGACGGCGCTCCGAAAGGGCGGATGCGAAACGCTCAAGGAAAAACTCAAGCCGTAGCTGCAAACCGGCGAGTGGACGAAATGAGACGGCGCGTTGACATGAAATTGATTCATGGACGTATAATTTTCAAGATTTCGCCTCTAGGCTCGGAATTTGTTTCCATTATGAAAGATTCACCTTCGTTCAATCCTGCTTTCATTCGTTGAGGAAAAATCTCAAAATTCGTCTCAACTCCATTTATTTCAATCTCAACGAAGCCGCCAACAACTTCAGTATCAACCGGAAGAAAGTTTTGTGTGATTCTGAAGACATTGAATTCATTCAAAACTTGCCTTCCAGTTGGCCATTTATTCCGGTCATAATATTTTTCAAAAGACTCTCTCTGGTAAGCAATGTCAGTAAATGAGAATTGCAATTTATATCCATAAACAGATTCACGGGATGTTACGACAGAATTAGTTGGGAAAGAATTCACAGACATACTCGCACCTACATAGGGCTGAATATCGTGAACAAAGGCGGACATTGGAACATTTTTTAACAATAGGTTTGTGTTAAGTGTTTCTAACTCCAAATGCGCTTGCAAAACCTGCCAATCTTTAAGCGGGCGCGGTTCGCTTAATGCGTCGAGGTGGACAGCTTGGTTTAATGGCTCGTGCTGGTTTATCCTGACTTTAATATCGGCACGAGCGGAAGCGCTGAAAAACAGTTTGTTTAGAGGATCGTTTTCAATCGCCATTTTCCTCGTTTGCCAAGCATCTATGGCAGAAAAAATTCCGACTCCAATTTCAACCATAATTCCAAATATGACAATCCATTCGCCAAAAATGTTTATGGATTTACACCGCCTAAAATCAGACAAATTTTTGTGCCAATCCTTTTCTGAAAACCGTTCCATCAAAAGTCCAACAAGGACAAATACGCCACCAGAAGCGGCAAATGCAACCAGCAAAAAAATTGATCCGGTCGTCATTTTATTCGGTATGATTTTTCAGTAACAATTTCATTTCTCCCTTTTCAAAAGAAATTCCGCCAGCGCTTCAAGCGCAATCGCTTTGCCCTTGAAAATGTCCAGCGCGGCAAACGCCTTGGCCGTCAGTTGCGCCGCAATCTTCCGCGATTTCTCCAGACCCACGATGGCCGGATAGGTCGCCTTTTGCACGGCCACGTCCTTGCCCGCCGTCTTGCCGAGCTGCTCGCTGGTCTGCGTCACGTCCAGGATGTCGTCAATCACCTGGAACGCCAGGCCCACATGGTAGCCGAAGTCGGTGAGGGCGGCGAGCTGCGCGGGCGTGCAGTTGGCGCTCATGCCGCCGAGCCGCACGGAACAGCACAGCAGCGCGGAGGTCTTGCGCTCGTGGATGAATTTCAATTCGGCGATGGAAAGTTTTTTATTTTCGCCCTCCAAATCCGCCACTTGTCCGCCGACGAGTTGCAGCGAGCCGGAGGCCTTGGCGATTTCCAAAATAATTTTATCGTGCGGATAGCGCGGGAATTTTTTGCACTGCGCGGCGATCTCGAACGCTTGCGTCAGCAGCGCGTCGCCCGCGAGCACGGCGATGCCTTCGCCGAAAACTTTATGGTTGGTCGGCTTGCCGCGGCGGAAATCGTCGTTGTCCATCGCCGGCAAATCGTCGTGGATGAGCGAGTAGGTGTGGATGCACTCGACGGCGCAGGCGAGCGGCAGGGCGGCCGCATCGCTGCCGCCACAAGCTTCGGCGGCGGCCAGGAGAACGGCAGGGCGCATCCGTTTGCCGCCGGCGAAGAGCGAGTAGCGCATGGCCTTGTGAATCGTGGCGGGCTTGGTCTTCTCGCTGGGCAGGAATTTGTCGAGCGCGCGGTTGACGGCGTCGGTGCGCGAAGTGAGGAACTGGTTCAGGTCGAAAGATTTTGGTGCGGACATGCGCGGATGTTTTAGAAAACGGACAAAGCAGGCGCAAGCCAGAATACAAATTATTTGGTTGACGGGTGAGGCTTCAGAATTAGTCTTTTAATAATCAGAATACGGAAATCATCATGAAGGCAAAATCTATTTCACAAAATAATTATCGTTACGGTTTCACCTTGATAGAACTGCTGGTGGTCATCGCCATCATCGCCATCCTGGCGGCGATGCTTCTGCCGGCCCTGGCGAGCGCGAAACGCAAGGCTCAAGACATCCTGTGCAGAAGCAACATCAAACAGATGGACCTGGCATTGTTTATGTATCTGGGAGACTACGGGACGATAGCCCGCGACACGACATCCGGCAACTGGATACCTACGCTGGGTGCGGTTCAAACTAATGTGTTTGCATGCAGCTATTGCCCTTTTGCCGGCACAAACGGTCCTGGTTTTGCGATTGGTGCAAATGGCACGGCAACGCGCGCATGGAACGGCGGTGGTTCCAGCGCGAACAGCGGCAGTTACACGCTGAACGGATGGATTTATACGCCCGGAAATCCTAATCCACCAAGCACCGATCCGGCTCGGTGGGCAAGCCAACAAACTTCTATCCCAGCCAACGGGTTTTTTAACAAACTGGACAATATCTTGCACTCATCGCAAACACCGATGTTCACGGACGGCATGGCTGAAGATGGCTGGCCGAATGGAGGAACTGCCACCGCTGCCGGAGATGCGTCTCCCACAGACATATTCGATGGCACTGACAACGGCACCGTAGGCAATATGATGTGGCGCATTTGCATTGCACGGCACGGGTTGAATCCTACCAGTGCGCTTAAAGCTGTGAACACGACCGCGTCATATCCAGGTGGAATCAATGTAGCTCTGGCTGATGGTCATGTGGAATATGCCAAGCTCGACACCCTCTGGTCAGCCTATTACTGGCATGCGCTTTCTGTTCCACAGAAACGTCCTTGATTTGTCTGCCAACTGGTAGAAGGCCAGCATTGGTTGATTTTGTCGTGACGGAAAATGGTTGAAGCACGGAGTTTGGTCGTTGTCCTAAAACGCCAAGACGGGTGCCAACGAGAATTCAGATTATTGACCGGACCTGCCTTGACGCAAGACACCCCTGGATTCTGTCCTGCTTTTTGTTGTTGCCTTCGGGCGCGCAACAATTAAGCTAAGCGGCTCGATTTGAATAGAAAAAACATGAACGCTGAACTCTGCAAAAAGGCCAATGAAAAAGTTGGCAACCCGAACGTCCTTGTGAACCTCGTGTCGCGCCGCGTGCGCCAGTTGAATTCCGGTGCCGGCGGCTTGAGCCGTCCGTTGATTGACAACGTGGGCAACCTCGGCGCTGCGGACATCGCGCTGCGCGAGATCATTGAGGACAAAATCGGCTGGGACATGCCGGAGATTGTCGCGCTGGTCCGCCCGGTGGCCAAGAAACGCAAGAAACGGTAAGCGCCTCACCGAATCGCTTTTACTTTTTCAGCCGGAGGGGCAACCTTCCGGCTGTTTCAATTTATGTCCGACATCGTGACCAACCACAAAGCCCGGCGCGATTACCACATCCTCGAGACGTTCGAGGCGGGCATCGTGCTACACGGCACGGAAGTCAAGTCGCTGCGCGCCGGCAAGGGACAGATCGCCGACGCCTTCGCGCGCGTGGACAAGGAAGAGGTCTGGCTGCACAACGCGCACATTGACGAATATTCCCACGGCAACCTACAGAACCACGTTCCCAAGGCGCCGCGCAAACTGCTCCTGCACAAATCGGAGATACGGAAATTGTTCGCGTTAATTGCGGTCAAGGGCAATGCGCTCATCCCACTTTCGTTTTATTGGAAGAATGGAAAAGTGAAGGTGGCGCTCGGCGTCGGCAAGGGCAAGCATGAATTCGACCGGCGCGACGACATCAAGAAACGAGATTCCGACCGCGAAATGAAACGCGCAACAATGAAGTGGACGAAGGGCAAATAACTATGCAGTCCTCACCGTCGCTCACAAACACGGCTGAGACCAGGAAAATAATCGCCTGGTCCCACTCGGTGGCAAGCGCACTGCTTGCGATGGCTTTCGCGTTCATGCTCGTGACGTTTTTCGCGCCGGCGCTCCATTTTCCCGGCAATCCCGCCGCTCCGGAAGTCGCGCTGCTTTTGACGGCGACAGCGAGCACGATCTTCTCGCTGGAAAGGCAACTGCCGCTGCAAAGCATTCTTCTGGCGGCTGGCGTCATCGCGCTCATCGGCGGCGCGGCGCACACGCTCGGCACGATGTGCGGCATTCCCTTCGGCTCCTTCACGTTCACCCGCGAACTTGGCGTGAAATTTTTCAAAACACTTCCGTGGGCGATGCCATTGATCTGGATCGTGACGGTTTTGAACTCGCGCGGCGTGGCACGGTTGATTTTACGCCCGTGGCGGAAGACAAAAACCTACGGCTTCTGGCTTATCGGGATGACGGCCGTATTGACGATGCTGTTCGTCCTCGCGCTCGACCCTTTCGCATCGCGCATCAAACATTACTGGTTCTGGACGCCGGTGAAATTTCCTCTGGCGTGGCAGGGCGCGCCGCTCGTGAATTTTCTGGGCTGGGGAATCGTGACACTGCTGATCCTCGCTTTCATCACGCCCGCGCTCATTGGCAAAAGATTGAGCAAGCGCAGCCTGCCGGATTTTCATCCGCTCTGCGTCTGGCTCGGCGGCATATTGATTTTTGGGATCGCGTGCGCGCAGAACGGGCTATGGCCGGCGGCCGCCGTGGATGCGGTGATTGGGATTGTTGCAATCATTTTCGCCATTCGCGGCGCGCGGTGGTGAGATTGCCTAATTGAGGACACTATCAATAAAGCAATTTGTCCTTGATGCCTTGGCCAAACAATTCGGTTTGCAAAGGATTCTTTGGGTTGACTCGAAGTTTGCAATCGCCGTCGGGAGAAATGTGGCTGCTGATAAATTTATTGGCCGCTTCCTCTGAACTGAAAGTCGCCCAATTAACTGTTGGCGTGACGCGATATTTGATTCCGACGTAATCATATTCGCAAACAATTCTCCAAACCCAAATCCAGCCGCTGCTATCTCCGCCGGATTGAGTCCAAAGTTTTCTGATTTCGCGGTCAACGCAACGGCCAGAGGCAACGTCCCATCCTTCTCTGTCGGAACGGGATTTAAGCCAGAATCCTACGAGCACAATTGAAAAACTCAAAACCGAGATGATTAGCCCATTTTCTATATATTCTGTTTTGTCGAAGAGAGCCAAGGCAACTCCGGAGATGAACCCCAACACACCAATTGCTTGCAAAAAGGCTAAAGCGCCAGTCGAATTAGGTGTCATGGGCTTGGATGGATCATCGTAAGGAATCATCTGAATTCGCCAGCCAGCATTTAGCCGATTATCTTGGTATTTACGAAGATGACGCATCCACGGCGCGACTTGGGAAGTGCCGCTAACTTTCGCGTTGTATATTAAGCCAACAACAATAACTACGAGGTATAAAATACCAACTACGACAGCGAAAATAAACATGATGTGCGTTGGATTTTCCATAAAGTAATTTGCTGGAAACTTATTTTGAGAACAATGCGTTGTCGAGAATGAACAAATTGATTGTCTTTGTTTCAATTCCAGTTCACTTCACCGCTTCGTGATCTTCAACCGCGCCACTCTCGGGCCGTCCATTTCCTCCACGCGCAATTCAAAATTCCCAACCATCAATAAATTTCCGGTCTGCGGAAATCCGCCGAGCTTTTCCGTCAGCCAGCCGCTGGCGGTCGTCACGCTTTCGTCGTGTGCCACCGTGCCGATGATTTTTTCCATCTCGTGCAGCGGCAGCGTGCCGGCCACCTCCCAGACATTTTCGCTTGTGTGAACCAGCTGCATCTCCTCCGCATCAAACTCGTCCTGAATCTGGCCGACGAGCGATTCAAGAGCGTTTTCCAATGTGACAATGCCAAGCGTGCCGCCGTATTCATCCACGACGAAAGCGAAATGCAATTTTCGTTCAAGAAACAATTGCAGCAATCTTTCCAGCCGCGCTGTTTCAGGAACGTAAATCAGCTTTCGCGCGGCAATCGACAAGTCCGCCGCCGTCCGCGCCTTGTCGCGCAGCGCGTATAAATCCTTGATATGGACGACTCCATGCGTCTTGTCCAGATTGCCGCCCTCGCAAAGCGGGAAGCGCGAGTAGCGGGTTCTCTCCGCGAGCGCCAGGCAATCGGCAACGGTCGCGTCGGAATTGAACGCAGCGACTTCCTGGCGGGGACGCATGACTTCGCGCACGACGCGGTGGCGCAGGTCGAGCGCGTTAAGGACGATATTGCGCCCGCCGGTCGTATTTTGCGCGGAGGCAAGCACGAGGCGCAATTCCTCCTCCGAATGACCGCCATCGGCCTTGGCGTCCGGCGAAATGCCTGTTCTTTCCAGAAGAAATCGCGCTGCGCGGTTCAGCAGCCGGTTAAACGGATACAGCGCAATATAAAACCAGTGCAACGGATACGCCGACCACAACGCGATGGGCAACGGTTTCTGGATCGTCAGCCATTTCGGCGCGAGTTCGCCCGCGACGACGCTCAAAAATGTCAGCACGCTGAAGCCGACGATGAACGAAATTGTTTTGATCCATTCTGAAGAATCCATGCCGAACCAGCCAAACACCGGAGTCAGCAGCGATGAAAAAATCGGCTCGCCCAGATAGCCGAGACCAAGGCTGACCATTGTGATGCCAAGCTGCGTCGCGCTCAAATAGGAATTGAGATTGCGGACAATGTGTCGCGCCATTTTTGCGCGCCGCCAGCCTTTGGTGACAAGCGTGTCGAGCTGTGTTTCTCGGATGCGGACGAGCGAAAATTCCGCCGCGACGAAAAATCCGTTCAACAGCACGAGCGCGAGCACGGCCAGAATCTTCAGCGCGATTGAAATGAAGTCGTTCACAATTTCACCTCGCCGAACATGACTTTCAAAATATCTTCGAGCGACGCGACGCCGATTTCGTGGCCGTCGCGTGCCAGGACAATGGCGATCCGTTCCCCCGCGCGCTGCATCCGGCGCAGCGCAACCTCCAGGCGCGTGTCCTCGCCCAAAAAAAGCGCTGGCGTCATGTGCGCCGACGCCGGTTCCTGCAAATCCAGATTCTCCCGGAAAAGCAGCGGACCCACCGTGAACAATCCGGCGATGCGCGGCCTTCCATCACGAGTTTCCCAGACCGGCAGCCGGGAGAATTTCCGCTCGCGCGCGAGGTTCAAGGCGATGCCCACGGGCATTTGCGATTCTACCGTCACGAGCTGTGCGAGCGGCGTGGTGATCTGCCGGACGCTGAAATTTTGCAGATCCAGCACGCGGTTGATCATCGCGTGTTCGTCGCTCGTGAACTGCGACGCGGATTCGCGCATAACCGCGCGCATTTCCTCCCGGCTGCCAAAAAGGCGCCCCGTAAAAGTCTGCCCGCCTGTCACGCGCAACATCGCCTGCGAAACGCCCTCCACGATAGAGACGAGCGGACTCAGCATGAAATTCAAGAGCCGGAAAACCCGGGCCGAGCCCAGGCACAACTGGTTCGGATGCGCCCGAAAAAGCATCTTCGGCAGCAGGTCGAAGAATGCGTAGAACAAAAAAACAGCCGTGCCAAAACAGATGGCGATCAATAGGGTGTGGCCGAGTAACCACTCATGGATTTTCGCGAGCGTGAAGCCGAGGATCAGAAAATTGGCGAGCGTGTTGCCGACAAGGATTGTCCACAGGAATTTCTCCGGCTTTTCGAGAAAGCCGTTCAGCAGCTTTGCGGACGGCCTGCCCGAGCGCGCCAACCGACGCACGCGTAGCCGGTTCAGCGCAAACACGCCCGCCTCCATGCCGGACATCAAAAATGCCAGCAGCAGACAGAACGCCATGACCAGTCCGTTGAATATTTCAGTTCCCATTTATTTCACCCGTTGCACCAGCAGTTCGCGCACTCTCCGTTCGTCCACGATTTGCGCGGTGAACTTCAAATCGTGGAATGTCGCGGAGTCGCCGGCATTCGGCACCACGCCAAGCATGTGCGTCAGCAAACCGCCCATCGTCTCAACCTCCTCGACGCCGCCGAGCGCGGGATATTCGCGGCGGAAATCGTCAAGACGCATCGTCCCGTTCACGCGCCAGCGGCCCGGAGAAACTTTTTCCATCACAAAACCTTCCGGCTGCGTTTCAGCGCGGATTTTCCCGACCAGTTCGCCGAGAATGTCCTCCATGGTCACCAGGCCGGCAACGCCGCCAAATTCATCCAGCACCACCGCGAGACCGCGACGCTGCTTCTGCAAACTGTGAAACAGTTGCAGCAGGTTCATCGTCTCGGGCACGAACGACGGAAATTCAATCACCTCCGACAGGTCGATCGCCGGATCCAGCAGCAGGGCGCGCGTGTTCAAAATGCCGACGATGGTGTCCGGCGTTTCGTCGTAGATTGGCAGCCGGCGATGCTTGAACTTTTTCGCCGCCGCAATCATCTCCTCCAGCGCCGCGTCGTCGGAGATGCACGCCATTCCCCCGCGCGGACGCATTACGTCGCGGGCCGTGCGCTGGTCGAGGCTGATGATTTGCAGGATGATTTCCTTTTCCGATTCCGCGAGCGTGCCCTGGCGGAATGCCATGTCCAGAAGCTCGTGATATTCCGCATCCGTCATCGCCGCCGGCGCGGCCGCCTGCGACGCGGCCTTTTTCAAGAGCGCCGCATTCAGCCATTGCGC
>Ga0182013_10001854_pt1 | contig 28351 bp, 30 predicted proteins | sample 612S2MmetaG_FD_120487 | JGI IMG/M metagenome (GOLD analysis project Ga0182013, IMG submission 120487) | Permafrost microbial communities from Stordalen Mire, Sweden - 612S2M metaG | ecosystem: Environmental > Terrestrial > Soil > Wetlands > Permafrost | place: Sweden: Stordalen | collected...
GGCCGGCTGACGACGGGGATCGTGCTCATCGCCGGTCGAATCTTCGGCGAGACGGCCGCGCTCATCTTTACGGCCGGTCTGTCGGTAAGCGCCAACCAACCCTACGAACTCAACCCGTTCCGATCCGCCGAGACCCTCGCAATCCACTTGTGGTACACGCATTCCGAGTCGATCATTCCCGACGTCGAGCGCGTGGGCAACGGCTCGGCACTGGTCCTGCTCATCATGGTTCTCGCCTTCAATATCGCCGCGCGCGTGGGGGGCAGCGCGCTCACCAAACGCTTCACCGGGAGACCCTCGTGATCCAGGCAGCTGCGATGTCCGTCGATACGCGCGAGAAGCTCAAGGCCTCCAATGTGGATATTTTTTACGGCTCGTTTCAAGCCATCAAGCACGCGTCGCTCAAAATGGCCGCCAACACGGTGACGGCACTCATCGGACCGTCGGGCTGCGGGAAATCGACGTTCCTGCGCGCGCTCAACCGGATGCACGACCTCACCCCCGGCGCCCGCGTCACCGGCTCGGTGACGCTCGACGGTCAGGACATCTATGCCGCCGACGCCGACCCGGTGGTCATCCGGCATCGCATCGGGATGGTCTTTCAGCGGCCGAATCCCTTTCCCAAAACGATTTTCGAGAACGTTGCGTATGGGCCGAAGATTCACGGCGAGCGCAACAAGGCCGCGCTCGACGCGATCGTCGAGAAGTCGCTGCGCCAAGCGGCGCTGTGGGATGAAGTCAAAGACCGGCTCAGTCGCTCGGCGCTCGATCTGTCGGGCGGTCAGCAACAGCGCATGTGCATCGCGCGCGTTCTCGCCGTTGAGCCCGAAGTGATCTTGATGGACGAGCCGGCGTCGGCGCTCGATCCGATCGCGACCTCGAAAATCGAAGACCTCATCGGTCAGCTCAAACAGGAGTATACGGTCGTGATCGTCACGCACTCGATGCAGCAGGCGGCGCGTATTTCGGAGTACACGGCATTCTTTCATCTCGGTGAGATCGTCGAAGTCGGCACGACGACCAACATCTTCACCCGGCCGCGCGAAAAGCGCACGGAAGACTACATCACCGGACGTTTCGGTTAACGGCAGAAGGGTTCGACTTCGTCGAACCCGTGGCGGTCGCGGCTTCGCCGCGAGCCGCGCGTGGCGTTTAACGGCTTCGCCGCAAGCCGCGTGTGGCGTTCGGTCCTGACGGGTCGAGCTGCGGTAACGTTTGCGGGGGGGATGTTTGGAGTGTTGCTTTTTGAGTACCCGTTGGGCTTAGATTTGCGTGAGGCGCAGATCGAGGCGGACGAAATCGCGCGGATTCGCGATCGCGATGTGTTCGCGTGCCAAGCGCCGTTCCATCGCGCAGAGCGTGAGATCGTAGGTCTGGGGAGGCACGCCTTGGATGAGATAGGCGCCTTCCCGATCGCTGCGCGTCGTATAGGCTGCCCCGCCGTCTTCTCCGCTGACGTGGATCGTCACGTTTGCTACCGGACGTCCCAAGCGGTCGGTGATGTAACCGCCCATCGCCCCGGCCGGGTCGCGGTCGGAGTCGTCGCCCTCGCCCGGTATCAGCGCGCGGGTGACGAGTTGACGATGACCGGCGAGCACGCCGACCCCGCGTACCAGCAGCGAAAGGTAGCCGCGCGCTGAGATCACCAAGTCGTAGACGCCTTCGGGCATCGCCGACGTGAAGCGGCCGAAGCGGTCGGCATCAAAACGTGTCACCCGGTTGTCACCGATGCACGTGATCCGCGCTCCGCAAAGCGGAACACTCGAACGCCGATCCAGTAGCGTGCAGCACAACGAGCCGTTGAGCTCGGAGACCGCGGGCAGTCGTTCCTCCATCACTGTTAGATATCGGTAAACCGGACACGAATTTAATGATTCTCGACACAATCCGCGGAGCAGCGCGTTCCGCGTTGAACCTCGCCTTCGCACCGGACGGATGTCGTCGTGGTAAAAGACGCTGTCGTGGAAGATATGCTGTCGCGGTAGGACGTTGTCGTGGTAGAGACATCGTCGTGGTAGAGAGACGAGAGTGTGTCAGCGGCGTGGTAGCTTGCACTGATCGCGAGGGCGTTTGCCCGGCTGACGCTGGTGCGCGCAGCCGCCTTGGAGCGGCGGGAACGTTTGCGTGCGAGGCGCGCGGCGTGTCGTTCTACCGTTTGGCGGAAGATACGGTCGGCAACGGCACCTACGAAGGCAATCCGGAAAGCTTGTCGGCGCGGCCTGCCGCAGTCATCAGCAATGCTGCTTGCAGCGGTCAACTCGCGCTGGGCTATTTGCGCAATCTCTACCTTGCGTGCAGCGGCGCGGTCTACGTCTACGGACCGAACGCTTCGGGCAACGCGGCTCCGCTGCGGACGTAGTGCGACATTGCTCGATGGCGCGTACCGCATCTTCGAGGGCCGATAGGGCCGACCCGTAGCGCCGACAGCGCGCGCGGACACTAGATTCTCACGCTCCGCAACGACGGCGCGACGGTGAGAACGTCAGTCTCTCGGCTTCGCCAATTCCGAGACCCATGTTTCCTCGGCGACGTCTCGCGCGAGCATACTCGTCGCGCGGGACATTCGCCGGTACGTGTCGGCGAGTCCGGCCGCGCTCTTGTCGTACTGAACCGACCGTGCCGGCGGAACGTTCAAGGCCGCGCCTTCGGCGAACGCGTCGATATCCGCGCCGAAGAAGACGAACTTCCAGCCTGCGGATTCCTTGCGTTTGACAAGCGCCGCGATCTCCGCGCGGCTGGTCCACTCCTTACTCGCGTTTTCGAGTCCGTCCGTCATTACGACGACGAGCACTTTGCGTTGCTCGGCGTATGCGCCTGCGTCGATCGCGGCGATCGCCCCGCCGATTGCGTCGTTGAGTGCCGTGTAGCCCATGCCGCCTTTGCGATAGCGCTCTTCGGTGAGCTTCGGTATCTGTGTCACCGGCTCGGCGACATACATCGCGTCGCGTTCGGTATCGAACAGCGTGACGGACATGAGCGCGTCGGGTGTCTCGCGCTGGCGGTCGACGAGGTATTCGTTGAAGCCGCCGACGGTGTCCGCGCTCAGGTTGCTCATGGAGCCGGACTTATCGATGATCATCGCGATCAACAGCTGATTTGGGCCGCCGCTCGGGCGTTTTTGGCTCGGGTTTCGCTGCATGCGGGCTTTCTGCGGCTTGTGCCGCGCGGGTGGATGGAGTTGCGTCCCACTCGGCGGTGGCGGCCGCAATCGTATCCTTGAGTGATGCCTTGCCTTGGGGCGTGGCGATGTAGTAGGTGCGCGAACGCGCACCGCGGTAGGACTCGGGCATCGCCTGCGACGCCTCCAACAAGCCGGCCAGTCGAAGACCTTCGGCGGCCTTGATGACACCCGTAAGCGTTGCGGGTTCGATCCCGTATTTCGCTTCGAGCGCCTCCCGGATCATCGTCGCGGAACTTTGGTGCTCCGCTGCTTCAGCGAGAATGGCTTCGCGCAAGCCTTTCTTCGGTTTTCGCCCCACCGGCCTCGAACCTCATCTACTGAACTTATTCTAGCCGATCTACTGAACTTATGCAAGGGGCGCGAACGGCTAGACTTGCTTGTAGGTCCGGTTCAGCCGGTCGACCGCGGCGATGCCGAGATCGCAACAGTCGGAGAAGAAGTGCAAGGCAACGCCACAGAACGCCGCGCTTGCCGCTTCGGAGTAGGCAAATCCGCTGCGGGCGTACCGCAGGAAACGAGCGCGTCCCAAACCCCAAAAAGCCGGCATCCTGGCCGGCATCCTACGCAGAACGGCGCTCGCTCCGCGATCGGCGCGGTCCGGCAGGCGGCTCATGAGGACATCGTCGGCATCGACGAAGCGGTGCCGCCGGTACCACGCCTGCAGCTGGCTTTGGCTGAGGTCTGCCTCAATGGGATGCATCGGCGGCTCGGCGACGAGTTCTAGCCGAAGGTCGGCTTGATTTGCAATCGCGATGACCGTTTCGAGCATCGTCGATCCGCGATTCCGGCGGCGTTCGTTCACGGCGACCGTGAGTCGTTCGAGAACGATATGGTCGGATCGAAACAACACCGAAGCGCTCGAGCAGTCGTCGGAAATCTCGAGCAGCGAGCCTTTGATCTCGGAATGGTAACCGTGCCCCGCGGCAAGGGAGGCAGCCCGGGTTGCGCGCGCCTCGATCATCTCAAAATAGGAGCTCTTGAAGTCGAGCATTTGCACTACGATCTCCTAACGTGAGTTATCGGCCAATGCTCCCCAGTACCGTTACCATGCTGTATCAAAATCTGTACTGTTTCCGTGTGCGTGCCCGAACCGTCGCGCTTTTCGAGGCGACGGCCCGCGCGCTCCGAAACATGCATACGAAAGAGGCCCGCTGCTCAAAAGCGCGGCACTCGACGAGGGCGCCGATTGCGCTACCGTCGCGAAGACATCTTGTCGATGCGCGATTGAACTTACTGCTCAACCGACGCGAAATCGTGCGTCGGTCACGCACCGGAAAACTTCCGAGAAAAGTCGCAATCACTTGGTATGCGTTCGATGCATTCGAGCGTGGCGGCCCGACGGCGGCTTGCGTCGAGTGACGGGCGGCTTGCGCGAAGCCCAAACGCGAAGGATTGCGCGCCATCCACTAGTTCAAAAGTACCACGCGTGCCCAATAGACGACGGGCTTGTCGTCGAACGCATAGCGATTGGGTGCAGCGATGAATTTTCGCTCGCTGCCCGGGCGCCAGGCGCGCCTTGAGCGAGCCGAGCGCGTCGGCGAATTGCCGCGAATGGGGGTTGTGAACTGTTGCGCGATGCGTGGTCGTTTGTGGTAAAAGGTTGTCAAATGTTGCTCGCTTAGGGTGCCAGGCGCTTGGCACACAGTCAAGCGGCGGCTATCACGGTACGGCTTGAGCGTTCATCGCGCGGCAGCCTTCGTGCCGGCTCGGCGCGGACAAGATTTCCCGATCGCTTGAGGCCCAGCGGCAGAGAGCGCTTCGCGACGACTTGTGAAGATCGTCGTGAACCCGTGCCTGCTCGCCAGAAGGCAAGCCGCTTGCCCCAAGGCGCTGCATTCGGGCCAAGGCATATGGGACGGTACCAAGCGACTCCATCGCGGCAACAGAACGCAATTCTCAAAATCGACGCGGCCGAATCGGGCGGCGCTCGCTCGCTGGTACCTGCGCTCGTCCCGTTTCGGGTTGCGCCCCGAAGCGTTCGGTCGGGAAGTTTACATTCGATGCGTGGCAAGTTGGCGCTTCGTTCGAATCGTATTGTTGTTTGCTGCTGACATCAGATTGCTTGGTGATCCGAGCCGCGAGTGTGATAGCACGGTCCATCGAACCTGGAAGTGATGCGGCCGGCGGTGCGGCACGCCGGCCGGCTACCCCGGGGACCGGCCGCGAGCAACGAGCGGCCTCGTCGGCCGGTGTCTGATAGGGCCAATCGATAAATTCAATCGGTTTAATCGATTGGACCGATAGACGCCGAAGCGCTATTATCGACCAGCGTGAAGCACTACATCGTATGATCGGAGAGAGTACATCCATGCAGGACACGGCCACAGACAACACGGGAATCGAAAGCTCGTGCCCCGTGAACGGGGACGGGAATCTCAAGGTCGCGATCGTCGGGGCAAAAACGAACCGAGATTGGTGGCCCAATCAGCTGAATCTCAGGATTTTGCACCAGAACTCTCCCCTGAGCGACCCAATGGGCAATGCCTTCAACTATGCCGAAGAATTCAAGAGCCTCGACCTCGGCGCTGTAAAGAACGACCTCTTCGCATTGATGACCACGTCACAGGAGTGGTGGCCGGCTGACTACGGTCATTACGGGCCGCTGTTCATCCGGATGGCGTGGCATAGCGCGGGCACGTACCGCATCGGTGATGGTCGCGGGGGCGCAGGCTCCGGCACCCAGCGTTTCGCGCCGCTCAACAGTTGGCCCGATAACGTGAGCCTCGACAAGGCGCGCCGGTTGTTGTGGCCGATCAAGCAGAAGTACGGGCGGAAAATCTCGTGGGCCGATCTGATGATTCTGGCCGGCAACTGCGCGCTGGAATCGATGGGGCTCAAGACGTTCGGTTTCGCCGGCGGCCGTGAGGACGTCTGGGAACCCGAAGAAGATATCTACTGGGGCCCGGAGGACACCTGGCTCGGGGACATGCGCTACACCGGTGACCGGGATCTCGAGAACCCGCTCGCTGCCGTACAGATGGGTCTGATTTACGTCAATCCAGAAGGGCCGAACGGAAAGCCGGATCCGGGCGCATCGGTGCGCGACATTCGCGAGACGTTCGCGCGCATGGCGATGGACGACGAGGAGACCGTTGCGCTCATTGCCGGCGGCCACACCTTCGGCAAAGCCCACGGCGCTGCGAGTCCCGACCAGTACGTCGGTCCGGCGCCCGAAGGCGCCAGCATCGAAGAGCAAGGTTTCGGGTGGCGGAATTCGTTCGGCAGCGGCAATGGCGCCGCGACCATCACCAGCGGGCTCGAAGGCGCCTGGACGAGCAACCCGATCAAATGGGACAATGACTACTTCGCAAACCTGTTCGGCTTCGAGTGGGAGCAGGTGAAGAGTCCGGGCGGCGGCGCGCAGTGGGCTCCCAAGGCGAATGGCACACCGGTCCCGACCGTTCCCGACGCTCACGATCCGTCAAAGAAGCACCCCGCGATGATGTTCACGACGGACCTCGCACTGAAGATCGATCCGGACTATGCCCGCATCTCGAAGCGGTTCCACGAGCACCCGGACGAGTTCGCCGAGAAGTTCGCCAAGGCGTGGTACAAGCTCACGCATCGCGATATGGGGCCCATCGCGCGGTATCTCGGTCCGGAGGTTCCGGCCGAGCCGCAGCTTTGGCAAGACCCCGTCCCCGCCGTCAATCACAAGCTGATCGGCGACGAAGACATCGCTGCGCTCAAGAGCAAGATTCTCGCATCCGAATTGTCCATCTCTCAATTGGTCAGCACCGCCTGGGCATCGGCGTCAACGTTCCGCGGTACCGACAAGCGCGGCGGTGCGAACGGCGCGCGCATTCGTCTTTCGCCGCAAAAAGACTGGGCAATCAATCAGACGGATGAATTGGCGACGGTATTCGGCGCATTGGAAAAGATCCAAGGGGAATTCAACAGCGCGCAATCTGACGGCAAGGCCGTCTCGCTTGCCGACCTGATCGTTCTGGGCGGAAGCGCGGCCGTTGAAGCGGCAGCGAAGAATGCCGGACACGCCGTGGACGTTCCCTTCTCGCCGGGGCGCACGGACGCGTCGCAGGATCAAACCGACGTGCACTCCTTTGCGGTGCTCGAACCGGTTGCGGACGGATTTCGCAATTATCTCGCGAGCGGACACCGCAGAACGCCCGAGGAGCTGTTGGTGGATAAGGCGCATCTGCTGACGCTCACCGCTCCCGAGATGACGGTGCTCGTCGGCGGTCTGCGCGTTCTGGGAGCCAACGTCGGAGCGTCCGAACACGGCGTGTTCACCAAGCAGCCCGGGACGTTGACCAATGACTTCTTCGTGAACCTGCTCGATATGAGCACGAAGTGGCAGCCGACCCCAACGCCGCACGTGTACGAAGGGGCGGATCGCCACACGGGCGCTCACAAGTGGACCGGCACGGCCGTCGACCTGATCTTCGGTTCGAACGCCCAACTTCGGGCCATCGCGGAAGTGTATGCCTGTGACGACTCGGAGCCGGCGTTCGTAAACGACTTCGTCGCTGCATGGACCAAGGTGATGAACGCCGATCGTTTCGACCTAGCCTGATCGAGGCGTAATTCCGTCCTCGGGGGCGGCGCGGCAACGAACATCGCGCGGTCGATGTGCGCAGAACAATGGACAGGCCCGACAGGGCAGCGTTTCAAACACTTGAGCGCTGCCCTGTCGATGTTTGCCCTCGAGCGCCACCGACGACTCAGCCGCCGGGCTTTTGCTGCCTGACGGTTCAGGCGATCCCCAGTCGCGTTGATTGCTAAACGAAGCTTGTGGGCGGCGGCGCTTCTCGAGTCGTCAACCAAATCAAGCGCATCAGTTTAAGTTAGGCGCTTGAACACGCCGCGGCGACGAACGATTCCGATTTCTAAACCCAGAAAAAAGGGAGCCCCGCAGGAAAGTCCGGCAGGCGCCGTTGATTTCCGGCACTTGAGTTCCAAGGTTCCAAGCGCAGTCCGTTCGCAAGAAACAGCGCTGCGCCGACGGTCAGCGTCGCTGCACATGCAAGCGATCTAACCAGGCATTTCTGAACGACCTCCGCGTCCGCCGATCAAGAGTAACGCATGCTTTTCAGCCTGATGTCGAGTCGCAAAAAACCTGCATGTCGGGCCCGCTTTAGCGTCTCGTCCCGATTTATACTAGTCCTGGTCATTGGGTGTGTCTTCCAGGCGTGCATCTCGATCGCGACGCTGCAAGTCCTCAAGCAGTCGCTGATGCGCGATCGAATCACCGAAGTGACGCATTTGGTCCAAAGCGCGTATTCGGTTGCGCAGTTCTACCACAACGAGGAAGTTGCTGGGCGCATGACCGAAGCGGCGGCGCAAACGGCCGCGCGGAACGCGGTCCGCGCCATGCGATTCGACGGCACGAACTACTTTTGTATCTGGACGCTCGACGGTGTCGGCGTCGTTCACGGCGCCCACCCGGAATGGGAAGGACGGCGTTTCGTCAACTCGGCCGACGCGCGCAAGTTCCCCGGCGTCGCCCTCATGGTCTCAAAAGTATTAGAGGTAGCGAAAAGTCCGGCGAAAGAGGGGATCTCAAGGTATCAAATTTCCAAAGCGGGCGAAACCGCGCCGCTGGACAAGGTCACGTATTCGCGGCTTTTCACGCCCTGGGGCTGGTCCGTCGGAGCCGGTGCATACATCGATGACATCGATGCAACGTTTCGGACGCAAGTGTTCTCGTTGCTTGGCTTCTTCGTCTGTCTCATCGGCGCCGCCGGTGTGATAACGTTCGGACTGTGGTGCGATCTGGCCCGAGCCCTCACCAGCTTATCGTCACGCGTCGTGAGCGTTGCGGAAGGTGAACTTGACGGCGAGATTCCCGAGATCGAGCGCACCGATGAGGTCGGCGTGATGGCGCGAGCACTGATGATTCTGCGCGACAACAGCCGCGAAGCCGTTGCGCTCATGCTCGATCAGCTTACGGGATTGCCCAACCGCAAACTGTTGACCGACCGGCTCAAGCAAGCCATGTCGGCTAGCTCGCGCAGCGGCAATCACGGCGGACTGATGTTCATCGACCTCGATAAGTTCAAAACTCTCAACGATACTCAAGGGCACGACCTGGGCGACATGCTGCTGCGGGAAGTGGGAGCGCGTCTACAAGCCAACATCCGCGAGGCTGACACCGTTGCCCGCCTCGGCGGTGACGAGTTCGTGATCGTCCTCATCGACATCGGTCACAACCAAGACGATGCGGCGGCGGCCCTCGAAGCGACCGGTGGGCACGTGTTGGCCGTGTTGAATCGGCCCTTCCAACTTGGTAACATCACGCATGTCACTTCGGCAAGCATCGGTTTGGCGTTGTTCAAGGACGACAATGCATCCGTAGAGGACGTTTTGAAACAGGCTGACCTCGCGATGTACAAGGCCAAAGAGAGCGGCCGGAATGCGTGCCGGTTCTTCGATCCGCACATGGAAGCGGTAACGCGCGAACGCGCGGGCCTCGAGGCCGATCTGTTGCTGGCCATCGCGGAGAAGCAGTTCCAACTGCACTACCAGCCGCAAGTGGGAAGCAGCGGCCGGCTCATCGGTGCGGAAGCGTTGATCCGCTGGAATCATCCGACGCGGGGCGTCGTGCCTCCGATCGATTTCATTCCGTTTGCCGAAGAGACCGGACTCATTCTCCCGATCGGCCGTTGGGTTCTGGAAAGCGCCTGTTCGCAGCTCGTCGCGTGGACCGCCCATCCGGCAACCGCCGATCTCAAAATTGCGGTAAACGTAAGTACACGCCAGTTTCAGCAGCCGGACTTCGTCGAACAGGTCGTTGCAACACTCAAGACGACCGCAGCGAATCCCAGCCGGCTCGATCTCGAACTGACGGAGAGTCTGTTGATCGAAAGCGTCGACGAAGTTATCGAGAAAATGGCGGCGCTGCGCGCCTTAGGCGTAAGCATCACGTTGGACGATTTCGGCACCGGCTATTCCTCGCTGTTTTATCTCAAGCGTATGCCGCTGGACCAACTCAAAATCGATCGCACGTTCGTGCGAGACGTGATCCTCGACGAAAACGATGCGGCGATCGCCAAGACCGTGGTTGCGCTAGCTCACGCCCTGGGACTCGGTGTCGTCGCGGAGGGCGTCGAAACGGCCGAACAGCGCGACGTCCTCGCTGGTTTCGGCTGCCGCGACTATCAAGGGTCCTTCTACAGCGAGCCGTTGCCGACGGCCTCGTTCGAGGAGTTCGCTCGGCGCTGGGATTCGCTGCGGCCGCTACCCAAGCCGATCGGTCGACTCGCGACCGCCGAGCGGCGTCTCGTTTTCGACGGGATGAGTAGAAACAGCGGTTCGCCCATCAACTAACGAGCGGTTCCCGTCTAGCAGTAGCTCCGGTCTAACGAGCGGTTCCCGTCAACCAGCCGGTGCCGTCCGATACCAAAGGCCGTGCCGGTCCAGTGACGCGATCAGGGCCGTGCCGGACGTTGGCGTTTTACAGAGCCCCGCATCGGTGACCGACGTATTATCGCATCGGCGTGTGGACGCGATCGTCCAAAGCAGCGACTACTTCCGGTTCATAAGAGTTGGACTGCCGCACGTGGCATGCTTGGCAAAATAGCGGATGGTCGCGTTTGCGGATCTGGGCACGAAGTGCCCGGTACGCCCTGCCGTTCCAGATCTCCGAAAACGGCGTCTCGAAGACGTTTCCCATCTTGACGACGTCGGCGTCGGCGATGAGGCTGCACGGGATGACGTCTCCGTTCGCCGCAATGTACGCGCTTTGCCATGGCCACGGACAAATCTCCGCAGCCGGCTCGACGACGCTGAGGTCGATTTTCGCGGCGTGGGCGGCTAGGCGTGCTTCACGGAGCAGTGTCGCGCACGCTTTCTCGAGCGGTTCGACCTTGACTGTCGCAACGTAGTCGCTGAGCTCGCTCTTGCCCCACGCGGTGAGAAAAGGCTGCAGCGTGACGTGATCGAGGCCCAGTTCACCGCACAGCCGGATGATTTGCGGCAATTCCCCGATGTTGTCCGTCGTCAGCACGGTCCAGCCCGAAATGCGCGGACGTGTCTTCCCCTTGCGCGCGCTAGTGAAATACCGAATGTTACGGCGAATCTGCGCGAAGTTGCTTCCGGGACGATTGCGCTCGAACGTCTCGGCACAAGCGCCGTCGATGCTGAATGTAACGCTCGTATTCGTCAGCCCGAGCAGCCGCCGTGCATTGCTTTCCGTGCATGCGCTGCCGTTTGAATGGAAGCGCATCGCAATTCCCCGGCGCTCTCCCTCCGCGAGCAAATCAATCTGCTGTTTGTTTAAGAGAGGCTCGCCCATGCCTTGGAGATTGACCTCGTGGAGGTTCGGCAGCTGATCGAGGATGCGGCGGAAGTTGTCGATATCGAGCTGTGCCTTCGCCTTCGTCCAACGCGTGGTTTGGCAGTGCTTGCAGCGGAAGTTGCAGTTGTTTATGGGTTCGATCTCGACCGAGACCGGAGTTGCCGGCACGTTCGTCCACCTGCCGAAATACGCGATCTTCAAGAGCAGGTAGGCAATGAACCGTTGCGGACGTCGAAGCCGGCCAAAAAGCCGGCGAACCTTCGTACCGATCTTGCGCGCCGAGCGCGATAGCATTTCTAGCTGCGGCTGCAACACGTTGAGCCCTTCGATCATTTCAGTGGTACTGGATTCTGCCTGAGAAAGGCGGCCAATCTGGGCGCTTAGAAGACATCTGACAACTCTCGATCGGATGGCTCGTGAGGTCCGGGAGCTGTTCGTCTTCGCCGCTGCCCCTCACAATCGCGCAAGTGTCTGGGGGCTAGCTTTGTTGTTCGGCACATTCGACTCGACCGCAGTTCGAGCTTGATCGAGACGAGCAGCGGCAGGACGACGGTAACGAGAATCGCTACACCGATCCCGGCGGCGATCGCTAAGCGTGGACCGTCGCCGTTCGGCAATAGTTGCGAATCGTTTATCGATTTCATCACAGCGGATGTCTCCCTGGAAACAAGATTACTCTATCTGCGCCACGAATGAAGAGCGCGCGGGCAGTTCCGCTTGTGACTTACGGTCCTCCATGACGATGACAAAGGGCCGGCATGCGGGACTGCGTCGGGTAAGTCGTGATGGTACGTACTGCCATGTGCTTACGCGCGCTGTGGTATGGTTCGGAGCGCTGTGAAGCGCGGCACGCGCTCGTCGGACGACATTGCTTGAAACAATCGCGAGAAGGCGACTACACCGACTCAGCGGCAATATGATGCGATCGTGTCCTAACCCGGCCGAGCCGGAACCAAATTGGCCTGCCGCCAATTCAATCTGAGTAATTGCTTCAGGCTCGGCCGAACACTCGGCAATGTCAAAGGCTCAAGAATCACAACGGCCGCAAACCATTATGAATGAACGCCGGCGCGATTCCCCGAGATTTTTCTTGCCGGAAGAGCGCCCTCGCCTTCGCTCGGCGCACCCGGAGCAACGCCGCAGCGTTGTCACCGGAGAGCGACGAAGCTTCCGGCGAAACAGGCGGGTTCGAGACGGCGCGGGGCGTTTTTCGGCAGCCATATCAGGTCCAGACTTAGTGCCCTCACCTGCAGGAAGAATGCCCGGCGTATTTCAAACTCGGTTGGGAAAGAATGATGGTCGTGGATCATACATACATGCAGCGATCGTCAGCGGCCAGCTCACGAAAATGTAGGAGCACGGTCGAGGTTTTGTTGGCGACACTTGCCCGCAACGGCGACGCGACGGCGATTCGACTCCTCGATGAGCGCCGCGTCGCAGAGCAAATGCCCGTCGAACTGGTGAACCCGCCGCCATATCGCGAACTCAAGAATGGCCGCGATGACGTTCGGCTTGTTGGTCCGGCCGACTAGCCAAGTAACGGTTGGGTGATTGGTGGCGAATCTAGAGATGATGCAAGAGCGCGGCGTGTTCTACAATCCGCAGCAAACGCTCGAGCGAGTGAAAACCAAAGAGCTCGCTCTTACCCGCATCGACGACAAGGAGCTGAAGTTCCCCCGGCGCGACGCGGACGAGAAGCCCGAGCGAAAGCGGGATCCGGAGCAGAAACGGGGGCTTGCGATCAACGCTGAAAACGACGGAGTGTATCGCGGGGGAACGACCCGTGGCGGCGATCGCCGCTCCGCCGGTTTCCAGCGAGCTTGACGCACGCTGCGATACCGCGATCCCGAATCCATCGACTTCGACGACGAACCCATCGCGCCGGCGGCGACGAACGTTTCCTGCTTGATCGCGGCCCTTTGTCATCGCCATGGTAGGACTAAGTCACATAGCAGGGCGGCCCGCACGCTCTTCATTCGTGGTGCAGATAGAGTAATCTTGTTTGCAGGGAGACATCTGCCGTGATAAAATCGATAGACGATTCGCAACTATTGCCGAACGGCGACGATCCACGTTTAGCGATCGCCGCCGGGATCGGCGTAGCGATTCTCGTTACCGTCGTCCTGCCGCTACTCGTCACGATCAAGCTCGAACTGCGGTCGAGTCGAATGTACCGAACAACGAAGCTCGCCCCGGGACACATGCGCGATTGTGAAGCGCAGCGGCGAAAACGAAGAGCACCCGCGCCTCACCAGCCATCCGATCGAGAGTTGTCAGATGTCTCCTAGCGCCAAGATTGCCGGCCAGCCGATAGATGTCGATCGTCCCAGTCAGGTCCGCCACGCCTTGGGTGCCGTTACGCGTCTTTTCGAGCTCGACGACCGAACGGCGCTACGGGCGGCTATGTTGGGCGCCATGATCGTCATGCTCATTGGACTTCCGCTTTCTGCGGCTCTCAATATTTGGCTCGACGAGGCGTTCACCCTACACTCTACAGGTTCGGGGCCGCTCGTCGCTTGGGCACAAGCGATTACCTTCGACGGTCAACCGCCAGTGTATTTCGTCTTGGAATCGCTTTGGCGCCAGCTCGACGAAACATCGGTCGTCTTTGCTCGTGTTCCGTCGATACTGTTCGCAGCCGCCGCGGTCGCAGTCATCGTACTTGCCGCGCATCGGCTCGCGCCGGGTATTCCGTCGTTCGTCGTAGCACTGGTGACGGCGATCAATCCCATCGTCATCTGGGCTGCAACCGAGATGCGCGTCTATGCCCTGGTCTTATTGGTTGGGGCCGCCCTGACGTGGACTTTCGTTGAGGGTTTTCTCGTCGAAGGGCGCACCCTGCGTTGGCGCGTTTGGTACACGCTCTTTGCTGTCGTCGGCTTGTATACGCAATACTATATCGGCTTCATATTTGTTGCGCATGCGATTACTATGCTCGCGTTTCGCCGTCACAATATGTGGAGCTTCCTCCGCGTCATGGCAATCGCTGCAGCGGCCTTCATGCCCTTTATTCCGCTGGCGATAATGCACGTCACGAGTAGCGGTGATTTTGTCACGCGAACTACATTCGCCCACGCGGTTCACGCAATGCTTGACACAGTCTTCATTTATGTGCTGCCGCACAATCTGAATTGGACAGGAGCTGCCAGATATGCAGGCTTCTGCTTTATTGCGATACTCACGGTTTCATTGTTTGTTGTCGGTTATCCAAGAGTTATTACCACAGTCCAATTCGGTGTCCTAAGTCAGTGGTGCGCGAGTGTCTTGATTCTTAGCGTTGTGTTCGGTATCGCTGGCTTACCGCTGGATTTTGTCGGGCATGCGATTATCCTCGCGCCGTCGTCTTTCCTGGTCGCGTTTCTTTTCATCGAGTCGTCGTACAGTCGCCGAATCGTAGGGTATATTTCATTAACGACATTCACGCTATTCGCTCTAATGCAATTCTGGTCGCAGTATTCCCCGCCACTAAGCAAGCAAGGTGATTGGCAAAAAGTTGCCGCGATGCTTGCCGCAAGTGACAAATCAGTACCAATCGCCGTGTTCCCTGCCGAGTTTTCCGTGCCGTTGAGCTGGTATCTGCCGCGAGCGATAATCCCCGTGCCGAAGCCGATGCCGTTCACGATCGATTATGTTCGCGCAACGACTTTGACGGGTGAATCGGATGTGTCTCGTGTGCTCGATCCCGTTCAAGCTGAGTCTAAAGACCTTTGGGTCGTGACGAGCGGTGAATGCCCGGCCATTGAACCAAAGATTTACAATTACCACTGTCGTTTTCTTGAAGCGTACCTCAATCAGCACTATCGTATTGTTCGGAGCGTCGTCTTTCACGGAGCATTGGCCCGCCTGTATGCGAGAATTCCCCACGTATCATCCAACATGCACGGATCGCTCCAGGAAGGCTGATCGATCGCGTGAATAAATGTTCGCGGAAGTTGTAAAGCACTCGGCTGAGCAGCTGGCTCATCGTTTGCATGTCCTAGCGGCAAATAGGTTAGCACATAAAGCAGAGCCGCGATGCGTGATTTGCGCGCTTCCCGTGACATCATCGTTTGCCGTGCATAGTTATCGGCTTTATACGTGCGGCAACTGTGATTTCGTATTCCTCGATCCCGCAGTTGCTAAGTCATTGCGATGCGAGGCGCTCTGTGACGACGATTATTTTCGCAGCGGAGGTTCCGGGTGCTGGAATTACCTTGCCGACGCGACGTTGTTGCAGGAACACGGCAATCGCTACGGTTTACTGCTTGCGGAGGCAGGCGCGCGACGCGTCCTCGACGTTGGAGCGGGGGCGGGTTTCATCCTGCGCGGTTTGACGGAGGCCGGCTGCAGCGGCGTCGGCATCGAACCAAATGCGTCGATGGCCGCACATGCCGTGCGTGAACTCGGCCTCGACGTTCGTACGACCAAGCTCGAGGACTTCGATACCGGCGAGCAATTCGATGCAGCGGTTCTTCTGCAGGTCGTCGATCATCTCGAGGATATCCGACGTTCGTTCGCGCGTGTTGGTGCGCTGACTAAAGGAGGTGGCCTGTGTTTGATCGAGTTCGGCAATCAGGCCAGTTTGACCGCGCGGATCTTGGGACCACGCTGGCACGAATACGCGCCGCCGAGCGTGCAGCGGGTGTTCTCCCTGCACGCGTTGCGGCTGCTGCTTGCCGACTACGGCTTCGTCCTGCGCAGGTGGGGACATCCGCCCAAGTACCTCCGCGCGGATCGCGTTTTGTCACTGCTACGATATAAAGCCGACGCGCAGCTGATGCGTGCGGCCTTGACGTCCTTAGCCAATGTGGTGCCGGCCGGCGCGAAGCTGCGCTATCTCGCTGACGATATCACCTGGGCGCTGTTTGAAAAACGCTACTAGGCCGTTGCACCTGGGCACCGAGGGCTTCATTCGTACCCGTTTCGCGCCGATTTGGTGGTCTTGCCCTCAACTTCGACGGCGGCCGTGCGTGCACGAAAACTCGGGCGGACTACAGCGAGATCGCCATGGTTCGGCACATGTGGCAAGCCCTCTTCTCGACATCGTCCGGGAGCGAAGTCGCGGTGGGACTGCCTGCGTACTCCGCCATCGCCCAGTACTCAAGGTTACGGAGATTCACGCTTCCGTGAAAGACATTTAGGCGCCCGAATACCTGCGGGGGGAGAACGACGGGAGATCTGCGCCCTAAACGACTACGGAGGCCGCTCTTTTCCCCGGAGCCCAGGCGCTGCGCACTCGCTTCCGGGGCAGCAGCAACGTCCCGCTCGCCAGCCGGCCGTAAGCCGACCGGAATCGGGCGGCTCGCGGCGGTGATCACGCGGTACGGGGCGGCGGCCACGGCAGAGAAGGTCAGGATCCTGGACGAATTCACCGCGGTAACCGGCTATCATCGAAAGCACGCCATCCGGCTTCTGAACTCGGACGCCTTTCTGGCGCGGTCGAAAACGCCGCGTAACCGGATCTACGACGAGGCCGTATGACAGGCGCTCATCGTCCTTTGGGAAGCCAGCGATCGGCTTTGCGGGAAGCGCCTCAAGGCGGCGATACCGATCCTGATCAGCGCGATGGAGCGCCACGGTCACCTCGATTTGCATCCGTGGCGGCTTCGTCGACATTCCACTCGATGTCATAGCGCCGACGGATGATCTTGCGATACACCGTCTGCGCGCGGGAACTCGTAGTTCTGCGAGATGTCCGAAAAGCCGATGCCGTACGCGCTGAACACGGCTGCGGTGCTCGGAATGATGACCCGTCGAATGCCCGCCCGCCGGGCGGCCCCGCAGATCGTCATCGGTCCGGCGCCGCCGAACGCAGCGATGATCGTGTCCGCAGTCAGTTGCTCCGCGCGCAGCGTTTGGGCGACCCGCTCGTGATACGCATCTTCCATGCGCGCAAGGGCCTCGTCGAGCGAGATGCCCAGGCCGGGCGATGTTCGTCTCGATCACCTCGCGGCTGCGCTCGGGTTCGAGCTTCAGCGTCCCATCGAGGTAGCTGCGCGGGTCGAGGAGCCCGGTGAGCAGGTAGACGTCGGTGATGGTGGCTTCGGTCCCGCCGAGACCGAAGCCGGCTGGTCCCGGGGCGGCGCCGACGCTGGTCGGGCCGACCTGGATGTTTCCATTTTGCAACTGGATCACCGAGCTTCCACCCACGCCGTGGCTGGCGATAGCGGCCAGTTCGAATGCCGTCGCGACGCCCTGGATCGTTCCGCGCCGTTCGACGTGGACGGTGCCGTTGCTGACGACGCCGACGTCGGTTGTCGTGCCGCCGACGTCGACCATGAGCACGTGGGCGAAGCCGTAGCGGCCGGCAAGCGCCCGGGTCCCTTCGAGTCCGCCGCGCGGACCGGAACTGTAGCTCTTGATTGCCGAGGATTTGGCCACTCGGGACGAGCCGCCGTCGTTGCGGAAAATCAAGAGCGGCCGGCGGGTGCGGAACTCGCGCAGCCGCCCCTCGGCGTTGAACAGAAAGCGCTCCATCGCCGGATGGAGGAAAGCGTTGAGCAGGCTCGACCAGGTGCGGCGCACGTCGTCGCGGTCGGCGGCGAGTTCCCAGGTGAAGAGCAAGCGGAATCGCGCCCAGCAGCTGGCGCGGGTAGAGCCGCAGGAGCAATTGCTTGAGCCGCCGTTCCGCTGCGGGACCGCCCTGACCGCCGACCGATACCACAAGACGGCTTGCGCCGCGGGCGCAGAGTTCGTTCACGCGATTGACGAGTTCGCCGGCTAATTCGTCGTCCGCGAGGTCGATTTGGATGGTAGCCCAGCGCTCTCCGACGAGCGCGCTGAACAATGATTCCGCTTTCGTTTCCGGCGCGCAGCCGAGCGGGCAGCGAAGCATCGGCGACCAGCAGGCCCAGTCGCGGCCCGCGGCGCTGGACGTGGGTTGTGGAGTACCGGATGTACTCGGTTGCCTGGAGGAGTTTCGCGATACTCGACTCGCCGTTGCCCTTCAAACGAGCGGCCTTGGCGAGCCCCTCGAACAGGCACTGGCTCAAATCGAATGGGGTGGTGAGCGTTTTGGTGTAAGAGACCCGGCCGCCGGCCACCACACAGATGTCGGTGAACGTTCCGCCGTTGTCAATGTTGATGACCTGCATGGGTGCGCTCCGCCCGGCGACTCGATGCTTAGGAACCTGACGGTACCGACATGCCGTGAGTGCGTCACCGTGCGTACGGAACGGACTCTCGCCCGGCCTTCGTGCTCGCGCAACAACCTTATTTCTGCAAACCCGATCCGGTCGGCGACGTTTGTACGCGCGACATCAGCGGGCGCCGGAAATTCGTGCTGACGGCCCGAAGGCACGGGTCGCGTTTGGTCGCTACGCTGTATCCGGCATCGGAACCCCAGCGATTCTGCCGGTAGTCGTTTTTTTGCAATTTGCGCTACGCTGTGCCGACGGTAACGTCGTCTCGTGTAGCCACGATAACTCGTGCCCGCAGGCGACGGCACGATGCCAGCGGGGATGCTAAGGAGTACGCCGCTGTGGTCGCTGACTCGCTAGAGTTTTTGTCCGGCAAATGGTGGACATTCTTGCTGCGCGGGATCGTTGCGCTCTGTCTCGCCGTCCTTGCCTTTGTGCAGCCGGCGGCGACCGCCAGCGCCCTCGTCTCTATCGCCGCGGCATATTTCGTCAGTAGCGGTGCACTGGCGTTGCTTGCCGGCATATCGTTTTCAGGGATCGCGCACTGGTGGCCGCTCGTGCTGATGGGTATTGCGCAGATGTTCCTCGGAATCGTTATGTTCAACGAACCCGGTGTCGGCGCATTGGCACTGGCCTATCTTGTCGCAATTTGGTCGTTTTCGACCGGGCTCATGGAGATCTCGGCTGCCATCGTTCTTCGCCGGTACATCGCCGACGAGCCCTGGTGGATTTTCTTGGGCGCGATATCGCTGGTCATCGCTTGCTACGTGATCGTTCGGCCGGATTTAGGTGTGCTTGCGCTGGTCTACGCGATCGGCATCTATGCCGCGTTGGCCGGCGGTCGCTGATCGCGCTCGCATTTCGAATCAAATCCGCATTCGCTAAAGTCGCGCGGCTCGGTGACGGGTCGGCGGGTTCGTCGCAGGCGGTTCCGCGGTGAAGCTGCGCGGCGCACCGGTCATTGTCGCGCTTGCGCTGCTCGGCCTGCGTTCTGCCGCACTGTCTGGGGCTTTTGACGCGGCCACGGATCCGACGTTCCGAAAATTGCTCGCCGCAAATGCTGGGCTGGGTACCTACACGGCCCACATAACCGTTCATACGCGACTGCGCATCTCGAGCTTCACGCTGCACGGGACGCTCTACGGCAAGAATGGACGCGTAAAAATCGTCTTCGCGGATGTCCCAGCCATCGCGAAGTCGACGATCGAAAACCAACCGGAGCTCCCGCCGCCGTCGGCATGGGCAGCGAGCTATGCGATCTCGGTTGCTGCCAAAGATGCCCTCACGACCACCTATCACTTGGTTCCGTTGACGGAAGATCGCGTCAACTCGGTCGATGCCGTCGTGCAAAACGCTTCTGGTCTGGTCGTGCGGTATGTGTGGTCGAACAAGAACGGTCTCACGATCACTAGTGACCAGACGTTTGTCTCCGTTGGCGCGTATCAACTCGTGGGCACGACCACGACGAAAACGCGAGGCGTCGCGATCCGCGCCGATTCCGAGACGACCTTTTCCGATTATCAACTCGGTGTGGCCGTGCCTGATTCTCTCTTCCCGCCCAGCAGCGTGCGGTCACCTTAAAGCAGTTCCGGGCAGTTCGCAGCGTTTCGCGAGCGGATCTATTCGCTCGGGTTTCCGGTGACGAATAAGCGCCGAACGAAATCCGATAGCCCCCCAGGCTCGTCGACCTCTTCCGCCTACGGGACGAAGCTGCCGCCTTCATCGCAAGGTTCTCCAAACCGACGTACTTTCGCGTCCGTCGTCCGGACTGAAAAAGGACCGACGAACCCCATTGCCGATCTCAACTATGCAAAAATGCCGACTCCCTTATGATCTCGCGCAGGGCATCGGCATCGTGGCCGACCAAGGCATGACCGCCGGTTGGAAAGATGATGGCTTTTCCGTGGGGCACGCTGGCGGCGATATGCTTCGCCCGACTTGCCGTGCCGAACCGATCGTCTGCGGCGCTAATCGTCAGGACCGGGCAGGTGATCTTCTCGAGCGGATACAGTTCGTGCGTGGCGGCAGTCTTAATATCGAACTGCATACCTCCGAAGCGCGCGCTTACGGGCAGAAGGTGTTCCAAGACCTGCTGGACTCGCGCCTTCTCACTGGGCTCGGCAGCACGCACGACGGCGGCGTCTGTGCCGAGCATCATCTGCGTCATTCCGCCCGGTATGATCGGCATCAATTTCACCGCCGACCAGGTGACAAAATCGGATTTGAACATCGCATCGGCGAGGGCCCCGCCGTAAATGGGCGTCCCCGCCGGCAGGTAATTGGCGGGGACGAGGAGCACCAGCGTCCGGCAGCGCTCCGGATGACGGATGGCGAACTGCATGGATGACCAAGCGCCTGCGGAGATGGCAACAACGATCACTTTGTTGATACCAAGACGGTCGAGGAGTTCGGCATAGGCGTCGGCCTGCATCGCGGTTGTCGGATTGGCAGGCAAGGTCGAGCGAAGATAGCCAAAACGAGACGGAACGATAAGCCGATATCCTCGCCCGGCCGCCGCGCCGGTCATATCAAGGCCCTGATCAAAGCCGCCGGCGGAGCCATGGACGATCAGCATGGGTTCGCCCTCACCCGTCTCGGCGTATTCCAAAGTGCCGAACGATGTCTCCATCGTCTTGCTGCGACCGACGAGGCGGGCGCGTGCGGCTGCCAGGTCATGCGAAAAGACTGCGTATACGCCCGCGGCGGCGACGCTGAAACCGGCGAGAACGACAAGAAGAACCCGGATTACGCTCTTCATGGGATTCATGGGAAACCTCTACCGCCGATGCCGTTCGTGTTTTGGTGCCACCTGTAATGCGTACTCGAATCGTTGCGTTTATCGGACAAGTCTCCGTCTCAGAAGTCAGGTCGAGGTTGCTCTGAAGGCCCGGCCGCCCATCGCGAGCTCATACCGCCCGACCTCACGTAGTCCGTCAGGCGGGCCAAAATCGGAGAGCCGACATCGGCTCTGGTGCAAGGTTCAGATTTGTAAGCCAAGATCGGTCTTGAAATCAAACAAAGGCGAACGCGATGGCTTCGTCGCTCTACTTGTTCGCGGCCAAGCCGTTTGCCGCGGTTCGGGAACCGAGGAGCCGCTGCAGGTCTTCGGGGCCGATCGTTTCGCTCTTGAGCAGCTCGCCGGCCAGACGGTCCAGCAAAGCGCGATGATTCGAGAGAAGGCCGTGCACTCCATCATGCGCCTTGTCGAGAAGCGCGCGAACATTGCGGTCGACGGCGGTGGCCGTTTCGTCGCTGTACTCTCGGTCTTGCGAGATTTCATAGCCGAGGAATGGCTGCTCCTCATCGGTCTTAAACGCGACGAGTCCGAGATCGCCCATGCCCCAGCGGGTCACCATGCGGCGCGCGAGCTGCGTCGCTTCGATCAGGTCGCTTTCCGCGCCGGTCGTGATCTCGCCCAGCGCGAGCTCTTCGGCCGTTCGCCCGCCGAGCATTACGGCCAAACGCGCCTGCAAATACGACAGACTGAGATTGCGCCGCTCGATTTTGGGAATCTGCTCCGTCAAACCGAGCGCCTGACCACGCGGGATGATGCTGATTTTTTGTACCGGATCCGCTTGGGGCATGAGCCAGGCGGTGATGGCGTGACCGGATTCGTGATAGGCAACTACACGCCGTTCCGTAGGATCGACGAGCGCGCGATGAACGCCACCCAGGCGGACCTTGTCGTTTGCGTCTTCGAAGTCTGCCATCGTGACTGCATCGCGGTCATGATGTGCTGCCGCGAGTGCCGCCTCGTTGCAGAGATTTGCGAGATCGGCTCCGCTGAGCCCAATGGTAGAGCGGGCGATAACGTTCAGGTCGACGTCGGGAGCGGTCTTGATCTTGTGGCTGTGGAGCTGCAAGATACTCAAACGGTCGTCGGCATCCGGGAGGTCGACGACGATCTGCCGATCGAAGCGTCCGGGTCGCAGCAACGCCGGATCGAGGACATCCGGTCGATTCGTCGCCGCCAATACGATGACTTCGGATCGCGGCTCGAAGCCGTCGAGCTCGCCCAGCAACTGATTGAGAGTTTGTTCGCGCTCATCATTGACCGTGCCCAATCCCGCGCCGCGGCGGCGTCCGACCGCGTCGAGCTCGTCGATGAAAACGATTGCGGGAGCCGCTGCCTTCGCCTTGGCGAACAGATCGCGGACGCGGCTGGCACCGACCCCGACGAACATCTCCACGAACTCAGAGCCGCTGAGACTAAAGAACGGAACTTTGGCTTCGCCGGCGACGGCGCGGGCCAAGAGCGTTTTCCCGGTGCCCGGTGCGCCCACCAGGAGAACGCCGCGCGGGATGCGGGCTCCGAGCGCGTGATACTTTGCCGCATTGCGCAGAAAGTCGACTTCCTGACGGAGCTCGGACTTGGCTTCGCTTGCACCTGCGACGTCATCGAACGTGACGCCCGATTGTTGTTCCACCCGCGCCTGTGTCTTCACGGTCCCAAAGCCGGTCATCAAGCCCAGCTGGTCTCGTCCGGTGCTGCCCATCATCCAGATGAGGTAGCCGCCCAAGAGCAACAGCGGCAGCCAACTGATCAGCAAGCTCACGAACCAGGGCACCGATGTCGAAGTAACCGCCACCTCGACGTGCTGGGACTGCAAAAGCGCTTGCAGCGGCCCGCCGAGGGTTGTCGGAACAGTCGTGCGAAACGCTGTGCCGCCTTGAGCTTGAGCCGACGGCTGCGGTTTCTTGAAGTCGCCGGAGATCGCGTCGCCCGCGACCTGAACCTTCGCGACGTTGCCGGCGCGAAGCTGATCGACGAAGGTCGAATACGGCACTTCTGTCTGCGTGCGATTGGACGGCCAGAAGGCCGCGAAATTCCAAGCCAGCAGCAAAACAAAAAACAACCACCACGGCCAGCGTGACTGTTCCTTAGGCCGTGAAGCGCCACGATCGGGCGAGACTGCGGGTTCGGCCATTATCTTCTACCTCGCTGCCTGCTATGATACGCCTGGGCTTCCGGTGATGTTCGGCAACGGCCGCATTGATGTCCCGCAGTCGCCCGGATTCGGTTGCACACCCGGCGCGTGGGAATGTCCGATGGTTTGAACGGAATGCTAGGATGACACGATGCGTTCATGGCGGACGATTCCATCTCTTACCATCGCGGCTCTGTCTTCAGCGCCGATCCCAAGCGCGCCAGAAACGTGGCCTAACGTAGAACAACGCGAAAAGATCGGATTGGAGGTTACGGAAAACGCGTTGGGCGGCGACCGCATGCATCCGACGATCGCAAGTATGTTTAACTGCCTTAACTACAACTACGCGTCGTCGAGCTGGTGTGCGCTGATGTACGACGCGTGGTTCAATGTCCTGGGGTCGACGTTGTTGGCGACGGCCGTTTTGGGAATTCGGCCGGGTGACGATCTTGAATCGAACCTGCTCTACCGGCTGTTTACTGACCCCGTGCAACGAACGACATGGCTTGAGTGGGAGAGCGAAGTGCGCATGGCCGTCGGGATGTTCCGTCACGGTCGTCGACGCGCGGCCGAGCTGGTAGTCATCGCGAATCCGCCGGAGCCGGTTCGCTGCCGCATCGATCTTCGTGCGGCGAACTGATCGCCAGAGCGTAGGCGGAAGATGACCAGAATGCGGGACCCTTGCCTCGCAAGCGCGTCATGAGCACGCCACCGAAACCGCGAGTTGCTCTTCGATCTCGAGCGCGGCCTGCATGATGACGCCTAAGAGGTGCGGGCGCACGAGCTTGTATGAAGCGCTCACGTTGAGGACGCCGGCGAATTCGCGTTCCCCCGGCACGCAGATCGGCGCGGCCGTGCAGGTTAGGGCGGTCGGGCCTTCGCAGAAGTGCTCCGATGCCCACGCTTGCATCGGACGCCGGTCGGCCAGGGCGGTTCCGATGGCGTTCGTCCCGGCGCCGGCTTCGCTCCAATCGCCGCCTGCCTCGATATCGACCTGCGCGAGACTGCGCCGGGTGTCGAGATCGCCCGCGAGTTCGAGCGCGACGCCGTCGGCGTCGGTAACGACGATAACGAAACCGCTGCCCGCGAACTGCTCGGCGAGGTACGCGACGACTGGACCGGCCGCTCTGAGCAGGCCTTCATTTGCTCGACGGCGCTCGTCGAGGTCGCCGCAATACGGAGCCGCCTTCCGATCTGGGTCGACACCCAACCGGCGACAGCGATCCCATGAAGCGACGATCCGCGACCGGGTCGGCAAACCGCCCGTCGTGCCGGCCAGGTGATAGTGCTGGCGCGCCCGCGCGAGCGAATGCGCCGCAGATTCGATCCCGGCCGAGCAGCCTGCGATAGCGCTCGCTAAAGACGGCGGGAGATCGTCCAGAATCGTTCCGGTCCTGCTGCGGCCGGGCGGAGCTGAGGCGGCCCGCGCGGCGTTTCCGAGCTTCAGTTCCGGAATGGCTAATTCAAACAGCGTTGCGCGCTCTTCGGCGCTGATCATCAACGTGCGCGAAAGGCGATCCAATAAGCCCGGGGAGGTTCGAATCTTTGCACTTGACTCGAGCATCTGATACCAGACCCGACTGACGCCGATCGCTTCGGCAAGCTCCTCCTGTGTAACGTGACGCCCGCGCCGCAATGGCAGGCTGACGTACGAACCCAGGAGCGTCGCATCCGGGTCAATTCGCCGTCGAAGGTTTCTTCAGAAACGTCCGCAGGGGCATGGGCGCGCCTCCCGTCCCGATGGCGGTTGCTCCGCGTATCCGAGGCCGTTGGGCAGATGCAAAGTCGCTGCTCAGGCCGACATCGTAGCGTCCGTTGCGTGCGCTGTCTGTCATCTGCGAATTGACAAAAAGTCCGATAAGAACCGGATCGGACAGCTGCCAACGGGTCGATCCGGTGCCGGTAAACTTCATCGTATCGAGGCGCGCCGCGCCCGTCACCGTGCGCTCAGAACGGAATCTGTGCCGGCGATCGTACGCGCCGCACAACCTCGCCTCGGGCGCAGTCGCAGATGCGCTGCCCTGCGCTAGGTCGGTTCCAGGTGCGCGGGACACGAGCACTTCTTCGAAGCTCGTGCCGCGCCCGATGCCTGCGGCAGCCTGTACACGTAACGTTGGCAGCCATAGCATATTACGCGGAGTGCGGTAATGGCATAATCTCTTCCCGTTCGGCGACGGCTTCGCGGGGTGCTCGTGGTTCCGGCTAGGGCGGCGTCCCCTTCGGTTGGCGCGCGTTCGTGAAAGGAGCGTGGTGAACGGTCTCGAGCAAGCCGGCGAGGTGCTCGGAATTTCGAGTTGGATTCCGGTCGAGCAGCGTCGGATCGACGCGCTTGCTGCCCTGACCGGAGCGCGTCGCGTCGCGCCGCGGCAAGCGCGTGACCCAGGAAGAACTCGCAGAAGCCATCGGCGTGAGCCGCGTCTGGTACTCGATGCTCGAGAACGGCTCGGCGGTGCGAACGTCGCGCCGGATGCTCGAAGCCCTGGCCGGAGCGCTCATGCTCGACGCTAGCGAACGTGCCACCCTCTTCTCGCTGGCGATTCCGGAACTCCGGCAAACTCTGCTCATGGCGGTTGAAGCACGGTGTTGGACGCCACACTCGATCAGTCGGATAGTGAACGCGCTCGCTCTCAAACGAACCGCCATATAGCCGCGACTGCGGCTCTGGGTCAGCTACACCGATATGGACGCGGAATTGGTCTCAGCCGGTCACGAACCGGGTTTGCTCTTTTGGCGAAGTAGCACGCGCTCCCCGAACGTGGCGATCGGCCCCACGCCGAGCGCCGGAGCCGCGTCGAACGGGACCGTGGCCGTGCCTTACGCGCGAAATCCATCGGCACGAGAATGAAGCCCGTGGGGCTGAATATCCTTAAGAGAACAGCAAACCTTCAAGCACTCGAACCGGTGAATTTTCAGAACAATACTTAATCAACTCTCGAGCAAGTGGTGGACGTTTTGGTGCGCGGCCTCGTCGCGTTCGTGCTCGCGGCATTCGCCTTCGGCTCGCCGGCCGCGACGGCAAACGCCCACGTTTACTTCGTCGCCGCTTACTTCATCATCTCCGGGGTCGTCGCGCGTCCTGATCTCGGACTGCTGGCGCCAGTCTATACGATCGGCTACTACGCAATCTTTGCCGGCATCTCGCTGACCGGGTTTGCGTTCCGCATCAAGAACCTCGCCGGCGATTTCGCCGGTCGTCGAGCACGTGCGTGAACCCGGCAACCGCGGGTCTTCCGGCGAACGAAGCGGAGCAGTTTCTGCGCTAGGCGCTAACGCGAAAGGGCATCCATGGATAAGCATATCGCCGTCGTGTTCGATGACTACGACGGGGCCGCGTCCACTTTGATAGCCCGTTGACCCCGCCAGAAGGATCCGTATCGAGTGCGACGATGCCGAGGCCAAGGGAAGGGCAGTGGTCTGCGGCGGTGTCGGCCTCGAGGGTCCTTGTGTACGTCCTGGACTTCGCTGTGCGCGCGGTCCAGGGCGCCTTTCCTGTTACTCACACCGCTTCCGTCACGCTGGCCGTCGACGTTCAGCGATAGTGGACGGGTACGTCGACGGAGGTCGATTGACCGCTCGCCGTGGTCGCGACGAAATGAAGAGCGATCCGCACGGTGGCAAGTCCACCGACCGGCGGAAGCGTCGATTCGCTCGTGAACATGCCGGGCCCGGTTTTGGTCAGGACGCCGCTTCTGGGGCCATTGCCGGTGACGACCTGGGTCACGTCGGGCGTGGTCGTAACCCGAATCGCGATCGGTCCACCCGCCTGTAGATGATCGGAGTTGAGCTCGACTTTGCTAATCCTCGGCGAACTCTGAGCCGCCGCCGGTGTGAACGTGTAGGCGTACGTCGTCGGCGGTGTCGTTTGAGCCGACGACGTCGCCGGTGCGAGTACGCAGGCGGAGCACAAGGCGAAGTGCATAGTCCGAAGGGGCAAACGTGATCGCGATTTCATTATTTGCAGCCTATCATAGAATAGAGGGGACGGGGAAATCTGCAAACTCTCAGTTGACAAACGCTTTGCGCGTCCGCTAGCGGGAGGCTATTGCTGCGGCTCCGCCGCCCCGGCTGCAGCCGCCGCAATCACGATCGTCTGCAGCGCAGTCATGACCACGCTTTTGTGACCGATGATGCCGCGCCCGACGCCTAAGAACAGCAGCAAACCGGTAGTTACAGCGAGCGAGAGTGTGCGGACCGGTCGGAGCGGCAGAAACGCGAATCGCATCACGGGCACGAACGCGGCGAAAAGATCTGCAACGAACATCCACATCGACTGCACCCGTGGCCCGACGAGCATCACGCGCGAGCGCGCGAAAAGTATCTCCAGAGGCTCGACGTCGCAACGGTTGAAAATCGGCTCGCCGCGACCCTTGAGTCGCGGTTACTACGGCTACTGCCGTGAACGGGAGATTTTCTAACTCGGTAGTGGCCGGCGCGCGATTTCGTTGGCCGCTTGCTGATCGAGGCCCAGGGTTTGCAGCACCACGGCCGCACAGCGTTCCGGCCAATGCTCTGTGCTGAAACGGTGCAGGTCGGTCAATGCTACTGCAATGGATGCCAACACCGCACCGCTGACTGCAACAAAACTCATAAATGCGTCGCCATTGAGAAACCGCCCCACGTCGATGCCTTTTTGGATGTCCCTGAGCACGCGCCGTCCAAGGCCGCGGTTGACGGCGTGCATTGGGAACCCTTCACGAATCAGAAACTGTCCCCATAGGGGTTCGTTTTGAGCGCGCGATACCGTGCAGCGCACTGAAGCCGAGATGACCTCAGCGGGATCGTGAACGTCCGCGAGCAGCCCGTCGAGCCAATCCGCGAACTCCTCGAAGACGGAGTCGACGACTGCTTGGTAGATCGCTTCTTTCGA
>Ga0182013_10001860_pt1 | contig 28249 bp, 25 predicted proteins | sample 612S2MmetaG_FD_120487 | JGI IMG/M metagenome (GOLD analysis project Ga0182013, IMG submission 120487) | Permafrost microbial communities from Stordalen Mire, Sweden - 612S2M metaG | ecosystem: Environmental > Terrestrial > Soil > Wetlands > Permafrost | place: Sweden: Stordalen | collected...
AGACTTTGGCAAAGGAGTGGGGCAGGTACAACGTCAACGTGAACGCGGTCGGCTTCGGCCTCATCGGCACGCGACTGGTGCAGCCGTTGACTGGTGCGGGCGCGAAGATGGAGATGCACGGCCACGAGATTCGCCTGGGGGTGCAGCCAGGGCTTCTCGATTCGGTGAAACACGCGTGCCCATTGGGTCGACTCGGTACACCCGAAGAAGCCGCTGGCGCCGTCCTGTTCTTCTGCAGTCCACTTTCGGACTATGTGACTGGAGAAGTTCTAATATGCGGAGGGGGATACCATTTCTGACGGGATCCCCCTGGTCTGCCTACTGGGAGACGACTAAGGAATCGTCGAACACATATCCATCCAGGTCGAACTCTTCTTTTTCGACTAGCGTTACCACTTCCAGCAGGTGGTCGAAGCTGAACTCCGCGCTCGAATCGAGCGACGCGGGGTGGGGTTTTTCTTGCGGCATAGGCTGCCGCACCGAGTGCAGGGGGAGATATTGCATAATGCCTCCGTGGGGCCGGGGACTTTTCCCGGGTTAAAATTGAGGTCCCGAGGAGACAATAGAACCACTTTAGAAATTCTTCAGACTGTGACAGGGGTCACAGGTCACTGTGACAATTCGGATCATTTTCGGTGCAAAGACCTATTCCTGAGTCTTGTGCATGCGACTCGAGTCGAATCGAGTCGGTTCTAATGAGCGGTTCCGCTGGCGTCTAGTCGCCTTGCGGGTTGAATGACCGGCGTACCCTGCAACACAAGACATGTTCCGAACGTAAAGCAATCGGCCTTCGGCTCCTCAATCTCGGCAAGCTCTTCCGCGTTCTGCCGGAATGTCATTTTACCCATCACCCCTTCCGACCGGTCGGGCGCCCTTCTTGTGCCCTTCACGAGCTTCGGTCCGGTGGTGACGTCATGTCAGTTTTAGCATGCGATCCAAGTCGGACGACGAGGACCGTCTCCAGGTACCTCGATTCCCGACATCCATAATCATTCGATGCTGACGCAGTCGGTTGAGCGAGGCGCTGTACGCGGCATAGCACCACACAGTGCATCGCGAGCTTCCGTGTGGCAGTGAAATTTGTCCACTCGTCCGATTCGGACTGGCTGCACTGGTTTCTAGTAGCAGTCGGAGGGTTCCAAACATCATACTGATTAAGCGGCACTACGAAACTGGATACGAGGAGAGAAAGATGGGCAAGCGCATGTCAAAATCGGCTGGCTGGGATTCGCCCCGCTGGGAAGGCATCACCCGCACGTACACATCCGACGACGTAGAGCGTCTTCGCGGAACCGTCAGCATCGAGTATTCACTCGCGAGGAGCGGCGCAGAAAAACTGTGGCACCTGCTTCACATGGAAGAGTTCATTCCCGCTCTCGGAGCACTTACCGGAAACCAGGCGGTTGAAATGGCGAAGGCGGGCCTGAAGGCGATTTATCTAAGCGGTTGGCAGGTCGCGGCGGATGCGAATCTCAGTGGCCAGATGTACCCCGACCAGAGTCTCTACCCAGTTAACAGCGTCCCCAGCGTAGTGCGATCCATCAACAACGCCCTTCTGCGAGCCGACCAGATTGCGCATGCCGAGGGTCATGACTCCATTGACTGGATGTTGCCGATTGTTGCCGATGCAGAAGCAGGTTTCGGTGGTTCCCTCAACGCCTTCGAACTTATGAAGAGCATGATCGAGGCGGGCGCAGCCGCAGTGCATTTTGAAGATCAACTGTCTTCCGCGAAGAAGTGCGGCCACATGGGTGGAAAAGTATTGGTGCCTACCCGCGAGGCCATTCAGAAACTCATCGCAGCCCGCCTCGCCGCCGACGTTCTGGATGTGCCCACGATCCTGGTTGCGCGGACGGATGCAAATGCCGCCCAGCTCATCACCAGTGACTGCGATCCGGCCGACGCGCTCTACCTGACAGGTCAGCGCACCGTCGAGGGCTTCTTCACAATACGGGGCGGAATCGATGCTGCCATTGCGCGCGGGCTGGCGTATGCGCCTTATGCCGACATGTTGTGGTGCGAGACGTCAGAACCAAATCTTGGGGAAGCGAGGCGCTTTGCCAACGCCATTCATGCAGTCTATCCTGGGAAGCTCCTGGCCTATAACTGTTCGCCTTCATTCCACTGGAAAGGGAAGCTGAACGAGTGGGAGATTTCTCAGTTCCAGCACGAACTCTCCACCATGGGATACCGCTTCCAGTTTGTCACCCTGGCTGGATTCCATGCTCTTAACCTTTCGGCATTCGAACTCGCTCATGATTATGCGCTTTCAGGCATGACGGCCTACTCGCATTTGCAGGAACGCGAATTCGCGCTGGCCGAGCGGCTCGGATATGGCGCAGTCAAGCACCAGAAGTTTGTCGGCACTGGCTACTTCGACGATCTGGCCAATACCATCGCGGCCGGCCAGACCTCGATCTGCGCGCTGCCGGGTTCAACCGAGGAAGAACAGTTCCATTCGGCGGTTCTACCTGCGGCCTTCGACTCCGACTGCGTGATTCCAGTCTCAGGCGATTGATTTATCCCTTTTCGAATCCGGTCATCAATTACGAATGAATTGAAGGAGAGATTATCCTATGAGCGCAGTAACACAGTCCCTTCCCAACGCCGAAGCAGGCCTGAGCGCCGAAAGCGAAATGATTACGCCGGAGGCTGCGGAATTTCTCCGCGAGCTTGACCGACGATTCGAATCCCGGCGCATCGACTTGATGTGCGAGCGCAGACAGCGTCAGCAGCAGTACGACGGCGGCAGGCTGCCGCGCTTTCCTGGGGAAACTTACACCATACGTCAGTCTGAGTGGAAAGTTGCGCCCATTCCACCGGACTTGCTGGACAGGCGAGTTGAAATCACCGGGCCGCCGGAACGAAAGATGGTAATCAATGCGCTCAACTCTGGCGCAAACGTCTTCATGGCGGACTTTGAGGACTCCAACGCGCCCACCTGGAGCAACTGCCTCGAGGGCCAGCGAAACTTGCGCGATGCCAATCTCAGGACCATCGAGCATTGTTCGCCGGAAGGCAAGCTATATAGGGTGGGAGCGACGCCCGCGGTGCTTTTTGTCCGACCGCGTGGCTGGCATATGGTTGAGAAGCACTTCGTCATCGATGGCTCTCCCATCTCGGCGTCGCTTTTTGACTTTGGCCTGTATTTCTTTCACAACTTCCGGACGCTGCTGGAACGGGGCACCGCTCCCTACTTTTATCTTCCCAAGATGGAAAGCTATCGAGAGGCGCGGCTGTGGAACGATGTCTTCGTGTTTGCGCAGGAATATGTCGGCATAGCAAATGGAACCATTCGCGCCACCGTGCTCATCGAAACGATTTCCGCAGCCTTCGAAATGGACGAGATTCTTTATGAACTGCGAGATCACTCCGCGGGCCTGAACTGCGGCCGGTGGGATTACATCTTCAGCTTCATCAAGAAGTTCAGATGTCATCCGAGGTTCACCCTGCCGGAACGGGGAGTCATCACCATGGAGCAGCCGTTCCTCCGCTCCTACGTTGAGTTGCTGATCCACACTTGCCACAAACGCGGGATCCATGCCATGGGGGGCATGGCCGCACAGATCCCCATCCGCGACAACCCGCAGGCCAACGAGGAGGCGATGGAGCGGGTTCGCCAGGACAAGCTGCGTGAGGTCCGCGCCGGTCACGACGGTACCTGGGTCGCACATCCCGGCCTTGTCCCCATTGCGAAAGCCATCTTTGACGAACACATGAAAGGTGCGAACCAGATTCACCCGCCATCGAAGCCGACTTGCGCAGTCACAGAACACGATCTTGTCCAGATCCCGCTCGGCAAACTCACCGAGGAGGGCTTCGTCCGCAACGTTGATGTCGCTGTGCAGTACATTGAATCGTGGCTCCGCGGTAATGGCTGTGTTCCCATCTATAACCTGATGGAGGATGCAGCCACAGCCGAGATATCACGGGCACAAATCTGGCAATGGATTCAATACAACGCCCGTCTCAGCAACGGTCGCAGGATCGATCAACATATGCTCACCTGGGCGCTCCGGAACATCTTAAATCGAATCAAACAAGCGCTCGGTAGCGAGCGGTATGCCGACTCCAAGTTCGATCGCGCGGCGGAGTTGCTCGCCTCTCTATGCACTGGGGAGTTTCAGGAGTTCCTCACCATGGCGATGTACGCTGAATGCGCGTGATTCATCAGCGCCCCCTGGTATTTCTGCTTCGGAGCGCGCCGTCACGAGGGGTTGCCTGCACGGCGGATCGGCCCGGGGAAGATGTGGCTCGCCATGTCACACATCAAGTCGTGGGCGGCAGCGAAGAGAGCAAGCGCGCAGGAGTTCCGCGACGATACCAATGATTGAGGCGGGCGGGACTCCGCGCGGCAGTTTGTGATGCGCTTCGCTGCTGAACTCATCAGCCGCGGACGCGAGGAGCCGAAGTGCGAAGGGACTTCGCCCCATAAGAAGGGTTATGGGTACTGATGCAGGTCAAGTATGGTGTTTCTTGGCGGCGCGCTTATATGCGACGGAAAGACGCCGTGAAAGTCTTGCCATCACTTCGGTATTACTCGACACCGTATCATCGTAAAGCCGGGCAATCCCTTTTACATATGCTTTCATCAAATTCCAGCGGAAAAAATGCGGAGGATGCGATGACGTTCTGGCATCTTCGGAACTGACGGGAGAAGCACGATGAACGTCGACCCAGTAGACGGCGTCGAGCGCTGCCGCGACGCCGTTTAGAACAATGCGCGCCGCTTGGAAGCGAGCGTCTTTCTGCGGGACTTCCACGCCTTTCACGTCGCGGTATCGGTTGTCGGCGATGGCGATCAGCATCAGTTTGCAAGCCATAAGGTCGGCCTGAAATTCTTCGAGCCAGCTAAGGCGGATGTCGGGCTCGAGCTTGTTATGCGCACAGACCTGCTCGCAAAAACGGCCAGCAAAGTCAAGAGCATCGCGATAGGAATCCGCCAGTGGCTTGAACTGAGGAAACTGTTCGCCACCGGCAGGTCCGGTGCATACATGGAAAAATTCGTGTGCGACGCCCCATGACTCCGCGACGCGCATGGCCTCAAGGAAAACTCGCTTGGACTCGGGACTTCCGTGATCAAGCGGAGCGAGCAATTCACGCATCCCTTCAAGGGTCACCTCCTTTTCCCCGAGATACATGTCGAGGCCGAGGCGGAGTTGCCGGACCTGGAAATCGCCGGGCTCAAGCCACTTGATACGCTCGCGGTATCTCCCATTGCCTTCCGGAATGATCTCCCAGTTGTCGATCATTGAATGAAAGATGACCTGGATGCGAAAGAGCATCAGCATGAACGGCAAACCGAGGATGACGAGCGCCACGTGAGAACCGCAACCGGCACAGGCAAGCGGCTGCATCCGCGCCTGCCCGATGGACTTGGACGCTGCTACGCGGAATTCCACATTTCCGAGCATGTCTGCGAACAAAGGCACGAGATCCCGGTTCGCTTCAAGGAAATAGCGGGTCATCCCCTCGCTGTGATGTCCGCCCCGAACCGCGAGGAAGCTTCGATACCACCTGTCCACAGTCTTCACGCAGCAGGGCGAAACACCGTGGGACATGGCCTTAGCCTTTTCCGATATCGACAAAGTCGAACTCGCTGATGTCCAACTCGCCGGACGCGCGGAGCGCCTTGATCTGGGCGGCGGTTTCAGATTCTTCGACTTCCTGACGCAGCAGCTTGGTCTGCCAGCCGGGCCTGCCAAGAATCCGCCAATGCGCCTGATGACACGCGAATAGAGGCGCGCAATTGGGTTCTGTTACAAGCTTGAGGCCGATATTAGATTCGGAACTGACGCCGAGTTTGACCGCTGCGTCGGCCAAGTCGATGGCAGGCACTTCAGTTTCAGCATTGAGCACGATCGCCCCATGATCTGAGCTTGAGATGATCGCGGTGGTCGATTTCGCGTGAATCAGCGAAGTGATAACCACCCAGTTGTAATCCCACGCGCCGTCTTCAAGCTTGCGACGCACTTGATCGCCAATCGTGGAAATGTTGGTTACCGTGCGCAGCGCACAGCCGGCTGCATTGAAAAAGACAGAGTTCGCATCGGAAAATTTGATTTCAAGTGCGGCTTTGGCTTTCGCCGCCGCCGCCCTGCCCGAGGCGCCGAGCTTAAGCTGCGCGGAGTTCGAATTTTTGGAGTGATACTGATAGAGGGCTTGCGCTTCATCCGGCGCGCCGCGCTGGACCTCGATTCCCAGCTCCTCCAGCTTGCCGTCGCGGTGGAAAACGCCCTTCTGGAACCGGCCGTAGTCTCCCAGCGCGATTTTTTGTTGTGGGACCCAGTTGGCGAACAGGTAACCGAAGGCGTGGTGAAGTTCAGTGATGTAATTCGTCCATAATTCCATGGGCAAATTATGAGACAGAAACAAACGCGAGGCAAGTGACTTTCTGACGACAACAAGGCCGGCCTGGTTCCCGACGCGCGAAGCAACCGCTTGTCTCGGCCTTATCCGGTCATTGGTTAAGATTGAGGTGGTGGTGGTGATGATGGTGATGATGATGGTGATGGTGGTGTACGACCACCACAACCTGTCCCTGCGCCGCATAGGGCACTGCGAAGCAGAAAAGGAGAGCTAATCCCAGCCAGAAATTCTTCATACTCTATTGTGGCCCGAGTCCACCTGATCCGTTGAGCAACTTTGACCTGCGCGCAAACTGAATAGATCGCTCTGGTTCTATCACGTTTCCGGTCTCTCACGAACTCTGTGGCGCATCATTGAGAAGGCCTATATGAGGCAGCATCAAAGTTTCTTGAGACGGATCGCTGGTTCGATGGAATGAATTGCAACATCGCCGCGCATTCCATTGCGAACAGAAGCCGTTAATCGGGGTTCCCGCATTTCTTTCTTGACCCGGGCGATGATTGCCCTTGCAAGTTCTATCCGGCCAGCCTTCTTCACTGTGAACACCTTTTTATCGGTTTATAGATCAGTTTGTTGTTGTTCGGAATTCGGAAATCGTTCTACCTTCAACCCGATTGGTGACTCCTGCCTTGAGACAACTTAAGGCTGGTCTTCCATCAGAATCAATGCTGCCGAAGCCGAAGGATGACTTTACGGTGTGCTGCTGTCAGGTTGTGAACCGGACCCCGCCCACCCGTAATTCATTACTCATGTTCATCGATGGTTGCAGCCTGAATCGTTCGTTTCCAGGTCATAAAAGGTTTCTTCCGCTCGCATCATCCTGGAACCACGTCCTGAGAATTTATGGTCACAGCCGATCTGCTCGCATCTCCGTACCCTTGCCGGTCGCTAATGCCTCTGGAGCGGATTCGCCAAAAGGCGAACCCGTCTCTCAGTAAGCGATCGCTGCGTCTGGTCGTCATGGGGCGGACCAAGCAAATTCCACGCCTGCGGCGCGCAGGCATTGAAATCATCGCAGAAGGCCGATTTCTGTCTACGTGATAGCGGAGCCTCAACGCATCATTGGAAGTCGATCCCACCAGCGCGGCGACTCAGTCCCGATATTTGGTTCCGCAAGGGAAGGATATAAGCGATCGACCTTAAGGACTCAAGCCGACGGCTACCGTTATCTATGCTCGCCGCCGCCGGCGTGACCGCCACCGCCGCCATGCGATTCTGCGCCGGCGTGCTCACCGCCGCCATGTGAAGTTGCTGTGTGGGCTGTCCCATGCGACGCACTGGCATGGCTAACCGCGGCGTGGCCCGCGCTGGGGCGTGCGCCGCCGGAATGGGAGCCTGCTGCGCTGGCGTGATAGGACACTCGGCCAGGTCCGCCGTGGTAGCTGCCGCCGCCCTCGTTTACAAAGCGATGGCCTCCCCAGCCGTGGCTGTAACCCCAGCCACCCCACGGGCCCATGCCCAGGAAGATGCCATTGTAGAAATACCCCGGCCCATAATAGCCCACGGGCGCACAGGCGTAAGGCGCGTACCCATAGTAGCCGTATGAACAAACAGGTTGAACGCCGATATTGACGAATACTTGCCCCTGCGACGCTGGCGCAACGGCCAGGCCTGCGAGCAATACTGTTGTCGAAATCAGAACTTTGAGTCCGCGCATGTTTGACCCCCTTAAGGTGTCTGCGGTTCCTTGTGCTGCGTGGGAAGCTGTGTGTGGCCGAAAGATCAAACCGGCGTAACCAACCACCGTAAGGAGTTGAATGCGTTGACGGATACCCGTCACCATATCGGGAGCGTCTTCTACCTGCCCTTACGCTGTTAACCCTATTCGCAATGATTGCCCGAGTCTGAGCAATACGATGCAGGTTGCATGCGGGTCGGGTCTCAATTACCACTTCAAAAAAAGACCTTGGCACCGCGGATCTTCCATTTCGATTGCCACCCTGCTGCATCGGCTGTCTTCTACCTCGACTTCGACGCTGCGGTGAAGGCACTTATACCTGGGGTCCTGCGTCACAGTCAGTGCGCTGTCGAGAAGACTCTTGCAACGAAAGTCTTCCACCGCAATGGCCACTATTCTGCACCGTTGGTCTTCCATCCTGTTTCCTGGCCTTTCCGCTGGTTGCTACTCCCGATCGCCTTGATCTACGACTAGATGTCCAGTTGACGCCGCCCGTGGGGTTCATTCTGCTCAATAGTGGACACCTCGGGGGCTCGAGCTCAATCCGACCCGGGCCAGCCTCGACCGATGCGCGCTGCCCATTTTCTACCCCGTCATCCAATTCAGAGGATTAGACTTCGCGCTGTTTCGCATTCACAAGAAAAGAGTTAAGTGTAAGAGCGATTGGCAAGATGGCATGCTTTCGCAGGTTAAAAGACTCCGGTCATGGTCGAGGTTACAGCGTTGGAGGGAGCAATTTGGACGAGAGGTTTTATGTTCGATATACGACATATGGTGTATAAAATGATACAGACGGCATAAACCGTTCATAGGAAGATAAGCCGACAGGAGTTTAACCGGTTCCCGTGTTCGGAGCTTACGACATCTGCATTCGATACCGTGGTGCTGAAAGGTGGCCTGAGGATGACCTTCGTTGCTCCGCCCGCGTTCGATCTCGCAGATTTCCTCGGCACCGCCGGACCTGGCCGAACGATCATTGAGCTGAAACCCAAGGAGGCTTTCTTTTCACAGGGCGATCCAGCGGACTCGGTTTTCTATCTGCAAAAGGGTCGCGCAAAGATCACCGTTGCCTCGGCCGCCGGCAAAGAAGCCACGGTCACTCTGCTTGCGCCGTACGAATTTGTGGGAGAAGAAGCGCTATCTTCAGCGCCGGGCTTACGACTATCCTCGGCCACAGCGATCACCGCCTGCTCGGCCCTCAAAATAAGCCGGGAAGAAATGCTGCGCGTAATCCGCCAAGAACACAAGTTCTCCGATCTGTTCCTGGAGTTCCTGCTGGCGCGAAGTATGCGCAGCCAAGCCGACCTCGTCGATCAGCTCTTCAATTCCAGCGAGAAGCGTTTGGCCAGGATTCTTCTCTTGATGGCCGAATATGGTGAGCCGGGCGAGCCGGAAACGCAGATTCCCCGAATCTCTCAAGAGACGCTTGCGGAAATGATTGGGGCTACGCGCTCTCGTGTCAGCTTCTTCATGAATCGATTCCGCAAACTGGGGTTCATTGAATACAACGGCCACATTCGCGTGCACAAGTCTTTGCTGGAAGTAGTTCTCCATGATCCAATGCCTGACGATAACGCTCTGAAACCTGCGGTCCAGCATGCCCGGCGGCCTCGGCAAAGCGTCACCGGAAATCGCAAATTCTGTTCATAAGTGACCAGAATTGAACATGTGGTACTGAGATACTGGCGACAAATATCAGTTTTCTTTGCCGGAGCGCAAAATGCCAGATCTGAAAGCTTCCATCTTGATCGTTGATGATGAAGAATCCCTTCGAACCTCCTTCGCAGAGATTTTCAGAATGTTCGGACATAGCGTCCGGTGTGCCTCGGATGGCTTAGCCGCCCTGGTCGAGATTGAGCAGGAGATTCCAGAAATTCTGCTCTCCGACCTTAACATGCCGGGCATGTCCGGCTTTGAATTGCTACCCATAGTTCGCCACCGATTCCCAGATATCCGTGTGATAGCGATGAGTGGCGCATTTTCCGGAAACCAGGTCCCATGTGGCGTGACGGCCGATGCGTTTTACGGGAAGGGCAGCGGAGTGGCTCAACTTTTGGAGGCGATTGAGAGTCTGCCCTTTGCAAATCGGCAAGATTGTGAGGCGCCCGAACCTGCCAGGATCCAAGGGAATGTGCTCGATACCGGCGGGGGGGAAATTGTGACAATCGCCTGCCCCGGGTGATGCAGAAGTCTTTTGGCATGCGATCGGCAAAATGAGCAGCTTGTTTCGCGATGTCCGCAGCATATTCTGTCACCGCACGATCCATTCCGGTGCGCTGAGCCATTGGATACGACACGAGCCGCGGGCCCTGTTGGGACAGGAACGAGAGCCTGAACCTGCTGGCTGGTGGCGAGACAAATCTGTAAACCAAGGATCAAGTTGATGACAGGTAGACCGGCCAAAACAGTAGTGCTGATTCAGAATGACCCGGAAGAAGTTCGGCTGATCCAGGGGATGTTCAACGACCAGGGATCGTACAATTTTAAGTTGACATGCGTGCCAAGCGTGGCCGCCGCTGAAGCGTATCTTACCGGGCAATCGGTCGCGGTGGTCCTGCTGGATTTTGATTGTGTCGACGCGCCCGGTCTCGAAGCGGTGATGCGGACGCAAGCAGCCTCGCGAGGCGCTTCAATTGTTTTGTTAATCAGCCTGGAAGATGAAGCTGCAGCAATGCGCGCGATGGAAGGAGGCGTGCAGGACTATCTGATCAAGGGCCAGATCGAACCGCACGAACTGATGCGCGCCATGCGTAATTCAGTCGCCCGCAAAACCCTCGAAGACACGTTGTTCAATGAAAAGAGCCGTGCCCAGATTACGCTCGAATGCATTGGCGATGCCGTGATCTGCACCGATCTCGCAGGGAACATCTCCTTTCTCAACCCGGTCGCGGAGAGAATGACGGGCTGGTCGCTTCAAGAAGCGCAAGGCCGGCCGCTCGCCGATTCATTTCGGATCATGGACGCCAGCACCGGCGAAATCGCCGCCGACCCTACAGCGCACGCAACCCAACACGGCAGGCTTGCGCGCCTGCCGGTAAACTGTATCCTCACCCGCAGGGACGGACATCAGGTCCTTATCGAAGACTCAGTCGCCCCTATCCATGACCATGCAGGGATGCCGGCGGGAACGGTTCTTGTGTTTCGCGACGTAACCGTGGCCCGAGCGCTGGCGGAAGAAATTGTCCATTTGGCCGAGCGCGACGCGCTGACCGGCCTGCCGAATCGGCTGTTGCTCAATGACCGGCTTAACCAGGCGATCGCCCGGGCCGGCCGCAAGGCGAGTTCGCTGGCGATTTTCTTCCTGGATCTGGATAACTTCAAGCACATCAACGATTCCCTGGGGCACCCAACCGGTGACCAGCTTCTTAAATCCGTAGCCGGGAGGCTGGAAGGATGTGTCCGTGCCCCCGACACTGTGAGCCGGCAAGGTGGAGATGAATTCGTCCTGCTGCTCCACGATATACAACGCGCTGAAGACGCTGCCAATACCGCCAGGAGAATCCTCAAGGTTCTGAAGGAAGCCCACTCCATCGACGGACGCGAACTCCACATTACCGCAAGCATCGGCATAAGCGTCTACCCCGATGACGGCGCGGATGAGACGACACTCCTGAAGAATGCCGACATTGCGATGTACCAGGCCAAGGAGAGCGGACGACAAAACTTCAGGTTTTTCACGCCGGAGATGAACATCAAGGCGGTGGAGCGGCAATCCATGGAGGAAGATCTGAGGCGCGCGCTGGAACGCCAGGAGTTCACACTGGAATACCAGCCAATCGTCAATCTCGGGTCGGGGGCTATTACCGGAGCGGAAGCGTTACTGCGCTGGACAAATCCCACAAGGGGATCGGTCCCTCCGGCGCAGTTCATTCCCGTTGCGGAGGACTCTCGACTGATTCTGCCCATTGGCAGGTGGGTGCTACTCGAGGCGTGCACGCAAGCGAAGGCCTGGGCGGATGCGGGTATGCGCCCAATAACCATGTCCGTCAACGTCTCCGCGGTCCAATTTCGAAACGAGGATTTTCTGAAGAACCTGGCCGAGATTCTAGAAGAAACTGGCCTGGCGCCGGAATCTCTCATCATCGAATTAACTGAGAGCGGACTGATGCAGCGAGCCAAATTTGAAATCCCCACCCTCCGGGACCTGCGCGAGAGAGGGGTACAGCTGGCCGTCGACGATTTCGGTACAGGCTACTCCAGCTTGAGTTATCTTCGAGAGCTTCAGGTTGATGCGCTCAAGATTGACCAGTCGTTTGTCCGTGAAATTACTAGTACTGCCGGCGATACCAGCATCGTGAGCGCAATCATCGGCATGGGCCGGAGTTTGAAGCTTCGGGTGATCGCCGAGGGCGTTGAGTCGGCCGAGGATCTTGCGTTTCTCACAAGTCAGAATTGCGACGAGGTGCAGGGGTTCTACTTCAGCAGGCCGATCTCATCCGAGCGTTTTGCCAGGTTCTTTGAAAAACGTGACTCGATGTTTGGCGGATACCCGACAAATACTCCCGGCAAAGAACTAAAGCTCAGGAACGCTGTGCCGATCACGCGATTTGACTAAGCGGTCTGTACTCAATATCAAAATGCCTTACGGCAATCAGGCTCTTTAGCGAGCAAGAGTGTACATACATCGCTGCCTGGTTGGAGTAGTGTCAGGCGATGAAGACTTCGATTCCCGGCCGCGTTCGTACATACAAAGCAATCATGTGGGATCTGTCTCTTTCTGCGGTTGGATGTTTTGTATCGAGGAACTACTTTCGCCTGGTCGCGGAGGGAGGTACGCAGACGAAGGTACCGATTGTCGCTATGGGCCAGTCTCGCGATCCACTGACGTATGTGGGTGCGGCACTCATTCCCCTGGCATTGCTGCAACCGAACAGCGGGTTTGATTCGCGAGCGGTCACTGAAACTCATCCCTTGAAACGACACAGAGATCAAGGCGGCCCCATCGACCCCTCATTGGGACCAGCTTCCATTGCAATCGGGAGATCAACCAACTAGGCGGCAGGCCACGACATCAAGCACAAAGCTCAGGCGTGGAGCGGTCAGAAGGGATTGCCGGTTTTCGGGTAAGGCAAGGTGCTTGAGCGACATGCTCAGGAAGGTGATCGAGGAGTACTGCTTTGAGGAGCGATTTGTGAACCTTTATTCGGCCGTTGTAGTCAATGAGCCCGAGTTTGCGAAAGCGATTCATGAAGAAACTGACGCGCGAGCGGGTCGTGCCGACCATCTCCGCCAGGGTCTCCTGCGTGATGGGAGGAATGAACTTTGCCGGTTCTCCATGCTCACCAAATTCGGCCATCAGAAGGAGGAGTCTTGCGAGGCGCCTTTCGCTGGAGTTGAAGAGCTGATCGACAAGATCTGCCTGGGTTCGCATGCAGCGATCGAGGAGATGCGACAGGAACAGATCGGAGAATGCGTGCTCATCGTGCATCACCCGGATCATCTCAGTTCGAGTTATCTTCATCGCATACGAGGAAGTGATTGCGGTGACCGTGGCCGATCGGTGTTCAGTGGTTCCGGCAAGCGAATCCTCTCCAACAAAGTCGCCGGCCGAGAGCAGCGTAATCGTAGCTTCCTTACCATTTTCCGAAACAACCGTGACCTTCAATCGGCCGCTCTGGAGATAGAACACTGAATCGGCCAGGTCACCCTGTAAGAACAAGGCGCCTTTTGGATCGCAGTGGACAATCCTTCTGCCCGCTCCAGCGCATGCAAGAAAGTGAGCAGGGTCGAATGTCGGAACGAGGTCGAGCGCGCGAATGCCAATGTGAGCCATGAGGATCGCCTCTTTCTGTATTGCGTGCTCGGCCCTGTCTAGCGCAGGTCGTCCGGTGGCCGCACCAGGATGGGACGATCGCGCGAACGCAAGGATGGATTTACCATGCTTCAGGGCAATCGAGCCCTCATTGCAAATCGAAGAACAGGCCCAGGAAGTGGAAGAATGCTCTGGTTCGAGCGTCCCACGGTGCTTGCACCACCAGTATGCTAAATTCGGGAGGGCGCGACTGATCAGAATTGCTCACAATTCCGGCATCGGCGAAGGAAACACTTCCTGGACTCGCTCAAGCATTCGCGACGCGCCGTTCAACATCTCTCACATCAGCTTGGACGGCGAACCTCATTTGAAGCGGCCCCGCGCAGCAGGCGCGAGCTCGCAGGAACGCGGCCATATAGGACTGTGCCACCTGCCCCCAGACCATAGGCCGCGCATAGAGGTAGGCACGTTTGCGCATCGTCTGACGTGCCTCGTCATCGCCCAGCAGCGTGATTGTCGCTCTTGCGATGGCTGCAGGATCTTCAAACGGTACCAGCGCTCCGCGACCTTGGTCCAGCAACTCCGCGGCGTGCCAGTAGGGAGTTGAGATAATGGCCTTCCCAGCGCCCATGGCATATGTCAGTGTTCCCGATACGGCCTGCGCTTCATGACAGTAGGGCGTGATGTATATGTCGGCCGAGCCGACCAGCGCAGCCATTTCTTCGGGGGCGACAAACCGATTAACGAACAAGACCTGCCGTTCCACTCCGAGCCTCTTCGCCAGGGCTTGTAACTCGAGCCTGTAGCGGTCCCCTTCACGGGCTCGGACGTGCGGGTGAGTGGCGCCGGCAATCATGTATACAGCATTGCTGTGGCTGGCGAGGATGCTCGGCATTGCCTGGATCACGCTTTCGAACCCTTTGTTAGGAGAAAGCAGCCCGAAGGTGAGAAGGACACTCTTGCCCTGGCAAGAGAAGCGATCCTTATACAGGTCCGGCTGCTCGAAAGGCAGGTCAGGGATGCCATGCGGAATCAGGTCGATCTTCTTGCCCGGGACCCTGAAGACCTCCTGTAGGACGCGCGAGGAATATCGGCTCATGACGATAAGGCGTTCGGAGCGCGCGGCAATCTTGTGCATTACTACACGCTGGTCCAGATTCGGTTCTCGAAGCACCGTATGCAGAGTTGTGATAACGGGCATCTTAAGCAGCTTCAGCAACTCAATAATGTAGTTCCCGGATTTGCCTCCGAAAATTCCGTACTCATGCTGCAGGCACACCAGATCGAAATTCTCTGCATTCAAGAATTCAGCGGCCGCTCTGTAGGAAGCAAGGTCGCCTTCGCTAATCTCAAATCGCACTCGGTCTGGATATCGATAGGATGATTGCCCGTCGTTGATGGCCACCACGGATAGCTGGGCCGCTCCGTATTCGGCAGCAATCGCGTTACACAAATCTGTCGTGAAGGTCGCAATTCCACACTGTCTTGGGAGATGGTTTCCAATCACGGCTATCCTGATCGGACGCCGAGGGCGGGGCGCAAGCTGAAGAGACGAAGTCGGTTTGGCCCCGAAGATAGTGTTCCGGACTTCGGAATAGATGAGACGGTTCGATTTTGAATTCAAAGAGGTCTGTGAAGTAGCCATTCCGCGTGTCTCCCATGATCATCGGGTGGTGACTGAAGGCAATCTAACCCCGAAAGGGGCCGCAAATTTGCTTTGCTATCTCAAGTATTTGTTCTGAACATGCAAGTATCTTGCATGGTCATACCTGTGCTGGGGCGTCGGGTTCTCCTGCTCCCAGAGAGTGTTCCATCTCCAGTTTTCCACGTTGCAGTCGAAGCTACTGAGCAATCGTGCACAGCGCCGTCAGAATGCGTCAGAGTACTCAATTCCCTGATGGTGCGGCGACCCTTGCTTGCCTTGGTGATGAGTGACCGCTGCTGAGAATGTCTCGTTGATGGCATTTTGAATCACAACCCTCTGGTAAGGAGGCAGATCGAAGGCACTCTGAACTAGAGCTGGTTGTGATGAGTTCTTGGGAGCGGGTTCTAGTAATTCTTTTGCCTGTGGATCCAATTCCCAAAGGCGGCGTGTGAATGCCTCAACAACCCGCTCCTGAAGGCTGACGGTAGCGAGGTCAGTGAGTGTTTTTCACGCGATCGCAAAGACCTCTTTTTCGGCCAGAAGGGCGATTTCACTATCCAGCCGAATTTGATCTCCGCGCAGCGCATGCGCCTGGTTAGCCCGCAGGTTCTTCGCATCCTTTTTGGCTTGAGTGATAAGGCGCTAGCGTTCGGGCGTCGCTTCGACCGGGGCCTTACTGAGCAAGGCGCTCCGCTGTTGATCGAATGCTGCATTCTTTTCTTCAAAATGAGTACGCTCCTTTTCAGCCTGGGTCTTTTTGGTATCGGCATCCGCGAGTTAAGCAACGGTTCGCTTCTCCCGTGCCTGGAGAAACATCGATGCCCTGAAGCTCAATCGGTTTGATGGCATTAGAGGTTGAAGCCGAAGGCTCTTGCTCGGACCATGTTTCGTTATATCGAGTGTTCTTGGCCTTTTCTATTTGGAGATGATCTGGTGGCCCTGGTCGTAATCCTGCTCCGCGCGCGAGGGTTTCTCAGCCGCCTTTTCGGCAACGCGCTCTATCCGCTTTTTTGCTGTAGCATCGGATACGGTCTCGCCTTCGAGCTTTGTGACTTCGGGATTTTCAAATTGTTCGGGCATGGCTGCATTCTCCTTGCATGACGATGAACCGTTTTCTAATCAGTTTCTGGTCTGTTTTGCTCCCATTTTTGTGACTCAGTGCTATTCAAGGCGTGATTTGAAGAAGTGGTTCCTTTTGCACAGTTCTTCGCCCGTCTGTTAGAACAAACTTGGATCGAAGCAGTTTGTGGTTACGAGGGCAGCCGCACCAGCTTACGATGTGCCGGGACCCAGCGACTCACCCGCGTGCGGGTTTCGGTGGTCGCCGTGCGCCCTCCCTGCTAAAGAGGTGGCAGATGAAGGCCCTGCTGATCTACCCGGAATTTCCTGATACATTTTGGAGCTTCAAGCACGCGCTCAAGTTCCTCGGCAAGCGGGCCGCGCAGCCTCCTCTAGGGCTGATGACAGTTGCAGCGTTGTTGCCCGGAGCTTGGAGGAAGCGGCTTGTGGACACAAATGTTGAGCGTCTGCGCGACTGCGACCTCGCCTGGGCCGATGTGGCGCTTGTGAGCGGCATGCATATCCAGCGCAATTCTCTGGTAGCTATTGTTGAACGATGCCGCGCGCACGGGCTGCGAACTGTCGTTGGCGGACCGATCACGAGCAGCCTCTCCGCGGAAGAGCTCAAAGCGGATCATGTGGTCATAGGCGAGGCGGAGAGCATCGTTGCCGGTCTGGCACGAGACCTGGAGCAGGGAACTGCCAAACCCGTTTATCAGGCCGTAGAACGACCGGAAATGAGTTCCAGCCCGCTGCCGGACTTGAGATTGATCAAGATGCACCGCTATTCAACCATGGCCGTGCAATATTCGCGCGGTTGCCCCTTCAATTGTGAATTCTGCGACATCATCGAGATCTATGGCAGGCGCCCGCGTACCAAGGCGGTAGCGCAGGTGCTGGCTGAACTTGACCAGTTGCGCGCGGCTGGCTGGCGGGAAGCGGTGTTCATCGTCGACGACAACTTCATCGGCAACAAGGCGCGCGCCAAAGAGCTATGCGTGGCCCTGGCCGAATGGCGCAGCCAATACAAAACCAGCTTCGATTTCAATACCGAAGCGTCACTCAACCTGGCTGACGACCCTGAGTTGATGCGGCTGATGAGAGACGCCGGCTTTGTCTCGGTGTTTCTAGGCATTGAAACTCCGGATGAATCCGGGTTGATCGCGGCCAACAAGATGCAGAATACCCGGCGCAGCCTGCTTGACAGCGTCGCCATGATCCAGAGCTATGGAATGCAGGTGATGGGAGGATTCATTCTCGGATTCGATACCGATCGCGAAGACATTTTTGACCGCATGGTTGAATTTATCCAAAAGAGTGGAATCCCGGTAGCCATGGTGGGGCTTTTGCAAGCCATGCCGGGAACACAACTCTTTCGACGTTTGCGCAAGGAGGGAAGGATCCTGGATGCGGGACAGGGGGACAACACCGATGACAAACTTAACTTCCTTCCCACCATGAACGCGACGCAACTGGTGGAGGGATATCGCTCGGTGCTGAAGAGGATCTACTCTTGCGAGGCCTACTATGAGCGCGTCAGGCTTTACTTGAGCCGCACCCACCCGGTACACAGCGAAGCAAGCGGCACAGCGCAAAGAACAAGGCAGAAGTGGGTCACCAGGGGCAATGTCCGCGCCTTCGTCACTTCGATTATTCGGCAGGGAGTCTTCGGCAAGCAACGCTGGAGCTATTGGAAGTTTCTGATGTCAGTGGCAACACGTTATCGTCATTGCGTCGGAGCGGCCATGACTCTGGCCGTGATGGGTTATCACTTCCAGGTAATGACCAGCAGATTGTCTGCGTCCGGAGGGTCTTCGACCGTGATCGGGCCCATCGGAGCGGCCGCCCCCTCACAAGCCACTCGGGGCGATGTCTGAGGTCGAAAGACAACAGCGTCTTTGTCGGGGTGACTCGCCCTGCATGACGTTCCTCCAAGACTCTCTCCCTGCTGGACCACACTTTCGATCGAGCGGCCAAATGTTGCGGCCTCCCTCTATCGGAGCCTTCGCGGTCGCACAAGCGCTTCCGAAAACCATCGCACCGGAGAGCAGCCGCAAGAATTTAATTCAAGTCAACCACGGAAATGGAGATCGCAATGAACTCGAAAAACTCTGTAGCGGCAATCTATGACACTCACGAACAAGCAGAACATGCTATCAAGGAACTCCAGGAGGCAGGCGTCGATATGAAGAGCCTGTCGATCGCAGGGCGGGATACGCACACGGAGGAACACGTAGTTGGCTATTACACTGCCGGCGATCGTATGAAGTATTGGGGCGGGGTAGGTGCATTTTGGGGTGGGTTCTGGGGGTTGCTGTTCGGATCGGGTCTGTTTTTCATACCGGGACTCGGACCAATTCTTGCTGCCGGCCCGATCGTAGCCTGGATTGTGGCGGGCCTTGAAGGCGCAGTTGTCGTTGGGGGCGTAAGCGCGATTGGTGCGGGACTCGTTAGTCTTGGCATCCCAAAGGACAGCGTACTGAAGTACGATGTCGCCTTGAAAACCGACAAGTACGTGCTTGTCGTCCACGGCACACCTGAAGAGGTAGAGAAAGCCAAGGACATCATTGCCGGCACGGAACAAAGCCATTACGCGGTTTATGGCCAGGCGGTCCTCGTCTAAGAAGCGGCTGACCGCGCTGCGACCGTGGTGGGCTCCAACTGGATTTTGTGGAACCTGCTCTTTCGCAGCGCGGTCTGCACAGGCTGGAGCATTCCTTTGCTCAGCGTCCAAGTCCGATGAGCAAACCGGAACAGTATCTCTCCCTGACGGGTGAAATGCTCTTAGGATGAATGATCATATTCGTCATGACCACGAAGACCTTCTTGACAGCCTCGTAGGCGGCAAGATGCCGCGCAATCTAAGTTGGAGCGCAGTTGTTGACCTTATCGGACAGATTGGGGAGGTCCAGCCGCACGGAAACGACGAGTTTGTGTTTGCAGTGGGTTCCGAGAGAGGGTTCTTCAAGCGCCCTGGCACACATAATCTCGAAGTCGAAGAGATTTCCAGGCTGCGTAGGTTTCTAAAAGAAGCCGGTGTCTTTGGGAAAGCCGCGCAATCACATCAGAACGGGCGAGTGGTTGTGGTCATCGATCATCACGCCGCCCATATCTACCAGGATCTCGGCGGGAGCCGGCCTCAAGACGAAGTCACCGTCAAGCCGTATGATCCATTTGGATTCCAACATCATTTGATCCACCGTAAGGAAGCCCACTATAAAGGTGATCATGCTCCAGAGGAGGACTCCTATTACGGGGAGATAGCCGCGGACATTGTCCATGCCGAAGCGATCATCCTCATCGGCCACGCAAAAGGCAAGAGCAGCGCGGTCAATTTCCTGAATGAGTATCTGAAGGCCCATCATCCCGAGACGTTTGGACGGATTATCGCCACCGAAACGGCCGATCTCTCTGCGCTGACAGAACCGGAGATCGAGGAGATCGCGAAGAAGCATCTTCGTGCAGTCCCTCTACCGGTCTGAAAGGGTGGATCGGCGCCTGCGTGCAGAGTCTCCCTCTGAAGATGTGTCCGTGACGCGGCAAGTCCAATGGCTGCATCGACCAGCCGAAGTTGCCGTTGTTTGTGCCGCCTGCAAACTCCAGACTGGCGCTGCTGCCGAGACCCTTCAATCCATGCCGAGCAATACAGACCATCCAATGACGTGTTCAATCTGAAACACTACATCAGTGGTTGGTACGGCGCCGCAAGAAGGTGCCTCTCGACCTCTTTCGGGAGCCGAGATGATCAATCTTCGTTGGTGGACAGAAACCGAGACCCCGTCCCAGAGTCGTGACTGGACAAGTGTGATCTTTGAATTCGTATCCAGGCCCGGTATCGGGTCGGCCACCAACGGGGTTCGTGGCAGCCGCCTCCGCATCGTGTTGATGCTGTCGTCCATCATGCTGATGGGAACTCTGCCTCCGACGATTGCGGGGCAGTCCATGCCTTATGCGGAAAGCTCGCCCACGGTTACGGTAATTCCGCCGTCAAACCTCGCCGGCGCGATCTATTTGCCGCCGACCGAGAGACAAAAGCTCAAAAATTTCGCCTTCGACGCGTTTGGCCCGTTAGCCTTGGCTTCCGCAGGATTTCAAGCAGGCGTTGATCAGTATGACAATTCGCCTCCCGAGTGGCGTCAGGGAATGAAGGGCTTCGCCAGGCGATTTGGATCCGATTTCGGTGTTACTGCAGTCACGACCACCGCGAGATACGGATTGTCCGAGACCCTTAGAGAAGATTCACTGTACTACCGGTGCGAATGCGTGGATTTGCTTCCTCGCTTGCGTCACGCTACGTTCTCAACCTTCACTGCGCGCCGCGGACGTGACGGTCATCGGGTGTTCTCTGTGCCGGCGGTTCTGGCGCCCTATATCGGCGCTGCGACCGCTACGTACGGGTGGTATCCAGACCGCTTTGGCGCCAAAGATGCATTTCGTTTGGGAAACTACACACTGTTGGCGAACGTGGGCGGAAATGTTGCCCGGGAGTTCATCTACGGCGGCCCTCACTCTCTTCTGGCTCGGATTCACCCGAATAATGCGCACGTTGTAACCGATCCCGGAATGAACCCTTGAGCGAGCCAGCCAGTTCGGGACTTGCACTGGACCATTCGCGGGCTCCTGACGACCGTTCCAACTTTGCCGTGGGAATGGCGAATTCCTCGACGCGCGCCATCAGCGATTTCTTCGAGTGGTTTGGAAATCTCGGCATATTCTTCTGGCAGGTTTGCAGGGCGGCTGTCACCCCGCCGTATGAATGGCGTGAATTGATACGCCAGTTGGACGAGATCGGGTCAAAATCTCTGCCACTGGTTGCCTTGGCTGGTTCCGCAATCGGCGTTGTTATCTCGCTGGAGGCCCGCTATAGTCTGACTCGCTTTGGAGCCAAGTCACTCTTCCCGGCAACCCTTGTTTACTCGGTGATCCAGGTGATGGGCCCCATTATCACCGGGCTGGTAGTCAGTGGGCGCGTAGGTGCGGGCATCGGCGCGGAATTAGCGTCGATGAAAGTAAGCGAACAGATTGACGCGATCGAAGCTTCGGCTGTCAACCCCTATCGGCTGTTGGCCGCTACCAGGATCGTCGCCTGCATTCTGATGTTGCCCCTGCTTACGATCGCCGCCGATGCCTGTGGCTTGCTCACCGGATGGTTTGCGCAGGCAATGGTCGAACCTCTGTCGTTCCATCAGTTCATCGAGAGCGGGTTTAAGGGCGCAACCTTCAATGCGTTTCTGCCGCCCACATTCAAGACGGCAGTGTATGGGCTGATCATCGGCCTCATCGCATGCTTTCAAGGAATGAATACCCGCGGTGGTGCTGAAGGGGTAGGCAAGGCAGCTACAAACTCGGTGGTCCTTGGGTCACTGTTCCTGATCCTGGCAGATGTCGTGCTGGTGAAGTTCATCCTCGTCGTCTTCCCTTAACCAAACCCGCAGAGGCCTCTACCAATAACATGACTATCGCTTATGACACCGCGGCGCAAACTCAAGACACTGAGGACAGCTCTCTTTTGCCGGTCATTTCCATCGAGAATGTTAACAAATCTTTCTCTAACCGCAAGGTTCTCGACGGGATCAATTTGTGCCTGAAACGCGCAGAGACCCTGGCCGTGCTGGGGCGCAGCGGAACCGGCAAGAGCGTGCTGCTTCGATTGATTATCGGCCTCACCCAACCCGACTCCGGATCGATCCGCATCTTCGGCCAGGACCTCGCCGGCCTCTCACTGGATCAACTCGGGGTACTTCGAATGAAGATGGGCTTCCTCTTTCAACATGCCGCGCTTTACGACTCTCTGACCGTCGCGGAGAATGTGGCGTTTCCTCTGCAGCATCATCGCGGGGACCTGTCCACGTCCGAACGATCCGATCGCGTGCAGCACCTGTTGGGTGAAGTTGGCATGAGCGGCGACCTCGGTAAGATGCCGTCCGATATCTCCGGCGGTATGCAAAAGCGAGTGGGGCTGGCGCGGGCACTCGCACTGGAGCCTGAGATTCTGCTTCTCGATGAGCCTACCGCCGGTCTTGACCCCATCAGCTCGCGCGAGATCGACGAATTGATCCTCAAGCTTCAGCGGGAACATCAGATGGCTTCGATCGTCGTGACTCACGATCTCAACAGCGCGAAGTCAATCTCCAATCGACTTGCGCTTCTTGACAAGGGCAAGGTCGTGATCGAAGGCAAATTTGAGGACCTTGAGCGCAGCGACATCGAATTTGTTCGGAACTTTCTCAAGTAGCAGTGGGAGACAATATGTCAAGGATAGCTCGGCTTGGATTATTCATCTTCGTAACTCTTGCGTTCCTGGCCGCGGGAGTATTCATCATCGGAAGCAAGGCATATCTATTTCGCTCCACCTATCAACTGAGGGCGCAGTTTGCCGATGTTGCCGGCCTGGGGGGCGGAGCCGATGTCCAGGTTGGGGGCGTTCATGCTGGGACCGTGCATAGTATTGAATTGCCTCACAAGCCTGGAGACAAGATCACCGTGGTGATTGATCTGGATCGATCGACGCACGAAATCATCAAGGGCGATTCGGTTGCTTCGATCGCGACCGAGGGGTTGCTCGGAAATCAATACCTGGCAATATCGTTTGGCTCCCCGGGTGCGCCCGAAGTCCGCGACGGCGAACTGATACAAAGCACTCCGCCGCTTGAGATGGCAGATCTACTCAACAAGGCCAGCGATATCCTGTCGAGCAGCCAGCAAGCCATTCAGAATACCACCATGGCCACGGCGCATCTTAACTCGGTGAGCGCCAAGATCGACTCGGGTCAAGGGTCTGTAGGGGCGCTCATAAACGACAAGGAACTCTACAACGACCTGGAGCGGTCGACAAAGTCGTTGAGTGGAACGATGGTTCAGGCGCAAGCGGGAGTTACCGACTTCCGCGAGAATATGGAAGCTCTAAAGCATAACTTCCTCTTGAGCGGTTACTTCAAGAAGCGTGGATATGAAGACGCCTCTGATCTTTCCGAGAACGCGATCGACAAGCTGCCGACGGAGACACCGGCGAAAGTCTTCACCTACACTGCGCAACAGTTATTCGATGGTGGAGACTCGGTCAAGCTCCATCATCAGAAATCGCTCAACGATGGCGGCGAGTTCCTGGCTGGAAACCAATTTGGCTTTGCCGTAATTCAAGTTTCATCGGGTGCCGAAGGCGATGGCCAGAAGGACTTGCTTTTGACCCAGGTGCGCGCGATTGCGATACGCGATTACCTGGTTCAGCACTTCGCATTCGACGATAGCCAGGTTAAGACTCTCGCATTAGGCAAGCAGAATGCCGCGCCGCCCGGCGCAGGGCAGGGAACAATTGAAATACTGATTTATCCCGTCGGCAGTACGATGCCGCCTGACAGTCCGCCGTCGACGGGCGTCGCTTCGAGGAATCCTTGATCCTTGCAGAATGGTTCGCCGCGGTGGAATCGAGAGTCTCAGAAATCTGCAAATCGCCTGATCAGAATTGCTCAGCGAGTTTCCAGCGGCTTTGCGAACATGAGGGTGAAGACGAGTATCCCCACTCATCTCCGTTGCGGAGCCTGAGCCGAACGGATCCCCCTGACCTCTCCGCTTCTTAGCAATCCGCAGTGCGCAAGGAGAAACATGCCTCTAGTCAATGTAGTGATCGCGCTGGTAGTTGTGGGACTGTTGTTATGGTTGATTAACCGGTTCATCCCCATGCAGAGTCAGATCAAGGGGATTCTCAATGGCGTTGTAGTGATCTGCGTAGTGATCTGGCTGGTAAAAGTATTTGGCCTCTTGGGCCACATCTCGCATTACCGCGTCGGACATTGACGCAAACTTCAGCGCGATCGGCGGACCGCGGTCCGTCGCAGCCTGGCCAAGGCGGTGTGTGAGTGATGGACAGGCGCCATATCCATGGGTTCGTTCTCAGAAGGCTTTCAAGGTACCCTTACGCCGGTACCAGCTCAAGCTCCGCCCTGGCTTATGCACCCCGGCGCGCACGGCCTCCTCACGGTTGCTATAGCCGACTCGTCCGTAGTTCCTGTGCCTCTGACTGGAAGCTCCGATCTGATCCTGCTTTGGTCAGTAGCGCGCAACGGAAACCCCTGGTTGCTGGCCGCTACAATTGTGTCCGGCAGTACCCTGGGCGGGTTCTCCAGGTGGGAACTCGGCAAGGTGGGCGGCTAGAACGCACTGCAGCGACACGTCCGGGCGCGTCTTCTGCGTCGCATCGTTGATCCAGCGCCACACAGGCTCCAGGCCGTATTACTTCCCGCAATTCTCCCGCCTCCGAACCCGCTTTCGCCTTTCGTGCCTGCCCCCGGCGCGTTGGGCGTCTCGCGTAACCGCTTCCTGTCAGAGCAAATATCCTATTGATGTAGAGATTTTGGTTCGCATCGCTATGCCCCTCCGGGGCAAGAGCGGCGAACCGCGCATTACTCCTTAACCTCTTGGGTTGGCGCGTGGTAAGGGTGCAAATGCAGTAATCCCCTCCCACGCCGGGCCCGTCTGCCAGCCGTGGTTGTGCGTTTGATCTACGAAAAACAGCCCTCTCCCCGGCAATCGAGGAGAGGGCTGTTGGGGTTAAGACTAACAATAGTCGTCCGTATTAGTCGTCGTCGTCATTGCTACCGATGGGCGCCTTGCGGTTAAAGTCGCTCGCCGGGCGAACCTTCTTCTCGCCAGGGAAGGGGACCTTGAACCCGGTCGCTTCGTACCAGTCGTAGTGCTTAACGGTGTCCACATCCTCGGAGTCGGGAATGTGATATTTGCCGGCGAAGATCTCCGCCTTCTTCTTGAGCCAGCCGGCCTGCAGAGCCTTAACGGCAGGGCTAACCACCTGGGACACGGTGGTATTGCACGTGTTGAAACCGGGGTCGATGTTGGTCGGGGCCGTGTACCCTTTAACGCCGTAGCACAGCGGGGTCCCGTTCGGCACGTGCGCCCAGGGCAGGAAGTTCACCTCGGGAGGATTCTCGACGAAGAGCGTCTTCATCGGCGAAGCCACGAGGTCGTTCTGGTTCATGGGCGTAATACCGAGAATCTGCTCAATGGTGCGGTTCATGTTGACCTGCGTGTAGAAGGTGCTGTCTTCGGTGACCCCGGCCCCGGTGCCATCCCAATTCACCTGCTGTTTCACGTAGGGGCTGATCACATAGCCAGGGCTGCGGTGGCCATCTACGTGGTCGACACCGGTCTGCGCGTCGTCTTCCTCGACGAAGACTGCCGAATCCTTCCAGATGGCGCTGTGGCTGATGGCGTCGACAAAGCGGCCAAGGGCCAGGTCGTTATCTGCCTGCATGGCTGTTGCGGTCGGCGGGCCGCCGGTGTGGTCGGAGCTGATCCAAATGAATTCCAACTTGGGCACCTTACCCTCTGCGACGTCCTTGTTGAAGTCCTGCTGCCAAACGTCGAAGCGGTACTGGTCGGGGATGCCGAGGTCGAACTGCGGATAGTTCTGTACCGTGACCTTGTACAGGCTGGGGAGAGGGGTGACCGAGCCAATCGTATTGTAGTACTGGAGCTGAGACTCGTTGCCATTCTCATATTCCAGAGTGTCGTTGTAGAACTGGCTCCAGCTCGGTTCGCAGCTGTCCGAGACGATGTACGGCGCCTGGGCTGTATAGCCCGCTGGGACGTTGGAGAGAGTGCACCCCGGCACGGTGAACGTGTTGTACTCGACGTACTCTCCGTAGTTCTTCACGGAGACGCCCGCAGCCGCAGCAGCATCCCAAAGGTGGCCCTTCTGCTGATAAGCAATTGCATCGCCGCCGTTGGAGGGATAATCGCGGAGCCAGTCCGGCGACTGGATGTCGTCAGAGTAGGGCGCCATCGACTGCATGATCCAGTTGTGACCGTCGGCCGACTGCCGGCTGGGATCGTAGAAGTTGTCAAGAAGCGGGAAGCGCTGCACCAGATGGTGCGCGTTGGGCGTTACGACGGGGTAGTCGGCGGCGGGTTTTTCCGAGCCCGAGTAGCTCGAGCTGTCGCCGAAGACTGCGAGGGACGCGTCGCCATTGCCGCCAGCCACGTCGCCCAGTATCTGGTCGTAAGTGCGGTTTTCACGGATGATTACAAAGACATGCTTAATCTTTGACGGATCGCCGATCTTTTCCGGGATGACGCGTTCCTTGGCATGCTTGTCGCCGCCGGCAGCCGACCAGATGTTTTCCGCCAGGTCCCAGTGGTTGTTCCTAAAGACCTGCTGCGTCATCGCGTCGAGTTTCGAGTTATTTGGCACGGGGATGATGCTGACTGTGCCAAGATCCTGGTGAGTCTCGAGGCCCGTCACGCCAAATTCCTTTGTGGTTGAATTGTCGGTCATCGGTGCGCCGCTCACAGTGCCCGCAAAGGGATTCGGGTTACCCGTGGTCCCCCAGCCCTTGTCGTTGGCAACAAGCAGCGCGTTGTCCGCCCAATCCAGCACCACCGAAGCAGGCGCGTAGGCAACCGGAATCACACCCTCGACGGGGCTATACCACCCGCCGTCGCGGAGGTCGACCACGGCGATGGCGTTGGCATTGTAAAGGGCGACGTAGGCAACATCTTTGGACGCATCCACGGCGATCGAGTTCGGGCCCGCGCCATAGGCTGAATTGTCATCGTTGGGCACGCTGATCGGCAGCCCAAGGTCAATCGTCCGTGTTTCCTGGTTGGTGGTTGGATCGATCACGGAGATCGTGTCGTCATAGGTATTAGCAACCAGCAGATACTTGCCCCAGAAGGCCATTCCGGTTGGGTGATGACCGACAGTGATGTTGGCGGTGACTTTGAACGAGGCCAGGTCGACCACGGAAACCGTGCCGGACGCCACGCTGCCGGTAGGATATTCAGCGACGACCGGGGTGCCGTTGGAGTATTCCTGGAAATCCTTCGCAGTAGCAATCCGGCCGGCTTCGTTGGAGACGTACGCGTACTTACCATCCGGCGAGATCACCACGCTGTGGGGGACGTTGCCGACGCGAACCTCAGCTCCCTCGACAGGCGTCGACGCAGTCAGGTCGATCTTGGTCAGCGTATCGTTGTTGTCCAGCACAACATAAGCGGTCTTCGAATTGGCCGAGACTGCGATGCCGGTCGGATAGGAAGTGAGCACGCCATTTGAGATGAGCGATACGGTCTGGCCGCAGGGGATATTAAAACTGCCTGTGGTTCCGGAAGGGCTCCCCGTGGGTTTCTTCTTTGTACCGTCATAGGGATAGCAGGTAACGTTTGTCAGAGCGTATGAGCTGTTGACGTCCATCGGAACACTGACATGAGCGTAGTCTGAGAGCATGCCTGCGGCATTGACGCTGGCGATGGCAACGAAGCCGCCCTGCGAGTAGCTGTCATAGAAGGTATTGCCATCCTGGCTGATCAGCAGGTACTTGCCGTCAGGCGAATAGGCGATGCCGAGGTTGCTGCCGTCTGAATCCTTGCCCCCGATCGCCGGTGTGTAGGTCTGAAGGATGGCGCCGGACCGGGTGTCGAAAACCGTAACCGCCTGCGGGGCGCCCATTTGAAGGACGGCGGCAGTGTGATTGCCCGTGGGGTTGAGCGCGATGGCCTTGGCCCGGGTTGTGGTCCCGAGATTGACTTGGGTGCCGGCGGGCGTGATGATGGTGCCGTCACTGACGACGAAAGTGCCGTTCGTCTGCGGACCGGGTGTGTAGGTCGGAAACGGTACCGACTGTGCGAACGCCGGAACGCTTAACCCCGCCGCGAGCAGGCCGACGAGCAGACCATTGATCTGAGAGTTATGTCGAGACATCGCTGATTCTCCTTCTTTCATTGCTTTGGCTTC